>QLAH01000124.1_pt1 | contig 66715 bp, 63 predicted proteins | sample 4693081 | NCBI WGS metagenome assembly QLAH01 (sample SAMN09425401, study PRJNA476045) | Lake water metagenome, whole genome shotgun sequencing project.
TTGTCGGGGCACAAAAAACAAAGTCTGGCTCTGGACAGCGGTGAATCACTTTGTACCTGGGATTTTAGATTGGGTGATCGGTGACCACAGTGCGGCCACCTTTGCGCCGTTATGGGAGCGCATTAAGAACTGGGCCTGTTACTTCTGGGTCACCGATGGGTATCCAGTTTATCCTCAGTTCATTCCAGAGGGCGACCAAATTATCAGCAAAACCGATATGACTCGAGTGGAGGGTGAGAACACCCGCTTGAGACACTATCTCGCTCGACTGCATTGTAAGACCTTGTGCTATTCCAAGTCCGTAGCCATGCTGAAGCACTCGGTTCGTTGGCTACTTCACGACCTCAAGTTCGGTGAGGTGCCCATTCCAAGGTCAATTCATACTTGAATTCAGCAAAGCCCGTTTTTAACCCGTCTGGCGCTGCAGGAGCATGTAGCGGCCTCTACATTCCAGGGCTAATCCGCCAACTGCTGGGCAATGGCCTGGTGGCGGCGCAGGAGAGCGGTGCCATCCAAAGTCACTAAACCATCGGGGTTAAGGACTTCTTTGCCGTGGATGACGCTGTAGTCTACCCGGTCGATGGGGCAGAAAATGAGGGCGGCAACGGGGTCGTAGGCGGTGCCGGAGAGAGAGAGCCGATCTAGGTTAAGAGCGACAAAATCAGCGGCCATGCCGGGGGCCAACACTCCGATGTCATCCCGACCGAGCACCCGTGCGCCGCCGAGGGTGGCCAGTTCCAGGGCTTCGCGGGCGGTGAGGGCACTGGCATCTTCCTCTCGCACCCGCGCCATGAGGAAAGCGAGGCGGGCCTCCCCTAGCAGGTGACCGCCATCATTAGAGGCCGATCCATCCACCCCCAGGCCCACGGGCACGTTATGGTTCAGCATTTTGCGGATGGGAGCCATGCCGCTGGCCAGCCGCATGTTGCTACAGGGGCAGTGGGCCACCCCCGTCCCGGTTTGGCCAAAGCTGTGGATGGCCCGGTCGTCGAGCTTCACGCAGTGGGCGTGCCACACATCTTCCCCCAGCCAGCCCACGGAGGCCGCATAGTCTCCCGGTGTGAGGCCAAAGGTTTGCAGGCTGTAGTCCACATCGCTGGTGTTTTCCGCCAGGTGGGTATGCAGCCGCACCCCAGGGTAGGATCGGGCCAAGGCGGCAGATTCGCGCATTAAATCCTGAGACACGCTGAAGGGCGAGCAGGGGGCCAAGGTGATGCGTACCATGGCATGGCGCTGGTTGTCGTGGTATTGCTCAATCAGCCGCTGGGAGTCTTTTAGGATGGCGGCCTCGTCTTCTACCAGGGAATCTGGCGGCAGACCGCCCTTGCTTTGGCCCACGCTCATGCTGCCCCGGCTGGCGTGGAAGCGTAGGCCGATTTCCTGCACCGCTTCGATTTCATCATCCAAGCGGCAACCGTTGGGGAAGAGGTAAAGGTGGTCGCTGGCGGTGGTGCAGCCGGAATAGATCAACTCCGCCGCTGCCATCTGGGCACTGATGCGAATAGCCTCCGGCGTTAACCGTTGCCAGAGGGGATAGAGGGAACTGAGCCAATCGAACAGGGCAGAATTTTGGGCACCGGGCACCACCCGTGTTAGGGTCTGGAAAAAATGGTGGTGGGTGTTCACCAATCCGGGCAGCACCAGGTGATTGTCCAGATCCATCACCCGATCCGCCGCTTGGGGCAGGGTTTCCGTTGGCCCCACCTGCTCGATGACGTGATCGCGAATGAACAGCCCGCCGCCGCGAATCTCCCGCCGCTGGCCGTCCATGGTAATCAGCGTGTGGCAGTTTTTGACGAGCAGGGTGGACATAGCAAGCCGATCCTAAGACGAGTAGCGTAATGCCCACAGAAGCATGATGGGACACCCCCTCGGACAGCTTCAGGGAATCACAGATTCAGCCCCATAGTAAGATGAGGACATAGGCCAAGGGGCATCACGCGATACGGATTGATTAGGCCTTTCCTGCGAATAGATAACGGCTTTGACGTCCGAACTAAATGCCCGACTGGAACACATCCCCTTAAACGGACAAGCCCCCTTAAAATAGAAGCGTTATCCATTATTGCCTTGTCCTATGCCGCCCCGCTGGCCCCGTAAGCCCACCCGCGAAGATCCCGCCTACCGCCGCCTCGAAGACCGCATCAACTTTGCGGTGCATGTGGCCGCATTCATCGCCGTCAACTCTGGCCTGTGGTTCTTCCACACCCTCAACCCGGACTGGGTCAACTGGGTGCAGTGGTTTACCCTGGCATGGCTGCCCCTGCTCGTCGGCCACGGCGTCTATATCTTTGCCATTGCAGACTATTCCCCCGCTTCCCTGTCCCCCGTAGAATCCACCGACCAAGGAGACGTTTAACGATGAGCGCTGGCACCAGTCGAGCCATTGAAGAACTTGCCGCTGCCATTGGCGACCGGGCCTACATCGATGTGGCCAAGTGGCATTTGTATTTGGGCGATGCCAAACTACACACCGCCTTGGCCGAAGCCCTCTATCCCCTCATTGACGACGGCACCTTCTCCGAAGCGGCCCTAGTCCAAGTGCTGGCGGATACCTCCGTTTCCCTGGGCGGCGGCAAAAAGACCGTCTCCCTGGCTGACCTCATCCCCGCAGGCAGTCAGGCCGATTTGCTCCGCGCCATCGAAGACTATCAGCGGGATCGTTAGCCTCAGTCCAGCGGGTTTTATTCTGCCCAGTTCGCTACCGTTAAGCCAGAAGTCTCTAGCCAGAAGTTCTGTCCCAAGCAGTCTCAGCATCTGGCTTGGCCCATGCACGGATCAAGATGGCTAGCTATGCAGGTGTGTCTGTCGTAGTTTACGGGGCGCAGTTTGCCAGCGCGGCTCCAGAGCTATCCAGATCCTCTAAAACCACAGATTGCCTTCAGGCCATGATCGTGAATCCCGAAAGCCCTCGGGTAATGATTGAACGCCTACAACCCGTGTTAAAGCTTAGCGACAGGGAACTTGCAGGGGTGTGATGGCTATGCGGATGAAAGGACTTGAACCTTCACTTCTTGCGAAACTAGAACCTAAATCTAGCGCGTCTACCAATTCCGCCACATCCGCGTATTGCTGACCTAGCATAGCAAAAAATGATCGCTTTGGGACGCTTTGCCGCAGGAAGCCGATACCAAAATAGACGGGGGTGAGGAAACCCGACAAAAAGCGAGATTTCGGTTGGGCACACCGCCCCAACTCACGCGAATCCATGGGGCAAGCGATAAAATGTGAGGCTAGGTCATGGCAGACTATCATTAAGAAAGATGTAAGTCAGGCAGCAAACGTCGCGCACCTACGGTGCTAACCTGCCTAAAGCACGCAGACCGCGACTACGAAGGAGACGCCAAAGGGAATGGGAAAAGTAGTTGGCATCGACCTAGGCACCACCAACTCGGTTGTTTCTGTCATGGAAGGTGGCAAGCCAGTGGTGATTGCCAACGCTGAGGGGATGCGTACCACGCCTTCGGTGGTGGCCTTTAGTAAGGAAGGGGAACGCCTGGTGGGGCAGTTGGCGCGGCGGCAGTCGGTGCTGAACCCCCCAAATACGTTCTACGGCGTCAAGCGCTACATGGGCCGCAAGTATGCGGAACTGGATGACGCCGCCAAGCGGGTGCCCTACACCATCCGCCGCGACGAGGTGGGCAATGTGAAGGTGCGTTGTCCGCGCCTAGAGAAAGACTTTGCGCCGGAGGAACTGTCGGCCATGGTGCTGCGGAAACTGGCGGATGAGGCCAGCCGCTACCTGGGCCAGCCCGTGACGGGGGCGGTGATTACGGTGCCCGCCTACTTTAACGACACCCAGCGCCAAGCCACCCGCAACGCCGGACGCATCGCCGGACTGGATGTGAAGCGTATTTTAAACGAGCCCACCGCCGCTGCCCTGGCCTACGGGTTCGACGAATCCTACAACCAAACTATCCTGGTATTTGACCTGGGGGGCGGCACCTTCGATGTGTCTATTTTGGATGTGGGCGATGGCGTGTTTGAGGTGCGCTCCACCGCCGGGGATACCCAACTGGGCGGGGCCGACTTTGACCAAAAAATCGTTACCTGGCTGGCGGAGGAGTTCCTAGAGCAGGAGGGGATCGATCTACGCAAGGATCGCCAAGCCCTACAACGACTGATGGAAGCGGCGGAAAAGGCCAAAATCGAGCTGTCCGGTGTGGCGACGACGGAAATCAGCCTGCCCTTCATCACGGCGACGAAGGACGGCCCCAAGCACATCGAAACTCGCCTCAGCCGTTCCCAGTTTGAGGGGCTGTGTGGGGATTTAATCAGCCGTTTGCGTGGCCCCCTGAAGCAGGCTATTAGCGATGCCAACCTTTCCCCCAACGACATTGACGAGGTGGTGCTGGTGGGGGGCGGTAGCCGCATGCCCATGGCCCAAGACCTGGTGCGGTCGCTGATTGGCCTAGAGCCCAGCCAAAACGTCAACCCCGATGAAGCCGTAGCCGTGGGGGCCGCGATCCAAGCAGGCATCCTCACCCAGGAGGTGCAGGACATCATGCTGCTGGATGTCACATCCCTATCCCTAGGGTTAGAGACCATCGGCGGCGTGATGAAAAAGGTGATTCCCCGCAACACCACGATTCCGGTGCGGCGGTCGGATATTTTCTCCACCTCAGAGAATAATCAAACCTCGGTAGAAGTCCACGTCCTCCAGGGCGAGCGGGAAATGGCGGCAGACAACAAGTCCCTGGGCCGCTTCAAGCTGATGGGGATTCCCCCCGCTCCTCGGGGCGTGCCCCAGGTGTTGGTGTCCTTTGATATCGATGCCAACGGCATTTTGCAGGTCTCCGCCATGGACAAAACCACCGGGCGGGAGCAAAGCCTGACGGTGCAGGGGGCCGCCAACCTGGACGAAAGCGAAGTGCAGCGGATGATCCAGGAAGCCGAAGAATACGCCGAAACCGACCGTTTGCAGCGGGAACGGGTGGAAAAACGCAACCGCGCCGAAGCCCTCACCTTCCAGGCCGAACGCTTGCTGCGGGAGGTGGCGCTAGATTTTGGCATGCAGTTTGCCCGGGAGCGTCGCCGCCGCATTGAAGGGCTGGTACAAGAACTACGCGACTACCTAGAGCGGGGAGATGAGCGCGGCATCGACATGGCCCAAACCGAACTCCAGGACGAACTCTACGACCTCAACCGCGAAGCCTACCTCTACGAAGCCGAGGATGATCAGGAAGGCGGCATTCTGGGCCAGATTGGCAACACCCTGAAGAAAACCTTCTCCTTCGACGACGACCTCGACGCCCGCCCCAATTACGGCTATCAGGGTGGCAACTGGGGCAACTGGGATGACGACTGGGACTACGACAGTCGGGGCCGGGGCAACCCAGGCTACGGCCAGCCACCCAGGTATGGCCAGCCCCAGCCACCGAGCTACAACCCGCCTAGCTACGGTCAGCCCGACTACAATGCGCCTAGCTATGGCGGTAATAGACCCACCTCCGGCAGCGGAGCCTACGACGCTTACTCCAATCCGAGCTATGGTCGTCAGGGTTACGATAGCCGACCTGCGGATAACCGCTCCGTGGATAGTCGCCCCAGCTACGGTCAGCCCCCCAGCTACACCAATCGTCCCCCTGACAACCGCCCTGCGGATAACAGACCCGGCATTAACGACAATCCGGGCTATGGTCGCCGAGGCTATCAAGACGCCCGCTATGGACAGGATGCAGGCTATGGGAATCGTCCCGCCGATCCCAGCTACGGCAACCAGGGCACGGATCGCTCCTACGACAATCGCTCCTACAACAACCGTCCCTACGAGGCTCCAGCCAATCGCCCACCTGCCCCAAACGCAGGTTATGGTGCCGCCCCAGCTAATCGCCCACCTACCCCCAGGGAAGAACAGCCTAGGGAAGAACGGTTCAGATCCAGGCCCGTCGCTGACGATGGCTCTGGTACCTCTAGTTCTCGTTCAACGGCTAGCCCCATGCCCCCAGCCAATGGCAACAGTGCCCCCCGTTCTGCTCCAGTGTCTGGAGGTCAACCCGCAGGGCTAGGCACCTGGGATGACGATCCCTGGGATGACACCAAAAGCCAAGAGCGCCGCCCATCTCCTCCCGAATCAGACTGGCGCGAGCCTCCCCGTCGCAGTCCTAGCCCACCGCCAGATCCCGACTATGGCAGCGACTGGGCCAGCCGAGACGAGTGGCTCTAAATCGGGTCTTTCATCGTCCTCTGTTTTCCTCTATCCCTAAGCGTCCGGTATGCAAAACTTTCGGAACTACTACGAGATTCTGGGAGTTTCACGGGAGGCCGACTTTAGCACCATTAAGCAGGCCTACCGCAAATTAGCCCGCCAGTACCACCCAGATCTCAACCCCGGCGACCAAGTTGCCGAGGAAAAGTTTAAGCTGCTGGGGGAAGCCTACGAGATCCTGTCGGACACCGATAAACGCGCTCAGTACGAACGGTTTAGCCAGTATTGGAAGCAAAAGGGGTTTCAGCGTCAACCTGAGGCGGCGGCGACCCGCGAGGCCACACCTAGCCGCAGCAGCGGGCGAATTTCCCTGGAAGACTTTGGTTTTGGGGACTTCCCAGACTTCAACAACTTTATCGATCAACTGCTCAACCGTCGCGCCGATTCGGCCCAGTCCACGGTAGATGCACCGACCTATGCCAGCGAACCAAGCTATAGTGCTCCACCTCCGCCCGAACCCCGCCGAGGGGGACGCCGCGATGCCGAAGCGAATCTCACGGTTCCCTTAGAAAAAGCCTTTCGGGGTGGACGGGAGCGGATTCGCCTAGAGGATGGTCGATCCCTCGAAGTGCAGATGCCCGCCGGAATGGTGACAGGACAGCGAATTCGGCTGCGGGGCCAGGGCGTAGGCGGCGGCAACCTATACCTGCGGATTGAGGTGGAGCCTCACCCGCTGTTTAAGCTTCAGGGTAGCGATATTTTCTGCCGATTGCCCATTACGCCTAGCGAAGCTGCCCTGGGCAGCACAATTGAAATTCCAACCCTCGATGGTCGCCAGCGGACAACCTTGCCCCAGGGAGCTCAGACCGGGCAGCGAATTCGTCTGGTGGGGCGGGGTTACCCGGTGGGGCAAGAACGAGGCGACATGATTATCGATCTGGAGGTGGTGATTCCCTCGCGCCTAAGTGATCGGGAAAAGGCCCTCTACGAAGAACTGCGTCAAACGGAAAGCCTTAATCCTAGAGCCCATCTGATGGGGCTGGCCTAAGCCTGCACGGCAAAAACCCCGTTTGCTGTGTGGTTGTCCTCAGGGCACCATTATGCCCTTGGAGACAAGAAACCCGGATGTTGACTCATACCAAATCCCGGTTACTTACCCCCAACCTGAGTTCGGGATAAGCCAGTCGCTGCCATCTTGAGAAACCTGCTTCCAGCTTGCGCTTTAGACCTCACCCTAAGTTCCTCTCCCTTGGGGAGAGGAACTTTGAGCCTTTCTAGCTCCCCTCTCCCACGAGGAGAGGGGCTGGGGGTGTAGCTTGCTTCCCGCAGGGTGGTATACCAAGGGATCTGGTCACTATGTCTAACCCGAACTGAGGTTCTCCCCAATTCCAACGCTGATCCCACTCAGTCTGAGCTTGGCGAAGCCTCAATTCGTTGAGGGGGTTTTCCATTCGGATTTGGTATCACACCTGGTGCTGAGACGCTAATATGCGCCTTTGCCCAGCAGCAGCACAGCAAAAGTCTGAACAATCAGCTTGACATCGTACCAGGGCGACCAGCGGCTTTGGTAAAGCAAGTCGAGCTTCACAATTTTCTCAAAATCCTTGATGGCAGATCGTCCACTCACCTGCCACTGCCCGGTCAGCCCAGGTTTAACGTCTAGCCGTCGCCAGTGGTGGGGGCTGTAGCAAGCGACTTCATCGGCGGTGGGGGGGCGCGTACCGACCAAGCTCATCTCGCCACGCAGAACATTCCAGAACTGGGGAAATTCATCTAGGCTGGTTTTACGCAGAAAACGCCCGACTCGAGTAATACGAGAATCGGACTCATTTTTGAAAATCAACCCGTGGGCTTGGTTTGCGACCCTTGACTTCAGGTCGTCGGCGTTCTGAACCATAGACCGAAACTTCCAAATTCGGAAGGGCTTGCCCTTGAGGCCATAGCGCTCCTGAGAGTAAAGCACAGGGCCAGGGCTATCGATCTTAATCGCAATGGCAATGGGCACACTCAGCAGGGCAACTATCAGCAACCCCACAAGGGCCCCAACGATATCAAGGGTTCGCTTCACCGCACAGGTAACGGAGGGGTGAGGACGAACCAAGGAGAAGTCGGTGATTGTTTCACGGTGAAGTGACAGCATGGAAGTCCCTGTAGTTTAAGCGGTGCTGAGAATGTAAGAAGGACAAACCTGACAAAACTGACCAGCCAAGATGAGTGCGTACTCATCGCGATGCCATGGCCTAAAACAACTCAATTGCGAAACACGCTAGCCGTAGGGGATAGATTGATAAACTAACGCGGGGAGCTAACCGTATATCTACATATGCTATGGGGCAAGCATAGCAGGACTTCTACTTAGGCGTAGGCAGTGGTCTTGCGTAGCTTCGCCAAAACTTCTCGACCAGGCTGATAATATAAAGGCTTAATAAAGCTGAGAGGATGTTTGAAAAGCTCGATGATGGGTAGCCAAGACGGAAATCCCCAACCCCCCCTCAATACGGGGGACGTTTATCCCCGCCTTTTACGGGGGCAGGGGGAATCGGCAGGTGACTAAGGCTACCGCAGATTACTTTCAAACGCCCGATCCTACATCTTGGGTACCTATGCTTAAGCTCCCCCTACCGATGCCGCTAGAAGCATTGATCGCACCAACGATTAAGATAAAAGACTATCGCCAGCCCTGGGCGGTGCAGTAAGGATCACGGGTTCATGAGCATGGCAGACAAGATAGCCCATCAGTGGCTATCGAGGGTACAAGCAGATTATCCCGATCAGCCGGAGGCCGTCTATCAAGGCGTTGTGAACTGGCTGTTGGGACACCCACCGGATCGGTTGAATCAGTTGTCGCCGGAACAAGGGGCACTGGTGCAGCAGGCGATTACCTATCGCTATCGCATTTTGCAGCAGCGCTACTGGGGCGTTAGCCCGGAACAGGGATATCGGCGGTTGATTAAGCGACTCAGTGGGCTGTTTTTGGTGCGCAACAAAATTAGCACCTGGATTGCCCTCAGCCGAGATCGCCGCCGTACCGTGGTTGATGTGGTGCAGGAGGTGGTGCAGGAAATGATGCGTAGCGACCGCTACCTAGGGCAGGAGTTGCAGTGGATTGGACACTGTACACCGCAGGATCGGCTACGCAACCTGCTGATGTTGGCCAGCCTGGAAGAATACTGCCTGCGCCCCATTCGCAACCAGCCCTTGATCATGTATCGCTTTGTCAACTACCTGCGCCGTAGCCAGCGGGGCGGTATGACCCAGGTGCCCACTGGAACCTTAATTCGCCTGGTATCCGATGAAATCTCCCCCGATGGTGATGAGGATGCCCTCAGCCTTCTAGACAGTGAGGCCTGGACTCAGTACCAGGAACAGCAGCAGGATCTCGATCAACAGATGCAGCGGCAGCAGGTGAAGGGCGCACTGATAGACTATCTGTACCGCCACCTAGATGAGAAGGCCGTGCGCTGGTTAGAGTTGCATTTACAGGGGTTTTCCCAGGAGGCCATTGCCCAGATGATGGATTTACCTGTGCAACAGGTGTACCGTCTGCGGGAGAAAATTAGCTACCATGCCCTGAAAATTTTCGCGCTGAAAGAGCAGCCTGCCCTCGTGCTTCACTGGCTGAAGACCTCTCTCCAGGAGCACAACTTTGGCCTGACACCCGCCCAATGGCAAGACTTCTGGCAGACGTTAACCCCCGAACAGCAGCAGTTCCTAGAGGCAGCCCGATCTAACCCATCCCTAGAGACCACGGTTCAACAGCTTGGGCTCAAGCCGAAGCAAGTTCAGAGCCAATGGGTGAAGCTCTACCTCCAGGCCCAGGATCTGCGTACTTAGTCTTAGGGCCGAGGAGACCTGCGGGGCTAGGGCCACCTCAGGCAACACCAGTTGCATGGGTTGAAGGGGGCTTAACATCGAAAGGCCTTGGTCTTAGCCACTGGGACAAGGCCGTGGCTAGGAGGTAACGTTTCACGTTCAATGATCGTCAGTTTAAGATGTGCCCTCTAGGATAAGAGTAGCTTTCTCTACTACAGAGCGATGCCAAACCTTGACCCCCAGGAGCCACTTCAGAAGCCATTTCAGGAGCCATTTCAGGAGATTTACTTCTCTCCCCAGAACAACACCCAGGCGGCCAATCTTCGTTTGAACATTGACCAGATGTTGTCTTTGGTGGACAGCATTCTGCCCTTCGAGGCCTGCCTGTTTTACCAGGTCATTCCCCTTTCCATTGAGGCCGGGCATCTGAACTTGGGGATGGTCGATCCCGCCGATACGACTGCCCTCGACTATGTGCGACGGCAGGTGTCCTACATTAAATATTCCGTGGTGTCTTGGCCCATAGACTCAGATTGGCATCGGCAAATGTTGTCACAGTATCTCAGCTATGCGTCTAAGGCCAAGCCACGCAAAAGCCCCCTTGCCACAGGGCACACCCCTGCCTGGCCGACCCCTGCACTCAACACACCCGAAAACGATCAACTCACCTTTGTGGTTGACAGCCCCACGGAGATCACTGACCCCCCCCCCATCTCCCCCAGTGCCTCCCTTGCATCGTCCCCTCTGGCCGGAGATCACCCCGATGCACCACCTCCCCTGTCGGCCTCTCCCTCTCCCCTTCAGATTGAACTCGACGCACCCGTTTCCACCGCTAGCACTCCATCGGATCTCACAGCCCTCCCTCCCAAAATGCTGATGCAGACCTTACTGAAACAGGTTCTCAGTGAGGGGATTGGCCGTTTATACTTTGAACGCCAAGCCCATAGCGGTAAGGTGCTATGCAGCCAAGACGGGGTTTTGCAATCGGTGGTGGACGATCTCAGCCTTGATCTTTTCCAAAGCGTTATCAACGAACTCAAGCGCCTCACGCATCTCCCTCTGCTGCCTGTGACAACCACTAGGCAGGCAGAGATTGAGCGTTTATATCATCAGGATCGAGTACTGCTGCGCCTGCGTATTATTGCGGGCACCCACGGAGAAGAGGCAACCTTACAGGTACTGCGGGGGGCGGCCCTCAAGTTCCATCAACAGCAGCAAATTGAACAGCTAGGCCGCGATGCCCTCGGCATTGCCCAAACACTACAGCAGCGCATCCACGCCATCCGGGATCGCAGTCGCCAAAGCCTCGTCTCCGATAGCCCACCGACGGCCACGCTTCTCGCCGTCAGCAATATGTTAAAGGCCATAGAGACGCAGATTAATCAACTTCTTCAGGCCCATGAGCATACTGATCGTAGCTAGGGCGGCTATCACCGAGTTTTTTGCCCCCAAGCGCTCGTCATGCGGCCAAAATTGACCTGAAATTCATCCCACCCAAGCCAGTTACCAGGGCGATCCTCATCCCAGGAGGCCGACAGTACCCCATAGGTGAGCCCGACCACCCCTAGCCCGAAGCACCCTAGGGTCGTGAGCAAGACGGCGTAGGACGGTAGTTCAATCTGCTGCTTAACGATTAGCAGATAGCTGACGAAAAAAGCGGCAACACCCAGGAAGGTAGGGGTGCCAGAAAAAACCAGCATTCGGCGCAACATGCGCTGGCTGACCACCTCTGGAATGGCGGTGGCAGCGGCGCGCTGCTGGGCTTGTTGGCGCTTCTCGGCCCTGGCCTTGGCCTTGTCGCTAATGGCCTTGGCTTTGGCGGCAGCGGCGGGTGAGATGATCTCGGTCTCAGCCTTGGCCGTCGTCGGGTTTTGAACGGTCTTCCGGCTGCCCCTAGACGAGGTTGGGGTAGCCTCTGATGGCGCATTGGCCCCCTTGCCCTTCTTGGTGGGTTCAAAGGGGAGACGCTTGCGGGGGGAATCTGGAGCCATGGTGAACCAAAATCTATCCTTACGTCAAACAAGGACAAGAGTAAAACCCCTGTCCCAGTCTTGATCCTAGCCTGTATCCTAGCGCTGTGAGCGCAGAGCCGAGACTAGCTTAGCCGCGAATGCCCAGCTTTTGAATGAGCGCGCGATAGCGGTCGCTGTCTTGCTTTTGCAGATAGGCCATCAGGCGCTTGCGGTGGCCAATCATTTTTAATAGGCCACGGCGAGAGGAGTAGTCTTTTTTGTTCTTTTGCAGGTGAGCGCTGAGGCGGTTAATGCGCTCGGTGAGCATGGCGATCTGGAGATCGGCGGATCCGGTATCGGTTTCGTGAACTTGGTAGTCGGAAATGATTTCCTGCTTGCGCGCTTGCAACAGAGTCATGGGATAGATGGTTCTCTAGGAATAAGTTTGTGCCAGGGTTTTTTACTATAGCACAGTTGTTAGGCCAACCGCTCACCGTTATTGGCTCAGCCAAGCGATGGCCTCTCGTACCCAGGTTTCAGGATCGTCGCTTTTGGAGGCCGTGCTATGGCGGGAGACGGCTTGAAGGGCTTTGAGAATTTCCGCCTGGGTGTAGCCGAGGGCACTGAGGGTAATTTCTACTTCTTCGTGGATAGAGGCGATGGGGCCACCCGTGGGCAGGGAGACGAGGCCGACCTGGGCTTGCCAATCTTGGAGCTTGTTTTTGAGTTCTAGCACGACCCGCTCGGCGGTTTTGCTGCCCACCCCTGGCGCTTTAGAAATCAGTCTCGTATTGCCCGCAACGATGGCCTGCACGAGGTCGCGATCCCCTAGGGTGTCGAGCAGGGCGAGGGCCATTTGGGGGCCAATGCCACTGACCTCCGTCAGCATGAGAAACAGATCGCGCTCTTCGCGCTTGCCAAAGCCAAACAGCACCATTTGATCATCGCGCACTTGCAGATGGCTATACAAGTGTACCGTTTCCCCCAGGGGTGGCAGGGTGGCAAGCTGGCGGGCCGCTACCTGAAGATCGTAGCCCATTTGGCTGACCTCTAGGGTAACGATAATTTTGTGATTACCGGGTTTTTGGATATCGGCTAGGATGCCCTTGAGGTAGCTGATCATGGCGTGTTGTCAGGCCCATTGGGGCGGGGACGACCATCCTGGGGGCTGGCTTTACCGTTCTTGGGCCGCTTAGGCATGGGGGCTGGCGGTGTAGGCTGAAGCTGGCTGCGGCCATTTTGAATAATCCACAACATTTGGGACAACTGCTGCTCTACCTGAGAGAGGACGCGGTCGGCGTAGGAATCGGCTTCCCGTTGGATAATCTCCTGCTCTTGGATGGCACTTTGGCGCTGGGCGTCCCAATCTTGCTGAGATTGACGCTTGATCTGCTCTACTTCTGCCAGCACATTGGCGCGGAGTTGATCACAGTCGGCCTGGGCTTGGGCCTGGAGTTGGCGGGCAATCTGCTCGGCCTGTTGGACAATGCCCATTTCATCCAGAATTTGGGCGGCCTGGGCTTCGGCGGCTTGAATCAAATCTTGGGCGTAGCGATCTGCTTCGGCCAACAGACTATCTCGCTGCTGCAAGACCTGTACTGCCTGCCGAAAGGCGGGGGGCAGATTCAGGCGAACGGCATCGAGCTGGTCGAGCAGGGCATCCTCATCGACCAAGGTACGGCCACTAAACGGCACTCGCGGGCTACCCAGAATAATCTCTTCTAACTTATTCAGTTCCTGCTGAATATCTACGTCTCCAACGCTGGGGACGAGGTCGGTTCCGGTGCCATCGGCGGCAAGTTCGGATGTCGATCCATTGACCGCTGAGCGAACTTGGGCTGGCCTAAAGGGGGTGGGGTCTTGACGTAACATTGGTAAACGTCTCGCGCTACATGGTCGGGAACAAGGTGATCGATGGGGCCACCAAACTGAGCGATTTCTTTAACTAGGCTACTGCTCAGAAATCCATACTCCGTTGACGTGGCCAAAAACAGGGTTTCAATGTCCTCGGCCAGGGTTTTATTAGTATGGGCCATTTGCAGTTCTTTTTCGAAGTCGGACAGCACCCGTAGCCCCCGCAACAACACCTGAGCCCTATGGTGGTGAGCATAGGTAATGGTAAGGCCATCGTAGTGATCGACATCCACATTCCCTAGGTGCTTTACCGAGGCTTGAATTTGGTCAATGCGCTTGTCAATTGAGAACATCGGTACTTTGTTGGGGTTGTGGGAGATCAAGACGATCACCCGGTCAAACAGCCGACTGCCACGGGAAATAATGTCTAGGTGGCCCAGGGTGATGGGATCAAAACTGCCGGGATAAATGGCAATCAACGTACCGTCTCAATATCAATGCAGCGATTATAGCGAAGCGCTGGACGGGTGAGAGACGACATCCTCAAGCTATGGGGATAGCCGTTTTTGATAAATGCGATCACAGCGGGTGGTTTCTACACCCTCGGCGGGCAAATAACCACTGGTTTCGTAAAGCTGCACCGCTTCCTTGAGCACAGAGGCCGTTTCCACCCAAATTTCTCGAAATCCTCGCTGTTGAATGGCTTGTTCAAGCTGGGCCAATAGATAGCGCCCTAAGCCTTGCCCCCTAGCCTGGGGAAGCAGGTACATCTTGCGAATTTCCACCGCTTGATCGCCACGTTTCACCGGATAGTAGCCCGCCGTACCCACCAGGGTTTCGCCATCTTCAACGACCCAAAACTCGCCCCCGGTTTGCCAGTAGTGGGTTTCCACCTCTAGGGCATCGCGATCACTGCCTTGGGGTTCCCACGTTAACCCATATTCAGCGAGCACTGCCGCAATGATCGCTCCAGCGGCAGCCCGATCGACGGATTGCCAGCGGCGGATTCGGTATTGCCGAAACGGATCGCGGTAGGTGGGGACTGAATCGCTGGGAACCATAGGGCTTAGCTGTGGATGCGGGGCTCAGGATGCAAGGTGGCCAAAATGGCACTTTCGGCCTGGGCGAGTTCAATCAGGCGGGACTCCACCTCTGCCCTAGGAAAGCGCTCCGTGGCCAGCACCCAGTATGTGCCATAGTGTCGCGCTTCTGAAGCCATCAAGCTACGGTAGAATCCGGCCAGGGCTGAATCAGGGCAATGCTGGGCCAATAATCCCAACCGCTCATGGCTGCGGGCTTCAATTAGGGCAGAAACCAGCAAAATATCGAGCTGGCGGTGGGGTTCAGCGGGACGTACCTGTTCCCGTAGCTTGGCTCCGTAGGGGGGCGGTGGCAGGGGACACAGGGGCACCCCTCGCCGCTCTAGCCATTGGTTGACCTGGGCGAAGTGGGCCAGTTCCTCTTGGGCAATTTCCGTCAGGGCGTTGATCAAGGCCCGATCCGACGGATAGCGGTTGATCAAACTTAGGGCCACCCCTGCCGCCTTGCGTTCGCACTGGGCATGGTCGAGCAGGATGGTGTCAAAGTTTGCAAGGGCTTGATCCACCCAGTCTCGACGAGTGGGTTCTACCAGAAATTTAATGGTGGCGGTGGCGGCGGGCATGGGGATATGGCGTAGCGGAGGACTGTAGGGGCGAAGTCTCCTCGCCCATCTGAGGCAGGGGCATCGGTCAGAACTGACATCTATCAGACCTTAGTATAAGCGGCTGAAGGGCTAGGGGTTGACGGCTTGAAGGTGCTGCACCAAGGCCCGCAGTCCTAGGCGATAGCTGTCGGCCCCAAAGCCGCAGATTTGCCCCACGGCCACCGGGGCAATGTAAGAATGGTGGCGAAATTCTTCGCGTTTATGGATATTGCTGAGGTGCACCTCCACCGTGGGCAGACCGACCGCCGCAATGGCATCTCGCAGGGCAACGCTGGTGTGGGTATAGGCACCAGGGTTAATCACAATGCCGTCTTTTTGGCCAAAGGTGGCCTGGATGCAATCTACCAACGCGCCCTCGCTGTTAGATTGAAAGGCATCCACCATCACCCCTAGCAATGCTGCCTCGGCCAACAGCATCTCGTTGATACTGCTTAGGGTTTGGGTGCCGTAGATGCCGGGTTCGCGCAACCCCAGCATATTCAAGTTTGGGCCGTGGATCAGTTGAATGCGGTACACGTAGGATATCTCCCTTTCCATCTAAGGTGCGGTAGGATGGCTCAGCGCAGCGTAACCCATGCAGGCCCAAGCTTTGAGGGATGGCGACACCGCCTAGGGCATGGCTACCCACAGCATTATTAGTCCAAGAAGAACCCTAGAGTGATGCAATTCTAGGGTTCTCAACTTATACAGGCTCAGTAGATCACAAACTCTCTTTACTGACCTAAGCTTGGCCCTCACCCTAAATCCCTCTCCCAAGCTGGGAGAGGGACTTTGAAGGACTTTCGGCTCCCCTCTCCCTCCTGGGAGAGGGGCTGGGGGTGAGGGCTAAGCCCATACGAAGAGACATCTTTGTGATCTACTGAGGCTGTCAGGTCGTCGAGGATTACCTATGTCCAAAAAGCAGATGATAAAGGCCATCGAGGGCGGCATTACCGCTTCAAACTAGAGAATGGTCCTTGGCTCTATTCTCTGCTCTAGCGCCGCCACGGATGTATGACGTTATCGTCTAGGCTCTTTAACGGGGATGGGGATAAGCTCGGGTTCTTGCTGAACCTCTGGCCCCAGGAGCGCATCGATGATGCCGTCAATCCACTCACGCAGCTTTTCGAGAGCCTTTTCGATGTAATCCATTAGGGCCTAACTCCTTACTGGAATGCGATGGTCGGGTGTGCCGCTTTGCCAAGCTCACCAGAGCACGACTCTCCGCCCCGCAATTGATACATAAACCCATCATAACCAAATGACGCAAATGATCAAGGTGGTTGTCACAGGAGATGACGGCGCAGCCAATCGAGGGCGCTACAAGCACTGAGATGGCGTACCCAATCGCGCCCTCGGAAGTGGGCAAATTCATATTTTTGGCTGATCACCTCACCACTGGGCAGGGCGAGGCCAATATAAACGAGGCCGACGGGTTTGGTGTCGCTGCCGCCACCCGGCCCCGCGATCCCGGTGACGCTTAAGGCCCAGTTGGTTTGCAGTGCAGCCTTGGCTCCGAGGGCCATTTGCTCTGCTACCCTGGCGCTAACGGCTCCCTCGGTGGCTAGCACTGTAGGATCGACCTTGAGCAGGCTAGTTTTGATGCGGTTATCGTAGGCGATGATGCCACCCAGAAAATAGGCCGAACTGCCCGCGACGGTGGTGAACATCTGCCCCAGGCCGCCCCCGGTGCAGGATTCCGCAACGGCGACAGTCTGTTGTTTTTGCTGTAATAAGGCCCCCACCACCGAGGCCAGAGACTCGTCATCGGCTCCGTAGCAATCCGCCCCTAGCAGGCTGCGAATACCCTGTTCAACGGGGTAAATGAGAGCCATGGCTTCTTCCACCGTGGAGGCTTTGGCGGAAATACGGAGCTTGGCTTCGCCGTGGCTGGCATAGGGGGCCACGGTGGGGTTGCTGAGGTTGAGGTACTCGCTCACCCGTTCGGCCATGCCCGATTCACTGATGCCCCAACAGCGCAGCATCCGGCTGACGATGGTATCTTGCACCCAGCCGTGGGCTTTTAAGTACGGTACCGAGGTTTCTTGCCACATCGCCTTCATTTCGCTGGGCACCCCTGGAAAGGTCATGATCAGCAGGCCCGGTCGGGGTTCCCAGATGACACCCGGTGCGGTTCCGGTGCGGTTGGTCAGAACTTCGGCCCCTTCGGGCAAGAGTGCCTGTTTGCGGTTGCTGGGGGTCATCACTCGGCCCCGGCTGGTGAACTTGGCTTCGATGTCTGCCACAATTTCGGGATGCTCGACCAGGGGAACCCCAAAAAAGTCGGCCAATGTCTCGATGGTGAGATCATCGGGAGTAGGGCCAAGTCCTCCGGTAAATAGGATTAGGTTCGACCGCTCGCAGGCCATCGCCACCACCTGCTGAATGCGGGCTGGGTTATCCCCTACCACGGTTTGGAAAAAGTGGGCAATGCCCAACCCCGCTAGCTCCTGGGCCAAATATTGGGCGTTGCTGTTGAGGATATCCCCCAGCAGTAGCTCGGTGCCCACACAAATCAACTCGGCGCTTTTGCCCATGGCTGAATCCAAATCCTTCGTGGTTTAGGGAATAAGTCTTTATTGTGCGCCATCCTTGGGGCACTGGGTTGAGGCGTGGCTGGGTGGGGGCGTGGGTTGAGGCGCACTGCCATGCGTCCGTACGGGGGAGATTGATCAGGAAAATCTAATAGAGTGGGGAAGCGTAGCAGGTGGAAACGGTATGGCGGATTGGCTGAGGGATGCAGATCATGGACAGCGTGGGTTAATGGGATTGCTCCTAGGGGGGCTAATCTATCGCACCATTGTGGCCATTTGGTTGTTGCCCGGTTTTGATGAGGCTTACTACTATCTCTATAGTCGCCATCTTAATTGGAGCTACTTTGACCATCCTGTGATGGTAGCCCTCGCCACGGGCCTAGGCTGGTGGACGACGGGAATTATCTCGCCGCTGACGATTCGGGTGGGGGCGCTGCTGCTTTACGGCATCAGTCTGATGCTGCTGTACCTGGCGGCACGGCGAATGTACAACCCAGCGGTGGGCCAAATGACCATGGCCTTCGGGACATTGATGCCGCTGATTGTGATTGCCTTTGGCATCCTCACCTCGCCGGATAACGGCCTGATGCTGTTTTGGAGTGCCACGCTCCTAGCGGCGCTATGGGAGTTTTTTCCCAACCGCCGTCGCTTGAACCACTATGGCGTGATTGGGAACGCCTACATTCCCACCTGGCGGGTGGCCCTGTTGGGCGGATTGGTCGGGCTGGCCTGCATCAGCAAGTACCACGGCTTCATTCTGGGGCTGGGGCTGGTGGGGTTTTGCCTCAGTCGCAGACCCTACCGCAAGGTGTTTCAATCGCCCTGGCTGCTGGCGTCGGTGGGATGCTTCGCCCTCGCCCTGTTCCCGCTGCTGTATTGGAATGCCCAGCACGACTGGATTTCCTTCCGCTTTCACCTAGGGATGCGCTTTGATGGCGGCACCAATGAGCCCAACCCCTTTCGCCTGGGGCAAATGATCAGCTATTGGCTGCTGTCCAATGTGTACCTCTTCCCGCTATTTGGCCTGCCCCTGTGGTGGGTCACACTGCGCCAAGCGGGGCAGCAGTTGATGCTGTCGCTCACCCCCAGTTGGGATCCCCAGGAAGCCCAGGGACGGGATCAGTTAGCGCTGGTGCTTTGGCTTTCCCTACCGATTGCGCTGCTGTTTACGGTGCTGGGCGGCAAGCAACAGATTTTTCCGGCCTGGCCCGCTCCCGGCTATTGGGGCCTGCTGATTGTGCTGGGTGCCCAAACGGTGATTTGGCAGCGGCGCAGACCTCGGCTAGTGCAACGGTGGCTCTGGGGTTCGGGTCTGTTTTTGGCCATCCTATCCGTGGTTGCTCTGCTGCATTTGCAACTTGGATTCCTACAACAGCCCAGCCGCTATGCCCCCTTTGGTGGACTGATTCCCGTCGAACAGGATGGCTCCACAGAACTGATCGACACCCTACAACTGCGCCGCCTAATTGCCGACGATCCCCAGCTTCAAGATGTCTTGCCAGAGGTCGGCTTTATTTTCACCAACGAATACTACCTTGGCGGCTATTTTGATATGGCCATTCATCCCCTGCGCGATGTGCCTCTCACCGCCTTCAGCCCAGACCCCAGGGGCTTTGCCTTTTGGTTTAACCCAACCGAATGGCTGGGCCAAGATGCCCTGTATATGACCCTCGACCGCTTCGCCCAAAATCCCGATATTTTGGCCCAATACCAACTCCTATTTGAATCTGTCGAACCCCTCACTACCCTAAATTTGCGACGAGGTGGCGAGGTAACAGAAACCATCCATGTTTTCAAGGCCAGCGGCTTCAAGAAACCCTACGTTTATCCCTACTAAACCTCAGTTCGGGTTAACCTTAACAGCCCCATACCCTGGCAGCCCTCACCCTAAATCCCTCTCCCCTAGGGAGAGGGACTTTGAAGCCTTCTAGCCCCCCTCTCCCCTAGGGGTCTGATATTGTACCGATTTCCCTAAACCGACCTTCGCCCGTAACCGTCAGAGCATCATGACGATTAAAGTAAGGTCAACACGCTCACGCCTCTATTAAACGAGGATCAAGGGGTGCAAGATGTTCAGGGATAGCGGCCTGGGCCTGACTACCATCCCGACCCCCCGATTTCACTGGCTTTGGCCTTTTCCTCTCCACAACGTGAAACAACCCTGCGGTTTCTTCAAGAAACCCGGTTTCTAACCTCGCCAACAGCCCCCAAACGCCGCTATAACTGGGAAAACACCCGCCGCCACGCCTATGCCCCAAGCTGAGCTGCTGAAACTCATTGACCAAGCCGCCGCCGAGGTTGTGGATTAAAATAGGTTTTAGATGCTACACCGTGTGGAGGCTTGACCGTGACAGAATCCGAACGGTGTACTATACAAGCCGTCGTAACTAAGGCTAGCCTTCATGCGCCTAAGCAAGAGGCCACTTACTGGCGAACACAGCCCTATGTCGATAGAATTGGGGCGCTAGAAAATCTTCGCCAACAGTATCATTGCTGGAAATACGGTGCTGAACCAAGATTTCAAAGAGTTTATACAGTCACTAAACGATAATCAGGTCAATTACTTGGTAATCGGCGGTTATGCTGTGGCTTTGCATGGCTATCCTCGCTACACCAGCGTGCCTCAGGCCGACTACAAGATTTAGCGGATCTTGAAAATTTGTCTTAGTTTTTCCAAGCTCCACCTATTCATTTGTCCACACCCATGACCCAAGATGAGCTGCTGAAACTGATTGACCAAGCCGCCGCCGAGGGCTGGACAGAGCTAGACCTTTCTGGCCAAGGGTTGACAGAACTGCCCCCCGAAATTGGCAAACTTACCCAACTAGAAACCCTGATTTTAGGGAAATGGGAGTTAAAGAATGGATACCAATATTTTGGGAATAAGCTAACGAGTTTGCCGGATGAAATTGGACAGCTTCGTGCATTAAAGGTACTCATAGTTGCGGGTAACTTGCTCCTACAAAACAGGAAAGAGGGAAACCAAATCACGGCGATTCCCGACAACCTCTCCCAGCTCCAAAGCCTTCGAGAGCTTGACCTCAGGGCAAACCAAATAACCACCATCCCGGACAGCCTTGCTCAGCTCCAAAGTCTCCAAGAGCTTCACCTCGGCTCTAACCAAATTACGGCGATTCCCGACAGCCTCGCACAGCTCCAAAGCCTTCAAGAGCTTTACCTCAACAATAACCAAATCACGACGATTCCCGACAGCCTCGCACAGTTCTCAAACCTCCAACAGCTAAACCTCAGATCTAACCAAATCACGACGATTCCCGACAGCCTTGCCCAGCTTTCAAGCCTCCAACAGCTTGATCTCAGCTTTAACCAAATCACGACGATTCCCGACAGCCTCGCCCAGCTCTCAAACCTCCAACATCTCTACCTCGGCGAAAATCAAATTACGGCGATTCCCGACAGTCTCGTCCAGCTTTCAAGCCTCCAACAACTCGTCCTTTGGGGAAACCAAATTACGGCGATTCCCGACAGCCTCGCACAGCTTTCAAGCCTCCAGCAACTCGTCCTTTGGGGAAACCAAATTACGGCGATTCCCGACAGCCTCGCACAGCTTATCAGCCTCCAAAAGCTATACCTCCGCTCTAACCAAATCACGGCGATTCCCGACAGTCTCGCACAGCTTATCAGCCTCCAATATCTCTACCTCAGTGCAAACCAAATCACCACCATTCCGGACAGCCTTGCCCAGCTTGTCAACCTCCAACATCTTGACCTCAGCGCAAACCAAATCGCCACTATCCCGGACAGCCTCGCCCAGCTTGTCAACCTCCAACATCTTAACCTCAGCGCAAACCAAATCGCCACCATCCCGGACAGCCTCGCCCAGATCCAAAGCATCCAAGAGCTTTACCTCGGCTCTAACCAAATCACGGCAATTCCCAACAGTTTTGCTCAGATCCAAAGTCTCCAAGAGCTTTACCTCAACTCTAACCAAATCACGGCAATTCCCGACAGCCTCGCACAGGTTCAAAGTCTCCAAGAGCTTCACCTCGGCTCTAACCAAATCACGGCGATTCCCGACAGCCTCGCCCAGCTTTCAAGCCTCCAACAGCTTTACCTCAGCAATAACCAAATTACCATCATCCCAGAGAGTCTAGAGTCTCTAGATCAACTTGAAAAACTCGATCTGCGTGGTAATCCCTTACCCATTTCTCCAGAGATTTTAGGGCCACCTGAAATATACAAATATCCTGGATCAACGGAAGGCATTTTCAATTATTTGCGCCAGCTTCGCAGTGGCGACGTCCAGCCACTAAATGAGGCCAAGCTTTTGTTGGTGGGTCAAGGCACTGTAGGCAAAACTTCCCTGGCAAGGCGGCTCATTGAAAATCGCTATGACTCTAACGAGTCTCAGACCGATGGCCTTGAGGTGCGCGAGTGGGGCGTCCACGTCAACAGCAAAGACGTACGACTCAACGTGTGGGATTTTGGCGGGCAGGAAATTTATCATCACACTCACCAGTTCTTTCTCACCAAACGCAGTCTCTACCTGCTGGTCTGCAACTGCCGCACTAGCGAAGAAGAAAACCGCATTGAATATTGGCTCAAGTTGATCCAAAGTTTTGGCGGCGAGTCGCCCGTGATCATTGTCGGCAATAAAAAAGATGAGCAGCCCTTCGATATCAACCGCAAAGCCCTACGAGACAAATATCCCAACATTCGCGCTATCCTCGAAACCTCTTGCCAGAGCGGTGATGGTATTGAGGATCTGCGGAAAGCAATTACTCAAGAAGTTGGCCAGCTCCACGATGTCTACAACCTGCTACCCCTCTCCTGGTTTAAGGTCAAAGAACAGCTCGAAGCGATGGATCGCGATTTTATTTCTTTCAGTGAATACATTGGAATTTGCTTTCAAAACCAAATTCCAGAAGAACACGACCAAACCGATCTCATCGACCTATTGCACAACCTAGGACTGGTGCTTAACTTCCGCGATCACCCGATTTTGCAAAGCACCAACGTACTCAATCCCGCTTGGGTTACCGAGGGCATCTACACCCTGCTGAGCGACGAAACCCTCAAAACCCACAGTAAAGGTATCCTTACCTATGACGATCTTAGCCGAGTACTTGACCCGGAGCGCTATCCAGCAAACCGTCATCAGTACCTTACTGAACTGATGGGAGAAGAAAAATTCCAGCTCTGTTTTTCTTTTCCGGACTGTCCAAAGCCTAAATTTCTCATTCCTGGCCTACTGCCCAAAGACGAACTCGAAGACACCTCCCTAGAGGGCGACACCCTAGAATTTCAGTACCACTACCGCATCCTGCCGGAGAGCGTGCTGTCGCGGTTCATCGTCCTCAGCCACGACAAAATCCACAACCACATCCACTGGCGCAGCGGCGTCATGCTGGCCTACCGCGAGGGCGACGAGGTCTACAACATCGCCCGCATCAAAGCCGACCCCGAAGACAAAAAAATCTTCATCGCCATCGCCGGACGAGAGACCACCCGCCGCGTCTTTCTCTCCCTCATCCGCGACACCTTCACCAAAATCCACCGCAGCTTCGCCGATTTAGAAGTCTCCGAATGGGTACCCGTCCCCGACCACCCCGACCATCCCCCGCTCGACTACCAAGAACTGCTGGGATTGGAGGGCATGGGCATTGTCGATTACCCCATCGGTAAACTGCGGATTAAGGTTAACCTACGCCAACTCCTCGACGGCTACGAACCCGTAGAAGTACGCCGCCGCCAACGCCACAGAGACGAATGGGGTGATCGTGAACCCTGGGATGGGGGATTGCCTGGGAGTTTGACTCGGGATGTGAATTACAGGCCCGCCATTCCCCAAGAACGCACCAAATTGCGCCAGTTTGTTCTCGATCTGCCCGACCCTCAAGTTGACGCTGTTATTTTTAATCTCGATCCACCGAAGGGCAATGTGCCGCCCAATACAAGTCCAAAAAGTGAGCGAGTTACGGCCCTATTTGAATGGCTCGAAAGCTCCATCGGCCCTGGCTTAGCGGCCTTAAGATCGGCCCTAGCCAAGGTCTTGTAGCGTGGCCCACACGTTAGCCTACGGTAAGGTGTATAACGCCAGCCCTGTCGAGTGGTCGAACTATTCCCCAAACGCCCATAAACTAAGGGACTCCGGCCACGACCACCAGGGAGTGAACGCCCTGGCTCATCGCAGAAGTCTGCTAAAGCAGACTGGGGAACTCGGCTCCCAAATCCTCTTCAGAGGATTTCGACTTTGAGCCTGGGACTTCTAGTCCTTGGCTCAGCGGCCAATCCTAGAGATCGACCCCAAAACCGGCCTTACCTTGACCGGGCTGGGTGCATAACGCCAACACGGCCACAATGCACCGACAAGGAAATCGTTAGGATGCGGTGCATTGCTTCGCGAATGCACCCTACGTGAATCTAAGATATGAATCTAAGATAAAGGTTAAGTGTCATCAACACTGAAGGAGTAGAATCCCATGCTGGAGTCAAGCCTTAGTGAAACTCAAATCAAGGATTTGATGAAATCTGCAATTCTTGAGATTTTTCAGGAGCGTCGTGACTTATTTCAAGAGCTGGTAGCTGAAGCCTTGGAAGATCTGGCCTTAGTAAAAGCCATTGATGAGGGTAAAGACTCTGAAGCCGTGAGTCGGGAAGCTATTTTTAGCATTCTGGAGTCTGACGAGTGAAGGTTAAATTTCGCAAGACCTTTGAGAAGGATCTTAGAAAGGCTGGCGACAAAATCTTGTTCAAAAAGATTAAAGAAGTCATTGAGTCTGTAGAACAGGCAGAGAGTCTAGATGATATCTCTAACTTCAAGAAGCTAAAAGGTGGCGATAATTACTTTCGTATTCGGGTAGGCGACTATCGAATCGGGCTGTTCTTAGAAGAAGATGTCGTATTTTTTGTGCGTGTTATGCACCGTCGCGAATTTTATCGTTATTTTCCGTAGTCCTTCAAATACAACCTTGTCCTAACCCATAGAATTTCTGAAGAGAGTTTAATCATGGCCAACACCATTCATCAACACGGCAGCGGCGACAACATTGCTGGAGACAAGGTGATGGGCGATAAGGTGGCGGGCAACAAAATTGGCACCCAAATCAACGGGGGCAACATCGCCAATGTGGTCAACGAGGCCAAGGATTAGGCCCAGGTGATGGCGGCAGGGGTGAACCAAACCAGCGGCGTTTCTACCGCAGAATTGTTGACCATCATCGCGAGCTTGCGTCAAATGGCGACCCAGTTTCCCCCAGCGGTACAAGAGGATTTAATCATCGACATTGACGATGTGGAAGATGAGATCCAAAAGCCCGAAGACCAGCGCAGTTTGCCGAAGCTGAAAAAGCGTCTGACGGCCCTGGTCACGGCGGCGGCACTGATGGCAGGTGGGATATCAGCCACCAACGACTTTGTAGGAAACGTCATCGACCTGAGCAGCAAGTTGGGGATTGAGCTCCCCTTGCCGCCCCAGACCCAGCCTTAGTGCCTCTGCCCAGCTATGGCAGGCGCGAGGATTGGCCTCGGTGACCAGATGCGTCTGGCTTTGCAGGCTGGGAGGACTATGGGGCATCGGCTTCCCTCAAGAAAAGTTGTCGGATGTAACGACATCTCAAAAAACATTAAGAGTTAGCGGCATGGTGTGTGGAATCCTTAAGACTGGAAAACTAGAAGCATTTCAGCCGTCTTTGAAACCGCTATGGAACAGCAAAAAACCGTTATTGTGACTGGAGCCTCGTCTGGGGTGGGGCTGAATGCCGCCAAGGCGTTGGCCGATATGGGTTGGCATGTGGTGATGGCCTGCCGCAACCTGGAGAAGGCCCAGGCCGCCGCCAACGAGATTGGCATGCCCGCTGGCAGCTACACCATTCTGCGTTTAGATTTGGCTTCTTTGGCTAGCGTGCGCCAGTTTGTCAGCGATTTTCGGGCCACGGGCCGCACGTTGGAATCCCTGGTGTGCAACGCAGCGGTATACCTGCCCCTAGAAAAAGAGCCAATCTACAGCGAAGATGGCTACGAAGTTAGCGTGGCTACCAACCATCTGGGCCACTTCCTGCTCTGTAATCTGATGCTGCCGGATCTGAAGGCATCCCCCGCCGCCGACAAGCGCCTGATTATCCTCGGCACCGTCACCGCCAACCCAAAGGAACTGGGCGGCAAGATTCCCATCCCTGCCCCACCGGATTTGGGCAACCTAGAGGGCTTCGAGGCGGGCTTCAAAGCGCCGATTTCGATGATCAACGCCAAGAAGTTCAAGTCGGGCAAGGCCTACAAAGACAGCAAGCTCTGCAACGTGCTCACCATGCGCGAACTGCACCGCCGCTACCACGACGAAACCGGGATCACCTTCAGCTCACTCTATCCGGGCTGTGTGGCCGATACGCCCCTGTTCCGCAACCACTTTAAGGCGTTCCAGGTAATCTTCCCCTGGTTCCAAAAGAACATCACGGGCGGCTATGTTACCCAACAACTGGCTGGGGAGCGGGTCGCCGCTGTGGTGGCCGATCCCGACCTGAAGGAATCCGGCATGTACTGGAGCTGGGGCAATCGCCAAAAGCCCGGTCGCCGTTCCTTTGCCCAGGAGGTTTCTAACGAAGCCCAGGACGACGCCAAGGCCCGCAAACTGTGGGATCTCAGCGCTAAACTGGTGGGCTTGGATGACGAATCGGCCAAGGGCGTTCCGGCGGCGGCTGGGTCGGTCTAGTCCGTACCGGGTCACGTTCTCCGGTGAGGGTTCATCTCGATTAGTTCACCTCGATTAATAGCCCACAAGCCCACAAGACAGGCTGCAAGCGACACCCCAAGCCCCTTTCCCCCTAGGAGAGGGGCTTTTGATGGTGATCGGCGAAGGGGTGCCGCTCTGGATGGTCGTTTCTGAGACCCATCGCTCTCAGAAACAGCGAAACTCAGAAAATCCAATCTTTTCAGCCAAGTAGACCCCGCGTTTTGGCCAACAAAAGTTAACATGGGTATTAACAAAACTTTAGTCAGGTCAGATAGGGCTGAGTCGTCTTCCGCAGGCGCGTTTTCCCTAGGCTTGACCCCCTCACCCTACCGACGCAGGAGCTACTGAGTTATGACTGGATTTATTCGTGGGTTGTTTGGCGGCAAGGCGAAGAACCCCGGTGAAGCGGATCGTCCCGCTAAGGCCCAGCCCCAGCCCACCATCGAATCCGCTGGCGGTGCCTACTACCTCGAACCCGATGACGCCAAGAGCTTTGGCAACATCGAATTTATGCGAACCTCCAAAACCGTGCGCCGCACCTTTGCTAAAAAGCGGGGCGAAACCGAAGAAAAGGAAAGCATCCGCAAAATCTCCGCCATGGAAGCGGTGAAGCTGGACGAAAGCGGTCTGCCCAAGGCCAAGAGCATTCCCACCGAACCCACCGTGCAGTCCACCAGTTCCAGCAGCTTTACCAGCCGCAACCTCAAAACCGACACCAACCTAGATATGTTCCGCAAAATGGCGAAGGATATCAAGAAGTAGTCCGTTGCAGATTGAGCGCAATAGGTTGTTCTAGGACGTAGCGTTTCAGCCACGTCCTGTTTTTTTGCCCCTAGTCCCTCTAGTGTTGGATTATGACCATTTACCCCTCTCGTCCCTTGGCTACCGCCACCGCTGGTATGGTGGTTTGTCCCCACGACTTGGCTTCCCAGGTAGGGCTGACGATGTTGCAACGGGGCGGCCATGCGGTAGATGCGGCCATCGCCATGAATGCGGCCTTGGGGGTGGTCTATCCCCACATGACGGGTCTGGGGGGCGATGGCCTGGGATTGATCTATGAGGCGGCAACGGGGCAAGTCCACGGGCTGAACGGCAGCGGCCGGGCGGGGCAGCAAGCCACCATCGCCCGCTTTGCTGATTTGGGCCTGACGACGATTCCCCATCGTGGCCCCCAGGCGGTAATGACGGTGCCGGGCAGCGTGGCAGCTTGGCAGTTGGCCCACCAGCGCTTTGGTCGTCTACCCTGGGCAGACCTGATGCAGCCCGCCATTGCCCTGGCCACCGAGGGCTACCCAGCCTCGGCTTCCCAGGTGGCATGGACAAAGCGCAACCAGGACAATTTTGCCCGCCACACGCCCCAGGACAATCCCTTTTTACCCAACGGCCAGCCGCCCACCGTGGGCCAAAGGCTAACCAATCCGGCACTGGCCACTGCCCTAAGCTACTTAGCCAAGGATGGGGCAGCGGCCTTCTACCACGGCACCATTGCCCAGGCCATCGTTAGCCATCTGCAAAGTTTGGACGGTTGTCTTACCCTAGAGGACTTTGCCCCCCCCGCTGCGGACTGGGTAGCGCCGATTTCCACCACCTACCGGGGCTATCGAGTGTGGCAGATGCCGCCCAATACCCAGGGGTTTACGGTGCTGCAAATGCTGAACTTGCTCGAACCCTTTGACTTAGCCAGCCTCGGCCATGGCACCGCTGATTATTACCACCTGCTTGTGGAAATCACCAAGCTGGCCGTTGCCGACCGAGAGCGCTGGCTCTGCGATCCCGATTTTGTCCCAATTCCCCTAGATAGGCTAATTAGCAAAACCTATGCCGACCAACGGCGTTCCGTCATCAGCCTTGCCCAGGCCCAGGCCCAGCCAGCCCAGCCCCTCGGCGGCGACACCATTTATTCAGCCGCCATCGACGCTGACGGTAACGTGGTTTCGCTGCTGCAAAGCATTTATTTTGACTTTGGCTCGGCGGTGGTGCCCCCCAGCCTAGGATTTGCCCTACACAATCGTGGCGCGTTATTTAGCCTAGACCCCCATCACCCCAACGCCTTGGCCCCTGGGAAGCGGCCCTTTCACACCCTGATTCCGGCCTTGGTACAGCACAGCGATGGTCGTCCTTACCTGGCCCTGGGCACCATGGGCGGCGAAGGGCAGCCCCAAACCCAACTGGCCCTGCTCACCCGTGTGCTGGATTTTGGCTTTGATCCTCAGACCGCCATCGACCTACCCCGTTGGCTATGGGGCCGCACCTGGGGCGATCAGGAAACCCGCCTTACCCTGGAAGGCCGCATTCCTGAAGAGATTCGCCAAGCCCTCGCCCAACGGGGACACCCCATCCAAGCCGCCCCCGACTGGACAGACCGCATGGGCCATGCCCACATGATCCGCATCGACCCAGACACCCATCAACTCCAGGGGGGAAGCGACCCCCGCAGTGATGGATCTGCACTGGGGTGGTAGGAGGCTTGGGGCAATACCTGGGAGATTTTGATGACCGGGAGGCTGGATTGAGTGATCCCGATTGCTCCGCCCATTAACGGAGCTTAAACCGGAGCCGCTACCGCCGCATCAAACCGAAAGCCCGCTTTGCGAATGCGATCCATGGCTTCGCCCAGGCGGTCGCAGTCGGCAATCAGGCTGACGCGCACATAGCCCTCACCGCCGGGGCCAAAGGCATTGCCGGGGGTGACGACCACGCCCGTTTCTTGCAGCACCGAGAGGGCAAAGTCGGTGGAGGTGCTATCGAGGGGACAGGGCACCCAGAGGTACATGGTGGCCTGGGGCCGATCCACCGTCCAGCCGAGGGAGGCGAATTCCTTAATCAAAAAGTCGCGGCGGGTGGAGTAGCGCTCCTGGACTTCGTGGAGGTAATGGTCGGGCAGGGAGAGGGCGGTTTCGGCGGCCCGTTGCAGGGCGGAGAAGATGCCGTAGTCCAAATTCGTTTTGAGGGTGCGCAGCCCTTGGATCACCTGGGAATTGCCCACCACAAAGCCCACGCGCCATCCGGCCATGTTGTAGGTCTTAGAGAGGGTGTGGAACTCGACGCCGACCTCTTTACCACCGGGAATTTCCAGCAGGCTGGTGGGTTGGTAGCCGTCGAAGGCGAGTTCGGCGTAGCAGAGGTCGTGGACGAGGAGCACCTGATAGCGGTGGGCAAACTCCACGGCAGCCTCGAAGAACTCGCGGGGGGCGGTGGCGGCGGTGGGGTTGCTGGGATAGTTGAAGAATAGCGCCTTGGCCCGTTTGGCGACTTCGGGGGGGATGGCGTCAAAGTCGATCAGCCACTGGTTTTCTGCCGTGAGGTGCAGGTGGTAGATGTCGCCTCCGGCAATGGCGGGGCCACGAAAATGGGCGGGGTAGGCCGGGGTAGGCACCAGCACCAGATCGCCCGGATTGATGAAGGCCATGGCTAGGTGGGTGATGCCCTCCTTAGACCCCAGCAAGGGCAACGCCTCCGAGGAAGGATCGAGCTGGACACCGTAGCGGCGGGCGTACCAGTCGGTGATGGCGGTACGGAAGCTGGCGGTGCCCTCGAAGGGGGGGTAGCCGTGGGTGGCGGTGTCAGCAATGGCGCGCTGGGCCGCTTCCACCACGGGGGCGGGGGTGGGGCCATCGGGGTTGCCCATGCCCAGGTCGATCAAATCGAGGCCCTGTTCGCGGGCGCGGGCTTTGAGCTCGTCGAGGCGGGCAAAGACGTAGGGGGGTAGGGAATTAATGCGCTGGGCGGGCTGGAGCCAACTAAGGGTCATGGCTGTACCTCCGAGGGAGCCGTAGATGGAGACGAAGATGGGCGGGGGCGTTCCCGCAGTTCGGGGCAGAGGGGAGACACCATCGCCGCCAGCAGGGCATCGGGAGATACCGTGAAGGGCAGGTGGTGGATGTCCGATCCCTCCCGGCAGGCAAAGGTCGCCGCCTGCTGAAGGTCGGCCAAGGTGGCCTCACCTAGGCCCAGATCGGCCAGGGTTTGGGGCAGCCCCGTAGCTCGGTAGAACTGGATCAACTGCTGCCGCGCCGAGGTGGCCAGGGAAGACTTGCCGCCCATTTCCTCTAGCCGAAGTTGCACCAGGATGCCATAGGCCACCTTTTCGCCGTGGAGGGCGTCGTGGCAGGCGGGCAGTTGGGTGAGGCCGTTGTGAACTGCGTGGGCCGCCACGGTGCGGCACTGGGCACCGCCCACGCCGCCGATGACCCCGGCTAGTAACACGGTGGCATCGACCACTTCGCGCCATGCTGGGCCACCCCACTGACGCAGCGCCGCCGGGGTCTTTTGGAACAAAATATCCCGCAGCACTCGCCCCTGCTGCACCGCTGAAATAATCAGGGTTTGATCCGAAGTGCCGCTGCTGACGGAGGCTTCGTACCACTTGGCCAGGCCATCGCCAATGCCCGCAATCAGGGTGCGCGGCGGCGAGGTGCGAATCAGGGCATAGTCTAAAATCAGCCGATCTGGGCAGCGATCTAGGGCGACATCGTAGCGAAACGCCCCGGCCTCGGAATAGACGTTAGACAGTGCCGTCCACGCCGCACAGGTCGCCCCAGAGGTGGGAATTGTCACCACCGGGCAGCGGATCTGATGGGCCAACAGCTTCGCGGTATCTAGCGCCTTGCCGCCGCCTACCCCAATCACCACATCGGCCTGGTGATCCTGGGCGATAGCGCGCAGCCGTTCTAGGCTGGCTTCGCTACAGTCGTGGCCATAGTCGGCGGTTTGGGTAGCCAGTCCGGCCTGGGTGAGGGCATCCAGCAACGGCTGCACCCGTGGCAAACTGTGCTGCCCACCGACCACTAGGGGACGCTGGCCCAGGGCGGCGATGGCTTCGCCTTGGCTCGATAAAATGCCCTCACCCCGCACCACCTGGGCCGGAGCAATGGCAAGGGTTGAAGTTAGGGAAAGGCTGGTCGTCATTGGTATACCCAGAACGCAAGGGCGTGAGGCAGGCCGAGGGCTAGGCCAGTAAGTCGGTGTTAATCTGCACCTGATAATCTAGGCCAGAGTCTTTGGGGGCGGGCTGCACTTGGCCCAGGTACACCAGCCGAGACACGCCGTTAGCCTCATGGACAATGGCACGGGCGCGAACGGTGGCGGTTTGGCCCGGAATCCCCAAACGGTAGGGCTTAAATAGGTTGCTGGCGGCTTGGCGCAGGGTGGCATCCAGTTCGTCTTCGGTGATGGCGTTGGGCACGGCAATCACAATCTGGCTAGAACCAGAATCGTACACCGTGGCGTAGGGTAGGGCACCTTCAATCACCGTGCGGGTGAAGGGCTCAAAACTGAGGCCCAGCAGCCCCACCGTCAGCACCGCCGCAAACCCCGCAGCGCCCACCAGCCGGAACCGAATCCCCCATTTGAAGGCGAACCCCAGCCCAGCAATCACGGCGAGGGCAACGGTGCCAATGGCGGCCCATTGGGTGGCTTCAAGGAATTCAGCGGGCGTTGGCATAGGTCTATAGTGCAGATAGATTAACAAACATATCGCAGATGCAGGGTCTTGGACTAGAGGCTAACTCCAAGTCAGGCCCAAGGCAGATCCGCCTGTGATACCGATAGTAGCGCGATGGCCGATGGCGCGGCGGCTGACCTCGGCAACCGATGGGCAGGAACATGAACCAAGGGATGAGTAGCCATGGATGGCCATGCTGAGGTGCTGAATCGGCCTTTAGGGCAGCCCCGTGCAGGGGCCAATCGTTGCCCATGGCATTCAGAAGCTTGTAAAGCCGCCCAAGACGCGGTAAAAATTGAAGCCGTACTCACAATGACAGGATGGCGGCGGCTATGGTCACAGCAGCAACAGGGGCAATCCATCAAGGGAGACGTCGCCGAGGGGCAGTGCTGGGAGCCTTGACGGCCTTCCTGCTGACGGGGTGTGGGGCATCGAAGGTATCTCAGTGTAACGACTTGGCGGCGGTGGTGAACCAAACCCAAACCTTCATGCCCCAATTTGAAACCGATATTCAGGCCTTCAGCGAAAGCGCTGCTCAGGTGAAAAATTTAGACGATATTAAAGCCGCTGCCAGCCAATACACAGCAGCGGTGGATACGGTGGTGGCCAATCTTGATACCTTAGTTCAGGATTTGGAGTCCATTTCCCTTCAAGATGAGACCCTGATTCAGTTCCGCAGTGACTATGTGGGGGTGGTACAGGGCTTTAGCTCGGCCCTCACGGAGGCGAGTCAGGCCATGGATATGGTGGTCAGCGTGGCCTCGGAGGATGATCTACCCGCTACGATTGAGGCTTCCCAGCAGCAGACCGTAGAAGCAGTTTCTGCCATCGAAACCCTATCCCAAACCGAGGCCCAACTGATTGCCGATGTGAATGCCTACTGCGGCGCAGGCCAAACCCCAGAGGGCACCCCTGAGGCTGAATCTGAGGCCACTCCCGACAGCGCCCCAGAATCGGCTCCAGCAACCCCCTAGGGGCAGTTCCCCCATCCAAGCAACTCCTCCCACGGATGACGGCTGTCTACGGATGTCTGGGGTATGCCCTGGCTGAATCGGTGGCCTAGGCTAGTATTTTGGCAAATTCTCTGGGGCTAAGACCGCTCACTGGCTGGGGTTCACGGTATATTGGTAGCCCTAAGGGGCCTTCCCAGATCCGTTGCCATGCCGATAGCCGCGCCGCATCAACGGCCCCCACCCCAGCAAGATGGTAGTGACCGCATTGTGATTCAGCAGTCTGACGTTGCCTCGGAACAGATCAGGCAGGTGCTCTCTCAGTTGGTAGACAACAGCCCCGCCGACTGGATTTTGCTGCATCTAGCCATGGGCACCATGAAAATGGGAGGACACCGCTACGGCGCATTTTTAGACGCTGCGACAACCGCCGCCAAGCTCGCCATCTATGCCAGCTTCATCGAGCAGGGGGAGAACATCCGCAAAACGGGTTTTTTATACCATGTGGAACCCAAGCGGGTAAAGGCCATCGTGCAGGAAATTCAGACCGCCGTGGCCGATGGCCAAAGCCTCAAGGTCTTGAATGCCAAAGAGCCCTATTACCTGATTGCCCTCCCTTTCCTATGGCAAGAAGAGTTTCCCTGCGACCCGCAGACCTCCAGGGTAAGGATTGCTGGCTTAACCCCCAGTGAGCGAAAAACCATTGAAGACGGCCTGCCCCCCAATGCTCCCATGGCCCGCATCCTCGACCAAGTGGAGTTCAATGAGTTGCTGGAAAAGCTGCATTATTTGTCCCAAGAGGAATTGCCCGTCGCCCAGCGGATGTCCTTCAGCGATGCCCTGATGCAGCACATCAAGTTTCGGCTGCTGCACTCCGGCACCGTGATTCAGGTCGATTCGCCCCTGGTGGATATTCCCCTCTTTGCCCTGGTCAGCGAATCCTATGCGCCCAAGGATGAACGGGAGCGCGCCTTTGCCATGCTTGACGACGTGGCCCGCTACTTCAGCATCTTGCAAGCCTGGGTACGCAGCGAGGAGGGGGCCATGCGCGGCATTGAGGTGTTTGACATTGACCTAAACCGCCGTCAGGAGGCCCTCCAGGAGCTAGATGTGTTGCTACGCACTTGGGCCGACAAGTATCATCAGGAGGACGGCCATCCCATGGTGCTTCAGTTTGCGGCGGGCACCCGCGAGTATGACTAGCTCGGGCGTGGCGGGTATAGCAGATTCGTGGCATTTTAAGGCAGAGTCGTTGGGGGGCTCTCCCCTATACTCAGGGCAGGGTTGCTGTTGGGGTGATGGTGGGCCACGCCCAGGAGGAAACGGTGTCGAGCAAAGGGCCAGCAGTTTCACTCCCCCCCAGCCAGGACAGCCGATTTCGGCAGTTGCAGCAACAGTTGCGCCATCGCTGGTGTTCTGCCGATGTGTTTGACACCGAAGAGCGCCAAATTGTGGTGGTGCCCTCCCTCAGCCTCAACCAGGAGGAACTGAAAAAGGTGGAAGGGGTGAACTACTACGAAGAGCGGCTGTTGTTTGCCCTCATTCGGCTACGCAATCCCAATACCCGCATCACCTATCTCACCTCCCAGCCCCTTCACCCCAGCATTGTGGATTACTACCTGGAGCTTTTGCCAGGAATTCCCAGTTCCCATGCGCGGGAACGGCTGACCCTGCTAGCCACCTACGACAGCTCCCAAAAACCCCTCACCCAAAAAATCCTGGAGCGGCCCCGGCTGTTGGAGCGCCTTCGGCGTATCGTCGATCCCCAGCGGGCCTACCTCACCTGCTACAATGCCACGGTTCTAGAGCGGCAACTGTCTCTAGCGCTGGATATTCCTCTGCTGGCGGTGGATCCTGACCTACTTTGCTGGGGCACCAAAAGCGGCAGTCGAGAAATCTTCAAACGCTGCGGCATTCCCCACCCCCAGGGCAGCGATCTGGTGTTTTCCGAGGTGGATCTGGCCGCCGCCATCGCCGATGTGTGGGAACGGGTGCCCGACCTGAAACGCATGGTAATCAAGCTAGACGAAGGCTTTTCCGGCGAGGGCAACGCCATTCTGGATCTGCGCCCCCTCACCGCCATTGCCCCTGGCACCGTGGGTACCGCCGCCCGCGCCCAAGCGCTTCAGGATGCCCTCCAACACCTCAGCTTTCAGTGCCCGACGGAATCTTGGCCCCACTTTTCCCAGAGAATTCACCAGTTGGGGGCCATTGCCGAAGCCTTCATCGAGGGCGACCATAAGCAGTCTCCCAGCGTGCAGGGGCGCATCACCCCCCTGGGCGATGTGGAAATTCTCTCCACCCACGACCAGGAACTGGGTGGCCCCGATGGCCAGATTTTTCTGGGTTGCTCCTTTCCCGCCCGGTCAGACTATCGGCTGGCGATTCAGGCGATGGGGCAGCGCATTGGCACAGAACTAGCGGCTCAGGGTGCCCTAGAGCGCTATGGCGTAGACTTCATTGCCGTGCGGCAGGGTGATCCAGCGGCCCCCACCTGGGATCTTCAGGCCATTGAAATTAACCTACGCAAGGGCGGCACCACCCATCCCCTGATGGCGATGAAAATGCTGACTGAGGGGCGGTTTAACCCCACAGATGGCCTTTTCTACACTAAGCAAGACCAGGTGCGCTACTACCGAGCCTCGGATAATCTGCAAAAGCCCCAGTATCGCGGCCTGCTGCCCAGCGATTTGATGGACATCATCGTCACCAACCGCCTCCATTTCAACTCGATTTTGGGGGTGGGAGCGGCCTTTCACCTGATGGGTTGCCTATCGGAATACGGAAAACTAGGCCTCACCTGCATTGGCACCAGCCCCACCCACGCCAACGAACTCTACGACCAAGTGGTGGTAGCCCTTGATACCGCTACCCTGGGCTAGCCTACATTTCGTAAACCGCAGGGCTGCTAGATGGAGGGAGTCGGCTACCCTTGGGACAATAATAAAGCCCGTTTTTTCGCTGTTCTGTTTCCACGGGGTGTTTATGGCGTCTGTACTGCCGTTTATTATTCAACGATTTGTCTTTCAGCCGGAGGGGCAGGCCAGTCTCCTAGACATGGACGACCCCCACGGCACACCGGGCACCAGTCCGGGCTACTTTGTGATGAGCAGTGCCCCCCCCAATATTGAAGAGGCCAGAGAATCGGACGAATCCCTTCAACGTCAGGCCCAGAAAGGGGTAAAGGAGATTGCCGATCATCTGTATCGAATGATGGCGACCAGCCCAGAGGGTGACGCCGAACTGGTGATTACCGTCCATGGCTACAACACCAGTCGCGATAGCGTAGAGGCCTGGTATAAAAACATCTTCAAATACGTCAACTGCCATGACAAGGGCATCCAGGCCAGCTCAAACCATGTGTTTATCGGTTATCGCTGGCCTTCGGAAAAAGTGAAGCTAAGCCGCTTGCTCGAAGCCCTGCTCGCCCTGCCGCCACTCCCCCGCGACATTCTGGTCGTGGGAATCGTAGGGCTGATTGGGCTGGTGGTACTTCAGTGCATCACCTTTGGCACTACCCTGTGGGGGCGAATTTTGAGCGGAGTCTTTGGCTTGGGGGCGGCCCTGGGGTTGCTGATGCTGGCCTTGGTAGTGCTGCGGCTGGTGGTCTATTTTCGTGATAACTACCGAGCGAATAACTTTGGGGTGCTGGATTTGGTGGAACTGCTACGCCAAATCGACTATGCCATGGTACAGCGCACCGCCGAGGAGATGTTCCCAGGTGTGGCCCAGGCTAGCCCCATCGACCAATCCAAAGCGATGACCCAGGCCCAAAACTATTGGGCACGGCGCACCCAAACCAACCAAAAAGTGAAACTCAGTTTCATCGGCCACAGCATGGGAGCCTTTGTGGTTACGAATGTAGTACGCATTTTGTCGGATGTGTTCGATAATAACTCCGTCAACAAACACCCCGATAGCAACGTGGGCGACGTGTTTCGGCTAGAGCGACTGGTGCTGGCCTCTCCCGATATCCCCGTGCTTACCATTGTCAGCAGTCGGGCCAATTTTCTCGCCTCCTCCCTGCGACGGTTCTCCGAATCCTACCTGTTTTCCAGCGAGGGCGACATTGCCCTGCGCATTGCTTCCACTGCGGCTAACTACATTGCTTTCCCGAGCCGCACCCAGGCTAGGGGCTATCGTTTGGGCAATGTCGCCCTCCAAAATCCCTCCGGCACCCCCGCCGACTATGGCCTGATCAACCTACCCCACCTCGACCAAGATTTTCCCCTCCATGCCCCCATTGGTGTAGCCATTGCCCACGCCCAAGATAAGGTCATGAAAGCCCTCTTTCTCACCTTTCATCGGTTGCAATGGCGTGGTGTTGTTACCCTAGCCAGCCTGTTCAAAGAACAATCCGTGGGCGATAGTAGCCAAGCCACCGTCGCCGACCTCTTCACCTACTTCGACTGCACCGACTACGTAGACCTGCGCTATAACCCCGAAACCAATACCTGCTCTGACAAATCGACGGGGCTACTCACGCAGGCCAAGGGCAAACCCGTCCTCAAATCCTGGGACTACTTTCTGCTCACCCTCGACTATGCCATGGGCAAGCGCGATGTCCACGGTGGCTATTTTGAAGGGCAATTCACCCAGCAGTTGATCTACGGGCTGGCCTTTCTGGGCCTTAGCGGCTACCTCCACACCCTCGATGCCGACCCCCAAGTGTCTCTCAGTCAACTCCATCTGCTTTGCCAAGCCAAAGGCATTCAGGGCTATCTCTCCCCCTTCCGCTACCGCGTGGATATTCAGGGCGGCAACCAGCAAGGTGCAATGAAGGATATGCTGCGGGCCATTGAGCACAACACCACCCAAGCCATAATCCGCGAACGCAACGCTCCTAGCCCAACCGCCTCAGAACCCCTGTCAAGACCACAGCGGGACGGACAGCTAGGCTAGGCCGACCGCCCCAGAGATCGCCCCAATCGCTCCCAATCGCTGATCTACATAGGGTTCGGGCTGGGCTGAGGGGCGGCCCCCTGGGGTAAATGATGCTGGTACCAATGGTGGGCAATATCTACCCGACGACAGATCCACACCCGCTCATGGCCTTGCACATAGTCCAGAAAACGGGCGAGGGCAGCGGCACGGCCAGGACGACCCACCAAACGACAATGCAGGCCAATGCTCATCATTTTAGGGGCCTCGTCCCCTTCGGCGTAGAGGGTATCGAAGGCGTCGCGCAGGTAGGCAAAGAACTGATCCCCCGAATTAAACCCGGCATAGGTGGCAAAGCGCATATCGTTGTTGTCGAGGGTGTAGGGAATGATCAGGTGGGGCTTACCATAGTCCAGCGTCCAGTAGGGCAGGTCGTCGGCATAGCTGTCGGCATCGTAGAGAAAACCGCCTTCCTCAACCACCAAAGCACGGGTATTGGGGCTCATACGGCCTTGGTAAAAGCCGAGGGGCCGGGTTCCCGCCACCTGGGTATGGATTTCTACGGCCTTGCGAATATGTTCTCGCTCGGCTTCAATGCCAAAATACTGATAGTCAATCCAGCGGTAGCCGTGGCTGGCAATTTCCCAGCCCGCCTCATTCATGGCGGCCACCGCCTCAGGGTTGCGCGCCATTGCCATCGCCACCCCATAAACCGTTAGCGGTAACCCTCGCCGGGTAAAGAGCCGATGCAGTCGCCAAAACCCCGCCCGACTGCCATACTCATACATCGACTCCATATTCATATTCCGCACCCCCAGCAGCGATGCCGCCCCCACACTCTCCGACAAAAACGCCTCCGAGGCCGCATCGCCATGGAGAATGCAGTTTTCGCCGCCCTCCTCGTAGTTGATCACAAACTGCACAGCAATGCGAGCATCCCCTGGCCATTGAGGATGGAACGGGGTACGACCATAGCCAATTAGGTCACGGGGGTAGGAATCGGAGAACATCATAGGTTGAGGACACTGTATACAATCCGAATAAGCTGGATTTTAGGCCGAATCGAGCAAGGATGGGTAGGGGCGGGCTGCCCCTGCCCCTGTGGGCGGCGGCAAGGGCGGGGGTGGGGCGCACCGTGGTGCGTCCGTACGAGGATCTGGGCCAAGGATCCAGACGGTCAATGGCTAAAGAATCGGTATAAGGTAGGTTAAGGCGCTTTAGGAGTCCACCGATGTCAGATGTCGCGCTATCGCCAAGCCCGCGTTTGGTCAGCCCCGTCCTCGACTTAGAGGCGGTGAATCGGCAGTGGGCCGATGCCGATGCAAGCCGCCTGGTGCAGTGGGGCTACGACACCTTTGGTGAGGGGTTAGTCCTCAGTACCAGCTTTGGCATTCAGTCGGCGGTGATGCTGCATTTGGTGACCCAGGTGGTGCCCCAAATCCCCATCATTTGGGTGGATACGGGCTATCTTCCAGTAGAAACCTACCGCTTTGCCGAAGAACTAACGGAGCGGCTGCACCTCAATCTGAAGGTCTATCAATCGCCCCTCAGCCCTGCCCGCATGGAAGCCCTCTATGGTCGCCTGTGGGAGCACAACGATGTGGAATCCTTCAACCGCTACGACTACATCCGCAAGGTAGAGCCCATGCAGCGGGCACTGACGGAACTGGGGGCCACGGCCTGGTTAGCGGGCTTGCGGGCCGACCAAACGGAACATCGCCGCACCCTAGAACGCATTGGCCAACAGGGCGGACGCTACAAACTCATGCCCATCCTCCAATGGACCTCCAAACAGGTCTACCAATACCTGGTGGCCTATGATTTGCCCTACCATCCCCTCTTTGACAAGGGCTATGTCACCGTGGGCGATTGGCACTCTAGCCGCCCCATCACCGCCAACGACAAAAACGAACGGGATACCCGCTTCAAAGGGCTGAAGCAGGAATGCGGTCTGCACCTACCCCAATCCCCCGAAGCCGCCGCCAGCTTGGATTCTAGCTCTCTGTAGGTCAGCCACTTCCCGGCAGCCCATCGCTAGGAAATTGGCTCATGCCCTCCTACTCCCCACCTATCATCGGGAAATCCCTGGTTTACAGTACGGCTTTCAATACCTAGGCAACCCCACAATCTCTGACAGAATAGAGCCGTGGGTTGCCAAGTAGCCCGCCTTGACCCCCACCCTTGCGGAGGAATGCTTGACCTATGGATACCAACAACCTGCTGCGGCAATTGCTAATGATTGGTGTGGGCACCACCTCCCTGGTGGCCGAGCGGCTAAAGCAGGTGACGGAGGACTGGGTGCGGGAGGGCAAATTTAACCCCGATCAGGCCAAGGGCTTTGTGGACGAGGTGATGGCCCAGCTCAATGTGAACAACGCCGCCCTTGAAGACCAGTTCCAGCGTCTGTTTCGCAACACACTTCAAGATTTGGGCGTGCCTCGCCAAGCCGAAATGGACGAACTGCGGGGACGGCTAGACCGCCTTGAACGCCAAATGCGCGACCTGGAAAACCGCACATGGAAATAGCCCTGGACAACGGTGAAAGACGGTAGGGCGTGATGGGACGTGATGGAATGGGATCTTGGCCCACCCCACCGCCCAAGACCTCCACACGACTACACTCTGCCCCCTGCACGGTGGATAGTATTGGGGTGGCCCCGCCTGTGCTAGCCTAAACCGATGACGATACAGCCCTTTTTGGACGTAGTGTTGGGGGGTATCGCGGCCCTCTTCCCCGTGGTAGACCCCATCGGCGCAGTACCGATGTTCTTGGTACTCACCGCCGGAGTGCCGAAGGAACTGCGGCATCGCTATGCCATCACCATTGCCCGCAATGTTGTTTTGCTCTTGGTGGGTGCGCTGCTCATTGGCGGCAGTTTGCTGGACTTTTTTGGGGTCTCCCTAGCGGTGGTGCGGATTGCCGGGGGCATGGTGGTGTTCCATGCCGCCTGGAAAGCCATGAACTCCGACCCCAAACTCAACCAGGTAGACAACCAGGATGCGGCCCAACGCCTCGATCAGCACCGCGACATTTCCTTCATGCCCATGACCATCCCCCTACTGTCTGGGCCAGGGGCCATTGCCGTTACCGTGGGTTTGGCGGCCCAAACCCGCACAGCGGCGTCACTACCTCTAGGAGTACATCTCCTGGCTGTCACCGTCGCCATTGCCCTCGTTGGGTTGAGCATCTTCCTGGCCCTGCGTAGCTCTAGCCTGTTGCTTAAGCTGCTGGGGGCCAGCGGCATTCAGGCCATGAGCCGCCTGCTGGGCCTGTTTGTGATGGCGATTGGGGTGCAGCTCATTCTGAATGGCCTCGCCGATTGGTTGGTCGGCCTCAACCTGGTGTTGCCCTAAGGTAACCTCAGTTCGGGTTAGACACCGTGACCAGACCCCCTGGTAGACCTCACCCCCAGCCCCTCTCCCCTAGGGAGAGGGGGGCTAGAAGGCTTCAAAGTCCCTCTCCCTTGGGGAGAGGGATTTAGGGTGAGGGCTGCCAGGGTATGGTTCAGCAACGTGGTCTAGCCTGCAATAGCTTGCGTCAGGCTAGCCCCATCAACGGCCCTAGAAAAGAGATAGCCCTGGCCATACTCACAGCCTAAATCCCTCAGAATATCTCGTTGTTGCGGGGTCTCGATGCCCTCGGCGGTAACGGCCATACCTAGGGTGTGGCACAGCGTAATCATGGCTCTTACAATTGCTAATCGCTCTGGCAGGGTGCCAAGATCCTGCACGAAGGATCGATCAATTTTGACAATATCGATGGGGAATTGGTGGAGATAGCTAAAGGACGAATACCCTGTACCAAAATCATCTAGACAAATCTGAATATTTAAATCTTTTAAATCTTTGAGCATTGCTGCAGCTTCTTTAGCATTTTCAATAAATACACTTTCGGTAATTTCGAGTTTTAGATGTTGCCCATCGAGTCCTGTATCTTGAAGAATCCTAGCGAAGGTATCGACCAAATTTCTTTTGGCAAAGTGTTTAATCGATAGATTGATATTGATTGATAGCGTTGGTGCTGATTTTCTATCATCTTGCTGGCTAACGATGTTGCCATCAGCCCAAAACCAAGGACCAGAACTAAGCTGTTGCCAGGTGCGCAACTGACGGCAAGCCTGCTGTAAAACCCACCGATCAATCTCTGTAACCATGCCGATTTCTTCAGCTAAATGGATAAATTGGTCAGGGTAAATCATGTCTCTGTTGGGTTTCTGCCAACGGACAAGGGCTTCAAGGCTGCTTATTTGATTGGTGGCAAGGGAAACAATGGGCTGGTAATGTATTTGCAGCTCATTATGGGTAATAACCTGGCGCAATTCATGCTCACGTTGCATCAGTTCATGGGCCTGAATCTGCATAGCCTCATCGAACAATTCGTAGTCTCCCCGACCTCGAGCCTTGGCACGATACATCGCAATATCGGCATTTCGAAGTAGATCAACGGCCTGTTCGTAAGGAATTGAACTCATCACAATGCCAATGCTGGCGGTAATCATCAACGAGTGATTCTTGATGATGAAGGGGGATTGAAGGTTTTCTAGGATGCGTTCGGCAATGCGACAGGCAAACGCTACATCAGTGGTGTCTTCAATCAGCAGGGCAAATTCATCCCCCCCAAAGCGAGCAATGGTGTCGATAGCACGTAGGGGGGCTTGGAGGCGAGGAGCTACTTGGGTCAAGAGTTGATCACCCCAGAGGTGCCCAAGGGAATCGTTGATGCTTTTAAAGCGATCCAAATCGAGCAGCATGACCACAAAGCCAACCTCCGGTGATCGTCGGGATCGATCCACCGCTTGTTGTAATCGATCTAAAAACAGGGTGCGGTTGGGGAGGTGGGTAAGGGCGTCGTGGAGGGCATTGTAGGCAAGTTGGGCCTCTAGCTGACGTTGCTCGGTCTTGTCACGAACAACCATGACGGCTCCCTCCGGGCTACCCTGATCGTTGTAGATGGGGGCAACATTGTGGGCAACTGGCGTCACCGTTTCCTCCCCCGTAATTAGCACCACATTTTCTGCAATGGGCGTGGTGCCATCGCCCTCTAGAGCACGTAGGAGAGGGTCATTCAAAATTTGATGGGTCAACTCATCCATAAATCGAAAAACCTCAGCGGGGGATCTGCCAATCGCCTCATCCTGAGACCACCCCGTCAGCATCTCTGCCACAGGGTTCATAAACTTAATCAACCCCTCAATATCGCAGGCTGCTATTCCTTCACTAATGCTGTTCAGAATCGCCAGAAACCATCGACGGTTTTCTTTGATAGTTTTTTCGAGCCGATGCTTGTAGAGAGCGATTTCGATATTAGCTCGCAGTTCCCTAGCCTCCGATGGTTTAACAATATAGCCAAAGGGGCCAGTAAGACTTGCTCGCTGGAGGGTCGCTTCATCGGCGTAGGCCGTTAGGTAAACAACTGGAATATCAAGTTGTTGTGTAATCATTGCGGCAACGGAAATTCCATCTAGATCACCACTAAGATGAATATCCATTAGAACGAGATCAGGCTTTAGTTCTAGGGCTCTCTCAATAGCTTCCTCGCCAGAAAGAATAATTTCTGGAACGTCATAGCCCATGGCAATTAGATTAGCCTGTAAATCCATGGCGATGATGATCTCATCTTCGACCACTAGAATAGTCTTTCTCGTTGTTTCTTCCATTGATGTCAACCTACCTGGGAAATATCAGTTGAAAGCCCGTGCCAATGGCTTGAGGAATCAGCGTAATCTCACCCTTAAGTTGCTTTGCTAGATTTTGCACTAAACTCAGCCCTAGGGAAGAGACATGACGTAGATCTAAATGGCTAGGCAAACCAATGCCGTTGTCGGAGAATCTCAAAGCAACCTGTTGATCTGCAATCCTTAATTCAACACAGATTTCTCCTGAACTACCGTTAGGAAAAGCATACTTAAGAGAATTAGACATCAGTTCAGTTAAGATAAGGCCGCAGGGAAGTGCTTGTTCTAGATCTAGATTGTAAGGTTTTATAGATAGATTTAGGTGGATATTATTGCTGTTTATACGATAGGTCTCTAGCAGGCTAGAGAGCAAGCTTTGAATATACTCAGAGATATTAATTCGATTAAGATCGGAAGACTGATAAAGTTTTTCATGAACTAAAGACATCGCTTTTACACGGCTTTGACTATCTCGAAGTGCGGTTAAAACGGCTGGATCTGATACACTACAAGCCTGTAGGCTAAGCAGACCATAAATTACATACAAATTATTTTTAACGCGATGATAGACTTCTTTGAGCAATAGCTCCTTTTCCTGTAAAGAAGCCTGGATTTTTTCCTGAGCTTCCTTACGATCACTAATATCTAGAATTGCACCTAGCATCCGAATAGGTACCTGATCCTCATCATACAAGCCATGACCCTTGCCCACCATCCACCGCAGGCTACCATCTGGGCGCACTATGCGATATTCGCTCTCGTAGTCAATGTGCTGATCCAAGGCTTGGTGGATAGCCTGTTCAACGCGATCTAAGTCATCGGGATGAATAGCAGAACGCCAGTGTTGATACAAATCCTTAGTCTTCGTTGTGTCTAACCCCAATAGTTTAAAGTGGTTGTCGTTCCAAGTCATGATATTTTGCCGCAAATCCCAATCCCAAATGCCAATGTGGGCAAAGTCTAGGGAAAGGCGCAGTTGTTCCTCCTTCTGGGCAAGGGCTTCCTCGGCTTGTTTACGTTCTGTAATATCCTCAAGAATGTAGGAAAAGCACGGATTTCCGTTGTCTGATACCGCAATAAAGCAAACACTGCCGGATAACCAACGCCCTCCATCTATCTCCTCTTGGCGATACTCAAAATGTACTGGCGTTTGGCTCTGTTCTGCCTCTCGACAGTAGGTTAGCCATCGCTGAATTGTGGCTTGAGGTACGCCTAGGCAACTCGAAAATTGATTTTTTATCGCCTGGGATGATGTACCAAAGAACTGGGCTGCTGCGCCATTGTCGGAGAGATGTAAGATATCGTCATTTTCAATTTTAACAATGCCCATCGGCATCGCAGCACTATCAAAAAAGCTACGCAGGGTCGATTCGCTGTGCTGTAAATAGGCATTAATTTGGCGCAGTTCAACGGTACGTTCTGCCACTCGTTGTTCTAACTCTGCCTTAGCCTTTTCTAAATCTTCTAAGGCCTGACGTCGTTGAGTTTCGATCCGTTTTCGATCTGTAATATCTGTTAAAATCACAATAGCCCCTAGTGGCTGACTATCAATATCAGCCAGTGGACGAGCACTGAGAATAAGATTTAGTTGCCGCCCATGAGGATCTTGCATCTCTACTTCAAGACCCTGAATACTCTCTCCCTCGATGATGGATGGGATAGAAAGTGTTGGTTTCATTGCCAAGGTATGAAACGGCTTCCAAAGTAACGTTTGTCCCCAAAGTTCGCAGGCTACTTGGCTAGCGCGAATAATGGTTCCATTGAGGCTACAGACTAGAATCGCTTCTCCCGCTTGCTCTAGGATGAGTTGAGCTAAGCGCTCAGCCGCCATGGTTTCTTCGTGGCGCTTTTGTTCAGTCAAATCGGTAATGACGATACAGTACATTAAAGTCTCATCAACTTTGATCAAGTTGATAGTCATAAAAGCAGGTATTTCCACCGCATTTGATGCCAGGAAAAGGAGATCCATAACCATACGTTGGCCTTGGGATACAGCCTTCATTCCTGATTGAAATATCGAGGTATCTTGAAGCGATAGGTATTGCTGAAGGTAGGATCCTATAAGTTTTTCTATGGGCTGTTGTAGCAATCTAGCTAAGCTTTGATTGCAATATAGAACGAGTCCTTCGGCAGAGAGTAGCGCAGCACCCTGCTGCATTTCTTCCACTAGCAAACGATAGGACTGAACCGCTGTAGCTAAGGTAAAAATACGTGGGCCATGGGGGGTAGAAACCACCAGGGCATCGATGCCACCCGTCTGAATTGCGTTTAGGGTTTCTTCGCTGGTGTGCAAGCGTTCTCGTAGAGCCTGAATTTCTTCGAGAAGTTCTGCCTTGGTTTTACGGATATCAGCTCCATGGCTCATATAGGTACGCCCCTTGGAATATGTCATTCCAGATTAGGTCAGTGATTGCTTCTAGCAAGCTAGTCTTTTGGAATAATATCTAAGCCCTTCAAAACTTTTTCCGTATCGGATAGATCGCCAACAATTCTACGCAGCGGCAGGGGTAACTTTTTTACCAAGGTAGGAATAGCTACAACATTTTCGATATCTAATTCTGCGGGCAATTGGTAGACATCAATAACCTCTAGTTCGTAGCGTTCCTGCAGGTAAGTTTCACACAGCTCCTTAAGGCGTTCTAGAGCCTTAATAGATCGAGGTGTGGCCCCGGCAATGAATAAACGCAGGTAATAGTGTTGTTGATTTTGCTCAGTCATAGCTTGCTCAAAGCTCATTGCTGAGGTATCGCTATTTTCCGAGGAATTGGCACCATTTTCCTGGAGTTCATTGTTTTTATTGATCGATCTGTCATTTATCATTAATTTTTCTCTCAACGAGGATCGTGGTTTGTTTTTTGATGACCTTTAGCTGGTGTAATATCTAGCCCAATTAGAACTTTTTCCTTATCTGATAGATCTCCAATAATTTGGCGAATGGGCGGTGGTAATCGTCTGACCAGGGTGGGAATGGCGAGGATTTTATCTTGCTGGGCAAGTTCAGGATGCTGGATGAGGTCAATAATTTCAATTTCGTACTGACCATGCATGTATTCTTCACATAGTTTTTTTAGGTTGGCAAAAGCCATTACAGATTTCGGCGTTTGACCAGCGACATAAAGGCGCAAGTACCATTTGTCTTGACCAGTCAGATGTAGCTCATCAAATTTAGTCATGGTAGGAAGTGGTCATAGTTTAAGATAGAGGCGTTGTTTTTAGGAAACGACGGTTTAGAGTAGCGTCAAACTAGTACACTTGTCGCGATTGTGAAAGGATTTCCTTATCTTTAAGAACGCTTACTTCATACTGCTTCTCTTCCTTAATGATTTGTTCAAACTCGGCATTTTCTGACTCTAGCTGCATTTGCAGAAGAGCGAGTTGAGCTTGGGTATTTTGGCGTTGACTCTCTAGTTGTCGTCTTCGGGCGGCTGCCCTTTGCTGACGTTCGATTCTCTCCTTATGATCGACGATTTCCTGCATAACTCGATCTGTACCAACCAAGATTTTGCCTTGCCCTAGGTAGACGCTAATGAGTTCAATACCTTGGCTTGTAAGGCGAAACTCTCGCACTTGATTGGAGTGGTTCATGCCGCGAGACTTTAAGACTTGCAGCAAGCGATTTCGCTCCCCATTACTCTCTGTGTAGCGTACCTCAAGCCAGGTATCCATTAGCGATGAAATACCAACTTCGGTATGTTCTAAGGGCATTCCTGCGGAGATTAAATTAGTTAACAAAACGGTGATTTGCTGAGCCTTTAAATAATCAATTAATCGGGTAAAGAAAGACTTAGTTTGCAATAGATTACCAGTCGATTTTAGGTTGCTGATAGGATCAATCACTACGGTGCTCGGCTTGAGAATATTCAGCCAACGATAAATTTGTACCAAATGTTGCTCTAAACTGTTGGTTGTTGGGCGTAGTGCTTCAATTTGAAGCTGTTTTTGTTGAATATAGGGTTCTAGATCTAACCCCACTGATCGCATATTTCGCAAGATTTGCTGTGGGGCTTCTTCAAAGGCAATATAGAGACAGTGTTCTCCTCTTTTACAGGTTTCTACGGCAAAATGAGCGGCAATCGTACTTTTTCCAGTACCTGCCATGCCTGTGATTAAGACGCTACTACCACGGAAGTATCCTTTGCCGTCCAGCATGATATCTAGATCGGGAATTCCAGTCGGAACACGAACCATTGAAATGGAGTGGTTAAGGCTCAGGGATGTAATCGGCTCAACGGAAATTCCATCCTTATCAATGAGGAATGGATATTCATTACTACCGTGGTGGGAACCGCGATATTTAATGATTTGCAAGCGTCGAGTAGAGAGTTCTTCTTGGGTGCGCTGATCGAGGCGAATCACACAGTCTGAGACATATTCCTCTAGGCCTTGGCGGGTGAGGCTGTTTTCGCCACGTTCTCCAGTGATAATGGCGGTGACTTGCTTGGCCTTTAGCCACCGAAATAATCGGCGCAACTCGGCCCGCACAATATTGGTATTCGACAGACCCGCAAATAAAACCTCGATGGTGTCTAGGACAACTCGCTTAGCACCAATTCTATCAATGACGTTTCCTAGGCGAATAAAGATACCTTCTAAATCATATTCTCCAGTTTCTTGAATTTCTGCTGGGTCAATATAAAAACAGTCTAGATAAAGTTTATGTTCGGCTGTAAGTTTTTTCAGATTCCATCCTAAGGAGGACACATTTTGAGCCAATTCTTCGGTGGTTTCCTCAAAGGCAATAAAAACCCCTGGCTCATCGTATTGGGTTGCCCCTCGGACGAGAAACTCCATGCCTAGCAGCGTTTTGCCACAACCAGGAGATCCGCACACTAGGGTAGGCCGTCCCTTTGGTAGGCCTCCCTCCGTAATTTCGTCTAGGCCTTGTATTCCCGTTGGGCATTTGGCAAGCTGAATGTACTGAGATTCTGCTTGGTTACTATCTTCAATCATAGCGATATCTCCATAAATATCCCCTAGAAAGAGGATTTACATAGTATTACTTATCACTATAGATCCAGCCAGACTGGGGGCAGGAAATCTTAGGGAAATAAACTCTATTTTTAGGACTAATTGGCAACAATTGTTTACGCTTCTAGATATTTATTCAGACCTTGGAGGGGAGGCTGACGGAATAACCAATGTCACCCTCAACCTTAGAGGGCGTTTGAAAAGTGCTCCACTGTCGCTTTAGTCACCTGCCGATCTCCCCTGTCCCCCTTAGCAAGGGGGACTTTTACCCCCCTTGCTAAGGGGGATTTAGGGGGATCTCCACCTTTGCTACAGGCAACAGGACTTTTCAAACATCCTCTTAACCAAGTCTTGATGTAGCCCTTCACAGCGATCCCACAGTATTGAATGATGGAGAGAGAGCAATCTCCATCCGCACCTGTGCGGCGGCGGCATGGGCCATGACCTACCCCATGCTGTCGTGTACCCCCCTTAGACCCATCACTAGGACAATCACTATGACGAGCTTTCCCATTGACCTGGGCGCGTACCAACGAATTTCTCTAGATGCCGCTAACCCCACCCTCACCGACGAGCAACGCAGCGCCATCAAGGCCAATATTCAGCTCTGTCGTGATGCCATTGTCTTCTTTACCGCCACGGGGGCTGCTCGCGGCGTGGGCGGACACACTGGCGGCCCCTACGACACGGTGCCTGAAGTGGTGATTTTAGATGCGCTGTTCCGGGGCGCGGGCGAGAAGTATGTGCCCATTTTCTTTGACGAAGCGGGGCACCGGGTGGCCACCCAATACCTAATGTCGGTGCTGAATGGCGATATGCCCGCCGAGCAGTTGATGCGCTACCGGGAAGCCGGTCAAAAACTGCCCGGACACCCTGAACTAGGGCTGACCCCCGGCGTGAAGTTTAGCTCGGGTCGCCTCGGCCATATGTGGCCCTACGTCAACGGTGTGGCCCTAGCCAACCCCGGCAAAACCCTGTTCTGCCTTGGTTCCGATGGGTCTCAGCAAGAGGGCAACGATGCCGAAGCGGCCCGCTTTGCGGTGGCCCACCACGTCAACGTCAAGCTGCTGATCGACGACAACGATGTCACCATTGCCGGACACCCCTCTAGCTACATGGGCGGCTTCAGCGTCAAGAAAACCCTGGAAGGCCACGGCCTGACCGTGTTTGAGGGCGACGGCGAAGATATCGATAGCCTCTATGCCAACATTGTCAACGCGATCAACACCCCTGGCCCCGTGGCGGTAATCAACAAGCGGGCCATGGCGGTGGGCATCGAAGGCGTTGAAGGCAGCACCCACGGCCACGATGTGATTTCCGTTAAAGCGGCCATTGCCTATCTGGAAGCCAAGGGCCATACCGCAGCGGTGGAAGTTCTCAACAGCATTTCCCCCAGCCCCAACCCCTACGAATTCCTCGGTTCTAGCAAAACCACTGGGGCCAACCGCAACACCTTTGGCGATGCCATGGTAGAGGTGCTGGGCGAACTGGACGAAGCCACCCGCAAGGCCAGTGTTCTGGTGGTGGATAGCGACCTGGAAGGCTCCTGTGGCTTGGCCCAGATCCGCAAGGCCTACCCCGAAATCTTTATCAGCGGCGGCATCCAAGAGCGGGGCAACCTCTCGGCAGCGGCGGGCTTTGGCATGGAGGCGGGCAAGCAGGGCGTATTCGCCACCTTCGCGGCCTTCTTGGAAATGTGTATCTCCGAGATCACCATGGCCCGGTTGAACAACTCCAACCTACTGTGCCACTTCTCCCACTCCGGCATCGACGACATGGCCGACAACACCTGTCACTTTGGCCTCAACAACTTCTTTGCCGACAACGGTCTAGATGACGGCTACGAAACCCGCCTCTACTTCCCCGCCGACCCCAACCAGATGAAAGCCTGCGTCAAAACGGTCTTCCACAACCCCGGCCTGCGCTTCATCTTCTCCACCCGTTCCAAGGTGCCGATGATCCTCGACGCCGACGGCAACGAAATGTTTGGCGGCGACTACACCTTCACCCCCGGCAAAGACGAAGTCATCCGCGAAGGCACCGCTGGCTACATCGTCACCTTTGGCGACTCGGTCTACCGCGCCCTAGATGCGGTGGAACGCCTGAAGCAGGAAGGTATTGATGTGGGCCTGATCAACAAAGCTACCCTCAACGTCGTAGACGAAGAGATGATGGCCAAGATTGGCAAAGCTCCCTTCGTGCTGGTGACGGAAGCCTTTAACCGCAAGACGGGTCTGGGCAGCCGCTTTGGCTCCTGGCTGCTAGAGCGCGGCTATACGCCCAAGTTTGCCTACCTGGGCACCCACGAAGAAGGCTGCGGCGGTCTGTGGGAACAATATCCTCACCAGGGCATCGACCCCACGGGCATTATGGCCAAGGTGAAGGAACTGGTCGGCTAAGCATCCGGATCCCCTCTCCTCCTAGGCTACTGCTGATACACCAGTCTCTATTCTGCCTAGTTCCTAGGGTTGATCCCCCCTAGCCCCCCTTAAAAAGGGGGGAATCCGAGTCAAAGTCCCCCTTTTTAAGGGGGATTTAGGGGGATCAACCCTAGGACTTGCAGCATGAAAACAAGATGTGTGTACACAGTAGATCCTTAGAGAGGGGTTGGGGGTGAGGTCTTACGGGGGCCTTGCGATCTACTGAAGCCTGAGTTCGGGATAAGCTAGCCGCTGCAATCGAGAGACACCTGCTTCCAGCTTGCGCTTTAGACCTCACCCTAAATCCCTCTCCCCAAGGGAGAGGGACTTTGAGCCTTTCTAGGTCCCCTCTCCCTTGGGGAGAGGGGCTGGGGGTGAGGGCTACCAGGGGATCGGGTCACTATGTCTAACCCGAACTGAGGTTACTGAAGCTCCAACCCCCGGTTTCTTCAAGAAACCGGGGGTTTTAACACGCCTTTTTGACGTAACACTACAAGCTTGCCACGACCTAGGATGGCTCGGTCGGCGCATCTCCCGCTGGGCTGGATGGGGTTTCCGTATGGCGATCCACCACCCGCTTAAGCACACCGTTAATAAACCGGAAGCCTTCTTCGCCGCTGTAGCGTTTGGCCATTTCCACTGCTTCGTTGATGGCGACGCGGTCGGGGGTGCCGAGGTAGTCCATTTCCACCACGGCAATGCGTAGGATGTCTCGATCAATGCGGGCCAACCGCTTGAGCTGCCATGCCACCATGGCCGATTCTAGCACTGCGTCCACTTCGGCCCGATACTTGGCGGTGTTGGTCAGCAGTTCTAGGGCAAAGGCGCGCACTTCCTTTTGGTTGGTCATCTGGATGAATTCGGGCATTTCCAGGGCGTGGGCCAGACGGTTGATGGCGGTTTGCGTGAGGTCGATGGCTTCGTCTACCATGGCCCGACTGCTTTCTACATCCGTGGCGATCAAGTCGGTATCCACCAAGCGCTGACTGCCCCGCTTCAGTTCGTCAGAGGCCGTTTCTAGGGCGTCCTTGGCTTCGGCGGCCAGGGTTTTTACCGCCGCTTGCAGCATGGCTTCTAGGTCAAGCTCTTGCAGCTTTTTGGGTTTTTCGGGCAACTGGCTAAGGCCCAACAATGCCAGTTCGCGAGCCATACGACGAGCCTGCATGGCAGGTACCTCCCAAATAGAATTTTCCCCCAGGCCAGCGTGGCCCCATGACCGAGGACTCCCTATGGCGACCTGTCTGACTGGAGTACAGCTTTGCTATCTTATCAAGCTTCGTCTAGGGGCAATACCGAGAGTTGCTCGGCCTCGGCTAAATTGTCGTTGCCCTGGGCGAGGGACATGGGGGTTTCTTCTGCATCGAGGGCAGACGTATCGAGGGCGGAAGCATCGAGGGGCGGAATTCGATCTGGGGGAACCGCCGCCGCCAGGTTAGGGCCAACGATGCCGCCGGAGAGCAGAACTTTGAAGGCTTCTTCGATGGAAATGGCTAGGTTAATCACATCGGTTTCGGGTACAACGGCGTACCAGCCGCTGGTGGGGTTGGGGGTGGTCGGCACAAACACGCTTAGCATTTTGGGGGTGGGGGCGTTGGTGGCGGTCATGGCCCCGGTGACAAAGGCAATCGCCCAAATGCCCTTGCGGGGGTATTCCACCAGCACCACCCGTCGAAACCGGGTTTTAGAATCTTGAAACACCGTCTGCAAAAGCTGTTGCAGGGTTTTATACACCGGCCCTGCCAAGGGAATCGACTGCACAATGCGCTCGCCCAAATCGAGTAGCCAGCGTCCGGCAATGTTGCGCGCCATTAAGCCAATCAGCAAAATGGCCGACAGGGGCACCGCTAACCCAATGCTGAGGTTAATGAGGTCTACCAGGAGGGGATTCAGCCCATCGAAGGGAGCAAACTGCTTGGGGAAACGGGTGAGCAGCCGAATCACCCAGTTGGCAATGGTAATGGTCAGCCAAATCGTGGTCGCCAGGGGAATCACCACCAACAATCCGGCAATTAGGTCATTTTTGAGGTCTTGCTTGAGTTTTTGCAGCACAGGCAACTCGTGGCGGTTAGAACCGGAGAGAGGGGCGGCATTGAGGGTTGGGGAACCGTCAAGATCCATAGTCTCACAGGAAATGGGCGAAGGCTACTTGCTCAATATCCTAGGGCATTGGGGCTTGGGCTTACCATCAAGATAGGCTTAAGCATGGCGTTAGGGTGAGCAACGCAGGTTCGCGGCATGGTCATCCCCAGCGGCCTGTTTGGTCAGGCATAACCCCCATCATCTCAAGGCGGCGGAGGCAAAACGTGACGGATCAGCAACCGAGGGCCACTCAAAAGGCATGGGCCATCCTTGGTAAAGGGGATTGGGCAAGATTGGGTTGGCCTGGGTTGGCCTGGGCTGGCTTGTTGGGCTTGGGGTGGGCCATCGCCACCTTCCCATCGATCACCGATTGGGATAGCACCGTTCTCCTGGGCATCCATCGCTATGCAACCCCAGCCCTAGATCGCGCCATGCCATGGTTCACCGACCTGGGTACGGTGTGGGGCGTGCTACCAGGAACCCTGGGTCTAGGGCTGGTGCTTTTGCGGCGCAAACAACAGCGGCAGGCCATCTTTTTGTTCCTGGCGATGCTCGGTGCCCTGCTGCTCAACATCGGGATTAAAGGATTTTGGCAACGGGTGCGTCCTAATCTCTGGGAAGGCATTCCAACCTTGCCCGACTCCAGTTTTCCCAGCGGCCACGCGACGTTTTCCATGGCCTTTTTTCTGGCGGTGGTGTTGATTAGCCAAAACTATCCCTACCGTCGCCGGATTATCTGGCTGGGTGGGTTGCTAGCGGTGTGGATTGGTCTCAGTCGTGCCTACCTAGGGGTTCATTACCTCAGTGATGTGGTGGGAGGCTGGCTTTTGGCCTACGGTTGGACGGTGGGCCTGTATCGGGTGATGTTTTTCCCGGTGGGAAAAGCGCGGTGAGGGTTGGGATTCACGAAAAAACGCCTGTTCCATCGGTTGCTTCACCCTAGGCCATGATCAGCGCTACGGGTTCACAATCCGCGAAGACAGGCGTGGATGGTGGTTGAAATCTCCTGGGCAAGGGGATCCTAGAGCATTAGCTGGCGTCCGCCGTGGCCAGGATTTTCTCGGTCAGCTTTTCGGGCACCGGGTCGAGGTGGTCGTAGCTCCACTTAAAGAAACCCACGCCCATGGTGAGGGAGCGCAGTTCCAAAATCATGGTCTGCATCTCCGCCTGGGGCACATAGCCCGTCACCATATCCCAACCGGGCCAGTCGGCCTTGCCCTCGTAGCCGAGGATTTGGCCACGCCGACCGCTGATCAGCTTCAGCACGTTGGAGGTGTAGAGGTTGGGGACGGAAATTTCCACCTGGGCAATGGGTTCCAACAGGGTAGGACTACCGGCGGGCAAGCCTTCGGTCATGGCGAGGCGGGCGGCTTGGCGGAAAGCGTTGTCGGAGCTATCTACCGTATGGTACGAGCCGTTGGTGAGGGTCACGGCCACATCCACCACCGGATAGCCGAGGGGGCCACGGTTGAGAAATTCCCGCACGCCGTTTTCTACGCTGGGGATGTACTGCTTGGGCACCACGCCGCCGACGATGGTGTCGTTGAAGGTAAAGCCCTCGCCCCTGGGCAGCGGCTTGATGGACAGATGCACATCGCCAAACTGCCCGTGGCCGCCGCTCTGGTGCTTATAGCGCCCTTGGACGGTGTCCACCGCCTGCCGGATGGTTTCCTTGTAGGGCACCTGGGGCAGGTGGGTGGTCAGAGGCAAGTTGTACTTGCGGCCTAGGCGATCAATGGTCAAATTGAGGTGCACATCCCCTTGGCCCCAGAGAATAACTTCGTGGGTGTCGCCGTGCTGTTCCCAGGCTAGGGAGGGGTCTTCCTCCAGCAGCTTGCCGATGGCGGCACTGAGTTTCACCTCGTCACTGCGTTTTTCGGGGGTCACCGCGAGGGCATAGACCGGGTCAATGGCCGGAGCCTTGGGCAGGGGTTCAACGGTGTTGCCGTTGGTGGTGAGGGTGTCCCCAGTTTTGGCATTTTCTAGGCGAGCGATGGCCACAATTTGCCCCGCTACCGCCTGGGAGAGGCTGTTTTGCTGGTTGCCCATCAGGTCATAGAGGCCGCCCATGCGTTCGCCATTCAGGCCGTCGCCATCCCGCAGGGCACCCCGCCACAGCCGCACCAGGGAGAGCTTGCCGCCCTGGGGCGTGTAGTAGGTCTTCAACACCTGGGCCAGGGGCGCATCCCCCGCCTTGATGCTGCGATTTTCGCAGGTGGTTTCCGGTTCTGGGGCTTCCTTCACCAGGGCATCTAGCAAAGGCCGCACGCCATAATCGCTCGATGCCACGCCGATGAACACGGGCACGATCAAATCCGCCCCCAGTTCCATCTTCAGGTCTTTGACGATTTCTTCCGCTGGCGGCGCAATTTCCTCCAGCAGTTCTTCCAGGAGGTGATCGTCGTAGTCGGCCAAGGCTTCCAGCATTTCGGTACGGGCGGCATGCTCCTCCGCCTGAAGCGCGGCTGGCAGAGGCACCGGATCCGCCGGGGCACCAGGATGATAGTGGTAGGCTTGCTCCGTGACTAGGTCGATAAAGCCCACCAGGTCTTGATTTTGGCGAATGGGATACTGTTGGGGAATCACCGGACGGGCGGAAATTTGCCGCAGAGAAGCCAACACATCGGCAAAGGTGCCATTGGCCCGATCCAATTTGTTAATCCAAATCAGGTGGGGAATTTCCCAGGCATCCAATAATTGCAGCAGCGGCGATAGGGTTAAAACTTTATTAGGATCGGCCTCACAGACCACAATGGCCGCATCCACACCCACCAACGCATTCCAGGTTTCCTGCTGAAGTTCCACAGACCCCGGACAGTCTAAAAACGTAAAACGAATGCCGCCGTACTCGGTACTAGCGGCATTTAATTCCACCGTCATTTTACGATTGCGGGCTTCGGGGGTGCTGTCTCCAACAGTATTGCCTTCCTCGACACTGCCCTTGCGGGTAATCGCCCCCGTCACCGAAAGAATACTTTCTAATAACGTTGTTTTACCGCTGGAATAGGCACCAACAATAGCAACATTACGCAAACCTAAAGAAAGGACATTTTGGGACATAACCAACTCCTTGCCATCCCTGGATGGCCTATCGAGTAAACCCCAAACCTAGGGCCAGACAGGTATTTTTATGAAGCGACTTCACCCTGTCCTTCTTCAGAGTAGCGTGCCCCTAAAACCCTGCCTAATTTCGTTCTAGAAAATTTATCTATTGAAGTTTTATGGTGGAACTTTGCAGACTGTAACCTGATGGCCAGACCCATCGGCCATGTAGGTTGAGTTCAGCAAAGCAGAACCCAACACTCGTCGAGGATTTAGGGCTGGTTGGGTTCTGCTATCGCACTACCTAACCTCAGTAGATCACAAAGATGTCTCTTAGTATGGGCTTAGCCCTCACCCCCAGCCCCTCTCCCAGGAGGGAGAGGAGAGCTAGAAAGGCTCAAAGTCCCTCTCCCTTGGGGAGAGGGATTTAGGGTGAGGTCTAAAGCGCAGGCTGGAAGCAGGTTTCTCAAGATTGCAGCGGTTGGCTTATCCCGAACTCAGGTTAACCTCAGTAGATCACAAAGATGTCTCTTAGTATGGGCTTAGCCCTCACCCCCAGCCCCTCTCCCAGGAGGGAGAGGGGAGCTAGAAAGGCTCAAAATCCCTCTCCCCAAGGGAGAGGGATTTAGGGTGAGGTCTAAAGCGCAGGCTGGAAGCAGGTTTCTCAAGATTGCAGCGGTTGGCTTATCCCGAACTCAGGTTAACCTCAGTAGATCACAAAGATGTCTCTTCGTATGGGCTTAGCCCTCACCCCCAGCCCCTCTCCCAGGAGGGAGAGGGGAGCTAGAAAGGCTCAAAGTCCCTCTCCCTTGGGGAGAGGGATTTAGGGTGAGGTCTAAAGCGCAGGCTGGAAGCAGGTTTCTCAAGATTGCAGCGATTGGCTTATCCCGAACTCAGGTTAACCTAGGATATATCAAGGTTTTTCGTCGTTGTGGCAATCCGCCAGATCTCCGTCTACGTTGCGGCGTCCTAACGGGAAAGGCCAGCTAGGGCCAGGGTGAGGGCCACCATGGGAGCGGTAACGGCCCGTAGAATCGTTGGCCCCAGGGAAACAGGCTGAAATCCGGCGGCGAGGGCGGCGGTGATTTCGGCCTCTGTCCAGCCGCCCTCTGGGCCAGTGGCGATGACGGTGTCTAGGTTGGGGTCGCTGGCCTGGGCTACGGTCAGTAACGGATGGGATTCCCCACGGGCGAGGCAAATCCAGCGCTGGGGAGGAAGGTTTTGACGCAGGTAGTCGGCCCAGGTTGCGGGTGGCTGGAGATTGGGTAGATTGGGGCGCTCGCATTGTTCGGTGGCTTCAGCGGCGATGCGCTGCCAGCGTTCCAGCTTTTTGGGGTTGGGCTGGTGTAGGGTGCGCTGGGTGATCAGCGGTTGCAGGGTGGCCACGCCCAGTTCGGTGGTTTGGCGCACCACATCATCAAAGCCGCTGCCCTTGGGGAGGGCAATGGCTAGGGTCACCGTCGGCAGCACAGGCGCAACCGCTGCTAAGGGGTCGAGGTGGGCAAATCCAGGATTCTCGCCCAATGTCGCTACCCACTGCTGGCCTTGGCCATCCAGGGCCATGAACCGATCCGCCGCCGCCAGCCGCAGCACCCGATAGAGATAGTGCTGTTGATCGGCGGTGAGGGTGAGGTGATTGTCCTGAATTTGGTCAGGTTGAACAATGAGTCGCTGCATGGATGGGGCCGTTGCTACTCGACGGGCACAAGTTCCACGTTGACTTCGTTGACGGGGCGGCGGCGCAGTTCTGCGGATTCGGTGCGGGGCAGCAGGTCAAAGATATCTCGCATCACGTCGTCGATGGCTTCGTAGCTGACGTTGCCGATTTCGTTGAAGCGCAGCTTGCCTTCGGCATCGAACACCAGGGTTTGGGGAACGGCATTGTTGAAGTAATACCCTGGCTCATTGGGGCTGTATTCCGCCTTGACGGGGATGGCATCGGCCATGACCGGGACAAAGTTGGCCACCCGACCGTAGGGCGCTTGCAGTTGGGAAACGGTGGAAGAAAACAGTTTGCAGTCGCTGCTGTCGTCCACGTAGATGACGACGATGGCGGGTTTGTTGTACTTCAAAGATTGCTCTAGGGAGACCTTGGGCGGCACTAGGGAGCCATTTCCGGCATAGAGGGCGAAGATGTTGCCGTCGTAATTATCATCGGTGAGGCCCGCTTGGGCGCTGGGCTGTCCACCGAAGCCGAACCACAACAAAGCCACGAGGCTCAGAGCCATTACCCCTTGTCCAAGCCCCCGTACCCAGGAGGCCAGCTTTGGCCCTAGCGCCTTTGCCAGCGCCCTCATCCCGCTTATCCCTTGGCCACCGAGCCACTGCTTACTCACGCCCACGATCTCCTTCTGCGCGTTTTGTCCCTTTCTATTAGGCCACAGATGGGCGACAGGTAGACCCCAGAGAGGCCACAGACGACCATAGATAACCTGAGTGTGGGAGAAACTCACAGGGCAAAATCCCTGGTGTGACCTCACCCTAAATCCCTCTCCCCTAGGGAGAGGGACTTTAAGCCGGATCTAGCTCCCCTCTCCCCTAGGGGGCTACCGCTTTACCGCTTATACACATCTCATCTCCACTCATAACAGCCTGGGAGATCCCCCTGAATCCCCCTTAGAAAGGGGGACTTTGAATCCGATTCCCCCCTTTTTAAGGGGGGCTAGGGGGGATCAACCCGCAGCGCAAAAGGAGCCGAGACTTATGCATAAACAGTAGCCCACTGGGAGAGGGGCTAGGGGTGAGGTTCAACGCTGGTCGGGGCCAAATTTTTGCACGATGGCCTGCATTTCTTCCCTATTGTCGTCATAGCGATCCGCCGCTGTCCAGGTCACCACTTGGTAGTAGTGATCCAACATATCAACGGTGGTGTGGAGGTAGGCTACGGATTCTCCGCGCACGTTGGCCTGGAGTTCGTACTGCACCGCTGGATAGTTGCCTACCTGGGTGATGTCTGTGAGCGCTTCTGGGCGAGTCACTTGGTCAAAGCCCATCCGCATCAGTTGTAGGTATTGGGTGGCCTGCTGTTCTAGGGAGCCGGGGGGGAGGCTAGCCTTGCTCTCCCCCAGCACGATGACAAAAATCGACTGTCCGGGGTGATAGGCTTGCAGGTCGGAACTGGGGTGGAGGGACTGGGCCGGGGCGGGTTGCCAGCCTCGTCGCAGCCCCAAACTGGCAGGTAGGGTGCGGCTCACCAAACGACTCCCCCGCACCGAACGAGTGACGTACTGATTGCCGTAGTCGGTGTCAGGATCGGGGGATGATCCCGATAGACCCAGGGTTTCGCAGCCCGATAGCAGCAGCCCTAGGCCCAGCCCTAGGCTCAGGAGGCGAATGCTTCCTTGCCTCCCATCCTTGCTCGCCCTCGCCATGGCGTGTCTCCTCCCGTACCACCGTCGTTTTAAGGGTATAGCACCCATCGATTCTTGCAACAGGTGGCTGGGGGGATGGCAGAATCGGCGGTCTCTCCTAGCGATTGGGCCAAGAGGATGGCAAGCTGAAGGGGTATGATCGTTTCTCCTGTCCCCTTAGTTCACCACCTAAACCCATGCTACGAGCCGGAATTGTGGGCCTGCCCAACGTTGGAAAATCGACCCTCTTCAATGCCGTGGTTGCCAACGCCAAGGCCCAAGCCGCCAACTTTCCCTTCTGCACCATCGAGCCTAACGTGGGGGTGGTGGCGGTGCCCGACCCTCGGCTTCAGGTGCTGTCCGATCTGTCCAGTTCTGCCGAAATTGTGCCCGCCCGCGTGGAATTTGTGGACATTGCCGGACTGGTGAAAGGGGCTAGCCAAGGGGAAGGCTTGGGCAACCAGTTCCTCGCCAACATCCGCGAAGTGGACGCCATTGTCCATGTGGTGCGCTGCTTCGAGGACGACGACATCATCCATGTATCCGGTTCCGTAGACCCCGTGCGCGACATGGAGGTGATTAACCTCGAACTAGCCCTGTCGGATTTGGCCCAGCTAGAACGCCGCGTTGATCGAGTCCGCAAACTGGCCCGCGCCGACAAAGAGGCTCAGGCGGAGTTAGCTATCCTGGAAAAAATTCTGCCCGTCCTCAACGAGGGCAAAACCGCCCGCCAAGTCGAACTCGACGAAGAGGCCGAGGCCATCATCAAGCCCTTGGGTCTGCTCACCCGCAAGCCCGTCATCTACGCCACCAATGTTTCCGAAGACGACCTGGCTAGCGGCAACGCCTGGGTAGAACAGGTGCGCGAAGTCGCCGCCCAGGAGGGGGCGCAGGTTGTGGTGATTTCGGCCCAGGTAGAATCGGAGCTGATCGACCTCAACGACGAAGAACGGCGGGACTTTCTCGATGCCCTGGGCGTCACCGAAGGGGGGCTGATGACCCTAATTCGCGCCACCTACGAACTGCTGGGCCTGCGCACCTACTTCACCACTGGCCCCAAGGAAACCCGCGCCTGGACGATCAAAGCCGGAATGCTGGCCCCCCAAGCCGCTGGCGTCATCCACACCGACTTCGAGCGGGGCTTCATTCGGGCCGAAACCGTCGCCTATCAGGATCTTGTGGATAACGGATCTATGAACGCCGCCAAGGAAAAGGGCCTCGTCCGCAGCGAGGGCAAAGACTACGTGGTGCAGGAAGGCGACGTGATGCTGTTCCGGTTTAACGTGTAGCATCCGGCTGAATTGTTAAATCACGGGGGAACTGGGGAAAACGGATTGAGAATTTGGGCTTAAAATTTGGGCCACAGGGGTTTTGCACCAAGCCACCCGGTTTGGCCTGGGCACACCTCTCTGACCTTGTCGCTTTCCTCTCTGGCAGCCTTACCCGGTGACTTCACGGCCCTCCCTTCATCCCCAATTGGCCTCAGCCCTGCGACGGCTGGGGGAGGTGCCCCTGTGGGTGATGTTGTCTTTGGTGCTGAATGGGCTGCTGTTTGTCACGGTGCTGGTGCTGTTTCGGCAGGTGCATCGTCCGGCGGATAGCGTTTTGTCCGCCGCCAATGCCTTTGCCGCCGAAACCCAACCCCTGCCCCTACCCACCCTCGGGGATCGCCGCACCCTCGACTACCAGCAATGGGTCGCCTTGCTAGAAGTCGAAGCCGCCGCCGCCGCCCAAGCCGATCTACCCCGCCAAACCGTCCTCCTAGGGGATTCTATTTCCCTGTGGTTCCCATCTAGTCTGTTACCCGGTCGTAGAACCTGGCTGAACCAAGCCATTTCTGGGGAAAACTCCAGCGGTTTGCTGAATCGTCTTGCCTTGCTGGATCAAAACCAGATAGAAAGTGCCTTCGTCATGATTGGCATTAATGACCTGATCTGGGGAGGATCCGATGCCGAACTGGTCGGCAATCTGCGGGCTATCGTCAGCGCCCTCAAAACCCAGCACCCCCAGGCCCAAATTGTGGTGCAGTCCATTCTGCCCCATAGCGGCCCCGCCGCTACCTGGGAAGGCCGCGACCGTCTGCTGGCCCTGCCCCCAGAACGCATCGTCGCCGTAAATGCCCAAATCAAACAGATCGCCTCACAAACCGGGGCAGAATACCTCGACCTTTACCCGCTGTTCGTCGATGGTGACGGCTATCTGCGGCCCGATCTATCGACCGATGGACTGCACCTCAACGCCAACGGCTACTTAGTTTGGCGCAGCGCCCTCGCCCTCTACAACGAAACTGACTATGGGCCATAGGCCATGGACGGTCGTTGGCGGATCGCTAGCGATCTTTGAAGGAACACTCCACCGTAATTTTCAGATTGCTCTCTGCCGTGCCCTTAGTGACGTAGGGCACCCCCGCCTCGCCGCCGACCTTGAGGCCAAATTCCAGCGTTACCTTTTCCACATTGGCGCAGGCCATATTTTGAAAAGCATTCATCGTGTAGTTGGTGTAGGTGCGGATGGTGCTTTCAATGGCCTTAAAGCTCTGTACGGCATGGGCTTGGGCGGCTTGGCTGGTCATCCCTCCCAAGCCTTTAGAGGTGCGGCTGGTTTCGCCATCGTAGAACTCACCGACGCTAGCGGCAGTGGGGGCTTCCACGTCCTCCGTGGCTTCCATGTAGATTTCGGTACCGTCGTCGAGTTGAACTTTGACCAGTTTTGTCATGAGGCACACTCCAAGAATGACAGAGGGTTAAGCGGCCCAGTTCACGGCAGGGTGTCCCAAACGGCCAAGCTCAGACCTTTGGCAGATTGCTGCCTACCGTACAAGGGTTTCCGTACCTGATCCCTCCCCCCATGTGGCAAAATTTTGTCTATAAGGGGATAGGCATTGTTGTGGCAGTTGGGCCGTTCTGGGGTAATGGTATGACACATTCAAATAATCATCCAACGAATCAAGACAGCACATTTTGCTATCCCTCCGAGGATGCCCAGCAAATCTTGAGTATCGCCATGGCTCGTCAAACCGACTCTGGCGAGCTTTCCCGCGCTCAGTTGCTGGAAATAGCCGAAGAACTGGGCATTTCCGCCGAAGTCCTAGCCGAAGCTGAGCGGGAATGGGACGTGAAGAAATACGAAATTGCCGACCAGCGCCAGTTTGACCGCGAACGCAAGCAGCGTTTTCAGCATGGCCTGTCTCGGTTCTGCTTCTTCACAGGTTTTTGGCTGGTCATCTTGATCGTGGTAGGCGGCGGTGGGTTTTGGGCGTTTGTGGCAAAGTTCTTCCTCTACCTGCTCTCCGCACCCTGGGGGCTAAAACTAGCCTGGGACTGGTGGCGCATCTACCGCCCCAACGAGTACAGCTACACCAAGGAGTTTCAGCGCTGGCGGCGGAAGCAGCAGATGCGCCGCGCCGTGGGTGGGGCGGTGCGACGGCTGATGGGATCATTCTAAATTCCAGTAACTTTCACCAAAGCCCCCCGATCCCCGACTTCTTCAAGAGGTCGGGAATCTTAGATCTAAGCTAACCTGAGTTCGGGATAAGCCCAAGACTTCAATAGTCAGAAGTCTTCTTTTTTCTACGTACCCTGGTCGCCCACCCTGACGGGAAGCAAGCTACACCCCCAACCCCTCTCCCACTAGGAGAGGGGAGCCAGAAAAGATCAAAGTTCCTCTCCCTCTGGGAGAGGGATTTAGGGTGAGGTCTAAAGCGCAAGTCGAAAGCAGGTTGCTCGATATTGCAATGTTTGGCTTAACCCGAACTGAGGCTACGCTACTAGCGGCGGCTATAGAACGAAACTTCAATATCCGCACACCAGCTTGCCGTGAGATTTTCGTACAGAAACACTCGTTCCACCTGGTAATACACGCCATCGCGAAATAGGCAGTCGCCCACGCGGGGAATGACGGGATAGGTGGCAAACCATAGGGCATCCTTGGCAGGGGCGTTGGGGGTTTTGCTGCGGGCCGCCAGGTAGAATACCTGCACCTGATGACCCTTGCCACCCAAGGCTGAGGACGCAGCGGGGGCCGGAGGCAGGGATTGATGTTTGGGGGACGAGCCGCTTTTGGGAGACGGTTTTCGTGGGGTCATGGGGTTCCCCTGCCACTACACAGGAATAACAGAGGTTCTACCACAGCTTACCCAAGGACGATCCGATTTGAGGGAATCCTCCCAGAGACCGCATACCGAAGACAGTGCCAGGGTAATGCAGGCTGTGACACCATCAATCACAACTTAACAATATCGTTTTGGAAGTTAACAATTTCGACACACAGGCTTTTGAAGAAGAGGGTCACAATAAAGTCAAGGTAAGCAACGCGAAATTCGCCAGGCTTTTTCAGTGATTCTGCTTAGGTTGTTGTGCATCTGTTGCTCCCTGTTCCGCGATAGTCATTCCTACAGGTCGTCTATGGTGTCGTCTTTCTCAACTCCATCCTTCAGTGATTCCACTGATGCTGACTATGTGCTAGGTCAAACCGGGAAAACCGTTGTCTACATTTTCCCTACGGGCGATGCGCTAATGAACCGCGATGCGGCCACAGCCCCCGCTACCCTAGTGGAACATCAGCGCAAGCAAGGAGATCCCACAGTTGCCCAACAGCCCGAAAAGACCGATGCTGTCGCAGATACCGCCTCCGCCAATGACACGCTCCTCGTAGACGATTTGCTAGCAGCAGGGAAGCTAACCGTAGCCCAAATTCAGGTGGCCCGCTACGACCAATCGGTCACGGGATTGTCCCTCAAAGAAGCTCTCATCCTGCGGGGCTGGCTCTAGTTCCAGGACTTGGTGCCCCGCTGCGAAAAGCTAGGTTTACCTTGTATCCTAGTTTCCATTCCGGTGGGTGCGCACTACCCCAACAACGATAGGGCTACGATTCTGCCTCCCAAGGCGCTACCCTAGGAACACTAATTGAGCCTAGCGCTGCGGAGGAACGGCTATGTGTGGCATTGTCGGATATATCGGAACCCAGGCCGCTACCACCATCTTGATGGAGGGGCTGCGTAAGCTAGAGTATCGCGGCTACGATTCGGCGGGCATTGCCACGGTCTTGGAGGGCGAGCTGCACTGTGTGCGGGCCAAGGGCAAGCTGCAAAATCTGCAAGATAAAATCGACGGTCTAGAGAATCCTGCTCGCCTCGGCATTGGCCACACCCGCTGGGCCACCCACGGCAAGCCCGAAGAATACAACGCCCACCCCCACCGCGACACCGAAGGACGTGTTGCCGTCGTCCAGAACGGCATTGTAGAAAACTACCGAGAACTGCGGGAAACCCTGAAGGCCGCAGGTCACAAATTTGTGTCCGACACCGATACCGAAGTAGTGCCCCACTTGATTTCTTCTCACCTGGCGAAGCTGGGTAAGACGGGAGACTTTCAGGGGCGATCAGCGTTGCTGGAAGCGGTACGGCTGGCCTGTCAGGAGTTGCAAGGAGCCTTTGCTCTGGCGATTGTGTCGGCGGATTTCCCCGATGAGTTGGTGGTGGTGCGGCAGCAGGCTCCCCTCGTCATCGGCTTTGGCCAAGGGGAATTTTTCTGCGCCAGCGATACCCCCGCCATCGTGCCCTACACCCGCGCCGTGCTGCCCCTAGAAAATGGCGAACTAGCCAGCCTCTCGCCCTTAGGGGTGGAGGTCTACAACTTTGCCGGAGATCGCCAGCGCAAGCACCCCATCACCCTGAACTGGAACCCCGTCATGGTGGAAAAGCAGGGGTTCAAGCACTTCATGCTGAAGGAAATTTACGAGCAGCCGGGGGTGGTACGGACTTGCCTAGAAACTTACATCGACAACGGGGCCACAGCGGAATCGGGCCGTTCCCCGGTGCAGTTGGGCATTGTCGATGAGGTGCTGGACGGCCTGGAGCATGTGCAGATTGTGGCCTGTGGCACCAGTTGGCACGCCGCCCTAGTGGGTAAGTACCTGATCGAGCAACTGGCGGAACTGCCCGTGATGGTGCAGTATGCTTCGGAGTTTCGCTATTCCCCCACACCGCTGATTCCCAACACCCTCACCATCGGCGTTACCCAATCCGGCGAAACCGCCGACACCCTAGCCGCCCTAGAAATGGAGCAGACCCGCCGCACCGCCCATGGCGATCCCCGCTTTGCGCCGCGCATGGTGGGCATCACCAATCGGCCCGAAAGCTCCCTCTCTCGCCTGGTGCCCCACATCATCGACACCCACGCGGGTATTGAAATCGGCGTGGCCGCCACCAAAACCTTCACCGCCCAGGTGATGGCCTTCTACTTCCTGGCGCTAGATTTGGCCTACCGTCGTAAAACCCTCTCGCCCCAGCGGATTGAGGAAATCATCGGCCAGTTGCATCAGCTTCCGGCCTACATCGAGCAAGTCCTGGAAAGCCAGGAACGCTACATCGAAGAGCTAGCCCACGACTTTAACGACACCCAGGATTTCATCTACCTAGGCCGAGGGGTAAACTTCCCCATTGCCCTCGAAGGTGCCCTAAAGCTAAAGGAAATCAGCTACATCCACGCCGAGGGCTACCCCGCTGGCGAAATGAAGCATGGCCCCATTGCCCTGCTGGATGCCAAGGTGCCCGTGGTGGCCATCGCCATGCCAGGGAGCGTCTACGACAAGGTGCTCTCCAATGCCCAGGAGGCCAAGGCCCGCGATGCCCAACTGATCGGCGTGGTGCCCATGAACGACACCGAAGCTTCAGAAATCTTCGACAAGCTGCTGCCCGTGCCCCCGGTGGATGAACTGCTGTCGCCCATTGTGGCGGTGATTCCCCTGCAACTGCTGGCCTACCACATCGCAGCCCGTCGCGGCTTGGATGTCGATCAACCCCGCAACCTCGCCAAGAGCGTCACCGTAGAATAGGGCTAAATCACCAAAGAACCCCGGCTGTACAACGCAAATAAAGTTGGGAACTGGAAAATAATGTTGGGAACTGAAAAATAAAGTCGGGAACTGGAAAATAAAGTGCTACACTCCCCATATCGGTACAGAAGTACGGATATGGGGTTTACTTATGCAGTCGTCGCCAAACCGGCTAGGGCATTCTGCATGCTCCTCCAGAACGATGGCTATAGTCCAGTGCGCCACCCTAGTTTTTGTCAGTGACCATAACTCGTGTTCTAAGCGCAATGTCCATAAGCTGCTAGTCATCTAAACCGCATATAATACGTTAAAGTTCTGAAATGAGCCATGGGATTCAGAAACTATCTAACATCCGAGGAAAAGCAGGAACTTCAGAAGCAGTTGAAGTTCCATGAACAT
>QLAH01000125.1_pt1 | contig 66344 bp, 63 predicted proteins | sample 4693081 | NCBI WGS metagenome assembly QLAH01 (sample SAMN09425401, study PRJNA476045) | Lake water metagenome, whole genome shotgun sequencing project.
GCTGTTTAAATGTCTTTCTAAATAGTTTCTCCAACCGCTGAGACCTCCAGGAAATTCTGCTGGTATTTGTACATTGTAAAAGATTTCTATTTCGGTATCGTCTTTGGCAACCAATGACACACCAGCTACTGATTTTTCAATTGGTGGATTGATGACATCGTTGCTATTACCGCCTTCTTGATTAAAATTACTGATTTGAACATTCTCGAATTCATCAATTGGTTTTATTGATTCTTCAGGTATTACTTCTTCATTAGATACAATTTTGGGCGGAGTAACAGCAACAGTTTTTAATTTGATAGGCTCTTTGGAAATTGGCTTTTTTAATTCAATTTTTGGTTTATCCTCTTTAATTTTCTCTAAAGAGATATCTATCACATTCAATACAGTTGGAGCAGATTTCTGGCTCTTTGCCATTAGCACTACTGTTACAAATAATGCAGCAACACTTAACGCACCTAGCATGGCTTTCTTGAGCCTTTCATTGTATGTTTTGCGCAAATCATATGCACCATACTGTTTGTTTTTCCCATCAAATAAAATATCGAGCCACTCGCTCTGAAGGATCTGATTTTTATCCATAGTAATCTGTTTACTACTAGGATACATCAATGCTGGTTTTCCATAAAAAACAAATAGTTCTTCAAAAAAAAGAAATAAAAAAAGCCCTGAATCTAAAAGACTCAGGGCTGTATAAAATTGTAGTGTTGAATTATTCTTCAGATACCATGAAAGTTATACTCTGCTTGTGACGATAGATTACGTTTCTACCATTCTGTACAGCAGGCTTCCATTTTGGACCTCTTGTAATTACACGAACTGCTTCTGCTTTTGTACCATATCCTGGATCATTTTCAGCAACTACATCACTGATTGCTCCATCCTTAGCTACAATAAAAGATACTACAACTGTGTATTTTCCTGGAGGTGCACCATTTTCAACAGGTAAATCTCTGTTTAAGTTACGCTCCAAATATTTAGCCCAAGCTGGCAAACCTCCAGGGAATTCTGCTGGAATTTGTACCACGGTAAATATCTTGTCGTAATCTTCTTCTTTTTTAGGGGCTTCTACTACACCAGTACCACTTTCAACTGGAGGAGCAACGATACCTTCGTCTTTTGCACCTTCCTGATTGATAGTACCAATCTTAGTGTCTTCCAATTTTTCTACCTCTTTAATTTCATCTTCTTCTTTCACTTCTTCATCCTTTACAATTTTAGGAGGAGTGAACTTAGTGATTTCCACTTTAGGAGGTTCTTGTTTTGGTGGTGGCGGTGGTGGCGGTGGCTCAGCCTTTTTTTCTTCCTGTTGCACGTTTTCCAGCGACACGTCTTGTACAATTAACTCTTTACTCTCTTTGCCGACAGTATTTGCAAGTATGTTACCCAGCACAGCTAGTAAAAGAATGAGTACGGTCCCTACTAAAGCCTTGGTCATACGCTTGTTGTAAGTTTTGCGCAACTCATAAGCACCATACTCTTTATTTCTGCCATCAAAGATGATGTCGAGAATATCTGCTGATTGAATTTTATTTACGTCCATTGTAAAAAATGTTATTTGTTAGTTGCTTGTTGATCCTAATTAGATGCGCCAGCTCCTGCACTTCCGCTTGCATCAGATATTTTAACCAAAGCGGCTTCGCCCTCGGAAATATCAACTAATGCATACTTTTTAAGTATATTAATAGCCATTTCATCTAATATATCCACTACATTCTTATAAGTACATTCAGCAGAAGGCTTAATAATTACCACCAAATCCTTTTCAGGAGTATTTCTCTTCTTGTCAATCAAAACAGTTCTGATTTCCTTGAAGTTTGATGATTTAAAATTAGACCCATCTACTGCCAATTGACCTTCATAATAAAAGACATTGTTGTCATTGCCCAAAAGCAGGGTAATTACACCTGATTCTTTAGCTTTATTCTGGTCTTCAGGCTTATCGGCATCTTTTGGTAAAATTAGCCTCATAGCCGTTGGCTGACTCATGGTTGTAGTGAATATGAAAAAGGTAATCAACAAGAACCCTAAGTCCACCATAGGTGTTAAGTCAACCCTAGTTGATAGTTTTTTCCCTTTCTTGACGCCGGGTCCTTTTTTGTGGCCACCGCCGCCTGAGGTATCCATTTCTGCCATGTCGGTAGAATTTAGTTTTCGTTATAAATTTGTTTCTTTAGTCTTCTACTTTTTCGCCTTTCTGATTCAACTTCCAAAGATCGGTTCCTGTAGGTGCAGCTTCAGGGCTGGTTACCATTTGAAACTTTAAAATATCATTCTTTTTGAAAGCATCAACAATTGCTTTGAAAGCAGGATATTTAGCCATATTGTCTCCTTTTAATAGGAACGCAGGCTCTTTTTCACCCATATAGGCTTCTTTGGTTAATCTCATCCAAGTAACTAGCTCATTATTAGCTGTATCCGTAACAGGAATTCCAGGTAATTTATCTCCTTTACGCTGATCTTCAGGTAAAGCAAGAAATGAGGCAAGGCTACCAAAAGGCGCTCCAAAAAACAGCGACTTTTTAAAAGAAGCAGTGTTCAATCCCAGATTTCTGGTAGAATTTAGTGCATTTGCAATTGCTTCTTTTTTAGACTCGTCGTCCATTTCAAGAAACACTTTCCCATTTGCATCTAAAATTACCATTACATAATCCTTCTGGGGCGCCACTTTTGCAGCAACTGATTTAGGAGTTGTAACTGCAATCGCTTCAGCGGGCTTAAACTTGGTCGTTAAAATAAAGAACGACAACAAGAGAAAGGCCACATCGCACATTGCGGTCATATCGATGTTTGTACTCTTCCGAGGTAATTTGGCTCTACCCATTGTTTAGTTTTTTACTGTTCACTTATTATTAGATTCAAATCTTTCCTAATTCCACAAATAATTTAAAATTATTTGTAGTTAGCAGCAAAGCTTTGAGTTAAAGTGAAGCCAGACTCATCAATTCCGTAAGTAATACCATCAATACGAGTGGTAAATACGTTGTAGAAAATGATGGCAACAGCAGAGGTACCAATACCCAATGCAGTGTTAAACAATGCCTCAGAAATACCTTTTGATAATTCACGAGCAGCGTCTCCACCACCTTCTTCTCCTAATGCAGAGAATGATTTAATCATACCTAATACGGTACCGAACAATCCTAATAGGGTTGCTACAGAAGCGATGGTAGATAAGAATACTAAGTTCTTCTCTAACATTGGCAACTCAAGTGCAGTTGCTTCTTCAATTTCTTTTTGAATGTTCAATACTTTTTGTTCTGTTTCCAATTCAGTATTGGTGATCATTTCTTTGTACTTCTTAAGACCTGCTTTCATTACGTTACCAACAGATCCTTTTTGCTTATCACAAGCAGCCAAAGCCTTATCTACTTCTTTGTTAGCTAAGTGAAATTGTACGCTACGAACAAATTCTGCATTGTTTGCAGTACCAGCGGCTTTAACCACGGTAAGCATACGCTCGATAACGAAAATCAATACAATGATAAAGTTACCAATCAAGATAGGTACAACAATACCACCTTCATACATTTTAGCTAATCCAGTTAAAGGTCCTTTGTGGTTAGGCCAGAAACCACCAGCTAAATCTGGATTGGTGAAATTACTATTTGTTCCAAGTACAAATCTCCAAAGAATGTACCCTAATACAACTCCAGCAAGTGGAGCAATCCAAGAAATAATGTTGCTGCTCTTCTTTGGTTGAGTAGAAGTTGCACTTTTCACTGCAGCGGTTGGTTTTGTTTCAGCCATGACTCAAATGGTTTTTGATTTTTTAAAAAAAATAACAAATGGTTTAAAAAATTACTTCACAATGCTAATGAAAATTATTCTGAATTATCAAATTCTTTAAAACAAATTCAATTAGTATCCTAAAGGGCTTACAAATTAGGTATTTTATTTAAAGCAGCAAATTTGAACGCAATAATCTTTGGCTATATTTTACCGATTTTTAATAAAAGTTCACCATTCATCCAATCCATTTAGGCATTTGATTGTTAAATACTATTCAAGCCTATCTTTATAGGCATTTTTTTAAAAATTCTAATTGCAACAATGAAAAAATTATTATTCTCCAGCACGGCACTGATGCTTGCACTAACCGTGTTTGCTCAGCAGCGTCCCCCAACCCCGCCGCAAACGCCAGGTACGGGTGCTCCAACACAGGTTCCAAACATGGGCAATTTATCAAATATGATGAATGCTCAAAGACCAGGCCCTAAAGCTTACAAAGATGTAATTACAGCAAAAGCGGTTTCTAAAACCGGGCTTTTTACTGTACATAAAGTAGAAGATAAATACTACTTTGAAATTGCAGACTCTATTTTTGGTAGAGAAATTTTATCTGTAGTTCGTTTTGCTAAAGTACCTGCTGGTGCAGGTTACGGTGGTGAAATTGCCAATCAGCAAAGTATTACATTCGAAAAAGGACCTAATAGTAACGTCTTTTTAAGAACAGTAACTTTGGTTAATCAGGCAGAAGAAAACCAAGACATATTCAAAGCTGTAACAAATTCTAACCTAAATGCAATTGCATCAGCATTCCCTATTGCTGCATTTGGTAAAGATTCAGCAAGCATTGTAATTGATGTTACAGAATTTTTCAGAGGTGATAACCAAGCTGTAAGTGTTAACCCAAATATCAAAACAAGATACAGATTAACCGCTTTGGCGCAAGACCGTTCTTATATTGGAAAAATTAGCACATACCCAATTAACACAGAAATAGTTACGGTAAAAACATTCCAATCAATTTCTAGTGCTGTCCCAAGTATTCCAGGATTACCGCCATCACCAGGTATTGCAGCAGCAAGAGACGCAGGTGCAGTAACAATGGAAATCAATACTTCGTTATTGCTTTTACCTAAAGTTCCTATGCAACGCAGAATTGCAGATAAAAGAGTTGGCTATTTTACTGATGAATTTGTACGTTATAGCGACGCACAACAAAAAGTAGAAGATGTAAGCTTTGCCGTTAGATGGAGATTAGAGCCTAAAGACGGTGAATGGGAAAAATGGAGAAGAGGTGAATTAGTTGAACCTAAGAAACCTATCATCTATTATATAGATCCTGCAACACCAAAGCAATGGCGTTCACATTTAATTGCTGGTATTAACGATTGGCAAGCAGCATTTGAGAAAGCTGGTTTTAAAAATGCAATTATGGGTAAAGAGTGGCCAGAAAATGATACAACGATGAGTATGGAAGATGCTCGTTTTTCTGTTGTACGTTATTTTGCTTCTGATATTGCTAATGCATATGGACCAAATGTGCACGATCCAAGAAGTGGTGAAATTTTAGAAAGCCATATTGGTTGGTACCATAACGTAATGAAGTTGGTTCATGATTGGTATATGTTGCAAGCAGGGCCAAACGATCCTGGTGCTCGAAGCATGAAATACGATGATCAATTAATGGGTGATTTAATTCGCTTTGTGTCTTCTCATGAAGTAGGTCATACATTAGGTCTTCGTCATAATATGGGAAGCAGTAGTCAAACTCCTGTAGAAAAATTAAGAGACAAGCAGTGGGTTGAAGCAAATGGCCATACTGCATCTATCATGGACTACGCTCGTTTTAACTATGTTGCGCAACCAGAAGATAATATCAGCAGAAAAGGATTATACCCAAGAATTGGTGACTACGATAAATGGGCTATGAAATGGGGATACGGATACATTCCAGGTAACACCGAAGATGAAACAAAAATGAACAGCAATAAAATGGTTACTGCTGCTTTAAAAGAGAATCCTCGTCATTGGTTTGGTACTTACGAAAGTGGTAACAGAGTTGATCCTAGAAGCCAAAGTGAAGACCTAAGTGATAACTCTGTTAAAGCGAGTGAGTATGGTGTGATGAATTTGAAGCGCGTAATAAAAGGCTTACCAGAGTGGACAAAAGAGGAAGGTGATCAATATGAAAACCTTGCTAATATGTATCTTGCAACCTTAGGACAATTCAATAGATATATTGGTCATGTTAGTACCAATATTGGTGGTGTTTACGAAACATTTAAAACAGTAGAACAAAATGAAGCTGTTTATGAAATTGTTCCTAAAACTCGCCAAAAAGAAGCTGTTGGATTTATCAATAAAAATGTATTTGAAACACCAACCTGGTTAGTAGATCGCGCAATGTGGAATAAGTTTAATAACCCAATTAGCGCAGATCCTATCATGAGCCTTCAAGAAAGAACAGTAAACAGCATTGTTAGCACTGATCGTCTAGGTCGCTTACAGTTAAGCGCTGAACGTTTTGGCGCCGATAAAGCTTATACTGCTATGGAATTATTGAATGATGTTCAGGGAACTATTTTCAATGAATTGAGCAGCAAAAAAGCTATTGATACTTACAAGAGAATGCTACAAAGAGCTTATGTTGATCGTTTAGCTTCAATCATCAAGCCGGCTTCTGCTGGGGGAATTACCATTACCATATCATTTGGTGGTGGACCAGCGCCTATTGACGCTAAGAAATCAGATGTTACTGCAATAGTACGTGCTCAATTAGTGGGTCTTCGTGGTCAACTAAATACTGCAGCAGCAACTACTGCCGACAAAATGAGTAAAATTCATTTAGTTGATTTGGCTGAAAGAATTAAAGAAGCGTTGGATCCTAAATAACCAACAATATTACATTAATAAATAAATTTTACTAAGTATAACCCACAGGTTTAAATACCTGTGGGTTTTTTATTATAAGTGTGAATATTTAAAGTGGTAAGCTGTTGGAATTTGTATCTTTATTTTATGAAAAAAATATTGGTTTTAATTCTTGTTTTTGTTATAAGCACTAACTTAAATGCTCAAAAAACAGTTTGGGGTTATTTAATTGATAGTGCTACAAATGAACCTATTGAGTCTGCTAGTATTACTAATCTTAAAAAAAGAAATACCGTCATCACCAATAACAAAGGTTTATTTAAAATAGAAGTAAATAAAAATGATATTCTTTCTATTATAGCAGTAGGTTATCATTTTGATACTGTTTTATATAATGGACTGATTGCAGCTTCCGACACATTACACTTATACTTGGTTGCACTTAAACACAACCTAAACAACGTAACTGTTCAAAACTCAGGATTTAGCCAGTATAGTATAGACAGTTTGGAAAGGGATAGAGATTTTAAAGAAGCGATGATTAGTCCTCCTTTAAAAACAGTTGAATTAGCCAATTCAGGTGCAGGTTTTGGAATAAGCCTAAATAGACTTTCAAAAAAAGAGAAGAATAAAAGAAATGCAGTTCAATTCTTTAAAGAAAGTGAAAAAGAAGCTTATATTGATTATCGCTTTTCTGCAGCAATAGTCAACAAATACAGTGGTTTAAAGAATGACGATTTACAAAGCTTTATTCAACAATATCGACCAACCTATGAATGGTTAAGAAAACACCCAAAGGAAGAAGATGTTAAATACTACATTAATGAGAAATTAAAAGAACGTAAAAAAAATAAACCTACTTCATAGTATTTTTTTAGGCCCCTTTTTCTTCTTACTCGTACCTCAAAGCTACAATTGGATTTAATTTAGCCGCTTTCATGGCTGGATAAATACCTGCTGCTAATCCTACTACGGAACAGATAATAATTCCGATGAATACCCATGTCCATGGAATTACAAAGCCTGTATCTAAAATGACACCAAAAATATTTCCTACTAGGATTCCTAAAATAATTCCAAAAATGGCACCTAATAAACTAATGATCATGCTTTCAAACAAGAACTGTTGACGCACATATTTACTCTTACCACCAATCGCTTTGATAAGACCTACTTCCTTAGTTCTTTCATTTACTGCCACCAACATGATATTCATTAATCCTATAGCTGCACCTATCAATGTTATCAAACCAATTGCACTTGCAGCACCGGTGATACTGCTTAAAAAACCAATGAATAATTCTGCAAACTTGTCGCTTTTTTCTATTACAAAGTTATTATCTTCTGTGGGTTGTAGCATTCTAACGGCTCTAAATACAGAAGTAGCTTCATCTGTAGCTACAGGAATAACATTGATATCTGTAACGTTAATCCCAATTAAATAAGTGGGTCCTATATTGGCATACCTGCGCACATTTGTGTAAGAAGTTACAATCACATCGTCTTGACGGAGCATGGCACTAGAGCCCTTGCTTTTAAGTAATCCTACCACTCTATAGGGTGTACTGCCCACTTTAATAATCTTATCTAATGATCGTTCAGGTCTTTCTCCAAATAATCGGGTGGCTACATTGCTTCCAATCAAGCAAACATTTCTACCACTTTGAACATCGAGATTATTTAAGTTTCTACCTTCTTTAACGGTGTAACCGTTCACCAATAAATAATTTTCATCTCCACCCCAAACCAATATCTGTGGATTGGTTTTTCTGTCTTCGAATCTTAATTCTTGTCCACCTGGGCCTCTTCTATAAATGCTTACTAATGCTCCAGGGAAATTATAATTGGCTTTAAAACGTTCTACCTCTTCTAACCGAAGTGGCTTATTCAAATTTGATTTTTTTTCTTTTAAACCGCGCTTGGTTTTTTTAACTTCATCATTATTAGGGCCCATTCTGGCGCGAGAATCTTTATACCGTATGCTAAAAGAATTTGCTCCCATAGACGAGAAGCTTTCTTTCAAACTTTGATTCATCGCTTCGATAGCAGTAATAATGCCAATCAAAGCCATAATACCAAAAGCAATAATTGCAATAGTAATACCTGCACGAAGCTTATTACTTTTTACCGTGCGCCAAGCCAATGTGAATGAGTCGAAAGCTGTCATAAAATAAAGGTACAGCGTAATCATTAAACCCTTTCTACCAACTAGTCTAATTATGAAGAGTGGTTAAAAATAGAACCAATTGAGCACTATTGAAGGAAGAACGCCAACCAAGAGAATACCAGCAGCTACTAAAACTAGCCCAAACTTGAATCCTCCAGTGATTTCACTGGTTTCTGGTTGGCCCTCTTTAAAGTACATGGCTTGTATTACTTTGAAATAGTAGTAAGCACTAACAGCAGCAAATAATACTGCAACTATTACCATCCATAATGGCCCCCCTGCTTTAACCACAGACGCCAACATATAATATTTGGCAAAAAAACCTGCTGTTAATGGAATTCCAGCTAAAGAAAGAAGACAAATAGTTGCAACAAATGCCAGAACTGGTTGTGTAGAAGCTAATCCATTGAAACCGTCAAAAGTATAATCCTTCACTTTCATTAATATGGCAAAAAAGCCAATGGTAGCCAAACAATAAGCAACTGTGTATAATAAGATCCCCTCTGTTCCTAAATCGTTATTACTATACAAAGCAAAAAGCATAAATCCAGCTTGTGCTATACTAGAATATGCCAGCATTCGCTTTATACTACGCTGAAATACTGCAGTAATATTACCAGCTAATAAAGTAGCCACAATTACAAAAGAGAGCAATATATTCCAAGTAGGTCCTAATAAATTGGCGTTTGCAGAAAACAATTTAATAAATGCAAAGAAGCCAGCTGCTTTAACAATGGTTGCCATAAAGGAAGTGAAAACACTTGGGGCGCCATCATATACATCAGGTGTCCAAAAATGAAAAGGCGCAGCAGAAACTTTAAAACACATTGCAGCAAACAACAAAAGTAATCCAGCTACTTGTAAAAATGCCGGGCCCTGAACACCAGATGATGGAGGCAAAGCTCCTGTTCCTACGCTTGCCATACCAAAAGTTCCAGTAGCTCCGTACAACAAAGCAATACCCATCAACATGATACCTGTTGTAAAAGAACCCATTAAAAAATATTTCAGCGAGGCTTCGTTACTCTTTAGATTATGCTTATCTGAACCTGTTAAAATGTACAATGGAATAGATAAAATTTCTATCCCTAAGAACAACATAAGCATACCATTATATGAGGTAAGTATTGCAGTTCCGCAAAGCACAAAGAAAATTAATGCATAGTAGTCTGCTGTTTTATTTCCTAACTTCTCAATTTCTGATCCACTTAATAAAACAAAAATCAACGTTGCTCCTATGATTAAGCTATTGAAGAAAAGACCTATTTTATTAAAATGCAATAACTCTTTAGTGTCTATTTGAATAGAGAAAATGCCATAGCTATTCATTAGGTTAGCTGTTAATAAAACAACCAATGCAATAATTGCAGTTAAAGTAATGACCGGCTTTTTATTGGTAAAAATGCCTGTAAACATCATTACCACACCAAGAATTGCTGAAAATATAATTGCGTTCATAACTACTAAATCGGTCTTTTACTTTTTTACAAATAAGGCTGAAACACTGTCTCCCGTTAGGTTTAACAATGGTTGTGGATATAACCCAAATACAAGAATAAGTACAACAATAATTACTAAAGTAAACTGAATATTAAACGGAATTTCTGTTGCCTTTTCTGTAGTTGCGTTTAACTCTCCATAAATAACTTTCTGCACCATATTCAATGTATATACTGCAGCCAAAATAATGCTGATACCTGCGATAGCAGCCATGATCATATTATATTGGAATAAGCCATTAAACATTAAGAACTCCCCTATGAAAGCATTGGTTAATGGCAATGCAACATTTGCCAATGCCATGATAACTAATAGTATTGCCATCACTGGAGCTTTTTGAGCCAAGCCTCCTAGCTCACTCATATTTCTAGTGCCTAACTGTTTTTCGATTAAGTCTGCAATAATCCAGAGGCCAATCACATTTACACCATGACTAAACATTTGAATCATTACTCCATCCATTGCAGTTTGATTATTTGTAAACATGGCCGCACTCATTAAGCCAATATGTGCAATAGACGAATAAGCAATCATCCGCTTAATATCATCTTGGCGTATCGCTATCAGAGAAGCATAAATCATTCCGATAATAGAAAGTATAATCACCAAATTAGCAGATTGTGCTGCAGCATTTGGGAACATCGGTAATAACCATCTAATTACAGCAAATACGCCCATCTTAACCATGATACCACTCATGACCATTGTTGTTGCAGTGGGTGATTGTTCATATGCATCTGGCTGCCAGGTATGAAAAGGGAAGATGGGCATCTTTATAGCAAATGCAATAAAGAATAACCAAAACATCACTAACTCCTGTTTTGCTGTCAATTTTACCGCGTAGAAACTTTCTAGTGAAAAAGATTGGTCTGCTGTATTCAAGTACATGAACAAGAGGCCTATCAACATGATTAACGACCCAACAAAAGTGTATACAAAGAATTTAAATGTAACCGCAATTCGCTTTTCTCCTCCCCAAATAGAACATAAAAAGTAAACTGGTATTAAAGCCAATTCCCAGAAAAAGTAAAACAACAATGCATCTGACGCTAGAAATACACCCATCAATCCAGCTTGAGACAAGAGCATCAGCGCATAAAAAGAAGATGCATTTTTGTATTCATTATTGTATACCGCAGTAAAAATAATTGGGAAAGAAACAGCTGTTAATAAGCTCAGCATCTTACCCATGCCATCTGCTTTTAAGCTAATTCTACTGCCTAAACTATTTAACCAGGCTGCATCGTATCCGATTGTTCCAGGCGTGAATACCGCAACTAATGCAATAGCAAGTGTTGCCACAGATGCTAGTAAAGCAAATGTTTTGGCAGAAGAACCCTGCTTTAATGAAAATGCAATTAGTCCAGCTACAAGTGGTGTTAATATGAGTAATAAAGTAATCATTATTGCTAGCTACTTAATGAACGAATTAAAATATTTTATTTATTAACTTGATGATAGTGGCATCATTAAACCATATAATGAAAAATACTACCATTGATAAAACCATTACAAGGAGATAGCTTGCAACCTGTCCACTTTGGATCAGGCGCATTTGTCTCGAGCCATAAGCAACCAGCTTGCCTACTCCATTAACCGCACCATCAATACCCGATTTTTCTACCACATTTTTAAGTAAGCCTGCCAATGCATTCAACGGATTTACTACAATTGCATTATAGAATTCGTCTACATACCACTTATTCATTAATACCTTGCCCAATCCAGTTTCTTCTGTTTCATTGGCATTGTTATAATTCCTATATGATTTTACTGCAAAAGCAATCACCAAAACAATTAAGAGTGTAACTATACCCATCATCAAATACTCTTGGGAATGGCTTAAATGATGCGCTTCTGCTAGTTTGGTTGATTCAGCAAAAATAGGCGCTAAGAAATTTTGCAACCAATGCTGATTCTCAGCAAAAACAGCAGGTATTCCAATAAATCCTCCAACAACAGAAAGAACCGCTAATACAATTAAAGGAAGGGTCATTGCAGAAGGGCTTTCATGCAAATGGTGTTCTTGCTCATGTGTTCCCCTGAAATTTCCTAAGAACGTAAGCGTGTACAATCTAAACATATAAAAGGCAGTCATCAATGCGCCACCCACTCCAATATAATAGAACAGCGGATTACTTGTATAAGCTGCTACTAATATTTCATCTTTAGAAAAGAAGCCTGAGAAAGGAGGAATACCAGCGATAGCTAAGCAAGCCAATAAGAAAGTGATATGCGTAATGGGCATATACTTTTTTAGGTTTCCCATCTTACGGATGTCTTGCTCATGGTGCATGGCATGAATAACAGATCCAGCGCCTAAGAACAACAATGCCTTGAAGAATGCATGTGTCATTACATGAAACACAGCACCAGTGTAAGCACCCACTCCCAATCCTAAGAACATATATCCTAGTTGACTTACAGTAGAGTAAGCCAGCACTTTTTTAATGTCGTTTTGTTTTAGCGCAATAGTTGCAGCAAAAATGGCTGTTGCCAATCCTATAACGGCAACTAAAGTTTGCGTTGCAGGAGCCATTGTAAATAAAATATTACTTCTGGCAATCATGTAAATTCCCGCAGTTACCATGGTTGCAGCATGTATTAATGCAGACACAGGGGTTGGACCCGCCATTGCATCTGGCAACCAAGTATATAAAGGAATTTGTGCGCTCTTCCCCATTGCACCAACAAATAATAAAGTAGTAATGGCAGTAATATCAAATGAAGATAGTTGTGAAATACCTGCAAAAACATCGGTGTAGTTTACAGTACCCAATTTAAAGATTAACCAAAAAACCGCTAATAAAAAACCAAGGTCACCAATACGGTTCATGATGAAAGCCTTTTTAGCAGCATAATTATAATCACCGTTTTTAAACCAATATCCAATCAATAAATAAGAACACAATCCTACTCCTTCCCAACCAATAAACATAATTACATAGTTGCTACCCATAATTAAGAGCAACATCGAAAACACGAATAAATTTAAGTAAGCAAAGTAGCGCGCAAAATGATGCGGCGCTTCATCCTTCATATATGCAGTAGAATACAAGTGAATCAAGAAACCAATTCCTGTAATGATTAATAAAAACAATACAGATAACTGATCTACCTGAAAGGCAAATGGAATTGTAAAAGCATCTGTTTGAATAAAATTAAACAGGGTTACTACTGAATTGATAGGAGCAGTTCCACTATTCGCAGCAGCTCCATAAACATATCCAAATAAGTAGCAGGAAGTCAGGAATGATAAGAATATCACACCAGAGCCTACAAAACCTACGGCAGATTTAGACAAGCGATGCCTACCCAATCCGTTAATCAGGAAACCCAGCAAGGGAAACAATGGTACTAAAAAAGCAATTTTACTCATATACTAAGTTGCGGGTGCTAGTTTTTCAATCGGTTCAAGAAATTAATATCTACAGAATGGGTGTTACGATACATCATTACTATGATGGCCAACCCTACACTTACTTCTGCAGCTGCAACAACCATAATAAAAAATACAAAAAGTTGACCTTCTACGCCAGCAGTACTGGTTGGGTTATTTAACAAGGCATTTCCATGATGCATTTTAGAAAATGCCACCAACAAAAGGTTAACTGCATTTAACATCAGTTCTACGCACATAAAAACGATGATAGCATTTCGTCTGGTCAGCACACCAATAATACCTATGCTAAATAAGGCTAATGAAAAATAGATATAATACTGTATTGGCATAGTTGTGTTATTATAAATTAATCTTTTTTACCAATTACCACCGCACCTACCATTGCACTCAAAAAGAGTACACTGCTGATTTCGAATGGTATTACAAAATCACTAAATAAAGCTTTTCCTAAGTTTTTGATTAAGCCAATCTCTCCTGTTTTCATCAATGCAGCTTTTCCTGAAAGCTCAGTAGCTTGCCTAACTAATGAAACCATAACCATCAAAAAGCATCCTCCAGATACTACTCCTGCCAATTTCATCATCCAGTTTTTCCTTGGCTCTGCATCGGCATTCAAATTCATTAACATGATCACGAATAAGAATAGTACCATAATGGCCCCTGCATAAACAATCTAATTAACAATGGCCAAAAACTGTGCATTGAGTAAAATATAATGACCAGAAATAGCAAAAAAGACTGCAACCAGCCAAAGTACACTATGTACTGGATTCTTACTTACCAGTACCATAATAGCACTAAATAGAGCCAGCGCACTTAAAGAGAAAAACAAAATTTGAATCGTATCCATCTGTTTGATTGTATTAAAACGGGCAAAATTTTTAATTTCTTGCAGCACCCCTTGCTGCTGCATATTCTTCCGGTGCAGTATTCTTATCTGGAATTAACAAATCGTCTTTTCCATAAATGAATCCTTTTCTGGTAAAATTGGCAGGCGCAAAAGTTTCACTTAAGTAAATAGCGTCTTTTGGGCAAGCTTCTTCACATAATCCACAGAAAATGCAACGAAGCATATTGATTTCATATTTAGCTGCATATTTCTCTTCGCGATACAAATGCTCTTCACCAGGCATACGCTCTGCAGCTTCCATGGTAATAGCTTCAGCTGGACAAGCAACTGCACATAATCCACAGGCAGTGCAATTCTCTCTTCCCTCCTCGTCTCTGTTTAGCACATGTAACCCTCTGAATACAGGGCTAAACTCACGTTTTTGTTCTGGATATTGAATGGTAGGTTGTTTCTTAAAAATATGGCTAAATGTAATAGCCATGCCCTTTACAATATTAGGCAAGTAAAGGCGCTCCATGAAAGTCATTGGATCCCTACTCACTTGTTTTGCTCTGTTTGTTAAAGCTTGCATTTATTCTTTAGTATAAAAGGTTCACAAATGTAGAATTTCTATTTTAACCCTGCTGCCATAAAATGACTGCTCCTGTTGCCAACATATTCAATAAAGCCAGTGGAATTAAACTTTTCCAACCTAGGTTCATCAATTGATCGTACCTAAATCTTGGAATTGTCCAACGTATCCACATGAATAGAAATAAGAAAATCACAATCTTGGTCAACAATGACAGTACTCCAATGATAGCAGCAATATTTGGAGCTAAGCTAGACTCGTCTAAAAACGGAACATCGTATCCGCCAAAATACAAACTAGCCATCACCGCACTACTCATGATCATATTGACGTATTCGGCAAAAAGGTAAAAACCCAATTTCATAGAAGAATATTCCTGATGGTAACCCATGTTTAATTCATTCTCTGCTTCCGGTAAATCAAAAGGAGTTCTATTACACTCGGCCATTGCACAAATGAAAAACAGTATAAAACCCAAGGGCTGGTATACAATATTCCACCATGCACCCGGAGCCATTTGTTGATCAACAATGGTTTTTAAACTTAATGATCCTGAAATCATCAATACCGCAATCAGCGATAAGCCCATGGCTAATTCATAGCTGATTGCCTGAGACGCCCCACGCAACGCGGCCATTAAAGAAAACTTATTATTAGACGCCCAACCACCAATCATGATGCCATAAACACCCATACTCACTACACCAAACACGTACAGAATACCAATATTAATATCAGCAATTTGCAAATCAATCTTGCGACCAAATAATTCAACCGAACTACTCCAAGGAATTACGGCACAAGTCATTAGAGCGGCCGTCATTGCCATTGCAGGACCCAGAATAAATAATGCTTTGCTGGCTGAATTAGGAATGATTTCTTCCTTCATGATGAGCTTTAATCCATCCGCTAATGGTTGCAATAAACCCATTGGACCAGCCCTATTAGGACCTGGTCTGTCTTGCAAAACAGCGGCAACTTTACGCTCCGAAAAAGTAGTATAAAGGGCAATGCCCAAGCTAGCAAAAACAATAATCGCAATCAGGATTAGTTTCTCTAGTATTAATATCCAATCTAAGGCCAATAGTGTCATACTGATGGTAATTAGTCTTTGTTATGATTAAAATCAGTGGAATGCGCGGGTCTATCCAATTTACTCAAAGTGATATCAGTTTGGTTAACTTCACTAACACTATGAATATCCATCAACAACTTAGGTTGTCTACCTGAATGAACAGCTTCAAATGTTTCTGTTGGTTTATGTGTACCTACAGATCCAGCATAATGGCCTTGCGCAATCACCGAATGGCGGTCAATCAATCTTGGCCCTTCAATCACCCAATCACTGGTTTGCTTTTTATCGAACCTGCAAGTATTACAAATCCAATCTTCTACTTCACCCCATTGGTCTTTTCTAGCGGTAACTCTATATACTTCATCTCCTCTATTCCACAAAGTAACTTTACCACTACAAGTAGGGCAATCTCTATGTGCGTCAACTGGCTTTAAAAACCAAACCCTGTTTTTGAACCTAAATGTTTTATCGGTTAATGCACCCACCGGACAAACGTCAATAACGTTTCCAATGAATTCATTGTCTAAATTCTTTTCAATATAAGTTGCAATTTCAGCGTGGTCTCCTCTGTCTAAAACGCCGTGTTCTCTTTTGCCAGTTAATTGGTCAGCAGTAAACACACAACGATAACAAAGAATACAACGCGTCATATGCAATTGAATCTTGTCGCCTAAATCGTGCTTCTTAAACGTTCTACGTTGAAACTCATAACGAGTGCCCGCTTTACCATGATCATAACTCAAATCTTGTAAATGACATTCACCAGCTTGATCACAAACAGGACAGTCTAACGGATGATTAATTAATAAAAATTCTACCACCCCATTGCGCGCATCAATTACACGATCACTGGTAATATTCTTTACTTCCATTCCATCCATCACCGTGGTTCTACAACTTGCAACCAATTTAGGCATTGGTCTAGGATCTTTTTCAGAACCTTTACTTACTTCTACTAAACAGGTTCTGCATTTTCCACCACTGCCTTCGAGCTTACTGTAATAACACATTGCAGGGGGAGCAACATCTCCGCCAATCTTACGCGCTGCATTTAAAATGGAAGTTCCCGCGGGTACTTCTACCGTGATATTATCGATGGTTACTTTAAATAATGGTTGTTCAGACATAACTTAATTAAGCTGGTACATGAATAGGATCTGCATAATGCGCCAATCCATAATTTCTTTTTTGTGCTTCTTCCGGATGAGTTACATGCCATTCAAATTCATCTCTAAAATGTCTTATGGCAGCAGCTACAGGCCATGCAGCAGCATCACCCAACGGACAGATGGTATTCCCTTCTATCTTACGTTGAATATCCCATAACAAATCAATATCACTCATCTTACCTTTTCCGGTATCAATGTTTTTTAAAATCTTTTCCATCCAACCTGTTCCCTCTCTACAAGGTGAACACTGACCGCAACTCTCGTGTCTATAAAAACGAGCCAAAGTATAAGTGTTCTTCACGATACATTGGTCTTCGTCTAATACAATAAAACCGCCAGATCCCATCATAGAGCCTGAAGCAAAACCACCATCACTTAAACTTTCATAGTTCATCAAACGCGTTTCGCCTTTTGCAGTTTTCAATAAAAGATTAGCTGGCAAAATAGGAACAGATGATCCACCCGGAATACATGCTTTCAATCTTTTTCCATTCGCAATTCCACCACAATATTCATCTGAATAAAGAAACTCTTCTACTGATAAGGTCATTTCAATTTCATACACACCTGGCTTATTGATATTACCACATGCAGAAATTAATTTGGTACCAGTGGAACGACCTACCCCAATTTTAGCGTACTCATCTCCACCCATATTAATGATAGGAACTACGGCTGCTAAGGTTTCTACGTTGTTCACCACTGTAGGTCTTTTCCATAAACCTTCAATAGCTGGGAATGGAGGTTTAATTCTTGGATTACCTCTTTTTCCTTCTAAAGATTCAATCAAAGCAGTTTCTTCTCCGCAGATATAAGCACCAGCGCCTCTTTGAACATAAATTTCACAGTCGAATCCAGTGCCTAAAATATTTTTACCTAAAAAGCCAGCTGCTTTAGCTTCATCAATAGCTTGCTCTAAAATATCTACAATCCATGCATATTCACCACGGATATAAATATATGTGTCGTTACTGCCCAATGCAAAAGAAGAAATGATTAATCCCTCGATTAACAAGTGAGGTAAAAACTCCATCAAGTAACGGTCTTTAAAAGTACCTGGCTCACTCTCATCTGCATTACAAACCAAGTGACGAGGAACGCCTTCTGGCTTTGCAATAAAACTCCACTTCATTCCCGCAGGAAAGCCAGCACCACCTCTACCACGAACGCCACTCTTTTTTACTTCTTCAACGATGGCAGCAGGATCCATTTGTTTCAGCGCTTTTTCAACCGCTTGGTATCCGCCTTCTTTGCGATAAGTTTCAAAGAAACGAATCCCAGGTACATGCGCTTTATCTAATAATAATTTTACACCCATATTCTTAATTATTTACGGCAGCATTATTTCTGCACTCATCAATAATGGCGTCAACTTTTTCTTTGGTCAAATGCTCACGATAATGTTTACCCATTTGCATCATTGGTGCGTAACCACAAGCACCTAAGCACTCAACAGTCTTCAGCGTAAACATACCATCAGTAGTAGTTTCACCTGGTTTAATACCGAGCTTGGTTCCGATATATTCAATAATATCATCGCATCCACTCACCATGCAAGGACCTGTTTGACAAACTTCAAACAAGTACTTTCCAATTGGCTTAAGGTTATACATGCTGTAGAATGTAGCTACTTCATATACTTCAATAGGACTAATTTGTAAAAGTTCCGCTACATAATCCATGGTTTCTGCGCTTAACCATCCACCAAAACTATCTTGTGCTAAATGCAATACGGGCAGTAAAGCACTTTTCTGTTTGTCAGCTGGATAACGAGCCACCAAGCGGCTAAACTCTTTCAGTTGTTCATCATTAAACTTACTCATACAGTAATATTATTAAGCATCCAATTCTCCTGCAATCAGGTTTAAACTACTCATTGTTAAAATGGCATCCGATAACATGCTGTCTTTCACTAATTCAGGGTATGCCTGATAGTATATAAAGCAAGGCCTGCGGAAATGCAGTCTAAAAGGAGTTCTTCCTCCATCACTAATCATATAGAAACCTAACTCTCCATTACCCCCTTCAACAGATTGATATACTTCTCCCTTAGGCATATCTACTTCACCCATAATTATTTTGAAATGCCAAATCAATGCTTCCATTTTGGTGTACACATCTTCTTTTTTGGGCAAATAGTATTCTGGAACATCTGCATGATAAACTTCTGCATCAGTTCCTTTGAAGTCTTGTACTTTATTATAAGCCTGTTGGATAATGCGCATACTCTGCCACATTTCTTGGTTACGAACTAAGAAACGATCGTAGTTGTCGCCAGTTTTACCCACAGGAATCTCAAAATCAAAATCTTCGTAGCTACTATATGGGCTATGTACACGCACATCATAATCTACCCCAGCAGCACGTAAATTAGGTCCAGTAAATCCATAGTTTAGTGCGCGTTCAGCACTAATAGGACCACCGCCAATCGTGCGTTCCATGAAAATTCGGTTACGTGTTAAAAGACTCTCTAACTCACCCAACGCAACAGGATATTCTTTTAAGAATTTCTCGAGTTTCGTAAACGCTGTATTTGTGAAATTCCTTTCAAAGCCGCCAATACGCCCAATATTAGTAGTAAGACGGGACCCACATACTTCTTCATATATTTCATAAATTAATTCACGGTATTGCATTACATACAAAAAGCCGGTAAAAGCCCCAGCATCAACACCTACAATAGAATTACAAATTAAGTGATCGGCAATTCTGGCCAACTCCATAATTATCACACGCAAGTAATCTACTCGCTTAGGCGTTTGAACACCCAATAATTTTTCGCAGGTCAAGTGCCATCCCATATTATTAATGGGACTGCTACAATAATTCAAGCGATCGGTAATTGGTGTGATTTGATAGAGTGGTCTTCTCTCTGCCAGCTTTTCAAAAGCGCGATGTATATAGCCAACGGTTTGTTCACTAGAAACAACCCTTTCACCATCTAATTCCATAATATTTTGGAATACACCATGCGTTGCCGGATGGGTAGGCCCTAAGTTAATGGTAGTGGTTTTCCGCTCTATGGCGTCTTCTGCTAATGTTATATTATGATCACTCATATTTTTATTTTTATCCGCGTCCAAACATTTCGTCGTCTTTGTCAATTCTGGTTTGATCTTCAAGAGGGTATTCTTTTCTTAGGGGGAAATAATCCATCTCATCCACATTTAGAATGCGCTTTAGATTAGAGTGCCCCACAAAATTGACCCCAAAAAAATCATAGGTTTCTCTCTCCATCCAATTGGCAGAAGAGAATAACTGTGTTGCAGTAAAAACATCGGGTGTAGCAACAGGTGTAAACACTTTGAAACGAAGGCGGATGTTTTCTACCAAATTGTGTAAATGGTAAACCACAGCCAATTCCCTATTGGCACTTTCTGGATAGTTAACCGCACATAAATCGGTCAAAAATTGAAAGCTTAAACTAGGCTCATCATATAAGTATTGTAATACTTTTAGATTAAGCTCTTTGGGTGCTTCAAAGCAAAGCATACCATAAGTGTCTTCGAAGTTGAAGACCTGGTCTCCAAACTTTTCAGTCAGTTTTTGCTGAATATATTCGTTGCTAATTGCCATATATTATTGTATTCCGTAACCGTTCAATAATGCTTTATAATGATCGCTATTTCTTCTTCTGATACTTTCTTGACCCACTAATTCCTGAATTTTCATAAATCCATCTAAAATAGCTTCTGGCCTTGGAGGACATCCTGGAACATAAACATCTACCGGAATTACCTGATCAATTCCTTGCAATACACTATAAGTATCAAATATACCACCACTAGATGCGCAAGCACCTACTGCAATAACCCAACGGGGTTCGGCCATTTGCAAATAAACTTGACGCAGAACTGGCCCCATTTTTTTAGCAATGGTACCCATAACCATCAATAAATCGCACTGGCGAGGAGAATGGCTCATACGTTCAGCACCAAAACGAGATAAATCGTAGTGTGAAGCTGCAGTTGCCATAAATTCAATGCCGCAGCAAGAAGTTGCATAAGGCATTGGCCAAAGTGAATTCTTACGCGCTAATCCTACTACATCGCTCAATTTTGTCGTAAAAAATCCGTCGCCACCATAGCCATCAGGCGCATCAACATAAGTTACTGAATCAGCAATATTTGCTTCTATTGGATGAATATTATATCTAACTGGACGTGACATATTCCTTTATATTAAAAGTTTAAGACCTATTGAATAATCAAACAGTTGCCGCAACGATTAGTTCGGTTTAATCTTCCCACTTTAATGCCCCTTTTTTAATGATATAGGTGAATCCAATCAAGAAAAACCCTACAAACATCACAACAGCAAGGAATCCATTCCATCCTAGCTCGCGAAAATTTACTGCATAAGGATAAAAGAAAATAACTTCTACGTCGAAAAGCACGAATAAAATAGCTACCAGAAAGTATTTGATTGCCATGGGCTGACGAGCATTTCCATGTGATTCAATACCACTGGTAAAGTTTTCTAATTTATCCGCAGTTTTACGTTTAGGACCCACCCAAGAGGAAATTCCAATCATGGTGGCCACAAAACCAGCAGCAAAAATTAACTGAATCGCAATTGGCAGGTAATTGGATGCCGAATTGGAAGCACTAGCGTCTAACAAAGTGTATAAAATACTCATAGCTCTGTTTAAGTCCGCAAAAATACGCTAGTAATAGATATAAAAGAAAAACTCCTCAATTTGAGGAGCTTTTTCTTTAAGTTAATTTTAAAGCTAGGGCTTAGCTACCGGTTTTAGCACCAGAAGCATTGCCTTTTGCACCAGGATTAGAGTAATATTCAATTGTTTTTTGAATAGTTGCCTTTACATCTTGCGCGTACTTGTTGTTTTCTTCCCCTGCTGTAGGGTATAAAGCCAACATTTTATCGGCTACCAGCACCGCTTTTTGACAAACAGCTAAAAATTCTTCTACCGAAGCTGATTTTTCACCTTTGGTTGTTATTTTGAAATCAGGTCTTTTTTTAATCTCATTGAACTGATTAACGTAATAGTTGATTTTGAAATATTCATTCAAAAAGATTGCTTTTCGGTATTTTTCAATGTCAACTTGCGCGTATACTGAATCTAAATAATCTAGATTTTTAATGATTGCTGCTGTATCGGTTCCGTTAACCATTACAGCTCTTTTAAAGAATGAGTAAGGTTGTGGTTTATCCGGATGTGCCGCCATATAACTTTTAGCAAACTCAATGGTTTGTGCGTATGCTTTTGCATTGTATGCAGAAGAAGTAAGCGCATAATGGTCCGCTTCGGTCAATGAACCTTTAATTTGCATACCACGCTTCATCCAATTCAATTGAGCTTGATAAGATTTGGCTTTGCCGAACATTTCTGCAGCAGCATTAATCAGTGCAATTTGATTTTTCTTAACAGTATCTGCTAATAAGGCTTTTTCAATAAATCCTTCCGCAACTGTTTCACTTCCAGGAAATTTAGAAAGCACTTCAATCCCTAATTTATAGTCAGAAGATTGAATTTCAGAAGCCGGAGCAGTAGTTAAGAATTCTTCAATATACTTACGAGAAGACAACGAATCCCCTTTTCTTAAATAGTTGAAGGCGTATACCACTCCCAATCTTGGTACAGCTTTTAAACCAACAGCAGCATCTAATTCTTTCGCTTTAGCCAAAGATTCATCATATTTACCCGCACGGAATAAATAATCTGCTTGGTACAATTCATTTCTTGAATCCTTATCAGCAGTTTGTACATACTGATCTAAATAACCCTTAGCCCTGGTAACATCTTTTTCAGAATAGTATTGATACAACGCATAATACACAGGAGGAAACGCAGGGTCTGCTGTTTTTGCATTATCAAAAAATTGATTAAACAACTCCTCATTGTTTTGGCTCTTGTAAATAATACCAATTCTAAACATAGCTAATGCGCTCTTAGGGTCACGTGAAATAGCTTCGGTATAAGCTTTTACGGCTTCTCCTCCATTTTCACCACCCAATTTCTGAAAGCTAATACCCATGTAGATATAAATATCTGGGTTTACCAAATCTAAAGCAGCAGCTTGTTTTAGTTTATCAATACCATAGATAGGATCACCCATTTTACTATCTCCATCAGCATTGGCACGGCCAATTGCAGTAAGGATTCCAGCGTTAGGCTTTCCTTTATTTTTACCTTTTGTTTCGGTAGTTGCGGTAATAGCCTGTTCAAACTTTTGTTTTGCAGAGTTAAGGTCGCCACCTTCTCTTAGTTCTACATGGCCCATTCCAACTAATAACCAGGCATCACTGCCTATTTCTTGCAACCCTTTTTGGTAGATTGCTTTTGCTGCAGACACATCTTCCTTAGACACTTCAATTCCGTTACCGGCTAGAAATGCTTGACCCAACCAATAAATGGCTTGAGGATCTTTAGAATTGGCATCGTAGTTTTTCTGCAGTACCTCTTTTGCACTCTTGTTTTTTTCATAATGCAACAGCTTTATGCCTTCGGCAACTTGTGCCGTTAAGCATTGTACAGCAAATACAGCTGCAAACATCAAAGCAACAGACTTCTTCATGTTCTCTCTTTTTTATAGTTGTTTTGTTATTCCTATTTTATACTACCCTGTCTTTTGTGAAAAGCCATTTTAGCCGGGGCTAAAAAAGATCTTCTAAATATTAATTGTCCTCTTTCTAAACTCATGAAATTCATGAACCCAGTTCCTAAACCAGCATGATTCTCTTTTAACACATAAAACAAAGGCCGTGCCAAAGGGTACTGACCGTATGTTATGGTTGATTGAGAAGGTTTTGCAAACATGCCTTTTTCAAGACAAGCCGTGCATTCTACTCTAGCCAATCTAATTTTTTTCAAATAAGCTTGTTGCAAATCATCATAGCTATCACCTATCCAACTCAGTCCCACAAAGCCTATTACATCTGTTCTATTGGTAACTAACTCAATCACTTCTTTACTGCTATTAGCAGCTACCACATTAGTTCCAAAATTTCCCCCTTTTAATACACTATCTTTTAAAAACCGAACGGTACTAGTTGCAGACTTTCCGTCCATTACTGCCGTGATTTTATGTTTTCCACTCAAAATGTCTTTTACATCTTCAAATGTAAAGATGCTATCACTTGCATTGTTGTTGACAATTAAAGCAACCGCATCATAAGCCAATTCTGCATATTGTGGGTTGTAAGATAAGGTGGATTTATAAAATGCTGCTTCATTTTCGTCTAATCCTCTTGCAACAATAATCATACGCGTACTATCATTTTGCAAATCACGAAAACAATCTGCTTCTGACTTGTACGATGCAATGATATTGGCTTTAGGAAATGAAGACCGATGCACTTTAAGCTGTTCTTCAATTACAGGTTTAAAGCTTTCGTCTACACTTATACGAATCGTTCCCTCTTCGGTATTATCTTGAATAGCATTTTTTGATTCTTTAGAATCGCAAGAAACAAAGAGCAAAGCAAACAACAAGCAACTAACCAAACTACACTTCATCATAATTAATAATCTTGCTTTATGCCTCTATACAATCTGAATGCACCATACAGTAAACAGATACTACCAAACAAATTGCGGTAAACCGGTTCTGCAGTAAACACCAGATCCATCCCTAGTTTTTCTATAAAAAATACTGCCAAGCCAACTCCCAAAAACAATATCGACATAGAGATATCATAGATTCTTCTAAAGACACTGTACCGTTTTTGGTTCCTTTCTCTTATAGTATTTTCCATACAATCACTTTACGGGATGGGCAATTTAGTAAATATTTTACGTGAGATGCCCGAAAATTAAAAATCCATAAAAACTTTTCCTAAAATTTACTTTTAAACTAATGACTGTTAGTCAAAAACGGTAAAAAATAGGGTGTAAAAGGAAGGCTAAAGGATAATTACCACACAAACGCTAAATTTGCGGCCTTATGAGCAACAAACCAGCTATACCCCAGGGAACAAGAGATTTTAATGCGACCGTTGTACAAAAACGGAATTATATTTTTCAAACCATTCGGACCGTTTTTGAATTATATGGATTTCAGCCATTAGAAACTCCTGCAATGGAAAACCTAGATACGTTAATGGGCAAATATGGCGAAGAGGGAGATAAATTGATTTTCAAAATACTCAATAATGGTTTAGATAATCCTTTAAAGCAAGAACAAATTGTAGCAGATTTCAATAAAGTGCTAGAGGGTAAAAATACCAAGGGGATTACAGAGCGTGCGCTTCGTTACGACTTAACCATACCATTTGCTCGTTTTGTTGCAATGAATTTTGGTCAATTAACCATGCCTTATAAAAGATACCAAATTCAACCAGTGTGGAGAGCAGACAGACCTCAAAAAGGAAGATATAGAGAGTTCTATCAATGCGATGCAGATGTAGTTGGTAGTAATAGTTTGTTAAACGAAGTGGAACTAACTGCCATATACGCAACTGTTTTTGAACGCTTGAATTTACCAGTAGAAATTAGAATCAATAGTCGAAAAATATTAGCGGGTTTAGCAGAATTATGTGGTGGTCTAGATCTACTAGTACCTATTACAGTTGCTATTGATAAATTGGATAAAATAGGAATTGAAAAAGTTAAAGAAGAATTATCACAAAGAGGAATTGACCAGGCTCAAATATCCATTATTGAAAATTACCTATCTATTGATGGAGCCAATGAAGCAAAAATTGAGCAACTAAAACAGTTGATGGGCAACAATCCTACCGCTATAAAAGGCATTGAAGAATTAGAATATATTATTGCATATCACTCCAATAAATACAGTTCCAAATTAATAGTTGATTTTACTTTGGCAAGAGGCTTGAATTATTACACGGGTGTGATATTTGAAATCAAAGCCATTGGCGCACAAATGGGAAGTATTGGGGGCGGTGGACGCTACGATGATTTAACTGGTTTATTTGGTGTTCCCAATGTGCCAGGGGTTGGAATCAGTTTTGGCGTTGATAGAATTTATGACGTGTTAGAAGAACTACAATTATTTCCTGAAGCAGTGCAAAAAGGAACCAAAGTATTGTTCTTTAACTTGGGTATTGAAGAAAGCAAAAGAGCGTTTAATTTAATGCAAGCACTTCGCGAAACTGGTATTGCCACTGAACTGTATCATGAGCAAAGCAAGTTTGACAAACAATTCAAGTATGCAGAAAAAAAACAAGTTCCTTTTGTTGTTATTATCGGCAGTACCGAATTAACAGAAGGAACTTGTATTATAAAAAATATTGTAACCGGAGAACAGAAAACTATTTTACAACAGGAGCTGACAACACAACTTTTTTAGCGGACAAAAAATAAGTTGAGCTGGGTTCTTTTGTACCCACCAACTCATAACCCATGGCTAAAATAGTTACTCCTGTAACTTTCTTATTTCCGTCACGAGTAAACTTTGCAGTTCCCTGAAATTGAGTGATCACGTAAACATCTTCAGCAGACTTTTCTAATGTGGAAGAGCCGGCTTGAGAGTTCATCATTAATACGCCGTTTTCTAATACAACAGTAACTTCGGAGACAGGACTTCCTTCAGCAAATTTGTATTTGCCTATTAATTGATTTACAGTTGTATCAGTTTGTGCATTGGTTGCGCTTATAAATCCAACCAACATAAAAGCGAATAGAAGCATTTTTTTCATTGTCAATGATATTTTAAGTATTACAAATTACGTATTTCGGCAATAAAGGTTCAAACCTTTTTCACAATTAAGCTTAATTAAAGGCCTTCATAAATAATGGCTGCCCCCTGTCCTACCCCCACACACATGGTTGCTAATCCATATTTTGTTTGTGTTCTATGCATCTGGTGGAGCAAAGTTGCCGATATACGAGCCCCCGAACAGCCCAATGGATGTCCTAATGCAATAGCGCCGCCATTAACATTAACGATTGATTCGGGTAAGCCAAGATCTCTCATGCAAGCAATGCTTTGCGAAGCAAACGCTTCATTTAATTCTACTAAACCCAATTGGCTAATTTGTAACCCTGCTCTTTTCAATGCTTTTTGCGATGCAGGAACAGGACCGATGCCCATAATAGCAGGGTCTACTCCAGCAACAGCCATACTACTAATCCGAGCAATGGGTTGAAGATTAAACAATTTAACCGCTTCTTCGCTAGCTAAAAGTACTGCCGCCGCACCATCATTAATTCCAGAAGCATTCCCTGCAGTTACTGTACCGTCTTTAATAAATGCCGGCTTTAAAGTAGCCAGTTTGTCTAAACTTGTTTTACGGGGATGTTCATCTTTATTCACCCAGCTGACCATTCGGTCAACTAACATCTCTACAGCCACTATTTCGTCGTTCCATAAACCAGCAGTTTCTGCAGCAAAATATTTTTCTTGAGAATTAAACGCAAATTGATCCTGTTCTTCTCTACTAATCCCCCATGTTTTTGCCACATTTTCTGCGGTTTCACCCATTGTATAAGGATGATACATAGCAGACAATTTAGGATTGATAAAACGCCATCCAAAACTGGTATCGTAAGTTTCTACCTTTCTACTCCAGGCAGCATCTGCTTTGGCCGTTACAAATGGAGCCCTAGTCATGCTTTCTACCCCTCCAGCTATGTATAATAAACCTTCTCCACACTGAATGGCTCTTGCGGCATCCATAATGGCCTGCAATCCACTTGCACAAAGCCTATTTACGGTGGTACCAGCCACTGTTGTGGGTAATCCAGCTAATAAAGCAGCCATTCTGGCTACATTTCTATTGTCTTCTCCAGCCTGATTGGCCGCTCCAGCAATTACATCTTCTATAGCTGTTGGATCTATGCTGGGATGGCGTTCTACCAAAGATCGAATCACAGTAGCCAAGAGATCATCGGGTCTTACCGAACTCAGTTTTCCGCCAAAACGCCCAATTGGCGTACGCACTGCATCAATGATATAGCAAGCTTTACTCATATAGAATGGTTGAGGCTGCAAGATATAAGTTATCTTTGCAGAATGAGTGCCTCTTTACCCAATATTCGCCACCAAAGTCAACAAGATTTGGAAACATACTTCGAAAGTATTGGCGAAAAAAAATTTAGAATTAAGCAGGTGCAGGAATGGATATGGCAAAAGCATGCCCACAGTTTTGATGATATGAGTAATCTTAGCAAAGAACTGCGGAATAAAATGGCTGCCGATTTTTCCCTGCCGGCTTTACGTGTAGATGCTACCCAATACAGCAATGATGGAACCGTTAAAAGTAGATTTAAAACTTTTGATGGCCATTTAGTTGAAGGGGTATTGATTCCTACAGACGATAGAAAAACTGCTTGTGTATCTTCTCAAATAGGTTGTAGTTTAAGTTGTAAGTTTTGTGCAACGGGCTATATGGAGCGGAAAAGAAATTTGACTTACGATGAAATTGTAGATCAGGTAGTATTAATTAACCAACAAGCTGAACAAGTTTTTGAAAAGAAATTGACCAATATTGTTTTCATGGGAATGGGCGAACCATTGCTCAATTACAATAATGTGTTAAAAGCCATCGAACGCATTTCTGCGAAAGATGGGTTGTTCATGAGTCCTAGAAGAATTACGGTTTCTACGGCAGGAGTAGCCAAGCAAATCAGAATGTTGGGGGATGACCAAGTGAAATTTAAATTGGCATTGTCTTTACATGCGCCGAACGATGCGAAGCGTAATCAAATTATGCCTATCAATGAAACCAATAATATCAAGGTTTTAACGGAGGCTTTAAATTATTTTTACAAGAAAACAGGTAATGAAATTACCCTAGAATATATTCTGTTTAAAGATTTAAATGACTCTGCAAAAGACGCAGAAGAACTAACCAAAGTTTTTAGACAAATACCAGCCGACTTAATCAATATTATTGAATACAATAGCATTGATGCATTTAAGTTTACCAAGCCCGATGAAGACGACACACAATCTTTCATGGATATTCTTGCAGCAAATAAAGTAAATGCAAGATTGAGAAGAAGCCGGGGTAAAGATATAGATGCAGCTTGCGGACAACTAGCTAATAAAGGCTAATATAATATACATCATTTTAAATCCTGTTGTAAAACAGCAAATCAACACCATGCAAAAACGTACAGACAACTTCAGCAAATTTGCCGAAAAGAAAAAAGGCGCTGCCATTAAAGAAGCTTATCGCCAAGAAAAAAGAAGAAATAAAGCCGACGCCAGAGCCGCGGGCGAAGAAATGAGGGCAAGAAAAAAAGCAAAAGCCAGAGGCGAAGAGTACGTAGATCCTAAAAAAACTGTAGCCCCTCCGAGAGCTACAACCATCGATAAATCAAGTGCTTCAGAGAAACCTGCTAGCCGAGCAGGAAGACCGGTTACAGCAGCAAAGGGACCTGGAAGACCAGCATCAAGCGCCGGAAGAATAACAGCAACAGGTTCAGCAAAACCCGCAGCAGGTTCCTATAAGGCTTTCAAAAGCGATAAGGGTGCAGGCAAAACAGCAAAAGCAACTTACCCTGGTAATCCAATGGATGCCGACAAAAAAGAAGCTACTACCAGAGAGTCTTTAATCCCCCTAAATAAATATGTTGCCCATTCAGGTGTTTGTGGAAGAAGGGAAGCAGCAGAGTTGGTTAAAGAAGGAAAAGTAACCGTGAATGGTGATAAAATTTTTGAACCTGGTTACAAAGTTTCTCAAGCAGATAAAATTTTAGTAAAAGGGAAACCTATTTTTTTACAACGTAATTCGGTTTATATTTTATTGAATAAACCCAAAGACTTTTTAACCACTGCAAGCGATCCACAAGGAAGAAAAACAGTGCTTGATTTAATCAAAGGCGCAACCCCTGAAAGAGTATATCCTGTTGGAAGATTAGATAGAAACACTACCGGTGTTTTGTTGTTAACCAATGATGGAGAATTAGCTCAAAAGCTTACGCATCCTTCCTTTGAAATAAAAAAGATTTACGAAGTAACCTTAGATAAACCTGTTACTAAAAAAGACTTAGACTCCATTGTTTCTGGTATCACTTTAGAAGATGGTTTTGTTGCTGCCGATTCAGTAGGATATGCAGATAGCAAGAGCAAGAATGTAGTAGGAATAGAAATTCACAGTGGAAGAAATAGAATTGTTCGTAGAATATTTGAACACTTAGGATACGATGTAAAAGCATTGGATCGAGTAATGTTTGCCAACCTTACCAAGAAAAATGTTGAGCGAAGCAAGTGGCGTTTTTTAAATGATAAAGAAGTGCGATTGCTTAAATTCATGAACAAATCTTTCCTTAGAAAAAACAAGTCAGAAGCAAGCGCATGAGTATTGAAATCATAGTAGAAACAGCCGATTTTGTTGCAGTAAACAAACCTTCTGGCTTATTGAGTATTCCCGATAGAATGGGTGTAGAAAAGTCTTTGAAAGACTTATTAAAACAACGCTATGGGAATATTTATACGGTTCATCGTTTAGATAGGGATACCAGTGGCATCATTATTTTTGCTAAACACGAAGAATCACATAAAGCCCTCTCCCAACTTTTTGAAAGCAGGGAAATGGAAAAATTTTACTTAGGATTGGTAAATGGCCAAATGATGAATACCAGTGGCAGTATTGATGCTGCCATTATGGAACACCCTGGTAAAACCACTAAAATGATGACCCATGTAAAGGGTAAACCATCATTAACCGATTATGAAGTGTTAGAACAGTTTAGGTTATTTTCTTGGGTTCGTTTTCAAATACATACAGGAAGGACCCACCAAATTAGGGTGCATATGCAGCATTTAGGACATAGCATTGTTTGCGATGAAATATATGGAGATGCAAAACCTATATTACTCTCTTCAATCAAAAAGAATTTCAAGTTGGCTAAAGTAGCAGAAGAAGAAAAACCCATTTTGGCAAGATTGGCATTGCATTCTTTCCAATTGAATTTTACTTACAACGATATTGCTTATCAATTGGAAGCGCCTTTGCCTAAAGACTTGCGAGCGGTTTTGCAACAATTAAAAAAATGGAAGGGATAGTATTTATTGTTTAAATACTTTTCCGTCTTTCATTACAAATTGTACCCGACCCATACTGCTTACATCTTGTTGCGGATTGCCATCCACTGCAATGATATCGGCCATCTTGCCTTTTTCAATACTACCAATTGAATTGTCGCCTAATAAATCTGCTGCGTGAACGGTGGCACATTTAATGGCTTCTAAAATAGGCATGCCTACTTCAGTCATGTATTGAAACTCCATCCAGTTTTTTCCATGAGCGTACACACCTGCGTCTGTGCCAAATGCAATTTTAACGCCTTTCTTATACGCTTTAGCGAAAGTGCCTTGAATAAAATTTCCAATCACCAAGGCTTTTGCTTTTACAATATCTGGATAGTATCCTGGTTTTTTAGCAGAGTCTGCTGTTGATTTGCCCGCAACAATTGTGGGTACTAAATAAGTGCCTCTTTCTTTCATTAATTCCATGACTTCTTCAGTCATATAACTTCCGTGTTCAATAGAATGTACGCCACCTAACACAGCTCTTTTCATGCCTTCTGCACCATGCGCATGTGCAGCAACTTTAAATCCATAATCATTGGCTGTTTGAACAATCGCTTTTATTTCATCTATGCTAAACTGAGCGCCACTTCCATCTTTGGCCATGCTTAATACACCGCCTGTAGCTGTTATTTTTATTAGGTCTGCTCCATCCTTGTACCGTTGACGTACTGCTTTAGCTGCGTCTTCTACACTGTTCACCACTCCTTCTCTAGGACCAGGATCGCCCATTAAATCTTTTCTATAGTTATTGGTAGGATCAGCGTGCCCGCCAGTGGAAGCTAAAGATTTCCCAGCGGTATATACGCGAGGTCCAACCACCCAGCCTTTATTGATGGCATTACGTAATGCAATATTGACATTGGTACCACCTAAATCTCTAACGGCAGTAAATCCACTCATCAATGTTTTTTCTGCAAACATGACCGATTGAAATGCATAGTCTGCTGGGTTAAACGTAAACCCATTTAAATAACTAGCTGGGCCGGTTTCCGATTCTAAATGTACATGCATATCAATTAAACCAGGCATCACGGTTAACTTCTTTAAATCAATCACGGTGCTTCCAGCAGTAGCAGCAGTATATCCTTTTTGCACTTCCACAATTTTATTGCCTTCCACAACAATAGTCATCGCAGGCAATTGAGTACTGTTTTTTACATCAATCAATTGACCACAATGAATCAATGTTCGTTGTGCAATTACAGTATTGCTAATAAATAAAATTGCAGCCAAAAAGTATTTACGCATAAAAGGATTTTTAGGAAGTTAAGCATTCTATATTGAACAAAAAAAAGCCCGGCAATTGCCGGGCGTATTCAACAACTAAAAAAATTATTGATTCGGTTGGGGTGTATAACGCAAATAAGGTTTTACTACCCTTACTCCTTTTGGAAAACGCTTGATAGCATCTTCAGTACTAACTGCAGGTACTACAATCACTTCTTCCCCTTCTTTCCAATCTGCTGGCGTTGCCACACTGTATTGTGCAGTTAATTGTAAAGAATCTATCACACGCAATACTTCGTTGAAATTTCGACCAGTAGATGCAGGATATACAATCATCAATTTCACTTTCTTATCTGGGCCAATAATAAAAAGAGAGCGGACTGTAAATGTTTCTGAAGCATTGGGATGAATCATATCATAAGCATGAGCAATACTTCTATCTTCATCTGCAACAATAGGAAAGTCTACATGGGTATGTTGCGTTTCATTGATATCGCTGATCCATCCCGCGTGCTTTTCTAAACTATCTACACTCAATGCTAATACCTTCACATTTCGTTTTGCAAAATCTTCTTTCAATGTTGCCGTTCTACCCAACTCAGTAGTACAAACAGGTGTATAATCTGCTGGATGAGAAAATAAAACGCCCCAGCTATTGCCTAGGTATTCATAAAAATCAATTGGACCAGCACTGGTTTGTGCAGCAAAATTGGGAGCGATATCGCCGAGTCTTAAAGCCATTCTATTGAATTTAGAAAGCGAATATAGTATTTTCCTACCAATTTAGTAGACTAATAAATTATCCTTTAGTTGGATTGTCTTTTTCAGGAGATCTTACTGTCCTAGCTTTTTGCAATGACCCTTTCCCAAACTTATTTTTAACAGCGTCGATGGCTTTGTAGAGATCGCCTTTTTTATCTGTTTCATCAAACAAGGAGCCCTGCATCACATGTGAAGTAAGATCGGAGAGTCTCACACCCAACAATCGAATGGGCTCTCCTTTTTTATAAAGCTTATGAAACAAATCAATAGCTACTGGAATTAATTCGTCGTCGCGTAGTGTATAACTAATAGAAGTTTGTTTAGAACTAGTATCAAAATTGGGGTAACGAATTTTAACTGCAATACAACCAGCCAGCTTTCCATCTTGTCTTAATTCATACGCTACTTTTTCAGTCATTCTAACCAACTCACTCAATAAAAATCCTTCCTCCGTTTTATTTTCTTCAAAAGTATTTTCAGTTGAAATTGATTTAGATTCATGAAAAGGTTGAACAATACCCTCATGAATTCCCTGTGATTTTTTCCAGAGATCTGGTCCAGCTTTACCCAATACTTTTTCTAGTAAGGCTATAGGAGTATTACTCAATTGCTCAATGGTATAAATACCCATTTGATTCAGCTTTGCGTGTAGCGACTCTCCAACACCAGAAAATTTATTAACCCGTAATGGTGCTAAAAATTCTTTCTCCATTCCTGGTTGCACAAATAAATAGCCATTAGGCTTGGCTTCATCTGTGGCAATTTTAGCAATCATTTTATTACTAGCCAATCCAAATGAAATGGGTAAGCCAGTTGTCTCCATGATTTCATTGCGCAAATCAATCGTCCATTGATAGGGATCAAAAAATTTATCCATACCCGTTAAGTCAATAAAGAACTCATCAATAGAGGCTTTCTCGAATAAGGGCGCTTTGGCTGCAATAATTTCTGTTACCCATCTTGAATACCTACTATATTCTCCACGAGTACCTCTTACTAAAATAGCATGAGGACAAAGCTTCATGGCTGTTTTCATGGGCATAGCGCTTCTCACACCAAACTTACGTGCTTCGTAACTACAGGTAGTTACCACGCCCCTATCAGCACTGCCACCCACGATAACTGCTTTCCCTTTTAAAGTAGGATCATTTAACATTTCTACACTCACAAAAAAAGAGTCTAAATCTAAATGTGCAATATATCGTTGTAGGGCTTGCATGGTCTTTAACAATATCGCGCTATGGAATAATTAGTCAATTATAATCCCCTGTAAATATCTAGTAAACCATCCGGTAAAGTAACATATACTTTTTGTGCAACCCGGTCTATCTTATCTAATGTTTCTGCATGCAGTGGTATCAATGCTTCATTGCCTTCTAAAGTCACGCGCAGCAATACTTGATGCGGTTGCTCAATCACTTCTTCAATAGGGCCTAAATTTTCATCTTCATCTGTGATTACTTCATAACCCAATAATGAGATGGGTGCGTCTTTACCAGCTAGTTTTCTGAAGTCGGCATCTAATAACCAAACTGGCTTAGCGGTAAATCTTGCAGCCGCTTCTTTGCTATTAATTCCTTCTAATTTAATAAAAGTTTCTTCCTCGTCTTTTGCTTTTGCAGTTTCTAAAAAATAAGGAATATAAGAGCCCTTTGTTTCTTCAACAAAAATGGCAGACGCTTCCTTCAAGTTAGATTTTTTTCCAAGAGAATGTTTTAAAATCAACTCTCCTTTCACACCAAAAACCGCTACTAATTTTCCAATATGGATATATTCCTTCATGGGTGCAAGTTACTAAATGAATAGGGATAATGAAAAAGGGTCCAGCTAACTGGACCCTCTAACAGATGTATGAAACTTACAATTAAGCTTCTGCAGGTGCTGATTCTTCAGCTGGTGCAGCAGTCTCTTCTTGTTTTTCTTCTACTTTTTTAACTACAGGAACATACGCACGCTTTGCGCTTTGCTTGCTCTTGTGTTCATTGTTTCTACGAGCGTTGTTTTCTTCATGAGTTACATGCCATTCCTGGAACTTAGTCATTGCAGTTGCGTCATCAAATAGACCCAACTTAACACCACGTAATAAGTGTTTTAAATACAATACTCCTTTAAATGAAAGGATTCTGCGAACAGTGTCAGTAGGCTGAGCACCTTTGTTAAGCCACTCTAATGCTTTTTGACGATCTAATTGAATGCTTGCAGGAACTGTTAATGGATTGTAAGTTCCAATTTTTTGGATGAACTTACCATCTCTTGGTGCACGAGCATCGGCTACTACTATAAAGTAGAAAGGACGCTTCTTACTTCCGTGTCTTTGAAGTCTCATTTTTACTGCCATGTTAAATAGAAATTTAAAGGCGTTATTAAATAGGGTTAATCCCAGTAGAAACCGGGAGCGCAAATCTAGGATATTCCGGATAATTTACCAAAGATTAGCGTTTCATACCTGGAAAACGACCGCCCATTGGCATATTATTCATCATTTTCATCATTTGTTTCATCTGTTCGAACTGCTTCATAAAGGCGTTTACTTCCGTTAAATCTTTTCCGGCACCTTTTGCAATTCTGGCACGTCTGGATGGAGTAAGGCTGTCGGGGTTGGCGCGCTCTTGCGGAGTCATTGAGCTAATCATGGCTTCAATCCCCTTAAACGCATCGTCTTTAATATCAATATCTTTAACGGCTTTACCTACACCTGGAATCATCCCCATCAGGTCTTTTAGATTACCCATTTTCTTAATCTGTTGTAACTGGTCTAGGAAATCCTGAAAATCGAATTGATTTTTACGAATTTTCTTTTCTAGTTTCTTGGCTTCAACCTCATCAAATTGTGCTTGTGCTTTTTCTACCAATGTGGTAATATCACCCATGCCTAAAATTCGCTGTGCCATCCTTTCAGGATAAAACACATCCAAGGTTTCCATTTTCTCTCCACTGCTCACAAACTTAATGGGCTTGTCTACCGTGTATTTAATAGAAAGGGCCGCACCACCCCTGGTATCACCATCTAATTTAGTTAACACTACCCCAGTAAAGTCTAAGCGATCATTGAATGCTTTAGCCGTATTCACCGCATCCTGACCAGTCATCGAGTCTACTACAAATAATATTTCTGAGGGATTAACAGCCGCCTTAATATTGGCCACTTCATTCATCATTACTTCGTCAATGGCCAAACGACCAGCCGTATCGATGATGACTACATTTTTATTGGTTGCCTTGGCTTCTTTGATGGCATTTAATGCGATGGCTACTGCATCTTTATTCTCGCGTTCACTATAAATGCTCACCCCAATTTGTTCGGCCAAAACGGTTAATTGGTCTATCGCCGCAGGTCTATAAATATCTGCTGCCACTACCAACGGACTCTTCCCTTTTTTGGTTTTTAGATAATTAGCCAATTTACCTGTGAAAGTGGTTTTACCACTACCCTGTAAACCAGCAATCAAAATAACTGCAGGTCTTCCTTCTGTTTCAAAAACAGCTTCTTGCCCACCCATTAATTCGGTCAGTTCATCTTGAACAATTTTCACCATTAACTGACCCGGGCTAATAGCATTCAGCACTTTTGCACCTACAGCTTTGTCTTTTACTTTATCGGTAAACTCTTTGGCAATTTTAAAGTTTACGTCGGCGTCTAATAATGCCCTACGGATGTCTTTTACCGTATTGGCAATATTGAGTTCATTAATTCTTGCTTCCCCTTTAAGGTTCTTAAACGCTGACTCTAGTTTTTCTGATAAATTCTGAAACATGATTACCCACTTATTGATGAACGAGGTGCAAATATACTAGCTTGGAAGATTTACTGGGATGCCTTATTTTTATATTACCAATAAAATTATATGAAATTCCTTCCCTTCCTTTTTTTGATAGTGGCACTTAATTGCCAGGCTCAAATATTGCAACAAAAGAGCGTGAAAATCACTGAAAAATCTGTTGTAAAAGATATCAATGGCACCGTGTACCCCTATAATATTTGGACTCAACTGATGCAAACCGGCAATTTTAGCCTCAAACCAACTTCCTTAGTCAACCCTAAAGATGAATATATAATTTATGAGTTAACGCAAAAAGAAAAGGAAGATATGTTTGTGCGATTGCCTAAACCCAAGGAATCTCCCTATTTTGTTACAGGTCAACCATTTGGAAAATTTAAGGCCACCGATATTGACCGCAACAAATTAAACCTGCAAGACATGAAGGGGAAAGTGTTGGTCATTAATTTTTGGTTTATCAATTGCCCACCATGCAGAAAAGAAATACCCGAACTCAATAAATTAGTAGAAAAATATAAGGACCGCAATGATGTTGTGTTTATTGCTATTGCTTTAGACGACAAATACGATTTGCGAGAATTTTTAAAAACAAACCCTTTCAATTATACCATTGTTGATGAGGGCGGTTGGATTGCATCACAGATGGGCATTAAAGGATTTCCAACAAACGTAGTGGTTGACCAAGAAGGTATCGTACAATTTCATGCGGATGGATACAGTATGTCTATTCCAAGATGGATTGACAAAACCATTACATCATTAATTGAAAAAGCTAGCGCACCTACTACCCCTCATTAATTTTTATCCTAAATAATAACGGAGTTGTCTGGCTCTGTTGGCCGATTGAAGCCGATTGATGGCTTTGTCTTTAATCTGTCTTACTCTTTCGCGGGTTAGATTAAAGCGGGTTGCTATATCTTCTAGACTGAGAGCTTGATCTACCCCAATTCCAAAGAAAAAGCAAAGTACTTTTTTTTGCCTATCGGTTAAAGTGCCTAAGCTCCGCTCAATTTCTACATGAAGGGATTCATGATATGCTAATTTTTCATCTGTTTTTGCTTCATTGGTATTTTCTAATAAGTCAATTAAACTAATATCTTCACCATCAGAAATGGGCGAATCCATGCTTATATGCTTGAAGCCAGCTTTCATCGTTGCTGTAACATCTTCAATTGGCATTTCTAATAAATCGGCAATTTCTTGTGGTGTTGGCTCCCTTTCATAGGCTTGCTCTAACTGTTGATATGCTTTGCTAATCTTATTAGATAAACCCACTTTATTTAAAGGCAGTCTAACTATTCTACTTTGTTCTGCCAATGATTGCAGAATGCTTTGCCTAATCCACCATACTGCATAAGATATGAACTTGAATCCCTTGGTTTCATCAAATCGCATAGCGGCTTTAATCAACCCTAAATTGCCTTCATTAATCAGATCAGATAAGGTTAGCCCTTGATTTTGGTATTGTTTAGCTACAGACACTACAAATCGAAGATTGGATTTTACTAAACGATCTAAGGCTTTGGTATCGCCTTCCCTAATTTTAAGGGCTAAACGAACTTCTTCTTCGGGTTCAATCAATTCGACTTTTCCAATTTCTTGCAAATATTTTTCTAGACTTTGCGATTCACGATTGGTAATCGACTTTGTTATCTTGAGTTGGCGCATACCCATAACAACTAGTTTAGCGTTGGTAAAATGATATATCCTAATTTAACATTTTCCTCAGTTTTTAAAAAATTAATTGATAATAATTTGATAATAAACACTTTAGATAAATTATACTTCTTTTATACAAACATTTATACGTGTAATTATTGAATTTTATAAAAAAACATTTGGGTAATAGGTATTATTTAATATCATTGCATCTACCTACATGGTAAAAGAGAAATAATGAGTAAGAAGCAACTATTTACATTAGAATTTCCGGTAAGATGTTCTCCCGTTATATTGTATGAGTTTTTGGCATCCCCTGCTGGCTTGCAGGAGTGGTTTGCTGATAAAGTAGATGAGTGGGAAAATGTCTATAGTTTTTCATGGGACGGAGGTGTTCCTGAAAAGGCCGAAGTATTAGACAAAGAAGAAAATAAATTCATTCGTTTCCGTTGGTTACACAGCGAAAAAAATGAATATTTTGAGTTCAAAATTGAAAAAACGGAGATTTCTAATCAAACCGTTTTAGTGATTAAAGATTTTGCAGAAAAGAGTGAAATTAAAGACCAAAGCCAGTTGTGGGGATACCAAACTAAGGAGTTGTTCCATAGATTGGGTTCTTAATAATCGGTCAGTATAGTTAGCATCTTTTTAAAATTGCTTACCATAAACTTTTCTATATCATCCCACTCTTCTAGTGGGATTTTTTTTGCCAACTTCAAAAAGGGCAACATGGTCACACTATAACCATTCCAATCTTGGATGGAAGCATAGTTGTCTTTTTCAAAATGATGTTGCCAGGGGTCTTGGGCAACACCTATAAACCAATCTTTGGTTTCAACTCCATATTTCCCATATAACTGTAAATAGCGATCAATGGATGGTCCATATTGTTTCAAGAATTTCCCCTTTAATATTAAATGAATACTACAATGGTTGCCCCACCAAAAAAACGTTCGGATGGCAAAAATATCTGTATCCGTAAAGCACCTTGGGAAATCTAACATTACATAGGGGAGTAATTGATATTGTTCTCCTTTTGAAATCTTAGGGGAAATATCAAAAACAGGGCTTTCCGCAAAAGCGTCTTGCTGTAAATAAGACAATCGATATTCATTAGCTAGTGAACCAAATAGGTCGTAAACCTTATGAACAATATGATTCTTTGTTAAAATCCAGTCGGCATTACTAACCAATTCCAGTTCCTTTGGCGAAAGTGTTACTTTTGCAGCGCTCATATAGCAATATTAAGCCAGCAATTGTGATAAAAAAACTAGATATACTAATTATTCGATCTTTTATAGGTCCATTCATAGCTGCATTTGCTATTTCATTATTCGTATTAACCATGCAATTCTTTTGGTTATACATTGATGACCTTGTAGGAAAAGGGCTAGACTTGCTTACAGTGTTGAAGCTAGTAGGATTAGTCGCTTTATTTTGGGTCCCTATGGCATTACCATTGGCGTTATTGTTTTCTTCGATTATGACTTTTGGTAACCTAGGAGAAAAATTTGAACTAGTGGCCATTAAAGCAGCGGGGATTTCGCTCACTCGTTTTATGCGCCCCTTATTGATTTTCACATTTTTTGTTTGTGGAATTGCGTTTTTATTTGCCAACAATATTATTCCTGTAACACAATTAAAATTATCTGCACTCAAATATGATATCATCGTATCAAAGCCTTCGATTGATATTAAAGAAGGAGTGTTTTATGATAAAATTGATGGGTTTATTATTAAACTAGGAAAGAAGGAGAAGAACGATAGTATCATTCACGATGTGGTCATTTTTGAAAAAGGATATTATTTACAAGATAATATTATGATAGCCAAAAGTGGCGTCATGAGGGTATCTAAAGACAAGCAATTTTTAGAATTTATTTTAAAAGATGGATGGAGGTATCAAGAGAAAGGTCCTAGAGGAGTAGTGGAAACAGAGTTTACCCGAATGGGGTTCAAAGAATATAAAAAAGTATTTGACTTAAAGAGTTTTCAAATGAATAAAACAGAAGACTCTGCATTTTATGACCCCAAAATGTTAAGCATCAGACAATTGAATACAGCAATTGATTCCTTGGTTCATATTGATACATTTTATGCTAAAAAAGCTAAACAAGAAATAAGTCCATATTTGCGCTTTAGCAGATATGCAGATACTGGATGGGTTAAAATTTCAAAACCCTTACCAAAAGTAAAGCCATCTAAACTCTTACCGGATAGTTTAAATGTACAAATTATAGATGCCGCTTCCAATCAATTAGCAACAGTAAAAGGGTCGGTGAGCGTAATGGCAGAAGATTATAAAACCAAATATTTATCGATGCTTTTGCATGAAATAGAATGGCATAAAAAATTCACTTTATCGGTTGCTTGTTTAGTGATGTTTTTAATTGGTGCTCCACTAGGATCAATTATTCGTAAAGGGGGATTAGGAACACCATTGGTTTTTGCTATTGTCTTTTTTGTGTTATTCCATTTACTCAATACGTTTGGTGAAAAATTTGTTCGCTCTGGGCAAACAAATGCTTTAATTGGAATGTGGCTTAGTACTTTTATACTAGTTCCAATCAGTGCATTTTTGATCTATAAAGCCATGCATGATTCCCAATTGTTCAACCAAGAATTCTACTATCGAAATTTTAAAGGGCTGCGTAAATTTTTGGCTACCTTTAAAAAAGAAAAATAAATTACCATGCAACAGTACAATAGAAGATTATTCTTAAAGAATAGTAGCAAGGCAACTTTAGCGGCAGGTATTGGCATGACTATTTTACCCAATCTGGCATCGGCTGCTAACAATAGTCCCTATCAACAACAACCCTTACCCTATTCCTATCAAGCTTTAGAACCATTTATTGATGCTGCTACAATGGAAATTCATTATAGCAAACATGCAGCTACTTATGCGAAAAATTTAGCGGACGCTTGTATAGCCGAAAAGGTAAATACTGCAACTGTTTCATTAGAATCATTAATGCAAAATATCAGTAAGTATTCTGCCAAAATGCGTAACAATGGGGGTGGACATTTTAACCATGAATTTTTTTGGAAATGCATGAAGCCCGGAAACGGCAGTACAGCTTCTGGCAAAATATTGTCTTCCATCAATCAATCATTTGGATCTTTTGAAGCATTTAAAACACAGTTTTCCGATGCTGCAAAAAACAGGTTTGGTAGTGGTTGGGCATGGTTGATTCAGTCTACAGACGGAACATTAAAATGTAGTTCAACAGCTAATCAAGATAATCCATTAATGGATGTGGTTGAATTAAAAGGAACACCTTTATTAGCTTTGGATGTTTGGGAGCACGCATATTATTTAAAATATCAAAACAAGCGACCTGATTATATTAATAATTGGTTCAATTTAGTGGATTGGAATTTTGTTGAAACCCAATTAAGATAAAAATTTTGAATAGCTATATTGATTAAAATAACATTGAAAAAATTATATGAAAGTAAGTTTAAATTGGAAAGAAGCATTGGCTTTTGATGCAAGCGGAGAAGATGGACATGTGGTAAGAATAGATACAACTAAAGAAAATGGAGGATTAGATAGTGGCATGAATCCTAAGCGATTATTATTAGCTTCTCTTTGTGGTTGCAGCGCTATTGATGTAATCGAAATATTAAATAAAATGAAAGTTACTTTTAGCAAATTAGAAGTAACGGCAGAGGCAGATCAAACAGAAGATCATCCCAAAACATTTACTCATATTGATTTAGTTTATCACTGCGATGTTAAACAGGAAGATGAAGACAAACTAAAAAGGGCTGTTTCTTTGTCAATGGATAAATACTGTGGTATTTCTGCAATGTTGGCTAAACATTGTCCTATTAATTATAGTACAAACTTAATTTAAGCAACTTTTTCAATCCACTTACGAATTGCTTTATAACCAATTAAGTATTTGAAAAAAAGCAACATTGCATATTTAAGGGATATCCAATTAATATCTAGTACCAATGCACCCCAAGCTTGCTTTAAAGCGGCGCCTGTATCATTGAGTTCATGATATACTTTATGGGACAACTGTGCAAAGTGTTGTGAGAAATATTTTTTAGATTTCGCATTTACTTCGTCGCGTATTTCTAATGGAAGATAGGCTCTAATGATTCCAATAATTTTGGTCACATCTTCAATATTCTTACCGGTTTTGAGTGCTTCAGAGTGAAGGGCTCTACCATGAATTCTAAAATTAGCAAAGACTTTGGGTATATAGGCCAATTCTGCATGAGCAGCAATTCGAACCGTCATTTCCCAGAATTCACCATGTTCAGCGCCGAAATAACTTCCTAATTTTTCGTAGGTGCTGCGTTTAATGACCATTGCAGAAATTTCTGCATTTTGTCTTAACGCAACAGATCTTACCCAGTTTTTCAAAAGGCCTCTTTCACTAGAAAGGGGTTGGTGTTTCCAAATGGGTACTCCCCTTTCATTGATATATTGAAACTCTGTAAAAGCTGCCCCTACACGAGGAAATTCATTGAATAAGGCTAAAATTTCATCATAAAACCCGGGCATCACATAATTATCACCATATAAAATATGGACGTATTTACCGCGTGAAAGTTTTATGCTGGTTTCTAGATTTCTTAATCTTCCAACTTTACTTGGTTGTCTAAAATATCCAATTCTACCTTTTCCGGTATCTTTTACCAATTGCTCTACGTCTCCATCAACACTTGCATCATCTACTACCATTATTTGCATTACCCCAATACCTTGGTCCATTTCAAGCACCGACAATAAAGTTGTATTCAAAAATGAGAAAGTGTTATCAACAGCAATCATCACCGACCAAACAGGTTGATCTGTAACATCATGAAGCGGAGATATCAGTGGCGGCCTCGAAGGAATCCGCTCACGTTGTTCTGGTTTACGCATTTAGGGGGTTATGTTTCCAATTAAAATACCCAAATTTGAATGTTAAAAATAATGGAAATTTAAATAAGACCCACTAAATAAAGCTTTTATGTATAAAAGTAAAGAGAATTTTCTAGTCCAAAAGTGGGTAACCGCACTTAGTGTGGTGTTATTTATCCTCAAAATAACCGCATATTATTTAACCGCTTCGTTAGCTATATTATCGGATGCATTAGAAAGTATAGTGAATATAGTAGCCGGTTTTATAGGGCTATATAGTTTATATGTTGCCGCAAAGCCTAGAGATGAAGATCATCCCTACGGTCATGGAAAGGCAGCTTTTGTTTCAGCAGCAGCAGAGGGAAGTTTGATTATTACTGCGGGTATTCTAATCATTTACGAAACGATAACTAATATACTATCCAACCATGCTGTTCAAAAATTAGATCAAGGGATGTGGCTGATTGGTTTTACGGCCTTACTGAATTATTTAGCTGGCGCTTATTGTATTCGAATTGGAAAGAAAAATAACTCATTAGCGCTTGAAAGCAGTGGAAAGCATTTGCAAATAGACACTTATTCAACAGTAGGTATTTTATTAGCCATTGCGCTAATGTATTTGACCAAGTTATATTGGATAGACAAAGCCATTGCATTGGCATTAAGTGGCTGGATTATGTACAATGGATATAGCATTTTACGTAAATCATTGGCAGGCATTATGGATGAAGCCGATGAAGAAATATTAAAGAAGTTTATTGATATCTTAAACGCATCCAAAAAGCCCAATTGGATTGATCTTCACAATCTTAGGGTAATCAAATATGGCGATTTACTGCATATAGATTGTCATTTAACCCTTCCTTGGTTTTTGAATATTCATGAAGCACATATAGAAATTGATGAATTATCCAATTTAATCAAAACCAATTTTGGAGATGCAATTGAACTATTTGTTCATACAGATGGTTGTTTAGATTTTAGTTGTGCTATTTGTACGAAAGCAGAATGTAGCGTTCGAGTACAGCCATTTAAGGAACAACTAGACTGGACCCTTGAAAATGTGGTTTCTAATCAAAAACATCGTATTGCTAAGCAAGGCTAAAATGGTAACTTGCAGGCTCAAATTTTTATAAAATGGATAGCTGGAAACAATACCAAGAAGAGCACAAATCGCAATTTTTAGAAGAACTAATCGACTTACTAAAAATACCTAGCATTAGTGCCCGGTCTGAAAATAAAGCAGATATGCTGCGTTGTGCAGAAGTAGTAAAACAAAGATTAGCAGAAGCTGGAGCAGATACGGTAACAATTTATCCAACTGCAGGGCACCCCATTGTGTATGCAGAAAAAATAATTGACCCAAACAAACCAACCGTTTTAGTATACGGCCATTATGATGTTCAACCAGCCGACCCATTAGAGCTTTGGCATAGTGGCCCATTTGAACCTGTTATTAAAGATGGAAAAATTTATGCGCGAGGTTCAGCAGACGATAAAGGACAGTTCTACATGCACGTAAAAGCATTGGAAACATTTTCTAAAACCAATTCTTTTTGTACCAATATCAAATTTTTAATTGAAGGAGAAGAAGAAATTGGTAGTCCTAATTTAGCTGAGTTTGTTAAGGCTAATAAGGAGCTTTTAAAATCCGATGTAATATTGATTTCAGATACTTCTATGTTAAGTATGGAAAATCCTTCTATTGATATTGGCGTAAGAGGGTTAAGCTATATTGAACTAGAAATTACAGCAGCCAATAGAGACTTACATAGCGGGGTTTATGGGGGAGCAGTAGCTAATCCAATTACCATATTAGCTCAAATGATTGCTTCCTGTCACGATGAAAACAATCATATTACCATACCTGGTTTTTATGATGATGTGGTTAATGCGACTCCTGCCGAAAGAGAAAAAATGGCCAAAGCACCATTTGACGAATCGGCCTATAAAGCAGATTTAGGCATCAACGAATTATGGGGAGAAAAAGGTTACACAACAAATGAGCGAACTGGCATACGTCCAACCTTAGAAGTTAATGGAATTTGGGGAGGATATACAGGAGAAGGGGCCAAAACGGTATTACCTTCAAAAGCATCTGCAAAGATTTCTTGCAGATTAGTTCCCAACCAATCTTCTGAAGTAATCACTAAAAAAGTACTAGATTATTTTCAAAGCATTGCACCAGCAGGTGTTATTGTTAAAGCAACAGAACACCACGGAGGCGAGCCCTATATGACACCAATTGATTCTATTGAATACAAGGCTGCAGCAAAAGCAGTGGAAACTTGTTTTGGAAAAGAACCCATTCCTGTTAGAGGAGGAGGAAGCATTCCGATTTGTGCATTGTTTGAAAAAGAATTAGGCTTAAAAATTGTCTTTTTAGGATTTGGATTAGACAGCGACAACTTGCACAGTCCTAATGAAAAGTACAATTTAGAAAACTATTATAAAGGCATTGAAACGATTCCGTATTTCCATCGCTTTTTTGCAGAAATGAAAGCATAATCATGGCCGCTGAAAAAGAAAAACTTCGGATTGATAAATACTTATGGAGTATTCGGCTATTTAAAACAAGAAGCCAAGCTGGTGACGCATGCAGTAAAGGCAAAGTCAAATACAACGGAGACTCGGTCAAATCGTCTAGAATTGTTGCACTTGGAGACGAATATGAAGTGAAAACAGAAGCCAAAAAATGGGTCATAAAAGTGACTGGATTATTGCACACAAGAGCAGCATATCCAGAAGCCATTAAACACTATATAGACATTACTCCTGCAGAAGAATTAGATCGAATCAAATTTGAAGCGTCTAGTTTTCACACAGGCAAACGATTAAGTAAAGTGGGCAGACCTACTAAAAGAGACCGAAGAGATTTAGGTGAATTCATGGATTAATGAATCCTTTAATTATTGATTATGATGACTATTGATATTATCACAGTGGTACCTGATTTATTGGATGGGCCCTTTAGTCATAGCATCATGAAAAGAGCGCAAGACAAAGGACTGCTAATGGTTCGTACACATAATTTACGAAAATGGGCTATCAATAAACACGCGCAAGTAGACGATTACCCCTTTGGGGGAGGGGCTGGGATGGTTTTAATGTGTGAACCATTAGCGAATGCAATTGAAGAATTACAACAAAGTACCGTTTATGACGCCATTATATACATGACCCCTGATGGTAAAACATTTGATCAACCGATGGCTAATCAATTATCAATGCAACAAAATTTATTAATTATTTGTGGGCATTATAAAGGGATTGATCAACGGATAAGGGACCAATTTGTGACAATGGAAATTTCGATAGGAGATTATGTATTAAGTGGAGGAGAATTGGCGGCAGCGGTAGTTGTTGATGCTATTGGAAGACTAATACCTGGCGTATTAAGCGATGAAACTTCTGCCTTGACCGATTCATTTCAAGATAATTTATTAGCTCCACCTGTTTATACCCGCCCAGCAGATTTTAGGGGAATGAAGGTTCCAGCTATTTTATTACAAGGAGATCCGAAGAAAGTAGAGGATTGGCGCTTTGAGCAATCTATCGAAAGAACTAAAACTCGCAGACCAGACTTATTTAAGGAAGATTAATTCATCGCTTATCCGTTCATTCTGCCATTAAGCAAATTAATTGAGTGATTCTAGTAGAATTTAAATCAATTTTGCGCCGGCTAAACTTTGCTTTTCTAAGCCAACCCTGTTTATGAGAATATTGCTATTAATATTATTGGTTTTAAGTCAAACTTGCTTAATTGCCCAAGTGCGCAATGGAGAAACATTCCAAAAAGATTATCAAATCAAAATTGCCAAAACCAATACCCCCGTTAAAATAGACGGTGTATTTGATGAAGAGGTTTGGAAAAGGGCGCAGAAAGTGAGTTCGTTTTGGCAAAAATACCCTGATGATAAAGCAAAAGCCAAGCACGCAACAGAAGTACAAACGGCTTACGACGATAAATTTTTATACGTAGCTTATACAGCATACGATTCAGGAAAAGTGTTTATACAAAGCCTTAAAAGGGATATAGGCCACGACGGGAACGATTGTGTGGCACTTGTTATAGATCCAATCAATACGCGTAACAATGGCTTCTTCTTTGTGGTGAATGCCTATAATGCGCAAAGTGAAGATCAATTAACATCAAACGGTGACGGGGTTTCATTTAGCTGGGATCAAACTTGGTTTTCAGAAACAAAACGCTACGGCGATCGTTGGACTGCTGAAATGGCGATTCCATTTAAGTCTATTCGTTATCCTGCAGATAAAAAAATGTGGGGCATTAATTTTGTTAGAGTAGATACCAAAACGAATGAATATTCTACTTGGACCAATGTTCCTGTCAATTTTTCGTCGCATGATATAGGATATACAGGAGCTTTAGTTTGGGAAGATGCACCACCCAAACCTGGAGCAAACACTGTATTGGTGCCCTTTGTTACCACAGAAGTTACCGAGAATAGATTGAATGGTGATCCTTTAAGCGCTAAGCCCAATGCGGGTTTTGATGCCAAAATTGGATTAACCTCATCATTAAATTTAGACTTAACCGTCAACCCTGATTTCTCACAGATTGAAGTGGACCGACAAGTCACCAACCTTACTAGATTCAATATCTTCTTTCCGGAAAGAAGAACCTTTTTCTTAGAAAATGCAGATTTATTTTCAAGCTATGGCATCGACCCTATTCGGCCATTTTACTCTAGAAGAATTGGTTTAGATAAAAACGGAAATAAAATACCCATTCTTTTTGGAGCACGCGTTACTGGAAATATTGCCAAGAAAACCCGGATTGGTTTTATGAATATGCAAACGGGCAGACAAGGAGATTATGCTCCTGAAAACTATACTGCTTTATCAGTAGACCAACGGATATTTAGCAGGTCGGTCATCAAAGCCTATTTTTTAAACCGCGCAAACTTTTTAACTGATGCAGAAAAAAAGGCCAACCCACTAGATGCGTTTAGTAGAAATGCAGGTATAGAATACAACTATTCCGATTTAGAAGGTAAGTGGGGGGCATGGGCTACCTATCATCATTCATTTAAACCAGATATTAAAAAAGACAACGGTTATTACAGTTTGGGAGTATCCTACAATAGTAGAAATTTTGGATTTGTTCAAGACCTTACCAATTTAGGAACGAACTATTATGCAGATATGGGTTTCATAGAAAGAATTGAAAACTATGATGCATCTAGAGACACATTAGTAAGAGTTGGGTTTAAACATTCCTACACCAATGCAGAGTATAAAATTATTCCTACAAAAGGTAAATTAATTGGAATAAGGTTTGAATTAGAAAACTATATCGTGTTTAACCAAGATAATAGTTTTAATGAACGCAATACCAGTTTTAGCAATAGTATAGAATTCAGAAATACTTCAAGATTCAGTTATGGAATTAACGATTCAGAAGTTGACTTGTTATTCCCAATTTCGTTTACTGGTGCTACCCCATTGCCGGTAAATAAGTACAGATACCAAAATCTAGAAGTGAATTATAGATCAGATTTTAGAAGACCATTTAGTTTCAGAATCAGTGGAGGAACAGGTGGATTTTATAATGGAACTAATCGAAGTTTATCTGCTGGTATCACTTTTAGAAAACTTCCAAATACCAATTTAGACCTGAACTTTCAATACAATAAATTAGAATTTCCCGACCCCTATGGGTCTACAGAATTATTCTTGATTTCTCAAAGAACCGAAATTAATTTTTCTACCAAGGTTTTCTGGACTACATTTTTTCAATACAATACGCAGCGAAACAATATGAATATCAACAGCAGATTGCAGTATCGATTTAAACCAATGAGCGATCTGTTTCTCGTTTATACAGACAATTATTTTACATCGCCTTTATTTAAAAGTAGAAACAGAGCGCTCGTGTTCAAATTGAACTATTGGTTTAATTTATAAATAATTTATTTAACGCCAATCACAGGAACCTGTTTGTCGTTGATCATTTTATTTAGCTGCCTAATATCGATATCCATGATTTTGCTAAGCTTGACTAACTGCTCATTTGCCTGACCACCTAATTCTGCAAATGCTTCACGCACTTGTTTACTTGGCGCATTTTGCCCACTCGAAGCTACGCCATACAGACCCGCAATTTTATCATTCAATCGAATTGGGAAGTTTAACACATCCTGACCACTCTTGGCTTTTGTTTGGTACAATGCTTCTTCAATAGCAGTTAATTGTTTGCTGATGCTATCTGCATATTGCTTTAACTCTTTATTCGCTTTAGCATCAATTCTTGTATTTAATTCACTTATTTGTGATCTTACCGTACGAATATTTTTAATGGCTTTTTGTACCTCATTAAATTTATCACGAACAGACAATAAGAAAGATACTTGCTCATCATAATCTGCTTCTGTTGCTGAATAAACTGGATTAGGCTTAATCACAAAACCGATTTCTGTTGAATCATTACCATACTTCAGTTTTGCAGTGTATTTACCTGGAGCAGCTTTAGCAGATCCAATACCGCCGTTCCATAAAATCATACCATCAGCTCTATCAGCAGGTGGATAGTTTTGATCCCATACAAATTGATTCACTCCTTCACTAATTTCAATTTGGTCTTCAGGCACTTTAGTAGTGCTAGAGTATGTTTTAATTGGTTTACCTTTTTTATCCATTATGGTAACGGATAATTTTGAACTATCTGTTACTCCCTTCAAATAAAAGTTGATTACAGTACCTTGAGGAGGATTCGCGCCTGCATTGGGTTCGGACGCCGCAGCACCACGTCTTCTTCTTCCGCCACCTTCAGTTCTATAAGCATCATTCACTGGAAATACATGCAAACTTTTTTCTAGGATGGCAGCATTCTTTTGTTGTACAATCGTCAAATCATCAAGCACCCAGAAAGAGCGACCCTGTGTTGCAACAATTAGGTCATTGTCTTTCAAAGCAATATCCGTAATGGGTACAACAGGTAGATTTAATTGGAATGGATTCCAACTAGTTCCATCATTGTTACTAATGTACATACCAAATTCAGTACCTGCATACAATAAGCCCTGCACTTTTCTATCGGCCCTAACTGCACGAGTAAAATGCATATTATTAATACCTGTAGTTATTTTAGTCCAGGTTTTACCGTAGTCAGTGGTTTTGAACAAGTAAGGGGTGTAGTCATCCAACTTGTATTTGGTTCCTGCAAAAAATGCAGTTCCTTTTCTAAAAGGATCAGTTTCAATGCAATTCCACATCATCCATTTTCCTGCTTCTGGAGGGGTAACATTGCTCCAATTTTTTCCGCCATCCATGCTTACGTGAATCAATCCATCATCACTACCAGTCCAAAGAACATCTTTTTCTAATGAAGATTCTGTTGCGGCAAAAATGGTTGAATAATACTCTACAGAAGTATTGTCTTTCGTGATTGGACCTCCACTAGGACCTTGTTTTGATTTATCGTTGGTAGTTAAATCAGGACTAATCATTTGCCAACTCTGCCCTTCATTTTCCGTTACAAATAAATGATTCCCTGCAGTGTATAATCTTTTGGGATTATGCGGTGAAAAGAAAATAGGAAAATTCCATTGGAAACGATATTTCAACACATCTGCACCAGCTCCCATTGGATTATCAGGCCAAACATTAATTGCTCTATTCTCTCCAGTACGATGATCGAGTCTAGATAAATATCCGCCATAGTTTCCACCATAAACAATCTCTGGATTTAATGGATCGGCAACTACATGGCCACTTTCAGAGCCCGCAGTTACATCCCAATCGCGTGATGTAATTCCAGCACCAGTTGTTCTACTTTTTATTCGTACAGTAGAATTATCTTGCTGGGCTCCCAAAATTCTATATGGAACAGCATTGTCGGTAGTTACACGATAGTATTGACCGGTAGGCTGATTGTCCATAGTGCTCCAATTATTGCCACCATCAAAACTTACTTGAGCCCCACCATCATCAGCAACAATCATGCGCTTTCCATCTTCGGGATCTATCCATAAATCATGGTGATCTCCATGAGGAGTATTGATGGATTGAAAAGTTCTACCACCATCTGAGCTCTTCATGAAATTCACGTTAGGACAGTAGACCAGGTTTTCATTTTTAGGATCCACATATACTTTGGTATAATACCAAGCCCGCTGACGAATATTGTTATCGTTACTAGTTAACGACCAGGTTTCACCAGCATCTTCACTTTTATATAATCCACCATTGCTGTTTTCAATAATAGCATATACTTTTTCTGGATTAGACGGAGCTACTGCTACTCCTACAATACCCCAAAGCCCCTTCGGCATTCCTTTTTTATTGATTAATGGAACCCATGTTTCTCCACCATCTGTACTCTTATACAACCCACTTCCTTCTCCTCCACTCTCCATACTATAGGGTGTTCTAATCACCCTCCACATGCCTGCATAAAATACGTCAGGATTGCCCGGCTCCATTACTAAATCGGAAGCCCCTGTTTGATTATTGATGTATAAAGTTCTTTTCCAGGTTTTACCTCCATCGGTGGTTTTATATACTCCTCTTTCTTCATTAGGCCCAAATAAGTGACCCATCACAGCAGCCCAAACCGTATTAGGATCTCGTGGATGAACCACCAAACGTATAATATGTCTTCCGTCATTCAGACCAATATTTTTCCAAGTTCTACCCGCATCAGCACTGCGCCAAACTCCACCCAAACCCTCTGCCACATTACCTCGCATGGTATTCTCCCCTTCCCCAGCATATACAATAGACTCATCACTTGGCGCAACTGCTACTGCACCAATGGTGCCACCAAAAAATTTGTCGGAAATATTTTTCCAATTGCTACCGCCATCGGTTGTTTTCCATACACCACCCCCTGTAGCACCAAAATAAAAAGTGGTTCTGTTTTTATAACTACCCGCTACTGCAGCACTTCTTCCACCTCTGTAAGGACCGATAGATCGGTATTTTACTTTAGATAGTAGTTGATCAGACTGATCTTCTTTAGGTGGAGCAACTTGTTTGGATCTTTCTTTTTTTTGTGCTTGCATATTGAAACAACAAAAGGAAAGAATAAGGATTGAAATAAATTTTCTCATTGCGTAAAATTAGACAGTTAAATTAATGTAAATTCATTAAAATCTAATCAGTTACACATGTCAACAAGTGAAAACTTTACTGGAGACGAGTTTAGAAAGCTATCATTGCATTTACCAGACATGATTTTTCAATTTACCAGAAGTCCAGATGGTAGCTATTTTGTACCTATATCATCTAAAGGTATTGTGAATATTTTTGGTTGTAACCCAGAAGATGTGAAAGACAGTTTCGATGCAATTGCAAAAGTGATTCATCCGGAAGATAAACAAATGGTTTTTGATGAAATTGAACGCTCTTCAGAACAATTGACTGATTTTATTTGCGAAGCAAGAGTTTGTTTGCCTGGAAAACCCATTCAATGGATTTTGACGAAATCTACTCCCGAAAAATTATCTGATGGGTCAATATCATGGTATGGATTTTGCGCCAATATTACAGAACAGAGAGAGGCATTAGAAAAAATAATTAAACTTTCAAAAAAACAGGATGCCATTTTAAAAGCCATTCCAGATATGGTGTTTGAAATAGGGATGAATCATATAGTATACGAGTACCATTCTAGTTTAAATGATCTATTAGCAGCTCCACCTGAAGTATTCATTGGCAAAAATTTTAATGAAGTGCTTTCAAAAGAAGCATCCGATGTACTTTCATTGGCTATTCTGGAAGCCAATGAAAAAGGGTATTCCATTGGCAAACAATATATGGTTGAATTAATGAGTGGACAGTATTGGTTTGAACTATCGGTTGCGCCAATTGTTTTAGATGAAAGTCAAGAAAAAAGATTCATTCTTCTGGCAAGAAATATAACCGAAAGAAAGCACAATGAAAATAAACTCACTCAATTATCGCAAGCAGTTGAGCAAAGTTCCACAAGTATTGAAATCACTGACCTAAACGGAAAAATTGAATACGTTAATCAACAGTTTTTGAAATCCACAGGCTTTTCATATGATGAAGTGATTGGGGCAAATCCAAATATTTTAAAGTCAGGTTATACAAAAAAAGAAACCTACAAAGCCATGTGGCAAGCAATTAAATCAGGCAATAATTGGCATGGTGAATTTTTGAATAAAAAGAAGGATGGCCATTTGTTTTGGGAAGATGTCACCATTACACCTGTTAAAAATGAAGATGGTGAGATTATTAATTTTCTTGGTATCAAAAACGATATTTCCAATCAAAAAAAGACAGATGAAAAATTAAGAAAAATAATTTGGAACCAAAGTCATCAAGTGCGTGGCCCATTAACGGATATATTAGGCATCATCAATATCTTAAAAATGGAAAATAGTACAGATGAAAAAACAGCTTTGCTTGAACAATTAGAAATTGCCGCTAACCAATTAGACCAAGTAATTCATAAAGTAATTGACGAAACAAAAAAACCTATTTAAGGAACCGTTCACTATGAAATTTAGTTTAGCAATTCAACTAGTTGATCTGTATCAACGAAAAATTTATCCTGCAAAAGTTACTGTTGAAAATAATTGCATTACCCATATAACGTCAATTAGTGATAGCGAAATTACTAGTAGTGGTTTTTTAATGCCTGGCTTTATAGACAGCCATGTACATATTGAAAGCAGCATGCTGATTCCTAGTGAATTTGCAAGATTAGCGGTTTTGCATGGCACAGTTGGTACTGTAAGTGACCCTCATGAAATTGCCAATGTATGTGGCATGGAAGGTGTTGAATTCATGATCAAAAATGGTAAGCAAGTTCCATTCAAATTTAATTTTGGTGCACCTAGTTGTGTGCCTGCAACTATTTTTGAAACAGCTGGTGCGGCTTTAGATAGCAAAGACATTGAAACATTGTTGGCTTCTCCAGATATAAAGTACTTAAGTGAAATGATGAACTTCCCCGGCGTGCTGCACAATGACCCCGAAGTCATGAAAAAAATTGCAGCAGCACACCGGGCCGGTAAGCCCGTGGATGGGCACGCCCCCGGCCTTACCGGGGCAATGGCTAAGCAATATATAGAAGCAGGCATTTCTACCGACCATGAATGCTTTACACTAGAAGAAGCTGTAGACAAATTATCCTACGGGATGAAAATCATTATAAGGGAAGGAAGTGCTGCGAAAAATTTTGAAGCCCTTGCAGAATTAATAGACGACCATCCAAATATGATTATGCTTTGCAGCGATGATAAACATCCAGATAGTTTAGTGGAAGGTCATATCAATCAATTGTGTGCAAGAGCAGTAGCAAAAGGTTTGGATGTATTTAATGTGTTGAAAGCTGCATGCATTAACCCAGTAAAACATTACAGTTTACATATTGGCACCCTTCGTGTGGGAGACCCCGCCGATTTTGTTATTGTAGAAGACTTGACTGATTTTAAGGTATTGCAAACCTATATTGACGGGCAAGCGCTTTTATCAACTGATCTTGATTCCGATTCAGCGCTGTCTACTCCATCAGCGCCCTCCGCTTTAAACGCAACAACCTCAAGAAAAAAATCGTTGATTAAATCTGTACCAGCAACTCCCATCAATCAGTTTACCTGTGCGCCCGTTAATGAAGTTGATTTAGCGGTACCGATTGCATCCTACCCCAATCAAGATGGACTGATTCCTGTTATTGAAGCATTGGATGGCCAACTCATTACGAACAAATTGTATTTGCCCGCAACCATTATCAATGATTGCATTGTTAGCAATACCGCTGATGATATATTAAAAATGGTTGTGGTGAATAGGTACCATATGGCGCCGGTTGCAAAATCATTTATTAAAAATTTTGGCTTCCGTACCGGCGCCATCGCCTCAACAGTAGCACACGACAGCCACAATATCGTTGCGGTGGGCGCAACCGATGAAGCAATAGCAGCAGCCATCAACGCAGTCATTGCAGCCGAAGGAGGAGTTAGCTGTGTAGATGGCAATAATGAAACTTTAGTACTACCCTTACCCGTTGCAGGATTAATGAGTACCGAAGATGGATTTGTTGTTGCACAAAAATATACCGCAATAGATGCAATGGCTAAAGGTTTAGGAAGTCCATTGAGTGCACCCTTTATGACATTAAGTTTTATGGCATTGCTGGTAATACCCCATTTAAAATTGAGCGATAAAGGAATATTTGACGGAGATCGGTTTGCATTTCTATAAACTCGTATTTTCGCAACTCAATACTAGCCAATGGTCATCAATTTAAGTGAGCAGCACAGTCTGCTAAGCAACTGGGTATCTGAATTAAGAAATGTTGAGGTACAAGGCGACCGCATGCGTTTTAGAAGAAATTTAGAACGGATTGCAGAAGTGGCTGCGTTTGAAATAAGCAAGCAATTGCCTTGGGAAACAAAGGAAATCCCTACCCCATTAGGAATCCATGAAAGTAAGGTATTAGCCGCGCAACCAGTATTGGCCACGATATTAAGGGCTGGATTACCCATGCATACAGGCATGCTGAATTATTTTGACAAAGCAGACAATGCATTTGTTTCAGCCTACAGAAAACACCATCGCGATGGTAGTTTCGAAATCAGTATGGAATATATGAGCTGCCCCGATTTAAATAACCGTGTAGTGATTATTTCAGACCCGATGTTGGCAACAGGATCATCTGTAGTAAAAACCATTCAGCATATGAAAGCCGAGGGAAACCCAGCATCATTTCACGTGGTAGTTGCTATTGCCTGTTCTGTAGGTATTGAGTATTTAGAAAGAGAATGTGGAGATGATATTACTATTTGGTGCGGAGATATAGACGAAGAATTAACTGCTAAATCTTATATCGTTCCAGGTTTAGGCGACGCAGGCGACCTAGCATTTGGCTCAAAGCTGCAAGCATAGTTTAATTTGTATCTTTAAGACCAAGTTTGGTGTATGCGCAAAATAATGCTTCTGTGGGTGGGAATGGTATTTGCTGTAGTGGCTACTGCACAGGATCCACATTTTTCGCAATTCTTCTCTTCTCCCCTCACTTTAAATCCAGCATTCACCGGTAAATTTTTTGGAACATACAGAGTTGCAGGAAATTACCGAAACCAATGGCCTACCATCAACAACGCATTTACGACTGGCACAGCCTCAATAGACTTTCAGGTCATGCCCAACAAAATGGCTACAGGAGATGCATGGGGAGTAGGGTTCATGGCGTTGAACGACAACAGTAGTAATGGGGCAGTTAAATTTAATTATGGGAGTATTTCCACTGCCTATCATAAAAGTTTAGATGAAGATGGAATGCATCAAATTGGATTGGGTATACAAGCTACTTATGCCAATATGCTCATCAATCCCAGCAGCCTAAATTTTGAGGATCAGTTAACCACAGCAGGTTTTACCCGAATTACCTCCGAAATATTTAATGCAAGTAATTTAAAATCGAATTATCTAGATTTAAATGCAGGCTTATTGTATAACGGAAGTACTAACGATAGAAATAATTTCTACTTCGGAATTAGCATGTATCATATTAATCAGCCAAAGCAAACATTCACTGGTGCTGAATACTTACTAAAACCGAGAACAAATATTCATGTTGGAGCATATTTTCCTTTAAGCCCAACCATCACCATGCATATGAGTGGGTCTCAAAGTTTTCAAGCAAAATCAAGTCAAACCATATTTGGGGGGGCATTGCAATTGAATGCCACGCCTGATCAAGACAATCCAACTAGTTTATACGTTGGAGGATGGATGCGATGGAGAGATGCAATTATACCCTATATCGGCATTGAATTTAATAACTTAAGAATAGGTGCAACTTATGATTACAATGCTTCTTCATTAAGAACAGCTTCGATGAATAGAGGGGGCATAGAAGTTTCATTAATCTATATCAGAAGACCAAATACCGACAGACCAATTAACTGTCCCAAGTTTTAGATAGCTATTTGTTATCTTTGTCAAAACCTTCTGATTGCTAAAAGAAATAATTATATCCATACAAGCATACGGTAGAGCACATCAATTTATTAAAGCCAATAAATTGTGGAAATGGATTATCGTGCCAGGCATTTTGTATATGCTATTGTTTATCACTGGCATGTTCTTTTTTAGTCAGAGTGCCAATAATGCGATTGAGTGGATTGCACTAAGAACAGGATTAAAAGGCTGGTTAGACACAATCGAAAATGGATTTTTAGGCTTTTTATTTACCATGGGAAGCATGCTGCTCTGGATTTTGCTCATGCTGTTTTACTTTTCTTTATTTAAATTTTTATTCCTGATAGTTGGCTCACCCTTATTTGCTTATTTAAGTGAAAAAACAGAAGCTATTCTCGAAAAAAAGGATTTCCCTTTTAATAAAGAGCAGTTTATCAAAGACATTATAAGAGGCGTCAAACTTTCAGTTAGAAATAGCTTGTGGCAAACAGTTTATTTACTCAGCATCATCTTTCTTAGTTTAATTCCGCTAGTAGGTTGGCTCACCCCTTTTTTAGCATTGCTCTTAGAATGTTATTATTATGGGTTTTCTATGCTAGACTACAGTATGGAAAGACATAAAAAATCAGAAGCAGAAAGTATTTCATTTGTGAGTGCACATAAAGGGTTAGCCATGGGCAATGGAATCGTGTTTTACCTTTTTCATTTTTTACCCATTATCGGTTGGATCTTAGCCCCTACTTATGCAGTAGTTGCTGCCACTTTAAGCATATATCCATTAAAGAAAGAAGCTCTTGAACAATCCATCAGTAAAAACGGGTAAAGTCATTTTAATCCCAACGGTATTGCACGAAGAAGCCTTGCATACCATTCCAGCATATATAACAGATGCTATTAAAGAATGTACCGTGTTTTTTGTAGAGAACGAAAAAACCACCCGTCGTTTTTTTAAAAAGCTTTGGAAAGAAATGGTCATTGACAATTATCAATGGCATACTATTCATAAAGCAGAAGCAGCCGTAACACAAGCATTCATTAGCGCTTTAGAAAAAGGGCATACTATCGGAATAGTGAGTGAAGCGGGTTGCCCAGGCATTGCAGATCCAGGACAAATTTTGGTAGAAGCTGCACAGTTAAAGGGATTCAAGGTTTCTCCACTAGTAGGACCTAGCTCCATTTTGCTTGCCTTAATGGCTAGCGGAATGAATGGACAATGTTTTCAATTTAATGGTTACTTGCCTATTGATTCATTAGAAAAGAAGAAAAAAATAAAAGCAATAGAAGAAGATTCCTTACGCAATCAATGCACGCATTTATTTATTGAAACACCTTATCGAAACAATCAATTGTTTGCAGATATTTTACAGTGTTGTAAACCAGAAACCCGAATTTGTATTGCCAAAAATATTACAGCACCCGATGAATGGATTGTAACTAAAACAGCAAAAGACTGGGCAAAAAAAATACCGGAACTGCATAAAATTCCGGTAATATTTTTAATTCAAGCTTAAACGAATAAGGTTATCCAAACAATATGGGCAGATTAGTTATTATTGCTTAAGTGCTATGATGGTTTCTTGGGTGCAATAATGGTTTCATTTCCCAAGCCCCTTACTTCTAAAATGCTATCTACAATATATTTTTCTACACCGCGCCAAGGCAATGCACCTAGGTAGCGTTTGTAATGCACATTAATTTCTCTGCCAGAATTTTGATTTAATACCTCAGCAACTTTTTCATCTTCTACACTGAATTCAAATTCAATACTCTGTACATTGGCTTTAAAACCACTCTGAATTAAATTGCCTTCATAGGTTTTAAAAACAAATCCTTTTTGTTGGAAAGTATTTAATATTCCTGCTTTGGTTCCTTGGGAGTATACAAAATAAAAACGCCAATATATAAATGCAACTAGCAACAAAATGATTATGGTAGTAGCACTCCAAGCAAATTTTTTCATGGTCATATTATAATCCGTATTGGTCAACAAGGTAGATTAATGCAGCCATATTCACTGCCCCTAAATTCAATTCTCTTTTATTCACGTTTTCAAATACATCGGAACGAGCATGGTGAATATCAAAATAGCGTTGGCTATCGGGCATTAAACCAGCGATAGGAGTCCCAAATGTTTTATTGAGAGGACCAATATCAGCACCTCCACCACCAGCCTGCAAGAAATCTGTACCATAAGGTTTCAGCAAAGGCAACCAGCTTTGTATTTTGGTTAGCTGCGCTGGAGACACAGTGAAACCGAACCCTCGCGGCGTAAATCCCCCCGCATCAGATTCTAAAGCAAATACATGTTTCTCTTTATTTTTTTGTGCTTCTTCTGCATATTTGTTCCCACCGCGCATGCCATTTTCTTCATTGGCAAATAATACAAAGCGCAGCGTTCTTTTGGGTTTGTAGCCCAATACTTTTAAAGTGCGTAAGATTTCCATGGTTTGTACAATACCTGCACCATCATCGTGTGCGCCCTCACCCACATCCCAACTGTCTAAGTGACCGCCTACTGTAATGTACTCGTTGGGAAATTCTGTGCCAGTTAATTCAGCTACAACAGAGTGCCCTTCTACATCGGGCTCAAAATGTCCATTGGTGGTCATAGACACTTTAATGCTGCCCTTCTTGGCGATTGACCAAATATAATTGGCGTCTTCATTACCCAAAGCAATGGCCGGAATTTTAGGATAAGCTTCGTCGTAACCAGTAGAACCCGTATGAGGGTTATTATCTGTGGCTTCAGTTAATGAACGAATCATTACACCCACCGCCCCATATTTAGCAGCCCTGCTGGGGCCAGAACGTCTGTATTGACCGGCTTCACCATAAGACTTGAATGTTTGAATATTGGCCGCATTAAATTGATTGTTGAAATACACAATCTTGCCTTTCAATTGGTCTTTCTTGGCTTCCATTTCATCAAAGTCTTGCACAGCAACCACTTCAGCCACCACAGGTTTGCCACCAGACCCAATTGAATTACCCAATGCCAAGACATCTAGAGTACGATTGGTTTTTTTACCATCCTGCATCACCACGGCCGCTGCATCTTTGCCACCTCTTTTCCAATTCGGCATCATGCAAGCTTGTAAGAAAACTTTGTCTGCACCAAGTGCTTTCAAAGTAGATTCACCCCATTGCACGGCTTTGTTGTATTGCGCAGAGCCAGCCAAACGATTGCCAACGCCCTTGGTTAATTGACGAAGTAAATCGTGCGCTTTGCCATTGCGCATAATTTCATCACTTATTTTTTTAATATAAATTGAATCTGCTTGTGATTGTGCAGAAAGCAGCATTGGAATACATGCTGCCAATATTAATAATTGCTTCATAGTCTAAAGTTAATGAATTAAGGTGTTTTTTGCGCTTTGATGAATGGCGCAAACAAAATCAAAAAAAAGCCGTTCTTTACATAGACTAATCTAGCAGTTTATGCGAATAGGTATTGTGTGTTATCCAACATTTGGTGGATCAGGTGTTTTGGCGACCGAATTGGGTAAAGCATTGGCCGACGAAGGCCATCAGGTCCATTTTATCACTTATCAGCAACCGGTAAGACTCAATGTATTTAATACCAATATATTTTACCATGAAGTAAGGGTGCCCACTTATCCATTGTTTGATTATCCACCTTATGAAGTAGCATTGGCCAGTACCATGGTAGATGTGATCATGAATTATGATTTGGATTTATTGCATGTGCACTATGCCATTCCGCATGCATCTGCGGCCTATATGGCGCGTCAAATAGTACAGAAGAAAACAGGCAGACATGTACCATTCATTACTACGTTACATGGTACAGATATTACCCTAGTAGGGAAAGACAAAACCTATGAACCCGTTGTTACTTTCTCCATTAACGAAAGCGATGCCATCACTGCAGTATCCAAAAACCTGCGCGATGAAACCTTTCAATCCTTTGCCATAGAAAAAGAGATAGAAGTCATTTACAATTTTGTAGACGTTAGTCGCTTCAATAAAAAACCAATTGATGCATTTAGAAAAGTGATTGCACCCCATGGTGAAAAAATATTAATGCACGCGAGTAACTTTAGAAAAGTGAAAAGAGTGACCGATGTTATCAAAATATTTGCTGCGGTTCAAAAAGTAGTGCCTTCGAAATTATTAATGGTGGGAGATGGCCCGGAGAGACCCGCATGTGAAGAATTGATGAGAGAGTTGGGGGTAGAACAAGATGTGCGGTTCTTAGGCAAACAGGAACAAATAGAAGATATTCTTGCAGTAAGCGATGTGTTCTTATTGCCATCTGAATACGAAAGTTTTGGATTGGCCGCATTAGAAGCCATGGCAGCCAGAACCGTGGTAATCAGTACCAATGCGGGTGGATTAAGCGAAATCAATATTCAAGGCCAAACAGGGTTTATGGCCGAAGTGGGCGATACCGCAGCCATGAGCAGTTTTGCCATTGAATTGCTGCGCGATGAAAGCCGACTCAACACCATGAAAGAAGCTGCGTATACACAAGCCACTTTGTTCGATATCAAAAATATCATCCCGATATACGAAAAACTATACGGCAGGTTTTGTAGGATAGGTTTGTGACAACTGCCCAAAAAATAGTACTGACTTTTTATAAAATCCTTACTATTTGTATACTAAAACCATGTGATTCGTCTGCAATGCGAAAAGGTTTCGGTGGCCAATACAAACCAAATTGAACCGCTGGTCGTAAACGGTACTTTTCAGCAACGTGAATATTTAAACCAAGTGGAATAAAAAGACGTTGTACTGAATAAGACCTTCCACTCCAACTGCGATTTTCATAATTAAGTGATCCTAGTACTTCAGTACCTCCGTTGGTGCTTGTAAAAGTTAATTTGTCTATGCTGCTACTGTAAGTATGTAGAATTGATTGATGATACAAATATTGAATTCCTGAGAAAAAAGACGCTTTTTTCTCAGGACGAAAAATGTAAGTTAATCCAAGTTGCACTCCTAAATAATTGCGTCTTTCGGAAAAGTTTAAGGTTTCAATATTTCGTTGATTCACGGAAGGTATTGGATTTGTCATATATCGTTTCGACAAAAATCCAGTGGGGTGACTTTCTTCTAAACCCACTGAAATACCCAGATTTATTAATAACTTTTTGCTTAGTTTACTATTTCCTTTTAAAGAGAATGCTGTTGAAAAATTAATAGATTTTGTTAGACTGTAAAACCTTCCTGAACCACCAAGTGCATCATGCTGAAAGTTATTTATGTAGTTATTGAATTCAAGTGGATTTTTCATTAGGTAACTTATGGTCAGAGGGTTGTTACCAAAGCTTTGAGTTTCAAAAAAATTTGTGCCTATTTGAAGTTCAGTAAGTTTTTGAGCTCTTGTATTTTGTGAAATTAAAATGATAATTATCAATACATATTTTCTCATATCATCAGAAAAAGCTTAAAGAATATTTTTCTTAGTTTATGACATGAAATTATAATGCTTGGTAGATATTTCTTTATGAACAATTACTAAAATTGTGTTAACAACTGTTCAATACTATTCAACACAATATCACATAGCAAGTTCAACTCCGCTTCTGTAATAATTAATGGAGGTGCTATTCTGATTCTATCTGGCGCAAATAAAAACCAATCCGTTACCAATCCATTTTGAATACAAGCATGTGCGATGGCCTGTGCTTGTGCATCTGAAGCAAATTGTACACTCATCCACAAGCCATGGCAATTCATCGACACAATGGCTGGGTGTTGCAATCTTGTTTTTAATATATTGGCTTTGTGCTGTACTTGTTCAATCCAAGTCCGATTTTCCAAGAGCAATTCAAACGCCGCTTTGCCTGCAGCGCAAGAAACCGGGTGTCCGCCGAATGTAGTAATATGTCCTAGAACGGGAGCATAGGTTAAAGTATTCATGAGTCGTTGGTCGGCTATGAATGCACCCAGCGGCATCCCTCCCCCCAATGCCTTGCCCAATAATAAAATATCGGGCACAATGCCGTATTGTTCAAATGCCCATAAAGTTCCTGTTCTACCAAAGCCCGCTTGTATTTCGTCTAATATCAACAACACACAATGTTGATCACATTTTGCGCGTAAAGCTTTCATCCATGTTTCGGAGGGAGCAGTTACGCCGCTTTCTGCCTGAACCGTTTCAATAATCACGCAGGCTGTTGATGAATCGATGGCTTCAATCAATTCATCAGAACCATAATTAAAATGATACACATCGGGCAACAAGGGTCTGAATGCGTTTCTAAAGTATTCATCGCCCATTACACTCAATGCGCCCTGAGTACTGCCATGATAGGATTTATTGGCTGCAATAATTTTAGTGCGGTTGGTAATGCGCTTAGCCAGCTTCATTGCGCCTTCTGTGGCTTCTGCCCCACTATTGGTAAAATACACGCAGTTTAATGAAGAGGGTAAATATTCCGTGAGCAGTTTTGCATAAGCTACCTGAGGTTGTTCAATAAACTCTCCATACACAATCACATGCATATAGGCAGCCGCTTGATCTTGCACCGCTTTAATAACAGCGGGATTACTATGTCCAATATTGCAAACACTAAAGCCCGATATACCATCAATATATTTTTTTCCATGGGTGTCGGTGAGCCACACCCCTTCTGCACTGGCCATTTCAATGCCAATGGGTTTGGGCGAAGTTTGTGCTACATGGTCTAAAAATAATTGCCGATTGTTCATTTGAACCCAAACTTATACTAAGATTCTCGATTATTTATATCTTCATTGCAAATTCTATTATGGCTACTATTTTACCTGTACTTGGCAAACACCCTCAAATGGGCGCTGATTGTTTTATTGCACCCAATGCAACTATTGTAGGCGATGTAGTAATGGGTGATGAATGCAGTGTATGGTTTAATGCAGTCATTCGTGGAGATGTGCATTATATTAAAATGGGTAACAAAGTAAATGTACAAGATGGTGCGGTGATTCATTGCACTTATCAAAAAAATCCAACCGAAATTGGCAACCGCGTTTCGATAGGTCACAATGCATTGGTGCATGGATGTACCATTCACGATGATGTGTTGATTGGGATGGGATCAATCGTAATGGACCGTTGCATTATTCATTCGAATTCTATCATTGCTGCTGGTGCTGTTTTATTAGAAGGCACAGTAGTAGAATCAGGAACAATCTATGCTGGCGTACCTGCGAAGAAAGTAAAAGACTTGTCACCCGATATGGTGCATGGGGAGATTGATCGAATTGCAAACAACTATGTAAAGTATGCTTCTTGGTTTAAGGATTATAACCACAATAACTTTTTGAAGCAATAACTAATACTTTTTGTCTTCCATGGTGTCTAAGATGGTTAAATAACTCACGTATCGGTCTTCGGAAACTGAACCGATACCTACTTGTTGCTTCACTGCGCAGCCTGGTTCATTAATATGCATGCAGTTATTAAATTGACAATCGTTGAGCAATAAACGCATCTCCGGAAAATAATGCGAGAGTTCCGATTTGCTGACATCTACAATCCCCAATTCCCTTACCCCTGGTGTATCAATGATATGGGTCTGTTCATCTATGTCGAACATCTCCGCAAAAGTAGTGGTGTGTAATCCCTTCCCACTCCAATCGCTTACTTCCTGTGTTCTCAAATTAAATTGTGGAAATAAATGATTAATAAAAGTTGATTTCCCTACGCCACTATGTCCACTTAACAATGTGGTTTTATTGGTCAATAGATTTTTTACTTCTTCTAGTCCTTGATTGTTCTCGATACTGGTTAGCAGAACTTGATACCCTGCATTGGTATAGATCTCTTTCAGCTCATGAAACTTCTCCATTTCTTTGGCCCTGTATAAGTCTGCTTTATTGAAAACAATAATGGCAGGAATATGATAAGCTTCGCAGGAAATTAAAAATCGATCTATAAAACCTTGAGAAGTTTTGGGGTCACGCAGCGTTGCAAACAATAAACTTTGATCTAGATTGGAAGCAATAATATGGTGCATCCGTTTATTATGTGGAGACACCCTGGCCACATAATTTCGCCGATCATGAATTTGGTGAATGATGGCCGACTCTTCTTGAACATCTTCAATATCCATTTCTACCTCATCTCCTACTGCAATAGGGTTGATAGATGTATGACCATCAATTTTAAAAATACCTTTTGCACGGGCATTATAAAATTGTCCATTTGCAGCTTTTGCTACATACCAGCTACCCGTTGATTTGTATATTTTGGCCTTCACAAGTACGAAGATACTAGCAGCACGCACAATTTTTGCGAAATATTAACCCAAATAAAGCCTAAGAGGGCTTAACAGAACTGTTTCAAGGGATTAAAAAGAATATCTTTGGCCCATGGCAAAATTTGCGCACGATGAAATAGTGCCTTTTAAAGAAAGTGAACTGGCAAAGAAAGACCAGGTAGCCGATATGTTCAATAATATTGCCTATCGCTACGATTTTTTAAACCGCTTTTTAAGTGCTGGGATTGATGTGGGCTGGCGAAAAACAGCCATCAAGCAACTCAAAACAATCGCTCCAAAAAAGATATTGGATGTTGCAACCGGCACGGCCGATGTGGCATTATTAACCGAACAAATATTGAAACCAACCGAAATTGTTGGCATTGATATTTCGGATGGCATGCTCGGTTTTGGAAGAGAGAAAATTAAAGCAAAGGGCTTAGAAAACACCATTACTTTACTCAATGGCGACAGTGAAAACATTCGTTTTAACAACGATTATTTTGATGCCATCACAGTAGCTTTTGGGGTAAGAAATTTTCAAGACCTGAGTAAGGGTTTAAAAGAAATGCATCGCGTGTTGAAACCAGGCGGCAAGGCAGTTATCTTAGAATTTTC
>QLAH01000126.1_pt1 | contig 66282 bp, 56 predicted proteins | sample 4693081 | NCBI WGS metagenome assembly QLAH01 (sample SAMN09425401, study PRJNA476045) | Lake water metagenome, whole genome shotgun sequencing project.
CTCCATATTCCCAAACCCAACTGTGTCCTATCAACAATAGAAGATAGCTCATTATCCTTTTTACGTTTTACTATTCGAATATACGTTTTTTTAGCCTATTGCGGCGAAGTCAGTCCCGATTGCTATCGGGATTTGCCGAGCGGGTGTGCTATCATAGAGGACTTTGGATAGCTGGAGTTGGCGTATTTTTAATTACACATATTTCAATAATTCGGTAACTAACCTAAAAACAGTTGTAGTTGATTCTTCTGTCGAAGGATTAATGTGATCAAAATGATTATAGTTTCTTTCTGCTCTTTCAATAGCAAGTATTTTTCTTTCTTTACCTGTTTTTTCATCTGTTCCATCCAATAGTTCAAAAAAAGCTTCCGTTATAATTTTACTTTTTTCTCCGTCATAGTTTAGTCTATATGGCTTTATTAACTGATTGATTTTATCATTATATTGATTTCTATGCATCCCACCGCCTTGATGGTCAATAAAATGTAGTATTAACCAATATTCAAATGCTTGATTTGAATAAGCAACACTAAAACCATTACTTTCTGCAAGAATAATTGCATTGTTGAAGTCAACATTATTGAAATCATCTTTGTCAAAGACACACCAAACTTGTTCATATTTACCTTGAGCTGCAATTTGTATAGTTCTGTTGACAAGAGAAATAGTGTTGTAACCTTCACCAACAGGTTTAATTGTGGCTGATGACAATCTAAATTGATTAAAATAAGAAGGTTCTGTGTTTTTGCCTTCACATACAATTAGTATTGTCGGCTTTTCAGCCAATATTGGTTCTGGTCTTTCAAAACTTACTTCAGTTCTTCTTTTAGCTTTTAATTGTTCTTTGTGCCTTTGTTTATCTTCTGCTTGTTCAGCTTTTTTATCTTTCATTCTCATATTGTGGTAGAATATAGTTAAGATTGTCAAAAAAGCCTAAAAAAGGAACAGCTCCATACTTACCTTTGATATAATTTTCTTCAAATGATTCTGATTTCCTTACTTCATCGGATTTGAAATCAGCTAAAGAATATAGTTTAGCTTCTCCAAATTTATTTTTATCAGTGAACCAAATTTGATCACGCCTAAAAAGACCCGAGCTCAATAGATTAGTGTCATGAGTATTGAAAATTAGTTGTGCATTTTTTTTATTTAATTCTTTTGAATTAAATAAAGAAACAATTTTACATACTAAATTTGGATGAAGTTTTGAATCAAGTTCATCAACAATTAGAGTATATCCATTTTCAATAACATCCAAAATAGGTCCGGTTAATGCAAAGAATTTTCTTGTTCCAGATGATTCATCATCATCTAACGAAAAATTAACAATATCTACTGCTTTTTTATTTGAATCAAACTTTTTATGCAATGTTAGAATATCTGAAAGTAATTCCTTCTTTTCATCACTGACCTCTTTGATAATTTTATCTTTTAATTCTTTTGGCATATCTTTAGGAAGGTTATCAATATCTATTTTTTCAAGTTTAATATCTTGAATTCCTAAATCAGCAGCTTTTAATAAATTCAAAATATTTGCTTTATGATTTGGATCATCAGTTTTACTTAATGTAAATCCTCTATATCCAGATTCATTAAGCCCCGAAATAGCTTTAAGTTCTTTAAACCAATCAATTACTTCAATTGAAGTTTTATCGTTAAATTGAGCAGCTACAGATACTAATAAAGCATTATTTCTTACAAGGCCTTCTTTAATTACTGTTTTTCCTTTTGTGAAATTTCTGGAATGTGTTTCAAAATTTTCTCCGTCTCTGTAAAAAAGTTCAATCTCTTTAGTCTTTGGTTTGTAGTATAACCATTCTGAAATAACACTTTTTTTATCGACTTCAAATCCATATCGAAACATTACATCATTATGTGTGAAAATCACCTCAAACTCAGAAGGGGAATTTTCTGTTTCACTACTTAATTTGAATGGTTCTACGTCAATTTCATCTCCCTTTTGACTTTCTTTTGAACTTGAAATCACAAAATATTTCATAAAACCTAAAGCTTCAAATAATTTGCTTTTTCCACTAGCATTTGCACCGTAAATAACAGCACTTTTAAGTAATCTTAGGTTGGAATTTGTGTCGTAATATACGTTGTCAAACTCACGAGTGTCTTTATCGTAGTTTGAGGCAACAAGGCTTAAAGAGACTTTTTCTTTAAAAGTTCTAAAATTTTTAACCGAAAACTGTAAAAGCATAATATTTGCATTTATCGTAAATAATATGCGAATATACGTTTTATTTTACACAAACAAGTAAAATGAGGTTTAAATTTAACTCTAATGCTGTTAAGGTTTAGTTTTTTACACTTGCTACCGTCTATAAATATATTGAGATTTATATATCACATTAAAATAGTTTACATAATTTCATTATCCCGCTAAAACCCGTGCTATTTGCATTCACCAACCCAAACCTAAAAAATTAATTCACCATTTCCTAAAAACCACATTATCTATTCCAAAATCCTCCATATTCCCAAACCCAACTGTGTCCTATCAACAATAGAAGATAGCTCATTATCCTTTTTACGTTTTACTATTCGAATATACGTTTTTTTAGCCTATTGCGGCGAAGTCAGTCCCGATTGCTATCAGGTTCGACGAGCGGGATAGCAGAGAGACTTAGTATAGCTGGGTTAGAAGCCCATCATTGTCAGGCTGACTTTTAGTTTATTTTTGTAAGACGTTTAAAATCTGTAAATTAGCAACATTTAGCAAAGTAATTGTTATAGCCGGTGTTTATTTCCATAGACCTTGGTTTTGCCAATTGTTTAAAAACCCTAATTTATATATTGGAATGTTTGGATTATTTGCAAATAGAGTTAATATTTTACTTTTAATTTGATGATTTGGCGTTACTTCATTACACAAGTAAACCATAGTACTAATTATCAAAAATGGTTTTTTAGTTTGAACGGAGGTTAATGGCTTGTCCAGCCAAACAGAAAGAGGATTATTTAAAATAGCTATAGGTACTTTAACCATATTTCTACTCCAAAGTCTGGAATGGTGGGCTATAATATTCCTAACATATGAAATTGCTTCTAACCAACTTGATAATTCACTATGCAGGTTTAATCCCATTTCTTTAGCTATAGTTGCCTTTTCAGGTAACTGGTGTTTTAAATTCTTGTATAGTTTCGACAAAGTTCCCATTGAGGCGACTTCCATTATTTTCCAAGCATCTGCATCTTGGTTAGGATATCTTTGTCTTTGGTCTTTGATAAAAATTTCTTGACTTCTAAAAAATTCTTTTTTGAGTTCAAGAATTGTATTCTGGTAGATAGTTATGTTTGGGTCAGATGGTAATGGTGTAGTTTCAAATAAATTGGGATTTAAATACCATAGACCACCATATGCCATTGATAGATGGTAAATCATTTTGGTTCGTAATGCTATTTCTATACGTTCAATGGCATCAAAAAGTATCAATCGCAAGTGCCTATCAAAAGTATATCTGTCTAATATGTCTTCAAAGTAAGTATTGGGTTTTAAGGTGTGCTGTGTATAGTCGACTTGCATATCCCACCAATAGCCTTTGAGACGATAATAACTAATATTTTCTAAAAAGTGGTGTGCAGATTGCTCGTCATTAAAGAGCATACCTCGCTGTTTGAGTAAGGCAATTTGGTCAGCAATGGAGTGAGGAGCTTTATTTGCCATAGCTATAAAAAAAGAATGACCCGCTAGCAGATCTTACGGTATGCTGAACGGGTACTGTTGATGCAAAGGTACAACTATTTTTGAATTCTGTAAGCTTTTTCAAAATATTTTCCTATTCGTTTTTAAATCAAATACTTAACTATACTTTTGTATAAGTTTATATTTCCTAATTAACTATATTTATCTGCCTAATATCTTCAAAGATAGTTAATTTTTTTGATGTCATTTTTTCTCGATGTTGTCTTCTTTCTGTTGACTATAACTCGTGAATATATTCATGTTTATATAACTTTTACAAGGCTACATAATTTCATTATTTCGCTAAAATCTGCGGTATTTGCATTCACCAACCCAAATCTAAAAAATTAATATAACATTTCCTAAAACCCACATCATCTATTCAAACACCCTCTAAAATCCTAAACCCAGCTGTGTCCTATCAACCATAGAAGATAGCTCATTATCCTTTTTACGTTTTACTATTCGAATATACGTTTTTTTAGCCTATTGCGGCGAAGTCAGTAGGGATTGCTATCGAGGTTTGCTGAGCGGGGTGCTATTATAGAAGACATAGGTGAGCTTGACAGGGTTGTACTTTTATTTTAATAGTAAATTCAACTTTGCATTATACATTCCCAAACTGTCTTTATTTATTCCATTGAGTCCAAAATACTTTATTGATTTTGTTTTCAGCACTACTTTTTTTAATTCAACAATTTCAATATTTTGTTTTGTTATAAGTGAGAATTTAATGTTTTCATTGTCCAAATCTGTTATGAATTGTGATATTGATTTTGAGTTAATATCTAACTGAATATTGTTGAATATTAATTTAAAAAGGTTTGTTTTAGTGTTATAAGTTCTGACTTCAATATAGCTGTCTTTTATATCAGAATTGTAAGTTGAAAAAATGACTTTGTTACTATTCTTTTTTAAATTGATTATTATAGAACTGTCTTTTGAACTTGCCATTCCAAAAAAATCAAAACTTCTAATATCTTCATAAACATCCTTTTGTAATTTATAGTTTTTTTTTGCTAGTTTATTTTCTTTAAAAAGATTTTCATCAAAAAAAACAGACAACGGTATCGAGTCTAAATCTTCAACGTTTCCACCTGGAACATTAATCTTTGATTTACAAAAAGTTAGTATTTCATCTCTAAATTTATTATCAAATTTTGATTCAACTTCACAATCTAACAACAAAAAGTCAGGAATTAGATGAGATTGTTTTTTAGCATCTTCTTTTGTTAATTCCTGTGAAATTTTATAAGTCCCAAAAAATGCCAGTGCTGTTCCTCCAAGGAAGAGAATTGTCCATAATATCATTCTGTTGGTTTTAATATTAAAAAACATAATTTCTAATTGTATTTTTATAGCGATACGATTTAGTATTACCGCCAACTAATGAATATACTCATGTTTATATAACACTTTAAAAAAGTTTACTCAATTACTCTGTTCCGCTAAAACTTTGCTATTTGTCTTTCAAAAACTCAAATCTACAAAAATAACTTGCCATTTTATGAAACTTGATAGTTTTTATCGTTAATCTCTAACAATGATCAAACAACGAATACTTATATAAACTTGGTTTAATTATGGCTCAATTATAATTTCTCTATAGATTCCAATTGGACTTACAGAAACTTTTGGATGATATACTTCAAAGAATTTTTCTAATCCTTCCATTGAAGAAAAAACACCACGAAAAACTTTGTCATAACTTTTTTCAACAGAATGTTCTGATTCTGAACTATCATTAAATTCATCACTTGGATTTGTTCTAGGGTCTTCGAGTTGTGGACAATTAGTGATTATTCCAAATATTGTCAATTTAACAGTTGGTCTACTACCATAAGAATAAATAGTATTTTCAAATGAACCGTTTGTAAGGAATTCATTTTTTAGATTTGCCAATAACTGAAATTCTGGAAAAATATCAAAAGGTAGAAGTCTAAAATTTAATCTATTAGGATTTAGGGTAGATAGAAAAAGTTGCAATCTTTCAACTAAAGTTTCTTCTAATAGAACAGCATCTGAATTATCTTCAATACATTTATCAAGTTTCTTTTCTATAATATTTAGATTATTTAATTCCTTTTGATTATGAACTCTTTTTAAACTTTTCTTTTTCTCATCAATTTGTTTTTTAAGTTCAATAACGTCAGGATGTCCTTGTAAAACTGAACTATATATAAGCCTTTGTATTTCATTAAAATTTTCAAGAACCGTTTTTAATCTATCATAATTTTCAAATGTACACCAACCTGTTGCTTTTACGTAAGTAAAACTAGGTACTTTTTCTAGGAAATTATTAAAAGTAGTATCTAATTCATTATTTAAATCCTTTAGGATTCCGCAAGCATTCAATTTAGTTTCAACTTCATTAAGCAATTCATGAAAAAGTTCAATACGTTCTGTTCGAATTGTCTTTTCTTTATCATTAAGACCTGTTTGAGCATTAAATATTTTTATATCAACACCAATTTTTGCTTCACCACCTTCCTCATTTTCAACTGCTTTTGTAATTTCTTGTAATAATCCACCACTTAGTTGACTATGCAAAGATTTTGCTTTGTCATAATCAAAATAAATTAAGTCTTTAATTGATTTCATATATTATTTTGAAATTTTTTTAATTTTCGTTCTTCTTTCAATCTGTTAACCATATTATCGACTAAACTTGTAATTGAGTTTTCTTTATCATATTGGTTCAAAAATTCTATTAATTCTTTTTTCAGTTTTTTATTTTGTCTGAATAATTTATTACATAAATTTTTGTCTGAAATTCCAGCTTCTGTTGTTAAATAGTCAATAAATAAAGTTAACAAATAACCGATAAAGGCAAATGGATTGTGATATCCTTTAAAAGAATCATACTCGTATTTGTCATTTTTTTCATTTCTATAATTTCCTGACGAAATCATATTAAGATGAGTGTGTTCGCATAAGTATGGATAGAAAGACTGATGTAATTTAATTTCAAAATCAGATTCTAAACTGTTAGCCATTTTGGATATTCCTATCCCAAAATCCTCTATTTTTCCATTATTAGGGTTTATAATTTTATTCTTTTGTAATCTTCCATTCTTAGCTATTGGATGAGAAATTAAATTTGTCGAAACTCCTAATGCTTTATACGTAAAATGAAAAACTTCTTTTGGAGTTTTAGAAACATATTTAATTGCTAAATAATTTTCATAAATTGTTCTAATAATTATTTGTGAATCTTCTTGAAAAAAATTTTCAGCTAATTCAAGAGAAGCTCTAAAAGATTTATAACTCTTAAAAATTCCAAAATTTATAAAGTCATGAAAAATGTCTTTAAATTTTATTTCATCTTTTTTTTTTGTTATGCATATTACTTTCCCATTTTTATCGAGTAATTTTTCAAAAAGTGACATTTGAGTAATTATTGAATTTCTTAAAATCAATATGTTTTCTTTTTCTTCAAGAATAAAATCAGGAATTTTATCTATTGAATCTAAATTTTTCATTTATTTAAGTTTGTTTAAATTTATATAATATGATTAAGTTTAAATTATGAAAATGTATATAAAATATTATTTCAGAATTATTCTAAAAAATACTCTAATAAATTTAAAACAATAACTTGCAGCTGCTATATGAATGAATAATAAAACATACTTTATAAAATCTAATTTTGAAAATAAATCTTCAATTAGAAAATACAACATAGTAAGGAAGACTACAAAAAAACTAAAATATATAGAAGATTTTAATGTGTTATTTAAGTCTTCTATTCCCCCAGATTTTTTAATAAACTCCATTTTGTCATTTTTAACAGAATGTAGTATTGTAGTTATTGTGAATAAAAAACCAAGAAGAATACTAAATACTGTTATTGATAATTCAAGAAACTTATTTAAATTTAATGCAATGCAGAAAAATTTACAAGAATAAAATATCACTGCTGTTGTAAATGCGGATATAATTATCGGTAAAATTTTTGTAAAATTCATTTTTGTAATAATTCAAGCTGTTCTCTATATCTTAAAAAATCACCTTCTAATTGGTCATATTTACTTTTAATTTGAAAATTACCTATAGTTCTTGTTTTATTAATAGTCAATTCAGTAATTAATCGATTAGATATTAAATCAAAAATATGATTGTTATCTGTTTCAGCATCAGCACCTGTGACTCTAAAACTTTTTGCAATTTCTTCACCTTTTTCATTTTTCTTAAACCATTGAGCTAATTGTTTGACAGCTTTATCGGAAAGGCTTTTCTTTCTAGAACGACCATTTGAAATAATTATTTTAGCTGATGCACCTTTGAGATCTTGCATCAAATCTAAAAGATTTGAAGCATTCTTTTCGCTAGGTTTTAAAATTCCCATATCATTATTAGGTATTGCCAAATCCAATTCTATTCTTTTGTAATCTGATGAATTTAAAAATTTATTATATTCATCAGGTAAAACGACAGTTTTGAAATCTAAATCTAAAATATTAAAATTTTTTTTGAGAAAGTCTGATACAGATTTTAGAGATGTTCCGGGTTTTTTAGATTCCAAACCTAATATTCTTGTTTTTTTATCATAAATAAATGAACTATCAAAACCTAAACCATCAAAAGCACCTATCTTTAATTTTGTTGGTTTATTCTCAGATTCATTATAGACTGGAGGAATATTGGTAGTCTGATTGTAAACAAAAGTGCCAAAAATATATCTATTATGTCTTTCTTCTAGATTATAAAGATTAACATTTCCATCTGAATGGTCTATTTTAATATATTTTTTTTTCTCAGTAAATATTTCTCTATCGCATTCTTGAAATATTTTTCGTTTAGTTTCTTCTTCTAGATTATCATCAATAGGTAAAAGCTGATGATAATATACATTTGTTGTTTTTGTTTCTGTCATGTCAAAGAGTTTAATTTTAGGTTAACCTATTTATATTAACTGTTTAAATTCTAATAATTTAGGCTAAATTTTGTAAAAAAGCGATAATAAAATTGATGTATTTGTAAATTATCATGTTTAACTAAACCAAAACCACTTACCCAAAAGGCAAGTAATCAATATTTCCGCTAAAATCTGTGGTATTTGTAATCAGAAACTCAAATTTAAAAAATTAATTTAACATTTCCTACAAACCATATCATTTTCCCTCAACTGTTTTCTACTATGTTAATCTCCTCCTCACTCAACCCATACAACCCATACACCATCCAATCAATCTCCCGCTCTAATGCAATCGTGTCCGCCAAAGGATTGTCTTTTTTTAGGGCTAAGATTTGATCGACTTTTTCAATGAAGGGTTGTTGGTCGGAATGGGATATTTGTTTGATTGGAAGTTTTTCAAGATTTTCTTTTTTTATCTCAGCTAATGCTTCACCTTTTTCTGGATTTAGCAGGTAATGATAATAGTCTAAAAGCTTTGAATTTATTAATGATAAAATATATTTTAAATTAAAATTTGAATTTTCTAAACTTGTAATAATATGAAGGTTTTTCAAACAAATAAATTTTTCTACATCGAGAGTTGCAATAATAGAATCACTAGTTTGTCTTACGACAATTTTCTCATCATTCTCAAAATTTGCAGAGTATCTTGGTGCTGCTAAATTATCACCATATAATATCCAAACACCGCTTTTCCAATCAAGCTTATATCTATTTATGTCACTACCTCTTAAAACTCTTTTATAAGAATCACTCTTCTTTTCTTTAGAATCATAGATTCTATTTTTTACATCTTCTTTAGATTGTTTTGGATTCCCTTTTCCTACTTCATAAGGGTTCATTCCTGAAACAACATTTGAAATAGTTCCTAGATTTTTATTATTACTTTCGATTTTCCTTTTTAACAATAATTCTTCATTTGAAATTGTAATATTTATTGTTTCACCATTCAAACTAATCCAATCGTTTTGAGAACAATTCAAACTATTTTTATTTTCAATATTTTCAATAATATTAATTTTTATCTCCTTATTTGCTTTTTTTATCTTTTTAAAAAAAAGTGTTTGAGTATCAACTACTGCATCATCAAAAACAGCTTTTTTATAATGTGAGATTTCATGTATGTATGTGTTTTCAACTATATACTTCCTAATTTTTTTAAATTTAATATTTGTTAACCAAGTATTAGGAATTATGAATGAAAATTCAGCTTCTTCTTTCATTAAATCAATTGCTTGTTCATTGAAAAGCAGATAAGTATCTAATTGATAATCTTGATTTCTGAATTTGTTTAATAGTAATTTTTTTTCTTCTTCACTTAATTTTGCACCATACGGCGGATTCCCAATCACCACATCAAACCCCACAAAATCGCCTTGATCATTCAGCACTTCCGGAAACTCAAATCGCCACTCAAACGCATTTTCATAAATCTTGTTACTCTTAATTTCTTCCAGCTCGGTTTCCAGTTTTTGCACGTCGGCACTCAGCGTGTTTACCTTTTTGTTCCACTCCGTTTGCTCTTTTTTGCTGCGTTCAAACAAACCCACTTGTTGCGTATAATTAAATAACTCGCCTTTTAACTTTTCTAACCGCAGTTTCTTCGGGTCGTTCACCGCAATTTCACTCCTAAAATTCCCTTTGATGTCGGCTATCAATTGCTCCATCTCTCGCTTTTGCTCCTTGTTCTCCGCATTGCGATACGTGGCAACCGCCAACTTATAACTTTCTATGTTCCACTTGCTCTGCTTCAAGGCTTTCTTCAAATCCGCCTCCAACCCAAAACGGCTAATCAACGAATTCCCGCATTTGATGTTGATGTCAATATTCGGCAAAGTCTCCAACTCCCTAAACCCTAAACCGCCCCGTCTATTCTCTATATTCTTTTCTCTATTTTCTATACTCTTTTCTCTATTTTCTATACTCTTTTCTCTATTCTCTATACTCTTTTCTCTATTTTCTATACTCTTTTCTCTATTCTCTCTATAATACGCATTCTTCAACAACTCAATCCACAACCGCAATCTACAAATCTTCACCGAGTTAGGGTTGATGTCCACGCCAAACAAACAGTTTTCAATAATCGTCTGCTTTTCGTGAAACAAGGTTTCCTGTATGCGTTGGCTTTCTATGTTGTTGGGGTTATACACAAACGGCAAACTGTCTTCATCCGTCACTATCAATTCGTCGTTTACAATGTCAATGTGGTATTCTTTCAAGCGTTTGCCATCACGGTCCACCAACACTTTTAAATCATGCTTAATCGCAATCATCTCATTCAACGCCGAAACCAAAAAGTGTCCCGAACCCACTGCCGGGTCACAAATTTTAATGCTGTTGATGATGGTATTGGCTTCTTTACTGTCGTCAATCGTGTTGTATAACTGGTCAAAATCGGCACAATCCCAACCTTTCACTTCGTTGAACTTTTGCAACACCGCCCGGCGAATGGTTTCTTTACACATATACATCGTAATGAAACTGGGCGTGTAAAACGAACCGTCTTTGTAGCCGTTTATTTTTTCAAAAATCAAGCCCAACACCGAGGCGTTAATCAAGGTTTTGTTGTCTTCCTGAATGTCTTCGCTGCCTTCACTCGCAAAATCATAGGCATCCAAAAACGAGAAGAAATAGGGCAACGCTCCTTGCTCTCCCGTTTTTTTCTTTCCGTTGGCATCTTTAATCACCGTACCGCTCAAATAGGGCAGGGGAACATGGTCTTCCAACCCGGAAATAAACAAGGTGTGGTGTTCCAAATCGGTGGGTTCAAACAGCGAACTGTTTAAATACGGCACGTTGGCAAAAGGGATTTTCACACGGTCGTTGCGGTCTTCCGGTTTTTGGGCCAAGACCATAAAGAACAACGCATTGAGCTGGTCATAATCCGGAATCAAGTCGGCATGTAAAAACGCATAGCGTTTGTCGCCTTTGTGGTAGGCAATCAATTGAGCTTCCAACAGTTTGAGAAACAAAATCCGGTTCACCCACGTGATGCACAATTCCAGGGCAACGGTAAACAAGCGTTCGTCATAGGTGTCGCCATATTGTTTCACGTTGGGCAATCGGTTGATTTTATCCAAACTGTCCAATTGATTCATCGTATTTTCCAACAACGAACCTGCCAGTCGCTGACCTGCTTTGGGGCGTTCGATGAGTTTTTTGCCGCCTTCTTTGGTTTCGGTTAAGCCAATTAAATGCAACAATTCGTTATAAAAGTTTTTGTCCAACGAGTTGCTGTCATTGGCAAACGAAAGTTTAAGCAAATGCTCCGGCGAAAGCAATTTATATAGAACGATGAGTTTGGTATCGTCGGTTTTGTCGTCGTTGCGAAGAATTTTATCGTAGGAAGCCAAATCAAAATAGGTGTATTCGATTTTGTCTAAAAGCGTCTCGATAAACGGTTTAGCCATCTCCCGATAAAAGAAATCGGTGGAGGTACCGGAAAGTTTTCCTTCTTCAAATTCCTGAAATTGTTTAACAAACGCTTTGTTTTGAGCAAATAATTTATCGAACAGTTGTCCGTCAAAAATAAACCACTCATTCAAGTTGGTCGCCACCAAGTGTTTGATTTCAAGGTTTTTGTGTGTAATGCGTTCCCGCAAAAAGTAGAGCACCAATTCCTGCAAGGCTTTGCTGTTGAGGTTTTTCTCAGAAAGCATTTCGGCCTTATTCGCCGGACTTTTCGCTTCAATAATCACGCCCACAGGACTGGAGGCATCCTTACCGGTGTGAATCACCAAATCTTTACTGTCTTTGGTATTAATAAAGTGATTGGGCGAATAATAAGTATTCTTTAAAAAGTCAGCAATTAAGTTTTTATGAAACTCTTCCCGTTCTTTACCCGCATGATTTAATAAGGTAATCAAATTGCTTTTAAACAGTTCAATCCCCGAGCGGTTGGGTTTTATTTTCAAAAAGGCTTTATTGAGAGCTTTGCGAGGTTCGATGTGCATGTAGTTAGGATAATTTATTTCTCAAATATAAGGAAATTAGATGATTTTATAAATTAGATAAATTGACATTTATAAACAAAGAGGGATAATTTTGACTCAATAGTTGCAGATTACTAATTTCCATAAAAAGAGGAAACATCAAAATAATAAATCACTTCTTCGCCATTCGGTTTTTGAAATTTTAATGCCTCAAAAATTATCCCTTTTTCTTTTTGTCTATAATTTGTTTGGTCTTTAAATCGACAGCCTAAACAGTTTTCACGAGCATAATTATATTGCTCGTCAACACTATTAACTTTGATGGCATATTCAAATGACAAACCTCCTTTTTCGTTTTTTGTTGTTTTAGTTTCTGCTACTTTTGTATCAATAATCACATACTCATTGTCATTATAGTTCACAGCACTGTTTAGCATTTTAAACTGTATGCGTTGCTCATCTAAAATGGTATATTCATAATAATTTGTATGATTAGAAAAGTTATACTCCTCAAAAAATAGATTTCCGTTTACCCACCAAATGCCATTTTCTGTTATTTCATCTACTTCACCATCGGTAATTGTTTTGACAATCAATACAAAAGTGCCGTCAAAATAACGAATCGTTTTCCATTCTTTTTTCGTGTCTTCCATCTGCACACCGGCTTCGGAGCCTTCCCAAGTTCCTACTAATTGATTGTCAATTTTTTTTTCGATAGAAAGGGTTTGAGAAGAACAAGTACTTACCATAAACAGCACTATAACACAAGGTACAAAAGCACCGCAAATCAATTTTTTCATATCTAAAAAGTTTTAACATTAACCATCATACACAAAAAACCTTCACACGCCAATTGGCGTGACGTTGTAAGCCGCTAAAGGAATGTGGTATTTGTGTAATGGAATGGCTAAGATAAGAAAAAAGTAGTAAAAAAAAAGAAAATAACTGAGCCTTTTAAGTCCCCAATGTCCCCACCGTCCCAATCGTCCCCAACTGCCATCCAAACTTCCGACAACCGACAACTGAAAACAAAATAACCGTGAACCAAACTCAGCTACTCAGCTCCTCAGCCACTCAGCCACTTCAAAAAAAAAAAAATCCCCTGCCATAGCAAGGGAAAAAGAAAAGAACTTCTAATTATGACCACTTTTTACAATTGTTTTTTTCTTTCCCCAACCCTAAAGGGAGGAAAAAAACCATGCTTCGAACAAATAATCTCCTGAAAATGCATAAACTGATTTTGCTCCCTTTAGGGTCGGGGCAAACAAAATCAGCATAGCCAGAAAAAAAAGTATTTACAACAAATAGTCTCCTGAAAATGCATAAACTGATTTTGCTCCCTTTAGGGTCGGGGCAAACAAAATCAGCATAGCCAGAAAAAAAAGTATTTACAACAAATAGTCTTCTGAAAACGCATAAACTGATTTTGCTCCCTTTAGGGTCGGGGCAAACAAAATCAGCATAGCCAGAAAAAAAGAATTTACAACAAATTGTCTTCTGAAAACGCATAAACTGATTTTGCTCCCTTCAGGGTCGGGGCAAACAAAATCAGCATAGCCAGAAAAAAAAGTATTTACAACAAATTGTCTTCTGAAAACGCATAAACTGATTTTGCTCCCTTTAGGGTCGGGGCAAACAAAATCAGTCTTACAAAAGCTTTAGTATCCAACATACAAAATCAATTTATTTAATCAATAATTCTTCATTTATTTTTTCTAAAACAAATGACAAATTATTTATGACAAATTCATTTTTAAAACGAATAACTTTTAAACCATTAAAATTTAAATTCTTTTCTCGTTCAACATCTTTAATTTTTTGTTCTTCATTTTCATGATAACCGCCATCAAGTTCAATAACTAATTTATTTTTATGATTGTAAAAATCTACAATATAAAAACCAATTGGATGTTGTCTTCTAAACTTTTGACCGTTCAATTTATTTCCTTTTACTGCTTCCCATAATATTTGTTCAGCAGTAGTCATTCTGTCACGAAGTTCTTTGGCTTTCAAAAATATTTCTGCAGGAGCTCCTTTCCACATGGAATCATCCTGTTGATTGTCGTTTTTCTTATCTTTTTTCATACAATAGAATTACATGCACAAATTAAAAAAAAATAATACTTGTTTGTTTTTTTTCTTTCCCCAACCCTAAAGGGAGGAAAAAAACCATGCTTCGAACAAATAATCTCCTGAAAACGCATAAACTGATTTTGCTCCCTTTAGGGTCGGGGCAAACAAAATCAGCATAGCCAGAAAAAAAAGTATTTACAACAAATTGTCTCCTGAAAACGCATAAACTGATTTTGCTCCCTTTAGGGCCGGGGTAAACAAAATCAGTAAAAACCATATTTACAACAAATAATCTCCTGAAAACGCATAAACTGATTTTGCTCCCTTTAGGGTCGGGGCAAACAAAATCAGCAATTTTGCTCCCTTTGCTACGGGTCGGGGCAAACAAAATCAGCATAGTTAGAAAAAAAAGTATTTACAACAAATAATCTCCTGAAAATGCATAAACTGATTTTGCTCCCTTTAGGGTCGGGGCAAACAAAATCAGCATAGTTAGAAAAAAAAGTATTTACAACAAATAATCTCCTGAAAACGCATAAACTGATTTTGCTCCCTTTAGGGCCGGGGCAAACAAAATCAGTAAAAACCATATTTACAACAAATAATCTACTAAAAAAGCATAAACTGATTTTGCTCCCTTTAGGGTCGGGGCAAACAAAATCAGTAATTTTGCTCCCTTTAGGGTCGGGGCAAACAAAATCAGCAAAAGCAGAATAAAACCGTATGCCTTCCTTTGAGAACGTTTTGCATCAAAAAAGAATAAAATAAAATCAATTATTAAAAAAAACGATAATGTAAGTTATTAAGCGGAAGCCCCACTTTAATTGGACATTCAGAGGAAATGAACAAGATTTATGAGCGACTGTGAATAAAAAGTTTGTGTTAAATAGACATAATTTATTTGGTAAATACCTCCACCTTGTATACTTTTATACTTCGTTTACACGTGCACACGCTCGGGGTTTACAAACGACTTTAAAAACAGCTCATTAATCGGTTCCTAGGCCTATTTTATGAGCTTTTTTTATGGGGTTTTGGGAAGGTACTGAGGTACTGAGGTGCTGAGGTACTAAGGTGCAAAGGTACAAAGGTTCTGAGGTACTAAGGTGCTGAGGTGCAAAGGTACAAAGGTTTAGGTATAGAAAGAGGGGAGGATTGGGATGAAAAACGGTACTTTTTTTTAAGTGTAAAACCTAATTTTTGTACGGATTTACTTTTATTTTTTACGAATTTTCAGTGATTTTTTGGTGATTTTTGGCTAAATTTCAGTGTTTTTGAGCCCATTTTTCTTCAATTTTTACTCAAAATGAACCAAAAATCCGTTAAAATGGGCCAAAAAAAAGGTTCGCATCGTTTTATAAAATCATCAGGACGATTTTTATAAAACATCCGCATCTTTTTTGAGTAGAAAATACCGAGCTAAAGGCAAAAAAATAACCCTGAAGAAGTTCTTCAGGGTTTACTCACAACTAAAAGTTATGCTCCTTCACGGTTCCTAGGCCTGCTTTTGATAACGTAACGTTTTCAAAAGATTCTTGATGTTTTGTGCGGGACGAAACAATACTCTTGATTTGATAATCGAGTTACTCGTTACCTCCTCGGGAGTGTCCATTCCCAGCGAACTCACACCAATTTGAAACGAACCAATACGTCCTAAACGAACGATGCGTCCCTCCTCCAGCTGGTTAACCATTTGTTTTTCCAACGAAGCCAATACTGCCAAGCAGTCTGCTTCTGTTACGGTGCATTGCTCCGAGATCATTCGGGATAATTTTTCAATCCCCACCTCACCATCCCCGATGGCGGAGGCATAAAATTTTTCAGGAGCCAATAACTCCTGCGGATTTCTCCGCTGAACGGTTTGAAATTTAACTGCCATTTTTAATTGTGGTGTTAAATGAATAATAAATTTTGTTGCCGCTATTGGTCACAATGCCAACCCGTTACAACAGATGTAAAATTACAACACAAAATGGTAAATGAAAGTGAAACTTATTCACAATCGGGCATTCTTTTTAACAACCAATGAGGAAATTCTTACTTTAAAATATGCGAATAAAACATATTGATAATCAAATGATTAATAAGTTATTTTATTAATTTTACAACGAAAATCAATTGTTTTAAGAAGTAAAGTAAGTAAAAATTAGCGAAAAACAACGGAATTCTTCACCTACTTCTGTCCTCTCTTTCACACCCTACCTACATGCCCCTTAATTCCTTAATGGTAAAAAACAAAAGCGAAGCGTCTCTGCGAGAAACCAAAACAAGCGAAGCGTCTTAGTGTTCTTCGAGCCTCCTTAGTGCCCTTAGTGGTTAAAACCATCTCTAATCATGAAATGGCAATCATTCACCTGATGGACATTTTTTTTACAAAACAGTATACCTGTAGTGAATAACATTAATGGAATTGTATTTCCTCTTGGATAGTTTTTTGAACAAGTCTTTCTTTCATCTTAACAGCTATTAAAAAATACTTAAAGTTTACACCCCTCTGGATTTTAACATTTTTCAATGTTATATATTTGCACTCGAAAATGAAGCAGAAAAATACATACAAGTTTTTTTTAGTATTCTGGTTGATGCTACCGGGCTTGATGTTTGGTAATGGTTTTTTGGCAAATAAATACAACTTGGCTAGTAATGTGGGATTATATAAAGATTGTAAAGTAGCTTCAAAAATCGATATTCATACAAATACAATACCCATTAAAGGTGAGCTTCCTACTAATAATACTAACGAAAATCAACTACTCAATTTAGATATTGAAGAAATTGTTGAGTCTTGTGAAGTAGAATGCTATGATGTGTTTCCCAAATGTGTGTCTGTTGCTAAAACAGTAATCATTAGATATAACGAAAACGGTAATCTTCAATTCCAACCCGGAATTATTCCACCACCTCCCAAAAAGTAAATAAATTTTTAATTAGCAGGCTTGTTTTGTTTTTCTGATAACCGAAAAGCAAAACGAAAGCAATTATATCAATTTAAAATTTATTTAATATTCTCAAAAATGAACAAAATTATTTTGATCGTTAGTCTTTTTATAGGGACAAGCGTTACAATCTCTTGTGACACAAAAAAGTCTGAAAACGGCATACCCGAAACTTATCAAATTACAAATCCTATAGTAGTAGACACCACTTTTACAATTGACCATGTGGCAGAAATTCAATCGATTCAAAATGTTGAAATCCGCACAAAAATAAATGGATATATTGAAAAAATTCATGTTGATGAAGGTAAACCGGTAAAAGCAGGACAATTGTTGTTTAGTATTAATAGTCAAACCTTAGAAAAAGACCTTTTAAAAGCCAAAGCTTTGGTCAAAAATGCTTATGCAGAAGCTAAAAATGCCGAGTTAAATCTGCAAAATATAAAACTTCTTTCCGAAAAAAATATTGTTTCAAAAACAGAATATGAAAAATCTCAGGCAACTTATGCCGCTGCTCTTGCTCGCGTTGAGGAGCAAAAAGCCAATCAGTCTAGTGCTGAAATTTTATTATCGATGACAAAAATACGAGCACCATTTGATGGTATAATCAATCGTATTCCTTTTAAAATAGGTAGTCTTATCAACGAAGGTACTTTACTCACCACCATTTCAAACAATCAATCGGTTTATGCTTATTTTAATGTATCAGAAAAAGAATATTTGCAATTTAAAGAACAAAATGCTAAAGTGAAACCCAATGAAATTACGTTACTTTTAGCCAATGGCAAACCACATGAATACAAAGGAACGATAGAAACGATTGAAGGCGAATTTGACCAAAACACCGGAAATATCGCATTTAGAGCAAAATTCCCAAATCCGGATTTGTTGCTAAAACACGGATCTAGCGGAAAAATTCTATTGACCAACAGTATTAAAGGTGCCGTTATTATTCCTCAAAAAACCACATTTGAAATACAAGATAAACAATACGTTTATGTGGTGGATAAAAACAATACTGTTAGAGCTCAAAACATTGAAGTAAAACAACGTTTACAGCATCTTTATGTGCTTGAAAAAGGACTAAGCCCTACTGATCGAATCATTTATGAAGGCATTCAAAACCTGAAAGATGGTGATAAGATTACAGCAAAATTAATTCCTATGAAAGAAATAATTGCTACACTAAAAAAAGGCTAAATAACATTCAACATCATGTACTCAAAATTCATTCATAGACCCGTTCTATCCATTGTTATTTCATTAATGATTGTGCTGTTAGGAGTATTGGCATTAACCCAATTACCGATGACCCAATTTCCAGATATTGCACCACCCGAAGTTACGGTTACTACTAAATATACCGGTGCAAACGCCGAAGCCTGTGTAAAAGCAGTAGTTACAACGCTTGAACGTGCCGTTAATGGTGTACCCGGAATGGCATACATGTCCTCTGTCTCAGGAAATGATGGAACCAGTGTAATTAATATTATTTTTAAAGCAGGAACCGATCCCGAAATCGCTGCCGTAAATGTGCAAAACCGTGTTTCCTCTGTTCTTGACGAGCTACCTGAGGAAGTAATTAAATCTGGAGTTATTGTTGAAAAAGTGCAGAACAGTATGCTTTTGTATTTAAATATTTTGAGCTCTGACCCTAATTTGGATGAAAAGTTCCTATTCAACTTTGCAGATATCAATATTATTCCTGAGCTTAAACGAATCGATGGTGTGGGATATGCAGATATCATGGGACAACGCGAATATGCGATGCGGGTTTGGTTAAATCCGGTTAAAATGGCCGCTTATAATATTTCTACCGAAGACGTTATTCAAAGTTTAAAACAACAAAATATAGAAGCAGCTCCCGGAAAAGTAGGTGAAAGTTCAGGCAAAATTGAACAGTCACTTCAATATGTAGTAAAGTATACAGGAAAGTATAATACCAAGGAACAATATGAAAATGTAATTATTAAACGTGATTTTCAGGGCGAATTGTTGCGTTTAAAAGACATAGCCGAGGTAGAATTTGGCTCACTGGATTATGATGTACTATCAAAAGAAAACGGAAAACCTTCGGCTGCAATTGTTTTAAAACAACGCCCCGGTAGCAATGCCAGTGATGTTATTGAAAATATCAAAACGAAAATGGATGAACTAAAACAGTCGTTTCCTGCGGGAATTACGTATACGTATAGTTACGATGTATCCAGTTTCTTGAACGCCTCTGTTGAAGGAGTTATCTATACATTAATAGAAGCTTTTTTATTAGTTGCATTAGTTGTGTTCATCTTTCTTGGTGATTTTCGCTCTACTATTATTCCGGCTATCGCAGTGCCCGTTTCGCTTATCGGAACTTTTTTCTTCATGCAGTTATTTGGCTTTTCGATCAACTTGATTACGCTTTTTGCTTTGGTGTTAGCCATTGGAATTGTAGTAGATAATGCCATTGTAGTAGTGGAAGCTGTGCATGCAAAAATGGAAGAAGAACATCTCGATCCCAAAACTGCAACCGAGCGAGCCATGGAAGAAATTGGTGGTGCTATTATTGCCATCACGTTAGTCATGTCGGCAGTATTTATTCCGGTAGCATTCCTTCCCGGACCGGTGGGCGTTTTCTTTCGACAATTCTCTGTTACAATGGCCATTTCAATTGTGCTTTCGGGAATAATCGCATTAACATTAACCCCTGCTTTGTGTGCCTTGTTATTAAAAAATACGCACGGACAAATTCGTAAAAAAACAATAGTCAATCGATTTATTGATAACTTCAATTCAAAATACAATAAAATTGCACAACGCTACCGTCGTATTTTAGAGCGTATTGTAAACAGACGTTCTGTAACGATCATAAGCTTATTAGTTTTTTGTTTCATCACTTTTGGATTAGGAAAAATGCTACCGGGTGGATTTATTCCAAATGAAGATCAAGGTACCATTTATGCCAGCATTACTACACCTTCCGGAGCCACATTGGAACGTTCGGAAAATGCAGTTGATGCCATTCAAGAAGTTGCATTGAAAAATCCTAGTGTTGCCTCTGTTTCTACCTTGGCAGGATATAATTTTTTAACCGATGGAACCGGAGCCTCATTTGGTATGAACTTAATAAGCTTGAAAAGTTGGAAGGACAGGAGTGGCATAACCGATCAAGATATAATTCAAGATTTAAAAGAAAAAACAAAGTTCATTAAAGACGCCAAAATCGAATTTTTTACTCCACCACCCGTTCCGGGATACGGAAATTCGAGTGGTTTTGAACTACGCATCTTAGATAAAACCGGTAAAAGCGATTTAAATAAATTAGAAGAAGTGGCTACTAATTTTGCGATAGAACTCAATAAAAATGAAGCCATAAAAAATGCATTTTCATCCTTTGATGCCAGTTTTCCCCAATATTTAGTAAACATTGATAATACAAAAGCGGCACAGAAAGGTGTGGCTATAAACGAGATTTTAAATACCCTACAAACCTATTTAGGGAGCGAATATGCTACCAATTTTATTCGTTTTAATCAAATGTACAAAGTGATGGTACAATCTTCACCCGAATATCGAACCAAGCCGGATGATATTTTAAAACTATATGCTAAAAACTCAGAAGGTGAAATGGTAGCAATGTCTTCTTTATTATCTATTGAAAAAGTATACGGGCCAGAACAAATCACGCGTTATAACATGTATCCTGCAGCCATGTTAAACGGTGAACCTAAAGAAGGGTTTAGCTCCGGTCAAGCCATTGAAGCGGTGAAAACTATTGCTGCCGAAAAACTACCAAAAGGGTATGGCTATGATTGGGGTGGTTCCTCTCGCGAACAAGCCAATGCAGGCAATGAAGCTGTGATTATATTCTTAATTTGTTTATTCTTTATTTATTTCATTTTATCTGCACAATATGAAAGCTTTCTGCTGCCATTACCCGTAATTCTTTCATTGCCTACAGGAATTTTTGGGGCATTCTTTTTACTTGCTGTACTTGGACTTGAAAATAATATTTATGCACAAGTAGCCATGGTAATGCTCATAGGATTATTAGGAAAAAATGCAGTACTAATCATTGAATTTGCTATTTTAAAACAAAAAGAAGGATTAACGCCACTTCAAGCCGCAATAGAAGGAGCTACGGCACGTTTACGCCCTATTTTAATGACCTCATTTGCATTTATTGCCGGTCTCATTCCACTCATGATTGCTACCGGAGCAGGGGCTATTGGAAATAGAACAATTGGTACTGCTGCTGCCGGTGGTATGTTGTTTGGAACCCTTTTTGGTATTCTAATAATTCCGGGCTTATACTTCATTTTTTCTACTATTACCACTAAAAAAGAGAATAAAAACACCACTGAAATTCCAGTAATTGAAAAATCACATTCTTAAAAGTTATGTTACAAATAAATAAAACACTATTGCTATTTGCCCTACTTAGCTTGATCATAGGTTGTAAAACACCTTCTATAACCACTAATAATTCAAATGAAAGTCAACCTTTGCCGGACTCCTATGTAAATTCCACTGATACTACTAATGTAGCCAATGTGAAATGGGAACTTTTTTATAAAGATAACGATTTGAAGTATTTAATTGAAACGGCTTTAAAAAACAATTATGATTTGCAATTGGCTGTTCAAAAAATGGCTATAGCCAATAATAACGTACGATTAAGAAAAGGAGAATTGCTTCCTTTTTTAAACGGTGGAGTGAGTGCAGGACAACGCAGATTTGGACTTTTTACTATGGATGGTGCCGGAAACGCAAGTACCGATATTTTACCCGGACAGGTAGTGCCCGAAAATCTACCCGATTATTTTGCAGGTTTTAACGCAAGTTGGGAAGCAGACATTTGGGGTAAACTACGAAGTAATAAAAAAGCAGCCATTGCTAGATTTAGTGCTACAGTAGAAGGTAAAAATGCTATTCAAACTGCCTTGATTTCATCAGTTGCGAGTACTTATTTTGAATTACTCGCACTAGACAATGAACTGGATATGATTAGAGAAGCCATTGTTTTACAACAAGCCGCTTTAGATATTATTCGTGTTAAGAAAGAAGCCGGTGTAGTAAATGAACTAGCCGTAAAACAATTTGAAGGTCAGGTAGCCAACTCAACAGGATTTGAATATGAAATACTCCAACAAATTACACTTACTGAAAACAAATTGCACTTTTTGTGTGGACAATTTCCGCGACCTATTTTAAGGGATAAATCTAAATTTAATCTCTTAGATACTACAGTGATTAGTGAAGGAATTCCGTCGCAACTCTTAAAAAATCGTCCTGATATTAGACAGGCCGAACTTGAATTAGCGGCCTCAAAATTTGATGTCAAATCCGCTAGAGCCGCTTTTTATCCGTCTTTTATGATAACAGGAAGTATAGGATATCAAGCCTTTACTACTGCACTCTGGTTTCAATCGCCCGAATCATTGGCTTATTCCATTTTAGGAAATTTGACAGCTCCTTTATTAAATCGAAGTGCCATAAAAGCAAGATTTAATACAGCCAAAGCCAATCAAACAGAAGCTTTATTAAATTATCAAAAAAATATTTTAAACGGCTATTTAGAAGTTGCCAATGAACTGGCAACAATTAAAAACTTGGAACAACTCTATGCTCAAAAAGACAAAGAGATGATTTCCTATCAGCAATCGACTGTTATTGCTAATGATTTATTTGAAACAGGAAGAGCCACCTACTTGGAAGTGCTAATGGCACAACGAACCGCTCTAGAGTCTAAAATTCAGTTGATCATTACAAAGAAATTACAACATCAAGCCCGCATCAATTTGTATCGTGTGCTAGGTGGCGGATGGCAATAAAAATATTGTTGTTGAATAGAATTGAAATTGTGCTAATTCATAAATAGTTTTTTTTTCTGCCAACTCTAAAATTGGTTTTTTTGGGTTTATTATGGCTTGTTAAATTAACTTTTTACAATAGTTAATAATAAAAATTTTGTTATCTTGAATTATTATATAAGAGGAGGAATAGGATAATTTCATCGTTTAGAAACAATCAAAAGAAATAAGTTTGATTTTTTGATAACATACTATCGAAAATTGCGAAAAGGTAGGATCAGTTTAAAAAATCTATTTGCAAAAAAGTGAATAGTACTTCAAATCTAGCAGAATTGGAATCCGACCCGAGACTTCGGGTTCCACTTTCGCTTGGCGAATCAAAAATAACATCATTTTTCATTTTTTCATCCATCTCTAAACTTTAGGAATCTGAGAACTATAGCCATGTTGCCGTATTGGATAATTGAAACATTGACCAATTGCCATATAAAAAAAAAGCCCTGCTACTTATTTCGCAGGACTTTCATCAACCAAACTTAACCAAACTTTCTAACTTAACTCAAACTCTATTTTTCTTTTTTATCTTCTATTAGTGCTTTTGTGCCATCGGCTTTATAGTAGTAATAATCGTTTTCATTGTAGGCATAACCGTCGTTGTAATCGTTACCATAGTAGTAGTTAGAGCTACCATAATAGGTAGTGTTTGCCCAACTATTATTGCCTCTCCATCCGTTTACATGACCAAACATATCTACGATCATTCCTCTGCGGTTATATACGATTTCCATACCTCCGATACGGCTCAACCCAAAACGGTTGTAGTTCATAAAGATGCTTCCGATACGGCTTACACGGTTTCTGAAATCGTAGTTGATAAAGGTGTTCCCCACACGTCTTACTCTACCAAAACTATCATGTTCGATGCGAACGCCATAGTTTACATTAACGGCTGTTGTACCTCTAGTTCCACCTCTTCGGTAAAAGATGCCACCATGACTATCGTTTGGACGGGTATTAAAATCAAAGTCTCCATTTAAGAACACGAAAAATTCAATTCCTCGCTCCATAAATACGATTGGCTCTGCTTGTATCGTATGATTTACTGTTATACCTCGATCTGTTTCCATCACTCGGTTTTGAGCCGTCATTCCTAAACTTCCTACTGTGAAAGTAAAGGCTACTAAATAGGTAATTGTTTTCATGATACATTCATTTTAATGGTTATCCCCGAACTCGTTTCGGTAGTTGTAATGCATAATTCAATTGCCGTGCCAAAGCAGAAAATAATGTTGTGAATGAGTTGTTAATGATTTTTAATGCATTGATATTTATTGGTTTAAAAGTTTAAAAGTTAGTATGATAGGGATTATGGCTAAAGAGTTGGGAGATAGGAGATAGGAGTTGGGAGTTAATTGATACGAAAAAGAAAAAACGATAAGTAATGGAATGAGAATGTTTACATTGTAATTGGTAATGGATTATTATAAAAGTTTTAAATTAGTGAAATACAAATTACTTCATACCGAATATATACAACCGACAACCGTAAACCGACAACACTATACTATTTCAATTTCTCCTTCAGATATTTTCCTGTGATGGATTTTGGATGTTTAGCTATTTCCTCAGGAGTGCCAAATGCCAGGAGTTGACCACCGTTTTCGCCGCCCTCTGGACCGATGTCGATGATGTAGTCAGCACATTTAATGAGGTCGAGGTTGTGCTCAATGACCACAATAGAATGTCCTTTTTCAATTAAGGCTTCAAAGGAGGCCAGTAGTTTTTTGATGTCGTGAAAATGAAGACCGGTAGTAGGTTCGTCAAAAATGAATAAAGCTTTGTCTTTGGTTGTTCCTTTTACCAAAAAGGAAGCCAATTTAATGCGTTGAGCTTCACCACCTGAAAGGGTAGAAGACGATTGTCCTAATTGCACATAGCCTAAACCTACTTCCTGTAACGGTTTTAGTTTTTGAATGATTTTGGCTTGTTGATGTTGTTCAAAAAACACAATTGCATCATCAATGGTCATTTTTAAGACATCATCAATGTTTTTGCCTTCAAAATATACTTCTAATATTTCTTTTTTAAAGCGTTTACCATTGCAGGTTTCACATTCTAAATGTACATCGGCCATGAATTGCATTTCTATAGTCACTTCGCCATCACCTTTGCAAGTTTCACATCGTCCACCTTCCACATTGAAAGAAAAATGTTTCGGTTGATAACCTCTGATTTTTGACACTTTTTGTTTGGTAAACAAATCGCGTATGTCATCATAGGCTTTAATATACGTTACCGGATTGGAACGTGAGCTTCTACCTATTGGGTTTTGGTCGATGTATTCTATATTTTTGATATGGGAAAAACTCCCTTTCAAGTCTGTAAATTGTCCGGCTTTATCGCTTACTCCTTCTAACTTTTTTTGAAAAGCAGGATAAAGAATTTTTTTCACCAGTGTACTTTTTCCACTACCTGAAACGCCGGTAACTACGGTTAAACAATCTAATGGAAAAATAACATCGATATTTTTAAGGTTATTTTCGCGAGCACCTCTAATTTCGATATGGTTTTTAAATTTTCGTCTTTGTTTAGGAATAGATATTTCCAGCTCACCATTCAAGTATTTTGCGGTAAGGGAATCCGATTTCAATAGGGTAGAAAAGTCTCCCTCCGCTACTAAGTTTCCACCATGCGTTCCGGCCTCCGGACCAATATCAATGATACGGTTGGCTGCTTTCATGATGTCTTCGTCGTGTTCCACCACTATAACTGTATTGCCTAAATCACGTAAGTTTTTGAGCACTCCAATTAAACGTTCAGTATCTTTAGGATGTAATCCGATACTAGGTTCGTCTAAAATATACATGGAACCTACCAAACTACTTCCTAAAGATGTTGCTAAGTTAATACGTTGTGATTCACCACCTGACAGCGTTGCTGAATTTCGGTTTAAGGTTAAATAATTTAATCCTACTTCATCCAAAAATCGGAGTCGATTATTGATTTCAATTAGTAAACGTTTGGCTACTTTTTGATCATATTCTGAAAGGGATAAATCGTTAAAAAAGGAAATCAAATGTTTCACAGGTATATCGACTAATTCCGAAATGGTTTTGCCACCTAAGGTTATATAATTCGTTTCCGGTCGGAGGCGTTTTCCTCTGCACGTATGGCATTTTGTTTTTCCACGGTAACGGGAAAGCATCACTCGGTTTTGAATTTTATAATTCTTTTCTTCCAGTTCCTGAAAAAAAGCGTGTAAACCGGTGAAGTATTTGTTTCCATTCCACACCAATTGTTTATAGTCTTCACTCAATTCAAAATAAGGTTTATGAATAGGAAAGTCAAATTTGTAGGCATGGTTGACCAATTGGTCACGGTACCAACTCATGCTTTCCCCTCGCCAAGGGAAAATGGCGTTTTCATAAATGGACAAGGCGGTATTTGGAATAACCAAATCTTCGTCTATACCAATTACATTTCCATATCCTTCACAAGTTGGGCAAGCTCCATACGGATTATTGAAGCTGAATAAGTGAATATTGGGTTCTAAGAACTGGATTCCGTCTAATTCAAAATTATTACTAAAGGTATATCGATTATCTGTGCCGACTTCTTGTAAAAAACAGGTTCCTTTTCCTTCATAAAAGGCAGTTTGTACCGCATCTGCCAAACGGTTTTGAAATTCTTCATCCGTTTTTACCACTATCCGGTCAATAATCAGCATAATGTTTTGATGGTCTAACGAATGTTGTTCAATTTCATCTAAACGAACAATTTCATTGTTTACTAATATGCGGATAAATCCTTGTTGTAACAAGACTTTTAATTTATCTTCTAAAGCTCGTCCTTCTTCCAAATGAATAGGGGATAAGAGCATCCATCTGCTTTCCGGAGAAAAAGAAAGTACTGTATTTACGACATCAGTAACGGTGTGTTTTTTTACTTCAAGACCGGAAACAGGTGAAAATGTTTTTCCTATTCGAGCATAGAGTAATTTCAGATAATCATATATTTCTGTGGATGTACCAACAGTTGAACGGGCATTAGTGGTATTCACTTTTTGTTCAATAGCAACAGCGGGAGCAATCCCTTTGATGTATTCCACTTTTGGTTTATCTAAACGTCCTAAGAATTGACGGGCATAAGAAGATAAACTTTCTACATACCTACGTTGCCCTTCTGCATATAAAGTATCAAACGCTAAACTCGATTTACCAGAACCGGAAAGCCCTGTAATCACAACCAATTTATTTCTGGGAATGGCTACATCAATGTTTTTAAGATTATGTAATTGAGCCCCTTTAATAAGGATGTTATGTTTAGGTTCAAGTTGCGAAAATTCTTCTGGAGTCATAACAAATTTGAAAGAACGGCAAAGATAGTGATTTGATGGTTGAATTAAAAGGAAGGTAATTTCAATTTTTATTGAACATAGGTTAATATTTTTGAAAAAACATCATTACATCTATTTGTGTTATTGTTTTGGAGATTTAGATGAAAAAAAGATGGGCTTTCATGAGGTTTTCCATATTTATTGTATTGAAGATGTTAAAATTTCAATTAAAATTTGCTTTTTAGTTTAAAATTGTGTTACATTTGGTTAATATTTAATCTTTAATTAACATTTTGCCTATTGGTCTAACAATACTTTTTTAAAATTAACCGTTCAAAACACGAAATTAAAAAGGTATAACTATGGCTACTGTTAATCAACTCCCCGACGCTTTATTGGTTAAGAATTACATTGCCGGTGATGAGCAGGCTTTGGCTATTCTTATTGAAAGACATCAATCAAAGATTTATGGTTTTATCTATTCTAAAGTACAAGATAGAGACATTACTGATGATGTATTTCAAGACACATTTATCAAGGTAATTAAAACCTTGAAATCCAATTCATATAATGAAGAAGGTAAGTTTTTGCCATGGGTAATGCGAATTGCTCACAATTTAATTGTAGATCATTTCAGAAAAAACAAAAAAATGCCTATGCAGAGAGAGACAGAAGAGTATTCCGTTTTTTCTTTCATGTCGGATACATCGATGAATATTGAAGGTCGAATTATCACTGAACAAGTAGAAGCAGATTTGTTACGTATTTTGGATGAACTTCCGGCAGATCAAAAAGAAGTACTTGTGATGCGGATGTATCAAGATTTGAGCTTCAAAGAAATTGCCGATTTAACCGGAGTTAGTATTAATACAGCATTAGGAAGAATGCGTTATGCAATTTTAAATCTGAGAAAAGTGATAGAAAAAAATCAAATTATTTTGACTAGTTAATACTATTAGCATAAAAGTTTCGTTATAGATAAAAAACAAACATATAATCTATGGCAAAACTTTACACTAGTAAAAAATTAGCGGCTCCAAAAATGTTACCTAAAAAAGAAACCATTCAGTTTTTGCTAAGTTACTCCAAGGCTTTAAGCATGATGAAGGTAGGAAACATTACTTTTGAGACCATCGCTAATTAAAAGAAACATCCCGATTAACGTCGGGATGTTTTTTTTTCTTCTTCTTTCAAAACCGACTTCCGTCCAATCGTTCTCGTAATCACATCTTTTTCTAAGTTCCACCCACGAGCAGTAGAATATTCTCGTCCGTACCAAATAATTTGTAAATGTAAATCGTTCCACAATTCTTTTGGAAAAATGGCTTTGGCGTCTTTTTCCGTTTGTACTACATTTTTTCCATCTGATAAGTTCCAACGATACATCAAACGATGAATGTGGGTATCCACCGGAAAAGCCGGAACGCCAAACGCCTGACTCATTACCACACTCGCCGTTTTGTGCCCAACTGCCGGTAAAGCTTCTAATGCTTCAAAACTTTGGGGTACCTCTCCATTGTATTTTTCTATCAGAATTTCAGACAAACCATAAATTCCTTTCGATTTCATAGGGGAGAGTCCACAAGGTTTAATGATTTCCTTGATTTCTTCCACACTCATTTTTACCATGTCATAAGGATTATCGGCCTTAGCAAACAAAAGAGGTGTGATTTGATTTACCCGCACATCCGTGCATTGAGCGGATAATAAAACAGCAATCAACAGCGTATAAGGGTCTTTGTGATCTAACGGAATGGGAATAGAAGGATATAATTCATTTAACGTATTTATAACAAATGTCGCACGTTCTTTCTTAGTCATTTTTGTATTTTTATGATGGTAAATTTAAGATAATAATCTAACAATTTAAACATCCATAAATCGAACAATCTAACAATCCAATAATCATTTAAAATGACAACACTACAACCAGGCGACAAAGCCCCCAATTTTTCAGGAAAAGACCAAGATGGAAACGTACACTCATTATCGGATTACAAAGGAAAAAAATTAGTAGTTTTCTTTTATCCCAAAGCCAACACACCGGGATGTACAGCTGAGGCTTGTGATTTACGGGATAATTTTGCTCATTTTCAAGCCGGTAATTATGCCCTTTTGGGTGTGAGTGCTGATAATGCAAAAGCTCAATCCAATTTTAAAAACAAGTTTGAATTTCCATTTCCATTACTGGCAGATGAAGATAAAGCTGTTATTCAAGCATTTGGTGTTTGGGGCCCTAAACAATTTATGGGAAAAAAATATGATGGCATTCACCGTACAACCTTTGTAATTGATGAAAACGGAATTATTGAAAAAGTGATTACGGATGTGAAAACAAAGGCACACGCCAAACAGATATTATAAAAAAATGTCGCCAAATAGGCGACATTTTTTTAAGTAGTTTGTTCCGGTACAACGTTTTTCAGTGGGTCATACCCAAATAAATTATCTTTTTTGATGATTTCAGCTACTCCTTTTGGTAACATTTCTTCCCATCCGGGAGTACCTTTTGAAATCATTTTTAATACGTGACGTGAGTAGATTTCTAAGTTATTAGGATTATAACCTTCAATATCAACTACTTTTCCGTTGAATTTAAAGAATTTATACAACTCTTTCATTCTAGGGTGAACTTTCAAGTTTTCAGAGTTAATTACTTCTCCATTTTCCCCTTTCATTGGGTATAAAAATACTTTTAAATCGCGGTAGAATAGTTTTCCAAACGCTTCTAAAATTCCACCACTTAAATGGCGGTAATATTTCTCGTCAAAAATATCGATTAAATTGTTGACTCCCATGGCTAATCCCATACGAGCTTTAGTGTAATTAGAGAAATACTCTACCACACGGTAGTATTCCTGGAAGTTAGAAATCATTACATATTGGCCAAGTGAACAAAGTAGTTCAGCTCTGTCCATAAAGTCACGTTCATCAATTTCACCTTCAGAACGTAAATTAGAGAGTGTAATTTCAAAAATCACCAAGGTTTTATCGGCTTCTACTTTGCTTTCGCTTAAGAACATTTCTAAGGACTTCTCATACATGTCCATGTTTACACGAGTCACCGGTCTGAAACTACCTCTTAACGCTAAAATATTTTTTTTATAAAGAATGGAAGCCGGAAGAATATTATTCCCATCCGGACCAAACATTACGGCGTCGGTCATACCATTTTTAACCAATTGTAAACTCATTAAGCGGTTATCTACATTGGCAAAACGAGGGCCTGAAAAGTTGATGGTATCGATTTCCAATTGGTCTTTGTCTAAATGATCATAGAGATAACGCAATAACTTTTTTGGGTCATTATATTTATAAAATGCACCATAAATTAAATTTACCCCCAAAATACCAAGTGTTTCCTGCTGCAAACGGGCATCATTTTCTTTGAATCGAATATGGAGAATGATTTCATTATAATCTTCATCCGGTTCAATTTGGAATTTTATTCCGACCCAACCATGCCCTTTAAATTGTTTAGCAAAATCAATAGTAGCTACCGTATTGGCATAACTAAAGAACATTTTATTGGGATGTTTGACTCTGTCAAGGCGTTTTTCAATCAGCTCTACTTCATGTTGAAGCATTTTTTTCAGACGACTTTCTGTTACATATCGACCATCACTTTCCACTCCATAAATAGCATCACTAAAGTCTTTGTCGTAAGCTGACATTGCTTTTGCAATGGTACCGGAAGAACCTCCTGATCTGAAAAAGTGACGAACCGTTTCTTGCCCGGCTCCAATTTCAGCAAAGGTTCCATAGATGTTTTCGTTAAGATTAATACGAAGAGCTTTATCTTTTATAGATGGGATTTGTTCAATTGCACGATCCCCTTTAAGTTTTATTTCCATGGCAATTCTTTCCATATCGTGATATACTATGCAAAGTTAACAAAAATCATACCGTATTTAAAGATAAATAGTACTATTTTTGTGAAAATTTAACGATTGAAAGTCTATTTTTTAGGAACCGGAACGTCACAAGGTATTCCCGTGATTGGGAGTCAACATTCCGTTTGTAAAAGTAATAATCCAAAAGACAAACGGTTAAGGGTTTCAGTTTGGTTATATGATATAGATTTTTCAGTAGTAATAGATTGTGGACCCGACTTTAGACAGCAAATGCTTACTTGTGGATGTCAGCGATTAGACGCTATTTTATTTACACATGAGCACGCTGATCATACTGCGGGGTTAGATGATATTCGTCCCTTTTTCTTCAAACAAGGCGATATTCCAATTTTTGCTCATCAGCGTGTTTTAAATAATTTATCCCGTAGATTTGATTATATTTTTGAAACGGAAAATAAATATCCAGGAGCACCGAGTGTAGTATCTAATATAGTAGAAAATAATCAAACCTTCAGCATTCAAAAAAATACCATTATCCCTATTGAAGTCAATCATGGTAACTTACAGGTGTTTGGTTATCGAATAGGAGACTTTGCTTATTTAACGGATGTGAAAACGATTGCATTTGAAGAAATGGAAAAATTGAAAAATCTTTCAGTTTTGGTGGTGAATGCCTTAAGAGAAGAACCACACGCCACTCATTTTAATTTGGAGGAAGCTCTTGCTTTTATTACTTTGGTTCAACCTAAAAAAGCTTATCTAACCCATATCAGTCATTTATTAGGATTTCATGACGAAGTACAACAAAAATTACCAAAAAACGTTTATTTAGCTTACGATAATTTAGAAATTACCCTTTAATTCAAGTATATGAAAAGAAATTTATTCCTTTATTTATTTATTTTAACCTTATTGATGACTTTATTTGTTTATTCCTACTATTCAAAAAAATTACAATTTGAGTCAGAGCGAGTGGAAAAATTTAAAACAAAGTTAGCCGATACTACATTGTATTTTAATAATAGATTGGTTGATGCTAATTATTTCACGCTTCGTGGAAACGACAATGCTCAAAATTATTTGGAAAATTACTCTATTGAAAAATTAATTGCCAAAATTGAGCACGAAATCATGGAGAAAAATGATAATCCAGAAGGAAATATTTTGGTGGAATACGGAAAAATTAATGATAAAAAATTTATCGTCAATAAAATCCAAGTCATTAATCACCGTTGGATTATTGCCGATTTCAGTAATGGCGATTTATGGGGAGAGGTATTATTGCAATACTTTATTGAAGAAGATGAAAGCATAACTTTCAGTATCGTAAAATCTACTTTATACACCAAATAAAGATTTTGTATATTTGGATTCAAATCTTCTCTATCATGCGTAAATGTTTGTTTATTTTTTGTGTTATCTTCAGTTTTATATCTTGTAAAAAACTAGATTTTAAACAAGAGGAAGATGAGTTAAAAGTAAAGCAAACTTTAATGGACACAATTGAAGATGTAGACAAAGATAAAAACGGATGTTTGGCTAGTGCCGGTTATGTTTGGTCTACTTTGAACAAAGAGTGTATTAAATTATATGAGTCAACCATCACTTTATATCCTCAATCGAACTTAAACAATGAAGATGAAACCAAAAATGCGTATATAATTTTTGGAGAAAACAGTAGTAACGAAGCTGAGCTATTTATACCAAGCCAAGAAAAATCGATTATTTTAGTTAGACCATCAGAGGGTCAACCATGGGTTTTTAATGAATGGCAACTCATACCTTGGAAAGGATTTCAACTTAAAAAAGATGAAGAAATTCTATTTTCCGGAGATGGTGAAATAGGCCCAAAAGTAACAGGAAGTGATAAAATTGAGAATTAACGTTACTTATTTTCTTCTAACCAATTTTTGAAATCATAAAAATTTTGTGGGGCAACACCGTGGCCGACAGGATATTCTTTATACAAAAATTTAATACCTAATTTTTCTAATACCGGACCGGTTTTTTTAGCCCACTCCACCGGAATTACTTGATCAACCGTTCCGTGTGAAGCAAAAGTTTTCAGATTAGAAAAGTCATTTTGTTCAAAATTTTCTTTGGCCATTTCGGTATTCAAATAGCCACTCATGGCAACAATCTTTGAAATTTTTTCAGGATAGGATAGGGCGATGGCATAGCTCAAAATGGCTCCTTGACTGAAACCAATTAGCGTTACTTTTTTTGGGTCAATTGGATATTTATTCGTCAATTCATCAATAAAATTAACAATCAAATCTCTGGATTGTTTAGCTTGGTTAATGTCGGAAAATTTGTTTTCATCGGCATCAAAATTAATCGCATACCACGCATAACTTCCGTACATCAAAGGATAAGGAGCTTGGGCAGAAACTACAAAATACTCCTCCGAAAGTTCGGAAGCAAACGAAAATAAATCTTCTTCATTACTGCCATAACCATGTAATAAAAGCAATAACGGATTTTTGTCTAACTTGATTTTTGGTTCACGAATTAAATAATGTAACGACATACTTATAGGCTTTTAAATAGATTTTGATAAAAGTCGCCCACTAACGGTACTTTTTTTTCTTCACCGTTCAACGCTCCTAAAAATCCATAAATCCATAAGATAAAAAAGAAGATATAAAAGGCTGATGAAATCATCCAACTGTCAAAGTAACCAATGGGATAGCCTAAAGCAAAAAAGGTTAAAAATATGCCTAATGCTTGTCTGATATGAAAACTGGCAAAAGCACTTTTGTTTTCATTGTTCATAAAGATGGCAATTACCGCACCAATAATTGTTAAATAAGCTACAATTGCAGCATTTTTATTTTGTTCCATTATGCTAAAATTAATTTTCCGTTATTGTAAATTCCATAAACTTTTCCAATCATTTTTTCTTCTAAAAAGGCTGAGTTCTTCGATTTGGATAGAATATTTCCCTTTCCAAATGTCCATTCAGTATTTGGATTGAAGAACGTTAAATCAGCTATACTTCCCTCTTTAATTACTGAATGTTCAATACCAAAAGTTGCCTTTCCATTTGTTAATTTGGCAATTATCACGTCCAATGGAAGTACATTTAATAACGCTCCAAAAGCACTTTCTAAACCAATCGTTCCGTTTTTGGCCAAATCAAATTCCATTTTCTTGTGTTCAATATCTATTGGATTATGGTCGGAAGTAATCATATCAATAGTTCCGTCTATAACGCCTTGAATCAAAGCTTTCCTGGTTTCTTCATCACGCAAAGGCGGACTCACTTTCAATCGGGTGTCAAATTCAGTTAATTTTTCATCCGTCAATACCAAATGATGAACCGATACACTACAGGAAACGTGTAAACCTTTGGCTTTTGCATCTTTAATTAAGGCTACCGATTTGGCTGAAGAAATGGTTGGAATGTGCAATTTTCCTCCTGTGTATTCTAATAAAAATAAATTTCGGGCAATCACTAACTCTTCCGCTAAAGTAGGTATTCCTTTCAATCCTAATCGAGTGGATACAGCACCTTCATGAGCTACACCATTTCCTTTTATTTTTTCATCTTGCGAAAAGGCAATGACTAATCCGTCAAAATCTTGCACATATTGCAATCCGATTTTGAGTAAATTCGCATTGGCAATATTTTTCCCATAGTCGCCAAAAGCAACCGCTCCGGCATTTTTCATATCAAATAATTCAGCTAAATCATTTCCTTCCGAACCTTTGGTTAACGCACCTATTGGAAATAAATTAACAGCATGATTGCTCGCTTTTTCCTTTACAAAACGCACTTGCGATTGATTATCAATCACCGGAAACGAATTGGGTTGTAAAGCAATTGCTGTAAAACCACTTTTAGCAGCTACTGATAATCCGTTGGCAATGGTTTCGCGTTCTTCAAAACCGGGTTCACCTAGCGAAACCGAGCTATCAAACCATCCTTTGGAAACATGAAGATTTTCTAAACTAATTTCTTCAACATCTTTTTCTGAAGGCAAGTTTGAACCCATTTTTTCAATGGTTTTACCCACAATTTTAAGGTCAGTTTTTTGGTTGTGATGCTCACCGTTTGGGTCGATGATGGTTGCATTTCGGATGATTAAGTTCATTTTACCAATTTTTGAATGAGTAGTTCCAGTATCACAAATAATAACGCAAGAATTACAAACCATTTCCAAATCGTGTTATCGGTTCGGTTGGTTTGCAAAGCATCAAAAACAGCTTCAATGGAAGAACCGTTTTCGTAAGACTCCAACAAATTTGAATTATCCAAACGCAAATCACTTTCGGTACGAGGATAATTAAAACTTATATTTTTTATAATTGAATTATCTTTTAACGCATTGAAATTTCCCGCCTGTGTTGGACTTTCAGAAAAAGTCAATTTCACTTTATTATTTGAAATTTGCTGTTGCGGAATAAATTTTTCACTTTTTTCATCTGAAGAAACCACTGAAATAATTTCGTCTTTTGATAAAAGTTGGTCAATTGTAATTGGGGAAGATGTACCTACAGTTAATGCATTGATTCCTGTCTTTCCACTTTGAAATGCCATGTTATAAAAAGTGGGAACAATCAAAGGTGAATTTTTAAAATTAGAATTTTCCTTGTTGATGGGTGCTGAAAACACATAAAAATTACCCAACGAATTGGAAACCGCCGTTAAAAAAGGACCTTGATCTTCATACGTTAAAATAGAAGGATACTTACTTTTTAAAGCAAATTTTGATTTTGTATTTGGGTATTGAAAATTGTCTACTTTCTTTTCAAATACGCCATTATAGAGTGGATGTGAAAACGAAATATTCGTAATTTGTGCTTCTTTTTTTTGTAATTCACTCACAGAAAATGTTCCAAAATTGCTCAGCAAACGGTTTACATTGCTTACATTACTTTCATCCGATGGAATAAAAATGATATTTCCGCCTTTTTCGTAAAATGATTTCAATGTGGTTTGCAATGCCTGCGGAATTTCTTTGATTTCATTAAGAATAATGGCATCTTGCTTTTCCAATACATTATAATCCAACGACTTCAAATCAAATTGAGAAAAGAGAAATTCACTTTCCGTGTAAATTTTTGTCAGAAATTGATTTTTAACTGCATCACCGATAGCCAGAACTTTTGCTTTTTCAGGTTTAGAAATGCTGAAATAATAATAATTGTCATAAGTCAACCCGGGTTCTTCAATAAAAACATATCCATTGAAATCAGCTTTTGGAATGGTGAAAAACAACTCTTTTTCTGCTTGTTCCAATTTAACTTGTGTTTTGGCAATCAATTGTTTTTGGTTGTAGATAGCCACCGGAATTTCCTGTTCTGATTCACCATACGATTTTAATTTCACCCCAATTTCATAAAAATTATCTAAGGTTTGATGAAGAAAAACACTGTCTATTGCCACATTATTTTTTTGTTCCGATTTTGGTATAATGAAAATGGGATTTATAGTTTCATCTATCGGTTTTAACTGGTTCGCTTGAAGGTTTATCGCATCAGTAATCACCACAACATCCTTATTAAAAGGCGTTTTTCTGGATTTAATTTTGGTTAAACTTTGGTCTAATTGAAACGAAGTGGCACTATATTCCAAATTCATCAATTCTTTTTGAATGGATTTAATGTCGGTATTCCAATACGTATCATCATTGGTAAGGAGAGAAAAGGTAGTATTTTCGGGAGTATTTTCCAGTAATTCCTGAACTGCTCTTTTCAATAATTCACCTTGATTACCTTTGGCTTGCATGCTGAAGGAATTATCTAGCACAAGATATAATTCATTGGTAACTCCTTTACTGTCTTTGGCTTTAAAAAAAGGTTGAGCAAAGGCAATAATTAAAGCGGTAAGCAATAACAAACGTGTTGTGAGCAACAACCATTTTTTTAATTGAGAGCTTTTTCTGGTTTGAATAGAGAGTTCTTTTAAAAACTTTACGTTGGTGAAATATTCCTTTTTGAATCGTCTAAGCTGGAATAAATGCACCAAAATTGGAATGACCAATAAAAAGAGGAAATACAGAATTTCGGGATGTTTAAACTGCATTAATTGAAAGTTTGTCAAAGATAACTTTTATATTTTAACAACACAAATCAAAAGTGTTAAGCATTAGCGAAAGATTTCAATTTGACCTATTACTTTTTCTTTCTTTTCTCGTCTCTTTTTCTTTCTACACCTCGGTTTCTCGATTCTGTTTTGCGAGGAGTTCGTTTTCCCGGACCACCTAGATTGACCTTTTTATTTTTATCTTTTTTCTCATGAAATGCTTCGCCACCTTCTTTTTTGGGACGTTTCAAAAGCATTTTCATTTTTTTCTTTTCCTTTTCAAATTCCAGTATTTTTTCTTCGATTTCGATGTTTGGAAGGGGTAAAAGTTCAATTTCTTTTTCCATCAAAATTTCAGCTTCAATTTGAATTTCTTCTTCTCTTGGACTAATAAAACTAACAGCTACTCCCGTTTTATCAGCACGACCTGTTCGACCAATTCGGTGAATGTATTGCTCAGGAACTTCAGGAAATTCCATGTTGATTACATGTGTGATATCTGAAATATCCAAACCACGTGCCATCACATCGGTGGTTACAATTCCGCGGATTTCTCCGGCTTGAAAGGAAGCCATCGTATTCAAACGATAATTTTGTGATTTATTTGAGTGAATTAAACCAAATTGATCCGGAAATTCTTCTTCTAAAGCTAAAGAAACTAAATCAGCAGTTTTTTTATTGTTGATAAAAATAAGCAATCGCGACATGCTTTCATCGGAATGCAAAAGTTCTTTGATTAGGTTTAATTTTGTTAGAAAATTAGGCACTTTATAGCCAATTTGTGTAATTTTTTCTAAAGGCGTTCCTGATGGAGCTAATGAAACTTCCACCGGGAAGTCAAAATATTCATCCAACATATCATCCACTTCATCGGTCATTGTTGCCGAAAAAAGGATATTCTGTCTCTTTGATTTTAACATCGTTAAGATGGAAGTCACTTGAAAACGAAAACCTAAATTCAACATTTCATCAAATTCATCAATCACTAATTTCTGAATTTCATCAAAACGAATGACGTTGTCCAAAGCTAAATCCATTACGCGTCCCGGTGTTCCCACCAAAATATCCACACCTTGGTAAACTGCTGTTTTTTGAGTATTGATGTTCACGCCACCATAAACACCTAACGTTCGAACGGACATATATTGAGTCAATTTTACCACTTCTTCAGCTACTTGAACAACTAATTCTCTTGTTGGAACTAGAATCAAAACACGAGGAGTATGTGTATTTTGAAATTTCCAATGTTTTAGAATCGGTATTAAGTAAGCAAAAGTCTTTCCGGTTCCGGTTTGAGCAATTCCCATCATATCGCGACCGGATAAAATAACCGGCATCGATTTAATTTGAATAGGAGTAGGGTGCGTGAAACCTAGTTCATCAATGGCTTTTTGCAATGATTTAGGTAAATCAAAATCCAGAAAAGTAGACATAAAAAAGATAATTTTGGCAAAGGTACACTTTTAAACTAAGATTTTGTGTTGATGAGCTGAACAAGTGGAATAAACAACCATTTATAAAGTATCTTTGCAACTGAATAAAAAAGTAACGCTATGTTTCATTTGCTAGACATCATTGGTACAATGGCCTTTGCTATTTCGGGTGTTTTGACCGGTTTTCATAAAAAATTAGACCCTTTTGGGGTGTACATCATTGCCTTTGTTACTGCCGTTGGTGGTGGAACCCTACGTGATATGTTAATTGGGCGAACTCCGGTAGGTTGGATGCAAGACTTAACCTATGTTTATATGATTACGTTAGGTTTTTTTATTGCCTTAGTATTTCGAAAAAAGTTAGACAAATTAAGAACCTCTCTTTTTTTGTTTGATACAATTGGATTAGGCGTTTTTACACTAATTGGGTTAGAAAAAGGAATAGAAACAGGATTACATCCGATAATTTGCATTGCCCTAGGAACAATGACTGCTTGTTTTGGCGGTGTGATTCGTGATATTTTATGCAATGAGATTCCAATTATTTTTAGAAGAGAAATTTATGCAACTATTTGTATTATTGGTGGTATAGTGTTTTTTACACTTAAATATTTTGAACTTCAAAATGATGCTTTATATCTGATTACTTCCTTGGTCATGATTTCTATTCGTTTGTTAGCTGTACGATTTAAATGGTATTTACCTACCTTGAGCTATAAAGAAGTTAACGGGTAATGTATAAATAACCCTGAAGAGGTGTACGATAATTAGGGTCGTTCAGATGAATAACATAATAGTAAGTACCATCAGCGGAAATTGTGCCATTCCATTCAATGGGTTCAGTTGTTTCACCCCGCCAATCCTCTGTTTGTTGATTACCGGTCCAAATTAATTTCCCCCAACGATTAAAAATCTCAATTTTGAAATCGAGAAAAATATTGCGTAAACCTTTGACAAAGAAATAATCATTCCAACCATCTTCATTGGCAGAAATAAAATTATAAACCGTTGGCGGACAATTTTCAGTCAATAACTCCACTTTTGTGAAGGCCGGACAAGGTGATTCATCTAATCGAACAAACAAGGTTGTAGGGGTGGTTACTTCGTAAACACTAGTTATAAAAATTGGGTTCAATCCGTTTTGTGCATCTTCTTCTGTTTCATGAAATGAATAACTTTCAAAGGCATTAAAAAAAGGTTGAGCTGTTAATGCAATCAAATCAAATTGCCCCACCTTAAATCCTTTGTTACAAGAGATTATTGGCGATAAATCCGGTAATTGATTTGAAAAAATAAAACGAATAGTAGTTATATCTGAATTATTTACTTCATTAATCTCATTTACAGTGCTTTCGCCTAATCCATTGTCATCAACTACCAATTTCAATTCAAATTCATCTGTAATTTCAATGGGTAACTCAACTGTTAGTGAAAAAGTTTCACTTTCACCAATTCCGAGACTATTTTGTGTTTGGGCCTGAGCGATTAAGACATTGTTTACATAAATAGCAATTGGCGTATTAGTCGGTAATGGATTGGTTGCTGTTTCCAAATTGGTAACCGTGAAATCAATAGAAAGCAATCTACTGTCACAGGGAAGGTTAGTCTCTGTAATAGCAATAACAGCATCAGGAACTTGACTATTTAGTTTTGTTATTACAGCATTTATCATCACAAAATCTTGTCCGGAAGTCAATGAAATCTCAGCCGATTGGTCACCGGGTTCAATATTGTTTTGAATGTCATAAATATCCAAATCCATATTAAAGAGTTGCGTGTTTCCGGTAACGGAATTTGTACCGTTAAATGCATTATTGGCCGGATTCAAGGGCGGATTGCTTAAAACTGTACCATTGATGCGTAATGTTTCATTTACTGCAATATTCACATCTCCTTCCCATGCTAAAAAGCCAATTTTAGCAGCTTGATTGTCAATGACATTCAAACTACTTAAGGTGATTGATAACTCTTGTGGAACACCTTGTAAACCATCATATAAATTAATTTGATTGAGGGCTAAATCCGGATGAAAATAGACCAAAATGATGGCCCAACCGGCAAAGTTGGTTCTTCTGGGAAAGTGAGAAGGTAAGAAGCTTGTATTATCTAAACCGGAGAAGGTATAAGTGCCATTTCCATTGGATTCGATCAAAGAAGTGATATCGGCAAACGCACTAAAATATGTAAAATCAACGCCATTAAACGTTCGGGTCAGACCAAAATTTCGTTGTGCTGAAATGGATTGACCATTCAATTCTACTTCAAAATCACCATCACCCGAACCGGCCCAATATAAATAAGCTTTAAGAAGCGTTACATCTGGAGATAAGTTCAGTTCAGCTGATGATTCGGTTAAAATGTCAGGGGAGAGTTGAAGCGTATTTTCAGCCGGATTAAGCGTATTTCCAATAAATGTAAAGTCATATCGTCCATTAAATTGCTCGTACAAAGAAACGTTTTGAGCTTTAACAAAACCCAAGCCAAAAAATATTAACCATGATAACAGAAAATAGTTGTATTTTCGTTTCATTATAGGAAACACTAAAAATTGGATTTAAAGATAGTATTTTTAAACCAATTGTGAAATGAATAAATAGGAATTAAGTACAGTGAAACAATTTTCGGTTAGAAAATATACTTCTACAGATAAGCAAGAATGGAATGACTTTGTGAGCAAAGCCAAGAATGCTACTTTTCTATTTCATCGTGATTTTATGGACTACCATCAAGATCGCTTTGACGATTATTCATTGATAATTGAAGACGACAATAATTGGGTGGCTGTTTTACCGGCCAATAGAGTAGGAGATACGCTTTTTTCTCATCAGGGATTAACGTATGGAGGATTGGTTGTGAAGCAGAGTTTTGAAGGTTCAATAGTGATTTCAATTTTTGAATGTTTACTAGGTTATCTTAAAAATCACTATTTTAAAATGTTTTTTATTAAACCTATTTTACCTTTTTATGCTGATAGAAGATTTGTTGAAATTGAATGTTTTTTAATCCAAAAAAAAGCTAATTTATATCGAAAAGATATGAATTTGTTCATTGATTTTAACGGCGATTATACCATTTCTAAAAGTAAATTAAAACATTTTAAAAGAGTTTCAGCTTTAGGATTAGAAATCAGAAAAGATAATGAATTTCAATTATTTTGGAAAGATGTTTTGATTCCAAGATTGAAAGAGAAATATAGTGCAAAACCGGTTCACTCTATCAATGAAATTTTATACTTACATGCAAAATTTCCTCAAAACATAGAACAGTATAATGTTTATTTTAACAATGAAATAATTGCAGGAATTACACTATTTAGATTTAAACACGGAGTAAAATCGCAATATGGAGCCACAACTTCGGTTGGAGAAAAAATGAGGGCTTTAGATTTCTTATTTATCAGTTTAATTCATGAATTTAAAGATAAATTTTCTTTTTTTGATATGGGAACGGTGAGTGAAAACGAAGGAAAAAGTATTAATCAAGGTTTGCTTAAACAAAAAGAAGAATTAGGATGCACGATTTCCGTTCAAGATTATTATTCACTTGAGTTATGATAAAATTCTACGATTTACAAAAAATCAACCAGCGGTATGAAACAGCTTTCCAAGAAAAAATGGAACAGTTTCTGCAACGGGGTTGGTATATTTTGGGTGAAGAAGTCAAGGTATTTGAAGAAAATTTTGCTTCATTTTGTCAGTCAAAACATTGCATTGGGGTTGGTAATGGATTGGATGCGTTAGTGCTAATTTTTAAAGCGTATATCGAATTAGGAAAACTTCAAAAAGGAGATGAAGTGATTGTTCCGGCAAATACGTACATTGCCTCTGTTTTAGCCATTTTACAAGCCGATTTAGTTCCCGTTTTAGTGGAACCAAAGTTGGAAACCTATAATTTGAATCCCGACTTAATTGCCGAAAAAATTACGCCAAAAACCAAAGCCATTCTCGTGGTTCATCTATACGGACAATTAGCAGAAATGGATAAAATTGAGGCGATTGCAAAGCAACACAATTTATTGATTGTTGAAGATGCTGCTCAATCACACGGTGCTGAGTTGGGAGTCGGTAATGCGAAAGCCTACAGTTTTTACCCTTCCAAAAATTTAGGTTGTTTAGGTGATGGCGGAGCTGTTGTGACAAATGATGATAATTTGAATAAAATCATACGTGCCATGCGAAATTACGGTTCAGAGCAAAAATATGTGAATGCTATTATTGGGATAAATTCGCGTTTGGATGAATTACAAGCCGCTTTTTTGAATGTAAAATTACCGGATTTAGCATTGGATAATCAAAAACGAAGACAAATTGCCAATCGTTATTTGTCCGAAATCAAAAACGATAAAATTGTTTTACCTTTTTACGATGGCTCAGTTAATCATGTATTTCATTTGTTTGTCATTCGCACGGAAAACAGAAATGAATTACAGGAATATTTAAAAGAAAACGGAATACAAACCTTGATTCATTATCCTATTCCGCCACATCAACAAAAAGCGTTGAATAATTTTATTGCGTTATCGTTTCCAATTACCGAAAAAATCCATCGAGAAGTATTGAGTTTACCGATGAGTCCGGTTTTGACGGAAGCAGAAGTGAAATATATTATTCAAGTAATTAATCGATATTAATTGAAATTTTTAAATAATATATTCGGTGCTGCTTGGTTCAAAATATCTTCATTGAACAGTTTTGCTATTCTTTTACGAATTGGATTCGGGCTAATCATTTCAAAAGTTTTAGCAATCTATGTTGGTCCGGCCGGAATGGCTTTGGTTGGAAATTTGCGTAATTTTCAAACTTCTTTGGAAAGCTTTGCAACACTTGGTTTTCAAAACGGAATAATTAAATATACTGCACAATTTAAAGAGGATAGAGTAGAATTTAAGAAGTTAATTTCAACAGTAGCTGTTACTATTTCATTTTTCATTTTACTTTTAGGAATTGGATTGTATATTTTTCGAGAAGCAATAAAATCCTATTTGTTTAGCTCAGAAAACGAGTATGAAATAGTTATGAAAGCCATTATTTTCAGTCTACCATTCTACGGTTTTTCTCTTTTTTTTACTTCTTTAATCAATGGTTTAGAAAAATACAAAAAAGTAGTTTACATCTCAATCATTGGAAACATAATTGGATTCGTTTTTTCTTTGTTTTTAGTTTTTAATTATAATGTATTAGGAGCTTTGTTAGCCATGGTTTTAGCTCCAACAACTAATTTTTTTATAGCTTCATTTTTTGTTTTTAAAGAAATTAAGTTATTCCAATTTATTCGATTAAAATTTTTTGATAAAAAGATTCTTAAAAACTTAAGTTCTTATTCGGCAATGGCACTTTTTTCAGCGATTACCGGACCAATGATTTATATTTTTTTACGAAATCATTTGATTGATACCACCGGAATGGAGGTGGCAGGATACTGGGAATCCATAAGTAGAATTTCAAGTTATTACATGCTTTTTGTTTCCTCTTTGATGAGCATGTATTTTCTGCCGCAACTCGCCGTTTCAAATAAAGAAGAAACCAAATTAATTTTTCGAAATTATTTTAAAACAATTGTTCCCGTTTTTTTTGTTGGAATTGTGCTAATTTATTTCAGTAGAAATTTAATTATTTCAATTTTATTTACACAAGAATTTCAACCGGTTTCGGAGTTGTTCTTATGGCAATTAGTAGGCGATTTTTTCAAGGTTTGCTCCTGGATTTTAGCCTTACATTTTCTGGCAAAAAGACAAACATTTGCTTATTTTGTTACTGAAATTTTTTCATATTCTACATTAATTTTAGTAGGCTATTTTGCAATAAATCATTTTGATGCGGAAGGAGCAGTTTTGGCTCATGCTGTGACTTATTTTTGTTACTTTTCTTTATTATTACTTATTTTCCGAAAAAAATGCACTAAAAATAATACAAAATTAACAAAAAATTAACGTTTTTAAGTTTTTTTTGGATAAATTTAGAGAATTAACTCATTAAATATTTTAATTATGAAAAAAGTTTTTTTAATGCTAAGTAGTTTTTGTTTTGTTTCTGCTTTTGCTCAATGGAGTCCAAGTGGAACTTCTTTAACAACGAATATTTTTAGATCCGGTTCAGTTGGAGTTGGTTACACAACTGCTCCAAGTTTTGGAACAAACAAGTTCCTCGTAAACGGTAATGCTTTTGTTTCAGGTAAATTAGGTGTTGGTGTCTCAAATCCTACAGGTATTATTGAATCAAGAGGCGGACTTCCAAATGGCACTTCATTTTCAAGTATTGACCAAAGGAATGAGCAATCTATAGTTCTAAACATTGGTTCCTTGGTAGGTAGTTCTACAAAGTATAGAAATATTAAATTTTTTGATTTTCCACAATCAAATTTTGATGCATTATCAACTGTTTATTTCGGAATTGAAGATAGAAATGACTTTGGAAGGTTTAGGGTTGTAGCTCAAACAGGAGGAAGTTCTCAACTACTAGTTTTTGATAAAACACAATCCCCTTCATTTCATTTGACAGATGATGGCAATAATAAAACAACTTTAATATTACCTAAAGCTGATTCTTATATTGGTATTGGAACTAACAGTTTCACAGATGATTTGGATTTGTATAGATTGTCAGTTAATGGAGCAATTAGAGCACATAGAGTTAAAGTTTATACAGATTGGGCAGATTATGTTTTTGAAAAAGACTATAATTTACCAACCTTAGAAGAAGTTGAAAATCATATAAAAGAAAATGGGCATTTATTAGATATACCTTCTGCATGTGAAGTTGAAGAAAACGGTATTGATCTTGGAGAAATGAATAAATTATTACTTCAAAAGATAGAAGAATTAACTTTATATATTATAGAGTTAAATAAAGAGGTGCAGGTACTTAAACAAAAAGAATAATTATGAAAAAAAAGTATATATTCTATTTATTTCTTAGTTGTTGTTTTGGTTATTCCCAAAAGGGTACACTAGAACCTAGAATTGAGAAGTACTATTTTGAAGTAAAAAATTTACAGTTTTTACCCAATAAGATTGTTGTTAATAACAATGTTAAATTAGTCGTATCCGATCCAGTCCTTGAAGCTGTTTTTTCTAGTTTCTTTGTCAAGGATTTTAGTCTAGCTTTTCCAGGAACAAAGAGAGAATTATTACTAAGAACTTATATTATTGAATGTGAAGAAGGTCTTTTCGAAATTTTAAACAGAGATTATTCAAGTTTATATACTTTAGTAAAAGTTCCAGAAGTTTTCCCGTTAATTTTACCTAATGATGACTATTTTGATGGAGGTAATGGGCAACCAGAACTGCTTTTTATAAATGCTGATCTTGCTTGGGATTTAACAACTGGTGATGGTGTTATTATTGGTATTGCAGAAAACGTTAATACTTATCAAGAGGACCTAGTTGGTTTAAGTGAAAATATTAATAACTTTAATCCTAATCCAAACTCTGTAGGTCATGGAACCCAGGTAGCTCTTATTGCAGCTGCAAACACTAACAATAGCATTGGAATGGCATCAGTTGGATTTAATTCTTATTTAAAATGTGGTTCTGGTTATGGACAATTAATTCCATTGGCACAAAGTGGAGCTAGAGTAATAAATATGAGTTGGGGTTCATGTCAAGTGAATCCAGTAATATATGAAAATGTTCTGATAAATGAGGTCTGGGAAGACTATAATGTTGTGCTGGTGGCTGCAGCAGGAAATGGATCCTTTTCATGTCCTTCTGGTCCACAATATAATCATTTTCCGGCTTCATTTAATAATGTTATATCGGTTACCAATGTAGGTCATCAATATGAAATTGGTAATCAAAATTTTGATCAAAATTTTTGGAAAAATATTTTTTTAAGAACTGATCCACCTTATTACGCAACCTATAATGTTAATGTGGACTTAAGTGCTCCTGGAAGAAACATTTTAACTGCAAGTAGCAATAATCCAAATGTTTATTCTTATGGTGGTGGAACTTCTTATTCTGCTCCTATTGTTTCTGGTACTGTTGCTTTAATGTTCTCTGTAAACCCTTGTTTATATCCAAACGAAGTAGAAAGTATTTTGAAACTAACAACTTTTAAAAATGATATGATATCCCTGAATTTACCTTACCATGGTTTAATAGGTTCAGGTGTATTAGATACTTACAAAGCAGTAAAGATGGCTCAAGATATGAAATCTGTTAATGGTACAGTTGAAATTAACGATAGGATAATTGATAGATGGAATTTTGTTTTAAAAACAAATCCTTACAATATCTTGTTAGTAAACAATTATGTCACAAATAATGCTACATTAGATTTTTCTGCTAAAAATAGTATTGTAATAGAAAGTGGAGATTTTTTTCCTACAACTGATGATGGCTTTGTTAATTTGACAATTGATCAACTATATGATGAGTGTAATGTCCCATATAATGAGAATGTAAGTGGAAGATTTTCTGAAAATGAAAACAAAGATCTAGCTTATGAAAAGAGTATTGGTTTAACTCTTTATCCAAACCCAAATGATGGTGATTTTAAATTAGTTTTTAACGAAAAAATATCAGAAGAAATTGAAGTTAATATCTTTGATGTATTTGGTAAATTAGTATTTAGTTTAAATTCAAAAGAAACTGAAATTGATTTTAAACTGAATAATTTAAATAGTGGTGTTTATTTTGTAAAAATAAGTTCATCTGAAATTAATGAATCAATAAAATTCATAAAAAAATAATTTAAATTTTTAAAGAGGGCTTTTCAGCCCTCTTTATTTATTCCAAACCTCTAAATACCGTTCCGCAATCCTAACAAAATCATGCTCTTTTTCAATAAAATTCCTCGCATTTTTTCCAATTCTGATAATTTCTTGAGGGTTTTCAATTAAAAATGATAACTCTTTTACCAATTCATTCACATCCGGTAAAGCATTGATGGCCACGCGATCGCTCAACTTATAATAATCCACAAACTCTTGTTCAGCACCGGTAAATACTACTTTTCCTTTTGCCATAGCTTCTAAGGCATTGTAGCCTTGATCGTAGGCATATACTTGATCCAGAACAATATGTGATTGGTCTAAAATTGTTGAATATTCATGATAAGGAATATTTTCTACTTTAATTATTTTTACTCTATTTAAATAAGTTTTTTCAATACTTTCCAACGCTTTTTCAAATAAATCAAGTCCTTTTCGTTGATAACTATGACGGTTGATACCTAAAAAAATGATGATCTTATCTTCAATTACCAATTCTTTAAAAACTATCTTTTTCGTATTTATAGGGTTTGGAATTAAACCTAAAAATTTTGAATTTCCTTCTAACGGAATAGCATAATCCATATCACTGGCAATGACTCCTTTGATGTTTTTATATAAAAAATGATGCAATTTTAAATGGCTTTTAGATAAGTATTCAAACATGAAATGATAAATATTGCTTCTGTTTTCTGACTCAAAATAGGGAGTAAGGGTTGAATACTTAAATTTTTTATCTACCATATATTGCATGCAAACGGCATCTGTTCCACAAGAAAGCAAGAATAATTTATTATTTTGTTGAATAATTTTTTTTAATAAGTAAATTTCAAATCCGGCAGTAGTTTTGATAGATGCTTCATTGATAAGTTGAACAACATCATAGTTTTTAAACTTCGGCAATAAAAAATAAAACCGTAAACCACTTTCCAATTTGGCAATATCGAATGAAAACAGTCGGTAAATTATTTTTCTTAGTAAAGCAATTAGGAAGTATTTTGAAATTTTTGAATCAATCGAATAATCTACAGGATAGTTTTTAAAATCGTCACCATCACCCACTAAAGTCACATCATGACCCAAGTGAAGTAACCCTTCTTTTAAAGAATTATGCAATCTACTGTATTCTCCTATCAATAATATTCGCATGAAAAAATTATATTTGTATTAAAAATAATTTTGTGCAAGATAAGAAAACTAAAGTTTGTTTAATAGGAACAAGTTTCTCAGGCGGTGGAGCAAATAAAAATCACGCTTTAATTTCTAAAATGTTTCATCAACACGGGTTTGAAACACACAACGTTATTGTAGTCAATTCCATTACTTTTGAGTATGAAGGTGAATTGTTCAACATGGGACTTCACCAAAAAAAAGGAATACTTAACAGGTTTCATCGTTTTATTTTACTCCGAAATTATATCAAAAAGCAAAATTTTGATTTTATCATTGATTTTAGAGATAGAAGTAAAATGATACAAGAGTTGTTGGTCAATCGATTTATTTATACTGTTCCTTACATCCCAACAATCAGAAGTTTTTACTTGAATTATTATTTACCTGAAAATAAATTTCTGGCTAGACTTTTATTTCATAATGCTTTCGGAATCGTAACGGTTTCTAAGGGAATTGAACAAAAAGTAAAAAAAGAGTATCATTTTGCGAATGTACAAACAATCCTCAATCCTTTGGATATTGAACAAATCCGAGTATTGTCAGAGGTTTCCATTACAATTGACGAACCATTTATTGTGGCAGCCGGTAGAATGGATAAAGAAGAACATTTAAAACAATTTGATCAATTAATCAAAACGTATGCTACTTCTAAACTACCTCAAAAGCATATTAAATTGGTTTTATTGGGCGATGGTACCGATAGAAAACGATTAGAAGATTTATCAGCAAGTTACAAAATGGAAAAAATGATTCTGTTTGAAGGATTTAAAAGTAATCCGTATGCCTATTTTAAAAAAGCCATTTTTTTAGTTTTGTCCAGTAAAAACGAAGGCTTCCCAACTGTTTTAAACGAAGCTCTTGCTTGTGGAACACCGGTAGTTTCATTTGATTGTGAATCTGGTCCAAATGAAATCATTGAACACGAAGTTAATGGCTTATTAGTTGATAATCAAAATTTTGAAGCCTTAAAAGACGCTATGGAACGAATGGTAGAAGATACCGCTCTATATCAAAAATGTAAAGACAATGCTCAAAACCGGAAAGATTTTCATTCCTTTGAACAGATAATGAAAGATTGGAAAGTCTTTTTAAAAATGAATACCTAATGAACATTCAACTCATACACATTCCAAAAATAGAAGATCCGAGAGGAAATTTATCAGTGATTGAACATGAAGTAGTTCCTTTTGATATAAAAAGGGTTTACTATCTGTATGATGTTCCGGCAGGAGCGGAGCGAGGGGGCCATGCCCATATTCAACAACGAGAATGTTTAATTGCTTTGAGTGGCAGTTTTGAAGTTATTCTTAACGATGGAAAAACAGAAAAAACAATTACACTTAATAAACCGTTTGAAGGTTTATTGATCAACGAAGGCATTTGGCGGGAATTAAAAAACTTTTCTTCCGGTTCGGTTTGTTTAGTTATTGCCTCTGATGTATTTGATGAAGCAGATTACATCAGAGATTTCCAAGCCTTTTTAAATTCAAAAGCTTAATGATAGGCACTGGTTTGAATATTGAAAAATTCTAATTTCTTTTTCATAGCATATAAAAACTGCAAAATAGGAATTGGAAGTTGAAATAGTAGTTTCGTTTTCCAATGCAAATTTTCTTTTGAAATAGCATTTTTATAAAAGTGAAATGACTTTTTATCACCAGCCAATTTGTGTTTCAAGGCAAACTCTGCACGATACAAATCCAAGTATTTTTTTAAGGATGAATTGGATTGCTCTTCGTTTGAAAATTTATCTAATGTAGAAAAATTTCTTTCTAATGTTTTGCTCAACGAAATACGGTTTTCAGATTCCATTTGATAATATGCACTGACTTCATTATCAAAGGCTACGGGATATTTTAAAGCAATTCGAATCCATAAATCTGTATCTTCTCCCGCTCCTAAGGTAATGTTTTCATCAAAATTCCCAACTTCATCAAGTACATTTTTTGGTACTGCTACCGCACTCGTCCACGCGATTCGGAATTTCATACTCGAATGAAAAAAATCCGTAATAATTCCACTCCATTTTTCAGTTGGTATTCCCTCAAAAACAGGTTGAATGATTTTTTTATCTGAATAGTAAAATTGGTAATTTGTGGCTAATAATCCGGCTTCGGGAAAATTTTGATATAATTGAAATAAGGTTTGTAAGTGATACGGAAACCAATAATCATCTGCGTCCAAAAAAGCAACTAACTTTCCTTTTGATTCGCTAATTCCTAAATTTCTGGCTTGTGAAACGCCTCTGTTTTCTGAAGAAATTAAGCGTAATCGTTCGTCTGAAAAACTCTTTACTTTTTCTTCACTTTTATCGGTTGAACCATCATTGATAACAAGTATTTCATAATCGGTAAATGATTGATGAAAAACACTTTTTAAGGTGTTTTCAATTGCTTTTTCTTTGTTATAAAGTGGTATAATAATGGAGAAAAAAGGCATAACTAAACGGAAGTAAAGGGTAAATGTTTAATTTTATCCAATTCATGAAACTTTGAGGTGGAAAACGGATGTTGTAAAGTTTGCAAAGCCTCAATTTCGGGAAAATCATTTTCACCAATTCCATTTTTCATAAAAAATAAATTATGTCCGTATTGGTTCGAACCGATTAATCGATAGCCTTTTTCATCAGCCAATTTTTGCAATGCAACAGTAGAAGCTCCACTATAATAATTGGATTTAATATCGTTATTATATCCATCTAAATAAGGCACCACAAGGTTTTTATCACCAAACGCAACCTGACTTTCGATGACAACAACTTTGGGTTGAATCACTTCTATCGCTTTCCAAATCCAAAAATCATTTCCGTCAATATCAATAGAAAGTAATTCGATTTCACCTTTCATTCCTTTTTGTTCAAGTAAGGAATTGACATTTTCAGGAGTAATAAATGAACACAAAAACTGCTGTGGGTGATTCCATGGATTGGGGTATTTTGAGTAGAATTTTTTTCCGATTTCAATCATCGATTGATCACCATCAACAAATAATCCTTTCCAACCAAAATGTGTCGCTAAATTGGCACAATTACTATTTACGCAATCATTGGAACCCAAATCTACAAATGTTTTAGAACCCATGCCGATGACTGAAAAAATATATAATAACAATCCGTCTTCTTCAAATTGTGAAAAGATTTTAAAACCGGTTTCATTAAATTTTGGCAGCTTATTTTGCTCTTTTTTATCTTGATAATAGAGAAATAATTGCACTTGCCCAATTTGTACAGATGGAGCAAGTTTATTCCTAACTAACAGGATATAAAAATGTTTTTTGATAAAATTTTTTACTGCTCTACTGAACATGATGTATTATTTCTCCAAAAATACTTTATTTTCTCTTAAAACGGTCAAAAAGTACTATTTTTGAAATTGAAAATGACAAATCATTCGTTACATATCATCAGTTTTGACAACCCATTTCCACCTTGTTACGGAGGAGTTATTGATGTTTTTTACAAGATAAAAGCACTGCATTCAACTGGTATTGCCATTCATTTGCATTGTTTTGTAGATGAGATTCCTTCTGAATACAATGAGCTTAAAAATTATACTGCTGCTGTTTTTTTTTACAAACGAAAATTGAAGATTTTAGCACACCTTCAATGTAAACCTTTTTCCGTTAAATCTCGTTTTTCAAAGGAATTGATTACCCGATTAAATGAAGATAATTTCCCAATTTTATTTGAAGGGTTACAAACAACGGCCATTCTAAATACATTAGACAATAAATCAAGAAAGTTGTTTTTGCGACTTCACAATAATGAAGCTAAGTATTACAAGGGTATTGCTGTAAGTGAACAAAATTATTTCAAAAAATGGATTTATTTTGTAGAATCTTTAAAATATAAGCAATATCAAAAAACTGTTTTTTTCGCTTTTGATAAAATATTTTCACTTTCAGAAATTGAAAATAGAGAAGTGAATCAAATTTCAAATAACAGCCTTTACATTCCTGTTTTTCATGGTAATGAAACGGTAAAACAACTTAGCGATTTTGGTGAATTTGCCTTATACCACGGCGATTTACGCATTTCAGACAACCAGCGAGCAGTTACATTTTTAATTTCAATTTTCAAAGAATTACCGGATTATAAATTTATAATTGCCTCAAAATCAATAGGAAAAAATATTGAGAAACAGATAAATAATTGCTCAAACATCTCTTTTTTTCATGCCAACAATCATGATGATTTAGAAAAATTGTTCCAAAAAGCACAGCTACACGTACTTTATTCTTTTCAACAATCCGGAACAAAGTTAAAAGTTATCAATGCTTTGTTTAACGGTCGACATTGCTTAATAAATTCCAAAATGGTTGATAATTCATCGATTGTTGAATTATGTTCTGTGGCCGATGAAAGGGAAGTCTATAAAGAAAAGATAAAGCATTTAATTAGAGAACCTTATCAGCACTATGAAAACCGTTTAGTTATTTTGAATAGTCTTTTAAATGATGTTGAAAATGCAAAAAATATTTCAAAAAGTATTTTTTAAAACTAAACCGTTCTTTGCACTACCTCAAAAATAGTGCTGTCTTCACATTTCAAGGTCTTTGATGGGAACTTCATAATTAACGCATAATCATGCGTCGCCATGATAATGGTTTTACCGTTTTGATTGATTTTTCGGAGTACTTCCATCACTTCCACACTCGTTTGTGGATCAAGATTCCCGGTGGGTTCATCAGCTAAAATTACTTCAGGGTCGTTTAATAATGCTCTTGCAATACCAACCCTCTGTTGTTCACCTCCTGAGAGTTGATGTGGCATTTTATGCAGCATTGATTTCATGCCTACTTTTTCAAGCACTTCATCAATTTTGTTTTTCATTTCAGCTTTATCGTTCCATCCGGTAGCCTTTAATACAAATTCCAAATTATCAAAAACACTTCTGTCGGGCAACAATTTAAAGTCTTGAAATACAACGCCAATTTTTCTTCTTAAGTAGGGAATATCTTTCTCTTTTAGTTTTTTTAAATCATATCCGGCAATCATTCCTTCTCCGTCAGTAAGTTTAATATCTGCATATAAAACTTTCATTAAACTGCTTTTTCCCGTTCCGGTTTTTCCGATAATGTAAATAAAATCACCTTGATTTACTTCAATTGAAATGTTTTTCAACACCATATTTTGGTCTTGATAAATAGTAACGTTGGATAAGGAAGCAATGGATGTTGACATGGATATAGATTTAAACCGTAAAAGTAATAACTAATGTAAGGTTTTCAAAATTTAATTCATTTATATAAATTTTAAAACCGTATTTATATGAAAAAACGGTCATAAATCTATTTCATTTTATTTTTATTCAGTATTCTATTTGCTATTAGTGCACTGACTTCTTCTCCAGAATCTTTATAAAGATGATTTCCATCTGTATAAATGAAATAATTGTTATACGAAGTCATGTCGTAATAATCATCTGATAAGTTGATCGCCTCTTTTATTTTGTCATTAAAATCAGGCATTAATTCATTTTCTAATTTCATCATACTTTCATGTACAGGTAGTCTTACCAAATATATTTTTCCATAGTTTTGTAAATATTTTATGGTTTTTAATAAATAATAAAGTCGTTTAGTTGAAAATTTTGATTGGCTTAAGTGTTCTTTTTTATATTTTATAATTTTATTGGCTATTCTTTTATTCAAGCTATCTTTATTCATAGAAATACCTTTAATTTCCAACCAACCATCATCATGCAAAAACAAATTATCACTGGGTGGTATAAATAGATCACTGTATTTTCCTTTTAAATTTTCATATAAATACTCTACATTGGGATACAAATTAACAATTTGAGTTTTTGCAAGTGGCGACTCATTCTCAACAAACTGTTCACTATCATTTGGATTTTTTCCTTTACTGCAAATTGACCATGGGTCAACAGTAATGATGAATATTCCATCTTTTTCCTTTTTGTGTTTTTTGACAATACTTTCATAATATACTTTTCCAAATGCACTTTGATTGATTGCAAATGCATAATTATATATTTTTATTCCTAATTTATTTTCAAAAACTTTTGGTTGTAAACCTTGTGCTGCTTTTGAAGTTCCTATGATTAGGCTTTTTTGCTTTGGTGAAGTAAATCGAAGATAATAAGGATCTGTATATCCATCAGCAAATAGACTTAATCCTATGAATGCAATTACCAATGGAATAGCAAAAAATATTAGTTTTTTTATGAATTGTAACATAGCCAAATTTAAAATTGAAAATAAATAAACTCTTGATCATTCCCCCTAAACCAAAATATACTGAAAATTAAACCATAGTAGAATAAATAGCGAAGTGGCCATTTCCATTTTAAACCTAGTTTCTCCAACGCATGTTCTTCATTTCGACCAAACCATTCAATCAAAATAAAAATAAATAACAAAATAAATAATGTTTTCGGTCTAAAAGTGGGGACAGATAATAATGTTGATGAAAAAATCTCAGAAAGTATTGCAAAAGCTTGTTCTAAAGAGTTTGATCTGAAAAAAATCCATGCAATAACAGTCAGGCAAAATGTGAGTAAAATACGTAGGGCATCTCGTAAATTTGGTAAATTTTGTCCAATGGATACTGTATCAAGATTAATTCTGTTTTTTTGAGCAAGCAAAAGAGGTAAAAAATATAATGCATTTAATAAACCCCAAATTACAAATGTCCAATTCGCACCATGCCAAAAACCACTAACAATGAAAATAATAAATGTATTTCTGATTTTTAACCATTTACTACCATTACTTCCACCCAATGGAATATACAAATAATCTCTAAACCACGTTGAAAGTGATATATGCCATTTTCTCCAAAACTCAGCTATATCCCTGGAAAAATATGGAAAATTGAAGTTGCGTTTTAAATCAAAACCAAAAAGTCTCGACGTTCCAATTGCGATATCAGAATATCCTGAAAAATCACCATAAATCTGAAATGTAAAAAATAAAGCTCCTAAAAACAACGTACTTCCGGAATAATGTGTGTAATTATTAAAAATTTGATTTGCATAAAAGGCACAATTATCAGCAATAACAACTTTTTTAAATAGCCCCCATAAAATTTGTCTTAGTCCATCAATTGCCAATTCATACTTAAATATTCTTTTATTGAAAAATTGAGGTAATAAATGGGTCGCCCTTTCAATAGGACCGGCAACTAATTGAGGAAAAAAGCATACAAAAGCAGAAAAAGCCACAAAATCAGTTGTTGGTTTTAGTTTTCTTTTATATACATCAATCGAGTAACTTAGCGTTTGAAAAGTATAAAAACTGATACCAACCGGCAAAATAATCGATAATGATTGTGCTTTTATACTCATTCCAAAAAATGAAAATGCTGAAATAAAATTTTCTAAGAAAAAATTATAATACTTAAAAAAACCTAAAAATCCCAGATTTATAAATATGCTGAGAAATAATAAAAATTTCCTTTTTGATTGTCTTTGTTCTTTTAGAAGTGATACACCAATTAGATAATCTACAATAGTGCTGAAAAAAATCAGAGATAAAAATTTCCAATCCCACCATCCATAAAATAGGTAACTCGAAATGACAATTAACAAGTTTTGTAATTTCAAATTTTTATTCAAAACAAACCAATACAATATAAAAACGATTGGCAGGAATATCGCAAAGTCGATAGAGTTAAATAGCATAACCTAAATTAATAAAATTTCATAATCAATATATAATATGATAATTAATGAAATTGACTACAAATAAAAAGATAATTAATATAATAAAAATATGTTCTTAATTTATTTTTAAATTTTATTTCAAGATTACTAAAAAAATGAAGTAAAAAAATAATTTTAAAGGTTAAGTATTAATTGTGTGAATAAATGCTAATCACTTTTTTACGTTTTTTAAATAATTCTAAAACACAAAGAATAAACATTTAAAAACACACTAGTTCTGTTCGCTTCATAATAATTGTTTACAACCTTGTTCATAATAAACGCAAACCTTACTTCGTTACTACCTTAAGCAAACTTTAAATTTGTAAATAATTAAATTGTAAAACCCATGCAAAAACGAAATTGGTTATTTTTAGTCTTTGGTTTGTTTTTTGGTCTTCAAATGAGAGCTCAAAAAACAGAAGTTTACACTCATGATTTAAAAGAATACAATCGTGCGTTAGAATTATATCAGGAAAAACAATACCTCTCCGCACAAATCATTTTCAAAAAAGTAGCTGATGAAAATCCTTCATCTGAAATAAAATCGGATTGTGCGTATTATGTGGCCAACTGTGCCATTCGTTTAAATCAATCCAATGCTGATTTGTTGATGGAACAATTTGTAACCGATTATCCAACCAGTTCTAAACACAATCAAGCCTACATAGAAGTAGCTCATTATTATTTTGACGAAGGAAAATATCCGCAAGCCCTACAATGGTTTGAAAAAGTTGATGAAAGTAATTTAACACAGGGCGAAAGAGAACGTTTCAATTTTCAGAAAGGATATGCTAATTTTAGCGGGGGCAAGAAAAAAGAAGCGTCAAGTTACTTCAATAAAGTTGTCAATTCCAAAGACTTTGGTGCTCAAGCCAAATATTATTTGGGATATATGTCCTATGAAAAAGACGATTACAAAGCTGCCAACGAATATTTTGATCAAGTAGAAGGTGAACAGAAATACAAAGAAAAAATGTCGTATTACCAAGCCGACATGAATTTTAAGCTGGGTAATTTTCAAAAAGCCATTGATTTAGGTCAAGCCGCCATGGCAAAAAGTGATGCGATGGAAAAATCGGAGTTGAACAAAATTATTGGCGAGAGTTATTTCAACTTAAAACAATACGATAAAGCAATTCCTTATCTAAAAGAATACAAAGGAAAAAAAGGGAAGTGGAGCAATACCGATTTCTACCTTTTTGGGTATTCGTATTATAAACAAGGGGATTATGAAAATGCCATCAATCAATTCAATAAAATTATTGGCGGTAACGACAGCGTTGCCCAAAATGCCTATTATCACTTAGGAGAAAGTTACTTAAAAACCGATAAAAAACAACAAGCCTTGAATGCGTTTAAAAATGCTTCTGAAATGGATTTTGACCTTAAAATTCAAGAAGATGCTTATTTGAATTATGCAAAATTGAGTTATGAAATTGGTAATTCCTATCAAACCATTCCGGGAGTTTTATCGGCTTTCTTAGAAAAATATCCCAACAATCCAAACAAATTAGAAATTGAAAATTTACTGATTAACTCTTTCATAACCTCCAAAAATTACAAAGGAGCATTAGAGTTGATTGAAAAAAATAAAAGTTATACCAACAAAAAAATCTATCAAAAAGTTACCTTTTATCGCGGACTTGAATTATATAACGACGGCGATTTAACGGAAGCTCTAAAGATGTTTAAAAAATCATTGGCTGAACCACTTGACCAAAAGTTTGCCGCCAGAGCTACTTTTTGGAAAGGTGAAATTGAATATACTACTGACAATTTCAAAGAAGCAAGTCTAACTTTTAAACAATTTTTGAATTTTGCTGAAGCCAAAGAAACGCCGGAATTTAAAAATATTCACTATAATACCGGTTATGCTCATTTTAAATTGAAAGAATATGAGCAAGCCGCTACCCATTTTCAACAGCACATTGACGCCAATAAACAAGACAAAGTGCGATTAAATGACAGTTATTTGAGAATGGGTGACAGTTATTTTGTTTCGGCAAAATATTGGCCGGCAATGGAAGCTTATAATAAAGCCATTGAAATGAAAGGAATTGATGCCGATTATGCAGCGTATCAAAAAGCTTTGAGTTACGGTTTTGTGAACCGTGCCGATAAAAAAATTGAAGATTTGACTACTTTTTTAAAGAATTTCCCAAAATCACAATACCGTGATGATGTGTTGTTTGAACTTGGAAATACCTACACCAACGAAAACAAAACTGATTTAGCCATCAAAACCTATGACCAGTTGATTAGTGAATACAAAAATGGTTCGTTTACGGCAAAATCTATTCTTCGTCAAGGGTTAATTTATTATAATGACAACAAATCGCAGTTGGCCATTTCAAAATTCAAAAAAGTGGCAGCAGATTTTCCGGGCTCACCGGAAGCATTAGAAGCAGTGGCTACCGCTCGTCAAATTTATGTGGATACCGGTAATGTAAATGAGTATGCCGATTGGGTAAAAACGTTAAGTTATGTTGAAGTTTCTGATGTAGAATTAGACAATACCACTTATGAATCGGCTGAAAAACAATATTTACAGAACAATCCAAAAGGGGCAATTACCGGATTTAGTAATTATGTAACACGCTTTCCAAAAGGGGTACATGCCTTAAAAGCGAATTTTTATTTGGCTCAATTGTATTTTGCAGATGGTTTGGAAACCAATTCTATTCCGCATTATGAAATGGTAATTGCCCAATCTAAAAATGAGTATACAGAGCAAAGTTTAGTTCGTTTATCTGAAATTTACCTGAAAAAGAAAGAATATGCTAAAGCAATTACGGTATTAAAACGTTTAGAAACAGAGGCTGACTTTCCACAAAATATCACGTTTGCTCAATCCAACTTAATGAAAGCCTATTACGAACAACAGGATTATTCTAATGGTGTTTTATATGCCGAGAAAGTATTGGCCAACCCAAAAGTGGACGACCGTATTAAAAGTGATGCTCAAATTATAATTGCTCGTTCAGCCATCAAAACAAATGATGAAGGGAAAGCAAAAGTAGCCTATGCAAAATTACAAAGCATGGCAAAAGGAGAATTAGCGGCAGAAGCTTTGTACTATGATGCTTATTTTAAAAATAAAGAAGGGAAATTTGATGCTTCAAATACAGTAATTCAAAAATTAGCCAAAGATTATTCCGGTTACAAATATTTTAGTGCTAAAGGGTTAACCTTAATGGCGAAAAATTTCTATGCCTTAAAAGATAGTTTTCAAGCAACCTATATTTTAGAAAGTGTCATTGAAAACTTTAAAGAATATAAAGATGTGGTAGAAGAAGCTCAAGCCGAGTTAGATAAAATCAAAGCAGAGGAATCAAAACGCAATTCATCTATTCAAAATTAAACCGATACAGATATGAACAAGTTACATCAATATAAATTTACCGTATTAATCGTTTTGTTTGCCTATTCAACCGGAATGGCACAAAAAAAAGATGAAAATATCGGAACCGAAGTAGTAAATGTAGTAAAACCGTATTCGGCATCCATTTCCGATGCGTTTAAGGTGAAAGAAACGCCCGTTACCGAAGATGAAGAAAGTTTAAAAAAAGAAGAAATCAAGTATACTATTTTTTCCTTTCCGGTGGCATCCACGTTTACACCCGCAAAAGGAAAAGCAGCCGGTGTGGATAAACCGAAAAAAGAGAAATTGTTTTCCAATTATGCCACTTTGGGTTTTGGCAATTATGGTCGTGTAATCGGTGAATTGTTTGTAACAGAACAATTGAGCAAATCAGATTATGTGGGCGGAATGTTACGTCATCATTCTTCTCAAGGAGGTATCGACGGACTAGTCCTGGATGATAAATTTTATAACACATCATTAGATCTTACCTATGGTAGTCAAATGAGAGATTTCAATTGGAATGCCGATATAGGGTATCAACACCAGGTTTACAATTGGTATGGTATCAACCAAGATTTCTTTCAACAAAACGAAACGTTTTACAATCAAATTGACCCATCACATACGTACCACAATTTTTACCTTGCCGGAAAAATAGGCTTTGAAGACAGCTTCTTTAAAAAAGCAGAAGTAAAATTCAATCGCTTTTGGGATGACTTTGGTTCTGCCGAAAACCGATTTTTTGTAAAACCTTCTTTTGCAATTGATGTGATGGAAACACAAGTTAACACGAATGTTATTGTAGATTATGTTTCAGGAAGTTTTGAAAGTGATTATTTTAATCTTGGTGGAATAAAATACGGATTTACCAATTTCGGATTAAATCCATCTATAAAATTGAACAGTGATGATTGGTCGTTTGATATAGGCTTGTCCTTATTTTACAGTGCCGATTTAGAAAACAGTAACAGTAAGTTTTTTATCTATCCAAACGTAACCGCTTCTTATAAACTGGTAGGTGATTTAATGATTTTTTATGCCGGAGCTGATGGAAATTTACAACAAAATACCTTCCGCGATTTTACCAATGAAAACCCGTTTTTAGCACCAAGTTTATTGATTGCTCCAACCAGTAAACAATTTGATATTTTTGCCGGTTTAAAAGGAAAATTAGCCGGAAATATCAGTTATAATATCAGAGGTTCCTATGTGAATGAAAACGATAGAGCTTTATTTGTTGCTTTTCCATTGCCAAACCCTACAGATCCTAATTTAATTGAGAACGCTGAACCCTATCAATTTGGAAACGCATTTGGGGTGATATATGATGATGTAAAAACGATTAGCTTTTTTGGAGAAGTAAAAGCCGATTTATCGAAAAATATTTCAGCGGGTATCAACGGAACATTTAGAAGTTTATCTGCAAAAGACCAAGCAGAAGTTTGGAATGTTCCTTCAATTACCCTAGGTGCGAATGTAGAAGCCAATATTACTGATAAATGGTTTGCCGGAATGAATTTGTTTTTTGTTGGCGAACGATTTGATCTGGTTACCGCACCTGATCTGTTAAATGATCCCAATTTCTATACTTTTAATAAAGTAACCTTAGATAGCTATTTAGATATGAATGCTAATGTGGGCTACAAATACAATGAACGATTGACGCTATTTTTAAAAGGAAACAATTTATTCAATCAAGCCTATGAGCGTTGGATGAATTTCCCCGCTCAACAAATTCAAGTGGTGTTAGGAGCCAATTACAAATTTGATTTTTAGTTAAAGAAAAGATTGAAAAAGTAAATTTAATGTAAGTGATAGCACTCTTAAATCCTTCAAAATTCGTTAATCAACATTCATCATTCGTTAATTTAAAAAATAGTCCGCAAAGTAGTTACCCTTGCGGACTTTTTTCGCCCTCAGCCCTTTAACCTTTGTCCCTTAGAATCTTAGTCCCTTAGAACCTCAGTCCCTCAGTCCCTCAGCACCTCAGCACCTCCATAAAATGAAACAAAAAATTATTCAGCACTATTCCAATTTTCTCCAACATAAAATCGAGTCACTCCGTCAAATGATTGCAGATTTAGCTTTGGATGCTCAAAATGACGCAAAAGGTTCAGCCGGTGACAAACACGAAACCGCACTTTCGATGATGCAATTGGAACAAGAAAAATTATCCAATAAAGTAAAAGAATATATAGAACTTAAATCCACATTCGATAGTATTGCATTTGATAAGAAATCAGTTAAAATCGGGATAGGAAGTTTAGTCAAACTCAATGATTTCTATGTGTTACTTTCCGTTAGCTTGCCTAAAACGGAAATAGAAGGTTTTTCTGTTTGGGCCATTTCTCCTCAAGCACCATTGGCTCAAAACTTAATTCACAAGCAAAAAAGCGATCAATTTTCCTTTAATGCTACTCATTACGAAGTGATTTCAGTAGAGTAGTGGGTTTTAATTTTTTAGTAGGTGGCTTTTTTGATTTTGATTAAGTTATAAATAATTATTAAATTATTATTTTTAATTAAAAATTGTAATCAATATTGATTATTTGATTTAATAATTAATACATATACTCGATTTTTGCTTCATCAAATGAACTTTAATTAAAAGCAAAAATACTATGTGTGGAATATTAGCCATAATCGGAAAAGGAAAAGACGAAGCAGCCGTTCAGGAATTATCACAAAGAATGTCTCATCGCGGACCCGACGAACGGGATGTACATGTAACGGAAAAGGGTCATTTTTTAGCTCATGAACGTTTATCAATCATTGATTTACACACCGGAAAGCAACCTATTCAAGGAACTTCAACCGCTTGGATGGTACACAATGGTGAAATTTATAATCATAAAGCGTTAAGAGAGGGTATATTGAAAGACCATACCTTTAGAACCACCTCTGATTCCGAAGTGATTGTGCATCTGTATGAAAAATTCGGATATGATTTTTGCAATTATTTAGACGGTATGTTTGCCTTTGTGGTAATCGATGGCGATGATTATATTGCCGGAAGAGACCCACTAGGTGTAAAACCATTATATTACGGAATAGACGAAAGAGGGAGAATGTATTTTGCCTCTGAAATGAAAGCAATTGCCGATCAATGTAAAACGTTTTCTACTTTTCCTCCCGGTCATTATTACACTCCCGAAACCGGTTTTGTAAAATACTATCAACCAAAATGGGAAGATGAAGCCTTAGCTGTTGAAGAATTAGATTTAAAAGCCATCAGAGAAACACTATCAGAAAGTGTACGTAAACGATTAATGAGCGATGTGCCAATTGGCGTACTATTATCCGGCGGATTGGATTCATCGTTAACCTCATCCATTGCGGCCAGATACATGAAAGAAATGGGCAAACCATTACATTCCTTTTCGATTGGTTTAGATGCGGATGCACCGGATGCCAAAGCAGCAAAAAAAGTAGCGGAATTTTTAGGAACCGAACACCATGAAATTCATTTTACAATAGAACAAGGAATTGAAATTTTGGATCAATTAATATGGCACTTGGAAACGTATGATGTAACGTCGGTTAGAGCCAGTACCCCCATGTATTTCTTATCCAAAGCCATTACGGAGAGAGGCATAAAAGTTGTACTTTCAGGAGAAGGAGCCGATGAAATTTTCGGAGGCTACCTATACTTTAGAAATGCTCCTTCCGTAATGGATTTTCAAAAAGAAACCATTGAAAGGGTGCAAAAGCTATTTACTGCCGATTTGTTAAGAGCAGACAAATCAACTATGGCACACGGATTAGAGGCTAGAGTTCCATTTTTAGATAAGGCTTTCTTAGAATTAGCCATCAAAATAAAACCGGAAGAAAAAATGCCACAAACCTATCAAGGAGTGGAAAAATATATTCTGAGAAAAGCTTTTGATACTCCGGAACAACCGTATTTGCCTGATGAAGTGTTGTGGCGTCAAAAAGAACAATTCTCTGATGGAGTAGGCTATAATTGGATTGATACCTTAATCGACTTTTGTGCCTCTCAAGTAACCGATGAAGAATTTGAAAAAGCGGCTGAGTTATTCCCTTATAATACACCGGCTACTAAGGAAGCATTTTATTACAGAAGCATTTTTCAAAAGCATTTCCCACAAACCGCAGCGGCTCAAACCGTGCGTAAATGGATTCCGAAATGGCAAGAAAATCAAGACCCAAGCGGACGTGCAAATGCAGCTCACGTAAAAGCAGATACCTCAATTGCTACTTTAAAAGTAGACGTTCCGGCATAGATAATTTTTGGAAGTTTAGTTTGTTTGTTTAAAGGCGTGCTCCCTCGGGAGGACGCTTTTTCAATTTCTGAGAATTTTTTCCATTGGCTTACCCTTAGCCAATTCATCAATCAGTTTATCTAAATAACGAATTTTTTGCATCAACGGGTCTGTAATTTCCTCCACCCGATAACCACAAATCACACCGGTAATTTTATGTGCATTGGGATGAAATAACGGAGCTTCATTAAAAAATACTGCAAAAGAAATTTTATCCTCCAATATCCTTTGTAAACGGGTTGGCTCATAGCCGGTTAACCAAAATATAATGGCATCTACTTCAGCTTGAGTTCTACCTTTTTTTTCCGCTTTAGCAACATAATGTGGATAAACAGATGAAAATGACATTTGAAAAATGCGGGTATTTGGTGTCATGCTTTGTACTATTATTTTTTAATAACTGACAATGATTGTTACTTGCTCAACATATTTACGTATAGAGTGAAAGATTTTCTATAAATTAAAGCCATTCACAAAATTAATCAAAAAAAATAGGCTGCCATTACTGACAGCCTACTTTTCCAAAAGAGGAAAAAGGTGAACAATTATTCTTTAACAAATTTTTGTTCAAATGGTACGTTATCTAAAGTAGCCTTTAATATATACATGCCACTACTTAACTCATTAACATCAATGTTAGTGGGTGAAGTAATCGTTTTAATTGATCTTCCGCTTAAGTCAAATATTGTTCCTTCAAAGTTATCATAGTTAGCCGGTAAACTCAATTGAATCATTTCCTTTGCAGGGTTTGGATACAAACGAATTACTGACATATCGATATCTTCTACACTTAATGGAATCTCAGGTAGAGGAATTAAATTTCCACCATCTGCAAAAGCCACCCATAATCCAAAAGCAGGACCATTACTGTTTTGTGTAGGATCTAAGAATCCACTCGCTACAACCGTAATAGCTTGACCGGCTGTGCCTAACGTTTGTAAAGGAGCTTGATAAGAAGCTACAGTAACTGTTCCGGTTGCATCACGCACATCAAGAATAAAGTCTAAAGTAGGTAATGGTAAATAACCGGCAAAATTTGGATAGGATAAATCATTCACAATCGTTCCCGCTGGTACAGAAGTTTCAACCACATCTACAGTTGGAGCATCTGGCGAACCGTGATTTACCAATACATCAGTGTTAGTAGCTACAATAGCTGCCTCACGTCCTTGAGCAAATACAGAAAGTGCAAAGTTAGGAGCAGTTGAATAGCCTGTTGGCGAAACAATACCATTAGCAATAGCAATATAGGTTTCACCCTCAGCTAAAGTAGTAGTCAAATTATATAAACTCTGAGCAGCAGATGTACTGTTACCCGGAGCCACATCAATACTTAAGGCCACACCGGCAGGTACATCCACAAATGGAGTAGAAGTTCTAAAAGCAAAGTCATCTAATAATATTTCACCGTTTACATATACGTCAACTGTTGTAGCCGCTAAATCCGGTGAATTGTGTATCACTTGTAAACGTGCAGTGGGTGTTTCAACTAATGGAAGAGGAATCAAATCACCACCGGTTGCCGTAGCTACCCATAATCCAAAAGCAGGACCATTACTGTTTTGTGAAGGATCTAAGAATCCACTCGCTACAACCGTAATAGCTTGACCGGCTGTGCCTAACGTTTGTAAAGGAGCTTGATAAGAAGCTACAGTAGTCGTTCCGGTAGCATCACGCACATCAAGCGTAAAGTCTAAAGTAGGCAATGGTAAATAACCGGCAAAATTTGGATACGATAAATCATTCACAATCGTTCCGGCTGGTACAGAAGTTTCAACCACATCTACAGTTGGAGCATCTGGCGAACCATGATTAACCAATACATCAGTGTTAGTAGCTACAATAGCTGCCTCACGTCCTTGAGCAAATACAGAAAGGGCAAAGTTAGGAGCTGTTGAATAGCCTGTTGGCGATACAATTCCGTTGGCAATAGCAATATAGGTTTCACCCTCAGCTAAAGTAGTAGTTAAGTTATATAAACTCTCAGCAGCAGAAGTACTGTTACCCGGAGCCACATCAATACTCAACGCCACACCGGCAGGTACATCCACAAATGGAGTAGCTGTTCTAAAAGCAAAGTCATC
>QLAH01000127.1_pt1 | contig 66271 bp, 65 predicted proteins | sample 4693081 | NCBI WGS metagenome assembly QLAH01 (sample SAMN09425401, study PRJNA476045) | Lake water metagenome, whole genome shotgun sequencing project.
AAGAATGATGAGCAAGTAATGCGTGTAAGTAGTGGAAGTAATATTGCAGTTTCACCGAATGGTAAAGAAGTTGCATTCTTATATAGAGGAGATGTTTTTGTAAGTAGTGTAGATGGAGGAGTAACCAAAAGGATTACTGCCACACCAACTCAAGAATTGGGTATTGGATTTTCACCGGATGGAAAATCAATCATCTATACTGCAGAGCGGAACAATAAATGGAGCATTTTTGAAAGCACTAAACTACGTGCAGACGAACCTTATTTTTATGCGTCAACCTTAATTAAGGAAACACCCGTATTAGATAATGCAAACGATAATACCCAACCATTGTATTCTCCTGATGGAAAGGAAATTGCATTTGTAGAGAACAGAAATAATGTGCGTATTTACAATATTGCATCCAAGCAAAGCAGAACTGTATTAGGTTCAGAACAGATTTTCGCTTGGACCGAGAATGATCAATACTTTCAATGGAGCCCAGACAGCAAGTGGTTGTTATTTGATTATGCGGTGGTAGGAAGTGCAGTAAGTGAAGTAGGATTGGCCAGTGTTGATGGAAAGCAAATCATGAATATTACCGAGAGTGGTTTTAATGATTATCGCCCTAAATGGGTAATGGGTGGTAAAGCCATGTTATGGCAAAGTAATCGAGATGGATTAAGAGGAGCTGCAATGAGCGGAGGTGCACAAAGTGATGCTTACTTAATGTTCTTTACACAAGCTGCCATGGATCGATTTAAATTGACCAAAGAAGAATTGGCATTGGTAAAAGAAATGGAAGAACAAAAAGCCAAAGCAGATACCAGTAAGAAAAAAACACCTACTGTAGAAGCTGTTGAAATAGAATGGGAGGGATTAACGCAGCGAAGAGCAAGAGCTACCATTCATTCATCTGGAATGGGGGATGCTTTGGTAAGTAAGGATGGAGAAACATTGTATTATCTCGCTCGTTTTGAAAGAGGTATGAATTTGTGGACCACCAACTTAAGGACCAAGGAAACTAAAATGCTCGTTCCATTAAATGCCAATGGAGCAAGTATGGTATGGGATAAAGACCAAAAAAATATTTTCATCAGCAGCGATGGAAGTATTACCAAATTAGATGTGGCTAGTAGTAAACAAGATCGTATTGCAATCAATGGTGAAATGGCGGTAAATATGCGTGAAGAACGTGAAGCTATGTTTGAACATGTTTGGCGCAGAACCAAGAAAACTTTTTACAACAAAACCTTCCACGGAATTAATTGGGATAGTTACAAAACCGATTACGAAAAATACTTACCATCTATTGGCAACAATTATGAGTTCAGTGAAATGCTGAGTGAGTTATTAGGGGAATTAAATGTGAGCCATAGCGGTGCTGCATTTGGAAGCTTTAATGCCAATGGAGATGCCACTGCATCGTTGGGTGCATTTTATGATGCTTCTTACACTGGTGCCGGTGTTAAAATTGAAGAAGTAGTGTTGGGCGGCCCATTAGATAAGGCAGGATTAAATGTAAAAGCAGGAGCCATCATTGAAATGATAGATGGGGAAATGGTTACAGCAGATAAAGACCTTGCACAATATTTAAACAGAAAATCTGGCAAAACAGTACTGCTTTCTTTAAATGAAAATGGCGTTAAAAGAGAAATAACGGTTAAAGCCATTAGTACAGGAGAAGAAAATGGATTATTGTATAGGCGTTGGGTAAAAAGAAACTCCGATGAAGTAGAAAGATTAAGTGGAGGTGCATTGGGTTACGTACATATTCCAGGCATGAGTGATGGTACATTTAGATCTACTTATGAAGACATAATGGGTAAACACTTCTTAAAGAAAGGGGTAGTGGTAGATACCCGTAACAATGGAGGTGGAGACTTGGTAGCAGACCTTGCTGTTTTCTTGAGCGGTAAACAATTCATGAACTATACCAATGATGTAAGAAGTAATGGATACGAGCCCAATTTCCGTTGGACCAAACCAAGTATTTCATTGGCTAATGAAGCGAACTACAGTGATGGACATTGCTATGCATTCATGGTGCAAGAATTAAATGTAAACAAGTTGGTAGGAACACAGGTTCCAGGAACCTGTTCATTTGCAGCATGGGAAAGCTTAATGGATTCAGGCATCCGTTGGGGAGCACCAACCGTGGGTGTTAAAACCAATGCAGGAAAGTATTTAGAAAATGCAGCCACCGATCCAGACTTCTTAGTATTCAATGAATACGAAGTAGTGAAGAAAGGAGTAGACCAGCAGTTAGAAGTTGCAGTGAAAGAATTGATGAAGACGATAAAGTAAGCGTGTTTCCTGAACAATACGAAATACGGATATATGAATTATAGAAAAAGGCCTCGAAATTTTCGGGGCCTTTTTTAGTACATTGTCATATCTACGCCCTATATTTTATCCCCTAATGTGTTTAATTTTAGTGACAATAGTGAGTAATTACATTGAAAATCTTTATTAAGATATGGGCTCGGACAAAATTATTTCTTACTAAATTTGTTATGCTATGACAACTACCACTTTTATTACTGACCAAAAGGGAAAAAAAATATCTGCTGTGCTGCCTATCAAAGCATACAAGCAAATGCTCGAAGAACTGGAGGAGCTAGAAGATATACGTGCCTACGATAAAGCAAAAGCAAAAAAAGAAAAACCCATCCTTTTAAGCGATGCCGTACAACAAAGAAGAAAAAAAGCAAAAGCCTGAGTATACCGTTCTTATCTTACCTTCTGTGCAAAAATAACTTGATAAACTACCTAATAATACAGCCACTCGCATAGAAGATAAAATGATGGAACTTGCATTTGACCCAAGGCCATCGGGTTGTAAAAAACTTAAAGGACGCAATGCCTATCGCATACGAATTGGAGATTATAGAGCTATATATGATATAATCGATAACAAACTCATCATCACCGTAATCAATGTAGCTCATCGTAAAGATGTTTATGAGTAACTACATTTGTTACATTCTAGTTAATCGTTTTCAGATTAGTTGGAACAGAAGCAGTCTCATTTTCGGGGCCTTTTAGTTTTTTATAATCCAACGTGCTGGTGTATATCCTTTAACGGTAAAACCGGTATTATTGCTAGGGCTTTTAAATTCTTTTCTATTTGAATAAATCAAAATAGCAAATGGGTTACTGCCCCAACCGCCGATAAATGGGGGCGGAATGATTTTTATAATGGCAATATCAGACATTTGGAAGCTGATGAATTGCTCAGCATCTACTAAGATTTCATCAATATATAAATTGACTTCATTAGAAGATCTATAAGCAAATGACCAGTATGTTTTTTCATTTCCCGTATTATCAGTTCTGGATTCACCCATGGAGAATAAGTTTTTGCTAGGCTTAACGGTTGACTCTGAAATAATTAAACCTGGAATTCTATCATTTAAATAATGTAAAACAGTTGGATAACCTATCATCGTAAAATTCTCAAAACCAGAAATAATTTTTTCATCCTCTCTTTTGTATAAATCAGATGCATATTTTTCATTAAATAATGCTTCCCTAGTTTTTCTATTTCCGTACACAACTAAATCTGGAATGGTATTATCATTTCCGAATTTAAATGGGTTAAATACGATATCTGAAACTTTTGGGAGGTTAATATTATTTTGACCAATTTGCACCACCAATGTTTTTGTTGCCTCTGCTTTAAACACTGAATCAACGGGTGTCATCAAACTAATATTTAATGCATCATTTTTCCCTTTCTTTTTTTGCTTAGGGGTGAATTTGAAATTGACACTGTCTTCAAATATATATTTGTTGATTCTGAAATTGCCATACTCGTCTGTTTTAATATCATCCATGATGATGTCCTTTCCTGATGAAAGAATCATGCTTATTACTGAGTCTTTTTTTATGAAATTATTTATGCTGCCATAGATTGAAAGTGGTGTTTGTTGAACTAAAAAGTGCAATGCGTAAACACCTTCTTTCATACTACTGTCTATTTTAATTGAACCAATGGATTTTCCGCCTGCTATAGGGTACCTGAATTTCCAGGTCTTTGCGCGATTTAAATCTTCAACCCATAAATGAAGTGTCAAAATGCTTTTAGGCTTATTTAAATTGGGGGGATAGGTGCATTCAAAACTGATTGATTCTCCGTGCAGAATTTGTGAAGCTTTTAATTGAATATCTAAACTATCAGCAATTGCTGTATTGATTAAGCAAAGAATACTGATGGTTAAGAGGAAGCATCTCATGCTTTTCTAATTATTTCCGCCCCCAAACTTTGCAAGCGTTGATCAATAAATTGATAACCACGATCGATTTGCTCAATATTTTGAATGGTGCTTTTGCCTTCAGCACTTAATGCGGCAATTAAGAGTGCTTGTCCTGCTCTGATATCAGGGCTGCTCATGGTAATCCCGCGAAGTGTATTTTTTCTGCCGAGTCCTATCACGGTTGCTCTATGTGGATCGCACAAAATAATTTGTGCACCCATGTCTATGAGTTTGTCTGTAAAAAACAAACGGCTTTCAAACATTTTCTGGTGGATCAAAACTGATCCGATGGCTTGTGTAGCTACTACTAATACAATGCTCAATAAATCAGGCGTAAAACCAGGCCAAGGATGATCGGAAATGGTTAGTATTCCTCCATCCATAAATGTTTGTATGGTATATGATTCCTGTGATGGAATATAAATATCATCTCCTTGTATATCAAACTGAATACCCAGTTGCTGAAATTTTTCTGGTATGATTCCTAAGTGTTTTACACCTGCATCTTTAATAGTGATTTCACTTTTCGTCATCGCTGCCAATCCAATAAAACTGCCTATTTCAATCATGTCTGGCAACAAACGGTGTTCGGTACCCCCCAGCGTTTCCACTCCCTCAATAACCAATAAATTACTACCGATACCACTGATTTTTGCACCCATTCTGTTGAGCATACTGCACAACTGTTGTAAGTAAGGTTCGCAGGCTGCATTATAAATAGTAGTAGTGCCTTCTGCTAAAACAGCTGCCATTACAATGTTTGCAGTACCTGTTACGGATGGTTCATCCAGTAACATATAACAACCCTTCAATGCATCGGTGGTTAATGTAAAGCAACCAATGCTTTCATCATACGCATAATGTGCGCCTAGTTTTTGAAAACCAATTATATGCGTGTCTAATCTTCTTCTTCCAATTTTATCTCCACCCGGTTTGGGTATAAATGCTTTTTTAAAACGAGCTAATAAAGGACCCGCCAGCATTACACTCCCCCTTAGTCTTCCGCTTTTTTGTCTAAATTTTTCTGAAGCCAAATAATCAACATCAATATCGTTGGCTTGAAACTGATAAGTATCTTGATTGATGCGATTGACCTGAACACCTATTTCTACCAATAACTCAATGAGTAAATTAACATCGAGTATATCTGGAATATTCGAAATAGTTACAGACTGCTTCGTTAATACTACTGCAGAGAGTATTTGCAAAGCTTCGTTCTTTGCACCTTGCGGGGTGATTGATCCCTTTAATTGCTTTCCTCCTATGACTTCAAAACTGCTCATGAAAATTAATAGCGCTTCTTAAATCCACCTGGGTTTCTGTCGTTGCGATTACTTCCACCACCATTTCTTGGATCATTACGTTGTCCACCACTTTGGTTTCTGTCATTGCGTTGTCCGCCGCCATTTCTTGGATCGTTGCGTTGTTGCTGTCCACCGCCTTGGTTTCTGTTATTTCTTCCACCAAAGTTTTGTTTCCATCTTCCGCCACTACGTGCTGGATAATCATCACGTTCGAACGGTTGATTGCGGTGCTTGATATAAGGGGTGTTGCTGAATTCTAACTGACCACCAGTAATTTGATCTAACTCAGATCTTATAGCATCATCATGTACCAACTCTTTATGCCAGTTACTATATGATAATTTCATGTAGTAAGCAATTGCGTTGGCAAATCCTACTTTCTTTTCTGGATCTTCTTCTTTTAATGCCTTGTCTATCACCACTTCTAAATTTTTTCCTAAGTGGGCATATTTTGGATTACGCTTAGGATAAGGAAGTGGTTCGGGTTTTAACTTATAGGTTTCCTTTTGTGGGATTGGATAAGGGCTGTCTACATCTAGCGTAAAATTGCTGATGAAAAAAAGATGATCCCATAGTTTATGCCTGAAGTCTTCTACATTTTTCAGGTGTGGGTTCAAAAATCCCATTAGTTCAATCACAGATTGGGTCTGTTGTTGTCTTTTATCTCTGTCTTCAATTGTAAGGAGGTAATCTACCATCTTCTGTACGTGTCTTCCGTACTCCTTCATTCCCAGGAGTTTCCTGGAGGTATTATATTCCATGTAAAATTGCTTGGTGCAGCAACAAATATAAGTTTTTATATTTGCAACATGGAATCGCTTTTGCAACAAATTAATGATCATAAGTTAGCTATCACTGCTTTTATAGCAAATAACTCAGACGAAGTAGAACAATTCAGAATAAAATGGCTAGGCACCAAGGGTTTGGTAAAAGCCATAATGGGCGAAATGCGCAATGTTCCCAATGATCAAAAAAAGGAGTTTGGTCAAATACTGAATGAGTTTAAACTCTTTGCAGAAGCGCGTTTTCAGGCGTTACAAGATCAGTTTGCAGGGGCTTCAACTACTACCACTGGTAAATCTGCACAAGATTTATCATTGCCGGGCGATTCGGTATTGGTTGGGAGCAGGCATCCATTAACACTGGTTAGAAATGAAATGGTTGCCATTTTTAAACGACTTGGTTTTTCTGTTGCTGAAGGCCCAGAAATTGAAGACGACTGGCATAATTTTGGCGCAATGAATCTTCCAGAAGACCATCCTGCTCGTGATATGCAGGATACTTTCTATATTAAAAAACCCGAAGATGGTAATGGCCCTACTTGGTTATTGAGAACGCATACAAGCAGTGTTCAAGCAAGGGTAATGGAAAATCAAAAGCCCCCGATTCGGGTGATTTGTCCTGGACGAGTATACCGTAATGAAACCATCAGTGCAAGAGCGCATTGCTTTTTTCATCAGGTAGAGGGATTATACATTGACGAAAATGTCAGCTTTGCCGATCTTAAGCAAACCCTGTATTTCTTTGTTCAAGAGATGTTTGGTAAAGACGTTAAAGTGCGTTTTAGACCTAGCTATTTCCCTTTTACCGAGCCGAGTGCAGAAATGGATATCAGCTGTTTAATTTGTGAAGGAAAAGGCTGTAATATTTGCAAGCATACTGGTTGGGTTGAAATCTTAGGAAGCGGAATGGTACATCCTAAAGTGCTTGAGAATTTTGGCATTGATTCTAATAAGTATACTGGCTTTGCATTTGGTATGGGAGTTGAAAGAATTACCCAATTAAAGTATCAAGTAAATGACTTGCGTTTGTATTCTCAAAATGACGTACGTTTCTTGAAGCAGTTTACAGGAGTTGTTTAATCTTTTCAACCATTTTTAAGGTTTATTTAAATTCTTAAGCAAGCTTGTGTGAATTTTATTATATTCATCGAATATACCTAACTCAACTACATGCTTGCTATCCTTGTATTCTTTTTTGCCCATTGGTTTGGGTCCCTGTTTTTTCATTCATTCTTTTTACATCGCTTCGCCTCTCATAAAATGTATGAGCTAAGCAAAAACTGGGAACGTTTTTTTTATTTGAGTACCTGGTTCGTGCAGGGTTCTTCCTTTTTAGTTCCAAGGGCTTACGGGGTAATGCATAGAATGCACCACGAATACAGTGATACGGAAGAAGATCCTCACTCTCCACATTTTTTTAAAGATGTGTATCAGATGATGCAAAGCACTATTTTGATTTTCAGAAGTTTTTTAACAGGTAAACGTTTGCCTGATCCTAAGTTCACGAAAGATTATTTACCTGTTTGGGATCGCTTAGACAAGTTTGGTCACCACCCATTAACCAGATTGGTTTTTATGGCGGCTTATACCAGTTTTTACATTGCTTTTGCTCCTAATGCTTGGTGGTTCTTATTATTGCCCATACATTTCTTAATGGGTCCTATTCAAGGTGCAGTGGTGAATTGGTGTGGTCATAAATACGGGTACAGCAATTTTGATAATGGAGACCACTCTAAAAATAGCTCACCTTGGGGTATCTTATTGATGGGAGAACTGTTCCAAAATAATCACCACTATGCAAAAGACGATGCCAATTTTGCTAAGAAATGGTTTGAGTTCGATTTAACTTTCTTAATCATGCGAGGCTTTCACGCGGTGGGAATTATAAAATTAAATCCAGTTCATTTAACGCCAACCAAGCTTTCTCCACAATCAACTGAATCAGGTTTGACTGCAACCAACTAAATTGCAGCAATGAGTACGGTGCATTCAACCAAAGGTGTTGTATTGCGTACAATCAAGTACGGAGATACCAGTATCATTACTTCTGTGTATACCGAGTTATTTGGTATACAACAATACATTGTTAAAGGGGTACGCCAAAGCAGTAAAACTTCTGCTGGTAAAGCCAGTTATTTTAGCCCTGCTGCTATTCTTGAATTAGAGGTATACCATAATGAAATGAAGCAATTGCAATTCATTAAAGAATATCGCTGGGGTTATATGTACGAGTCGGTTTTATTTAATGTGGTAAAGAATACGGTTGCCATATTTGTAATGGAATTGTTGCAGCACAGTCTAAAAGAGCCAGAAGCCAATCCAGAATTATTCTATTTAATAGAAGACACCCTTAAACAATTAGACAAGGGCAATCCTACTTTAACAGGTAATCTACCTTTATATTTTACTTTACACTTAGCAGCCGAATTAGGCTTTCAATTACAAGGGGTATACAGTACAAAAACACCTATCATTGATTTACAAGAGGGGAATTTTGTAGAGAGCATACCGTTACATCCTTATTACTTAGAAGGGCATCTTGCTGAAATCACTTCCGCTATTTCTAATTTGTCTTTTTATAACGAATTGGAAAATATTCAGTTGAATAAAACCATTCGCAGACAATTATTAGAAGCATATCAACTCTATTTATCCTTACATATTCCAGGCTTTGGGCAGATGAAAAGCTATATAATCTTACAAGAAGTGTTGGCTTAAATCCACTTTTGTTTTTGCGCTATATTAATAGCTTGAGTTCTATTATTTACGTGTAATTTTTCATAAATATGAGAAGCATGCTTGCGAACAGTTAGCGGGGAAATAAAAAGTTTCTCTCCAATTGCTTTATAATTTTTGCCGCTGACCATTTCTTTTAATATTTCTATTTCACGTTCACTTAATCCTGCACTATTGGTATTAGGTAATTCTTCATTTTCTGTAGCAGGATTAATTGGCACATTTCTTAATAACTCAAGTGTTTTTCTGGCTATAGATGGGCTCATAGGAATTCCGTTATGCTCATACACACTCTTAATTGCATCTACAATATGAATGGCACTATCTTCTTTTAATAAATAACCACTTGCCCCTGCTTTAATGGCTTCAAATATTTTATCGTTTTCCTCAAATACTGTTAATACTATAAACTTAATATTTGGATAGGCAGCTGTAGCTATATTTATGGCATCAATCCCATTCATTTCAGGCATTTCTAAGTCCATCAGTACCACATCAGGTTTTATTGCCGCCAACTTTAATTTTTCTAAAAAATCAATACCATTTTTTGCTTCAAAAGTAATTTCAATGCCTAGCTGGTCAATTAATTTATCTTTCACTGTTTGCCTATTTATAGGCTTGTCATCAACAATTGATATTAGTATGGACATATTGTAAAAATCATTAGATAATCAATGTAAATCAATACTCTTTTGGGAGCATATCTTTTACAATACTAATTGTTGTTCCAGTATTTTCTTCAGTAAATATGAATAAAACAGCCTTTGATTCATTTGCTCTCCATTCCATATTTTCTAATCCATTTCCATTATTTTTCTTGCTTTTATCAAAACCCATTCCGTTGTCTTTTAATGTGATTGTAATTTTTTCTGATGAGTGAATGGCAAAATAAATGCTACTTGCCATACTGTGTTTGATGATATTTTGAAAGGCTTCTTGGAGAATTTTATTAAGGTTTATTGCGTCGGATGCCTTTAATAAATGATTCTCTTCTATAGTTTCAACTGCTTCAAAAGTTATATTATCAAAGTTTTTTAATACGTTAAAGCAATAGTTTTTGAACTCATCTGAAAAGTTAGCAATATCTATTTCCTTATTATTTAGTACCCAAATTGTTTCTCGTAGGCTATTTAGAATATGTTCTGCATTGTTTTGTATTTTATCTAATTCTTTTGTATTGCCTTGAATGTTTTTAAGCTTATCTACATTTGCCATTAATGCAGAAGTATATGCACCCATATTGTCGTGTAAGTCTCTGCTTATTCTTTGTCTTTCAAATTCAAGCTGTTCCTGTATTTGAATGGCTTGAATTTTTTTTCGGTATTTCCTATTGGTTATATATTTAGCAGCAAACCATATAACTGTAATTGATATTCCGGCTTCTAGTAACAAAAACCACCATGTTGAATAGATTGGAGGTAACACTCTTAATTGTATTCTTTTTTGCGCATTTGCCTTTTTATTAAAAAATCTTCCACTTGATATTTCTAGGATATATTTTCCAGGATTTAGGGCTAAATTAATTTCACTTGTATTTCTTAAGTTTTTCCATTCTTTATCAATGCCAATTAATCTATATTGATAATTATAGGCAGTTGCAGTACTATTTCCAATTGTAGATAGTTGAATTTTTATTCTGTTATTGGTATGTTTAAACTCAAGATTGTTCAAATTCCAAAAAGCAGTGTCATCAGGTAAATATTGTTCGTTTGAACTTATTTTGGTAACAATTAGTTTGCTTTTGTCTTGATTTGTGTTTAGTTCATTGGGGTAAAATGCATTCAATCCATTTATTCCCCCAAAGTATAATTCGCCGTCTGCTGTTTTGGCAATTGCGCCATAATTAAATTCATCGTCTTGTAAACCATCGGGCTTACTAAAATTTGAAATGGTACCGTTGGAATCAATTTTACTGATTCCTTTGTCGTGACTACACCATATATTTTGGTCATTATCAATTATGCCAGCATATATATAGTCATTTGCTAATCCGTTTTTTATCGTAAAAGACTTTAATAATATTGACCCACTAGAAAATTCATACAATCCATTGCTGGTTCCTAGAATCCAGTTGTTATTTTTTTTATCTACATAAACGAGACTGGTTTCGATTAGTCCTACTTTTTGTAAACAAGAACGAATAAAATTAGTACTACTGATTTCTATCTGTGCTTCATATTTAGTATAAATTGGAAAAACAGTTTGCTTATTTATACTGACTGTTTTGTCCCTTTTTTCAATTGAAATTTTCCCATTTAAATATATTATGCTCTGTTTTAAATTTCCTAAATTATATATATACTCACTTGAACTTATTTTAAGTGGAATAGAGTAATAATTTGGTTTTTCTTTGGCTAGCGCTTTGTTTTTATATTCAATTTCTGCTCTTTTTATTGATAAATCCTTTCTATTTAAGATATAATAATCATTCCTGCCATAGAGCATCACTAAACAGCTAAGTTCATCAAGTTCAATAATTGAGGTAACAATTGTACCCGTTTTAGTTTCACGATTTTTTAAAGGGTATTTTTTTAAAACATTTCCAATGGTATCATATATAATTAATCCAGCACCAAAAGTGCCACAAATAATAGCATTATTTTTTTTGTCTGGCAGAAAACATTTGATAAAATTTTCATCTTTTGTTGAGGAGGCGAATAATTTGATTGGTTGTTTCTGAAGTAAGATTTCTTGGAGCCCATTTAAAGTAGTACTAGCCCATAAAACTCCTTTTGAATCAATAAATATGCTATTGTAATATCCTTGATTTAGCATTGAAGTTCCATTAAGACTAACTAGCTTATTCGTAAAACACAAACTTGATTTATCAAATTCCCAAATCTCATTTTCCATGATTATCAATAATGTATTTTTATTCTTATTGATAAAGTCTTTATTCTTAATGAATGCCTTCATTCCAAAACCAAAAGGATAAGGAGATTGCTTGATTATTTTATTATGGTTTATATCATAAGCTAAGAAGTGGTTTTCTGCAAATGCTACAACTGTAGAATCATTCACTCGTTTATAGATATAATAGTGAAACTTTTTGGGATTAGGAATTGTAATTTTTTTGTTGTTTTCAATATTTTCAATATGAATGCCAAATTCATCTTTTGTAAAAAACTCCAATTGACTGGTCTTATTGATATCTGCTAATCCAATGGCAAGTGAATTTTTCTTGATTATTTTAGATGTCTGCTTTGTTTTAGAGTTAATTACCTGATAATTACCGTTATTAAAAATGATGATATCTCTTTTGTTAGAACTTACAAATACCTGCTCTTGCCAATTAATTTTTTGCTTAGGAAGTTTATAGTGTTTAAACGAAAAAGTTTCAGGATTGTAAATAGAGTAGCCATAATTATAGAAAATCCAAATATCTTTTTCTATTCCTTGGTGTATTTCATAAAATAATGAACCAGGTATTTGATGTACTCCATTTCCGAAAGGAACTTGATGAAAATTTGAGCCATCAAACCATTGGAGCTGATGGTCGCTTAATAACCATAGAAATCCATTCTTGTCTTCAGTTATTGATTTTATTACTTGTTTGCCAAGACCATTATTGCTATTAAATACATTAAATCTTACACGTTGTGTTGATTGTGAATGGGTATTCTCTACAATTAACAAACTACTTAATAATGCTATTATTTTAATCAGCTTAGTCACTGTTGTAAATGTACATTTTTGAATAGAAAATCGGCTCTCATTAAAATACTCTAAAAGGAGTATTTTTCAAACTGCTTTATGCATTCATATTTGTATGAATAATTTCTAATTTATGAAGGTTAAACTGATTATTTCTTTTTGTTTGTTATTTAGTGGAAGCATAGCAGAAGCCCAATTTTGGAAAAAAGATAAAACTGAATCTAGTACTGAAGTTAAAAAAGAAGAACCAAAAAAGACAGGCAATATTTTTCAAAAGGCAATGTCTAAAGTAACTAAGATGGTGGGTAATTTGGCAGGTGAGCTGGGGGGCTCAGTTGCCGAAGCCCCCAATCTTAATAACGTAGATGTACTTGCATCTATTGGAACCAATATTTTTCCTAAAGATCTTGGGTTAGCAACAAATGATTTTTTAAAAGGTGAGTGGATTGACAATGGTGATTTTACTATGTTAATGTTGAGCTCACCTAATGGCTTTCAGTATTTTAAATATGCAGGTACTATCAAGTTGAATGGGAAAGAGTTGAAGCATCAGTCTTTTGGAATTCATACTGCGGTTGAAGCACCTAATAGTGGCAATAAGAAAATAAGTTTTGAAAACAATGGGGTTGAAGAAGGAAGCTTTACGGTTCCACCGCCTTCAAAAAATATTCAGCTACTAAGTATTAATGGTGCAAAGTCTTCCGTAAACATAGACTTAACCAAGGATGTAGTACTTGAATTGGCTAATTTTTCAACGGGTCCAGATGCGTTAATTAGGGTAGATATTGTTACGTCAATTATTGGTATGCGTGCTTTAACCATGGCTGCCTATGTTAAACCTGCACCTAAAGTGGTTATTCCAGCTGCTGCATTTAGAAATATAGAAACCCAAAACAAGGGTATTGGTTTTAAGAACAGTTATTTAATGGTAAGTGATCAACAATTGGTAAAGTCTATAGCGCAATCGGGTGTTTTTAAAGAACCTATTATTGCAGTTACTGGGTCTAATGCAGGCATGTGGATAAATGTCACTAATTCGCCTGAAATTGCAAAGGGTATTGCATTTACTGAAAATGAAAAACTGAATGGTAATGAGATGGAAATCTCTGTAAAGAAATTGAATGCAGCTTATGCCATGCCATTGTCTTTTGCAAAAAAGATTGCAGTTGCCTCTATGAGTATTCAAGGAACCACCCAATTTTATGAAAGCAAAACCAATAATTGGACCAAAACTGAAACAACCAAATCAATTGAGTTTCCGCAAATTCCTGAAGAATGGCTGCAAGAGGAATTAGCCGGAATGTATGCACAATTTACCCAAGCAACTGCCGATGTAGCTAAGGGTCAACTACTTCCAGAAAATGCCATTTCTTCAGCTCCTTCTTATGAATTGGTTCAAGATTTTTTTAAAGATGAAATGAATACTGCGGATCAATTTTTAGCAGTTTATAAAAAATTGAATCCCATTAAACCGCTTACTTCTAGTAGCATGCGTTTATTTGGTGAAAATGCTTTGTTGAAAGAAACAGGTGCGGATGCTTTGTTGAAAGTAAATATTGCCTTGCAATTATCTTATGATGGAAAGCCCGCAATGACTCCGTATTTGTCTATTGAAATGGATGGGGTATCTAATGGTGGTTTCCGTTCTTTTGTAGGAAACACAAAGTACTTCTCGATTACTATAAAAGGTGCTCCCTATATTATTAAGAAAGGTAAAGCACTTACTAAAGAAGAGTTGACCAAAATTATTCAAACTAGTGACCTTGCTACAGCTTATAAAAAAGCGTTGATCAACTTAAAAGAGAAAGAGGCATCAATTGGTGATTATGAAATTGTTTGGAAACTCCAACAATAATTTGTTGCAATCTTATAAAAATCAATTTTATCATTAATCATTTTTTTATTTATGCGTTTTATCAATATATGTTATCTAGTTATTTTTCTAGGTATTTTATCTGTTGCTTGTTCTAAAAATAGTTCGGATCCTAATAATGGAGGTACTGGAACTGTTGCCAATAATGTAGTTTACTATATAGATAGTGCCAATATTCATACAACCGATATCAATGGCGCTAATGCTAAGTTAGTTGTTGCAGTAACTCCACCATCTAATTTGAATTCCTATATCGGAGATGCTTGTGTAGCTAGCGATGGCAATAAACTGTATTTTTTTCATATCACCAGCGGGTCTAATCCATCTACCAAAATTGTTTCTGTAAATAAAGATGGATCAGGGCTTACTACTATTGCCACATTGGCTGTTTCAACAGGTGTCAATTATAAAAATATCAAACAATTAAGCAATGGAAAGCTTGCCTTTATCAAAAATAACTTCGGCAGTAATCCATTTACTACTTCAATAGAAGTGATTAATACAGATGGGAGTGGACAAGAAAAATTAGCAACAGTTCCCCTTGGTTTTAGCAATCATCAGGTTGCTAATGATGGGAAAAGATTTGTTCTTACTTCTTCAGCAGCTATTCCTTTGGCCTACTCAGGTACAATTGTTAACGGTAATATGGGTGACCCTAAATCAATTGTAAATTCTAGAAATGTTTTGTATACTAAAATCAGTAGCGATGGAACAAAAGTAGTGTACGCAAAAATGAATGGAACTAATAAAATTGATCTGTTTAGTTATAATACTGCAACAGAAGCAGAAGTATTAGTTAAGTCAGTAAGCCTGCCAACAGATATAACTAGTCTATCTACTTGGACAGTTCGAATAAATTGGATGGAGGGGTCTTCAAAAATTTTATTGAGTTTTGCTAAGGACAGCAATTTTGGTACAGTTGATGGGTATTTAAATTGTGTATTAATCAACGCCGATGGTTCTGGAGAAAAGACCTGGAAAATTAATAGCCAAGACGACTGGTTGGCTTTCACTGAGTAAGAAATACTCTTTATTTTATCTCCTCATTCGAGTTTAATGCTTGAATGAGGAGTTTATTTTTGCGTTTTTTTTAATGTTTTTTAAAATTTTTTTAAAAATCGCTTTACGTCTGTTTGTTTAAGTATTTATTCTTTAAAAACTCATAATTCGTTCTTATATGTATTATTTATATAATACTCTGGAGTCCCTATTACTAGTGGGTTTCAACCATTTTCCAACTATTTCGTTTAACTTGTAGACATTGGTTCTTAAACAAATTTTCTTTAACCTTAAATCTTCTAACATGCTACAAGTCCTCTTGAATGCAACCCCAATTGCTAGTGACAATTATGTTGCGTTTACCTTCTTCATTGGTACGATGGCCATGATGGCAGCATCGGTGTTTTTCTTTTTCGAATTAAATAACACCGACAAAAAATGGCGTACTTCTTTATTGGTATCTGGATTAATCACTTTCATTGCTGCGGTTCACTATTATTACATGAGAAGCTACAATTTAGAAACAGGTGAATCACCTACTTTCTTCCGTTATGTAGACTGGATTTTGACTGTTCCTTTGATGTGTGTTGAGTTTTACTTAATTACCAAAAAAGCAGGTGCTAAAGTATCTCTATTATGGAAACTCATTTTCGCTTCATTAGTGATGTTATTAACTGGATACATTGGTGAAGTTCTTGACCGTAATGGTAGTGTATTATGGGGAGTAATATCAGGTCTTGCTTACTTCTACATTGTATACTTAATCTGGTTTGGTGAAGTTGCTAAACTTGCTCAAAGTGCTGGTACACAAGTTGCAAAAGCTACTAAAGTTTTGTCATGGTTTGTATTAGTAGGTTGGGCTATCTATCCTCTAGGATATATCTTAGGTACTCCAGGTGGATTATTTGGATGGCAGCCAGTTGCTGATACAGCAGCAGCATTAAAAGCAATGGATATTGTATACAACATTGCAGATGCAATCAATAAAATTGGATTTGGTTTAGTAATCTACGCTTTAAGTCGTAGTGAAGAAAAAGCATAATCCAATTCAAACTTAATTAATACAGGGTTGCAATAGTTTGATTATTGCAACCCTTTTTTATGAATACAACCAATTACGATATTGTCATTTTAGGTGGAGGGTGCGCTGGTATGCAACTAATGCATCAGCTTATCCATCATACGAATTATAGGGGCGAATCTATCCTAATATTAGATGCTGATAAAACGTATTTGCAGCCCAAGTCTTGGTGCTTTTGGCATAAGTCAGAAGACCATCCTTATCAGTCTATTTTTAATACCACTTGGAATAACCTAAGCATAGGATTTCCCGAAGGAATCAAAGAAAAGTCTATTAATCCCTATCGTTACAGTTTTATTAAGAGTGAATCTTTTTTTGATTTTCATTTTAAAGAGATTCATCAAAACAATCATATTCACTATTCGAATGACAAAGTTCTAAAATTTGAAAAGTGTGGAAATGATTTTTTTATTGAGACAAATCAGGAACTGATTAAGACTCAAGCATTGTACTCAAGCTTCTGGAATCAAGCAGAAGTCGCAAATGATAGAAGCATATTTTTACAGCAACAGTTTTACGGCTGGGAAATCTATACTGATGAACCAGTGTTTAATCCTAGAGCTGCAACATTGATGGATTTTAGTATCACGCAAACCAATGGAGTAAATTTTGCTTATGTACTGCCTCATAGCGAACATAATGCTTTGATAGAAATTACTGGATTTTGTGAGAAAGAATATAGTATTGAATTTTTTGAAGCTGTTTTAAAACAATACATCCAAAAAAATTGGAATTGTTCTTACAAAATCATCAAGACCGAGCGGGCAAGTATACCCATGACCAATTTTACTTTTAAAAGATTTACCAAAGAAGGAGCAATTGCAATAGGAACTGCAGCTGGAATGGTTAAGCCTACAACTGGATATGCTTTTAATCGAATTTATAGAGATAGTATATTATTGGCTAATCAGTATTTTAACAAAGAGGTACCTGCTGATTTTTCACATACCCGGTTTAAATTTTATGATCGCTTATTATTACAATTACTTAAGCATAGTCCTTCTAAAGGATTGCATATCTTAAAACAATTATTTCGTAAAGTTTCATACCAACAAATACTTTGTTTTTTAGACGAAGACAGTTCTTTATTTCAAGAAGCATTATTGTTTGCTAAATTGCCTAAGAAAGATTTCATCAAACAAATATTCTAATGGAAATCATCAATTTAAAAGAAGCATATTTTAGACGATATCTTTTACTTACAAAAGTTGTCTTGGTTGCTTTGTTTATAGTGATGCATCATTTGATTATTGCCATTCCTTTTATTGCTCAGTGGATTTTTTTTGGAGTATTTGTTGTATTAACAGGTATTCCTCATGGTGCATTAGATCACGAAGTTGCTAAACAAAGCAGCAGATTAAATCTACTCAACTTTTCTGCTCTGAATTTTTATATTCGTTATTTGACTCCTATGATTGTTTATGGAGTTTGTTGGTTTTTCTTTCCAACAATTTCATTATATATTTTTTTATTGTTATCTGGGTTCCATTTTGGAGAAACAGATTTACCCATTCCTGCGAATCAATCTTCTTTCACAACTATCTTACTACAGACAAGCTACGGCTTACTGGTGTTGTTTTTAATTTTGTTTTTAAATTTAGATGAAGTGCTGCCTATATTAGATCAGATCAATATCTTCAGTCCTTCTTTAATTCGTTTTTTAAAATCGCCAACAGCTGGTAGTTACAGTTTGATTGGAGCGACCCTGTTTTTCTTGATTGCTTTGATTGCTTATTTTGTTTCACATAAAGCAAATGCCAAAATTATTATTAGGATTACAATTTTACTTTCTATTGTAACGATTAGCGCAGCCATGCTTTCTTTGCCAATTAGTTTTGCCATTTATTTTGGTTTATGGCATTCGATTATTTCGTTAGAAAATATCCGATTACATCTTTCGGTATCTGCTAAAAAAGAAGTGACTTGGTTAAAGCTATTAGCCAAATGTATTCCGTTTACACTATTTTCTTTTGTGGGAATTTTTGCGCTGATCTATTTTTTTGACTTAAATAAAAATATAGACCTTTTTTTAATGGGCTTGTTTATTGGAATTTCAATTTTGACTTTACCTCACCAAGAAGTAATGAGTAAAATGTATTTTCAAATCAGAAAAAAACCAACTAATTGATTAGCTGCTTTATACCAATCTTTGAACATTAGATTGCTCACTAATTTGATTGTGTTGAATTTGATTAATTAAAATCACTCCGGGCTTTTTCCCTTTTTCAAAACTTCCAAATTGTGCATCTAGTTGTAATGCTTTTGCACCATTAAGTGTAGCCCATTGAAGCATTTCATCCAGTGGTATTGTAGGAAAATGTTTCGTAATTGTTTTTAATTCGGAAAGTATGCTCAATTCATGATTACTCGATAAACCATCGGTTCCTAAAACGATATTCGATTTTTTATCGCGTAATAATTCAATTGGTGGCAATTGATTTTCTATATATAAATTGGCATTTACACAAAGGGTATAATACAAGTCTTGTGCATATTGCTTTGACAATTGATTTGCAAAATCCATGTCTGCTTCGCTGGTGGTTGTATTGTGCACCAAAAGAATATTTTTGGCTTTTTGTAATTGGGGGAAGTAAGACGGCAGACTGTTTTGGCCTGTTGGGGTAAAATGGGTCTGGTCTATATTCATGGCATTGTACATGCGCACAAAGTCTCCTGTGCCTTTTGTAAATAATTCATTTTCGGCCGGAGTTTCTTGATTATGTATAGTTACTGTACTTCCTTCAAAATGCGGGATCATCATTTGCCAGAGTGCTGAAGAAACTGAGTAAGGTGCATGTGGGCTGAAAGAACTTTTGAGTGGATTGGTCGAATATTTTAGGGGGTCCAATGAAGCGGCGGTTTCAATCAACCTAAACCGAGATAATACTTGTAAGGCATTTGCAAAACGTGATTCAGCGATTGCTGGCTTCCAACCACTGATTTCTACAAATGTGTGATAGGCTAAATTTCCTTGTTGTTTTTGGGCTGCTGTTAGCGCATTGTTACTAATATCGCCTACTGCCACAATTCCAGCTGCCAGCATTGCCGCTTCTCCCTGGGTTATTGCTTCTAATATGACTTCTTCAGGGAAATGTCTTTCGTTTACAATTTTTAAAATAAAATCAGGCAAGCCAGTATGTTCTGGAATAACCCCTCTCATATGGCTCAACTCTAAATGACAATGCGCATTTATAAATCCCGGGGCAATAATTCCGTTAAGCTTTTGAACGTCTTCTCCAGCATCTGAAATTGGGATAATGGCTTTAATAGTCCCATCTGCTGCAGTGATTAGTACTTGGTCTGGTCCTAAAAATTGGGTTCCGTCGAATAAATTTTGTCCTGAAAATTGTAAATACGCCATGATTACAAAGGTAGATTAAAAAAAGATGCACAAAATTTTATTGATAATCAGCTAGTTATAAATGTGCTTGTGAAAATAGTTCCCAAAATTCTTGTTTTATCCGTTGCAGTGTCAGACCTTTGCCGTCCCAAAAAATGGGAATATTCTAATCGGTGGGATAGCGCCGATTTCACTTAAAACAAAGAATCATGAGTAAACTTCATTTCACCACCAAGCATGCGAATGCGGCTACCGTTCAACACAACTGGTATGTAGTTGATGGTACTAATCAAACCGTGGGACGTATTGCATCTAAGATTGCTGCTGTATTACGCGGTAAAAACAAAGCTTATTACACTCCTCACGTTGATTGTGGCGATTACGTAATCGTACTAAACGCTGAGAAAGTTGTTTTCACTGGTAATAAGTTAGAAGACAAAGTATACCTAAACTTTTCTGGTTACCCAGGCGGTAAGAAAGAAGAAGTTGCTGGAAGCTTATTAAAGCGTCGTCCAGAAGTAATTATGGAAAGAGCTGTAAAGGGAATGCTACCAAAAAATAAGTTAGGTCGTAAAATGATCAAAAAATTATTTGTGTATGCAGGAACTACACATCCTCATACCGCTCAGCAACCTAAGGAACTTAAATTCTAAAACATTGTCTGGTAGCAATGCCAGACGCCAAGCATAATCAAAATGGAAAAACAAAAAAATGCAGTTGGTCGCCGTAAAGAAGCCGTAACACGTGTCTTCATTAGCAAGGGCGAAGGAAAAATAACTGTAAACGACAAAGACTACAAAGCTTATTTCCCATTGGTTTATTTACAAAACCAAGTTGAAGCTCCTCTTAAAACAACTGAACTAGAAGGCAAGTTTGATATCGTTATCAATGCAGCTGGTGGTGGTTTAAAAGGCCAAGCTGAAGCAGCTAAATTAGGTATTGCCCGTGCATTGTTAGAGGTTAATCCTGAATTACGTCCAGCGTTAAAAGCTGCTGGTCAATTGAAGCGTGATCCACGTAGTGTTGAGCGTAAGAAATTTGGTCATAAGAAAGCACGTAGAAGCTACCAGTTCAGTAAGCGTTAATCGTTGTATTGAATATCTACTGAAATTAAATTTTAAAAAATTATATAATTCACCACAATGGAAAATAACACTTCACTACAACAGCAACTACTGGAGGCCGGCGTACACTTTGGTCACCTTAAAAAGAAGTGGAATCCTAAGATGTTACCTTACATCTTCGCTGAGAAAAAAGGTATTCATATCATTGATCTAAACAAAACAGTAGATTACTTACAAGAGTCTGCTGCTGCTATCAAGCAAATTGCTAAGAGCGGTAAAAAGATCATGTTTGTTGCTACTAAAAAGCAAGCCAAAGAAATCGTTACTGAGTGTGCTAAGCGTGTTAATATGCCTTATGCTACAGAACGTTGGTTAGGTGGTATGCTTACCAACTTCAACACTGTTCGTAAGAGCGTTAAAAAAATGCAGAGCATTGAAAAAATGTTGGCAGACGGTAGCGCTGAAAGCTTAACTAAGAAAGAAAGATTGACCCTTACTCGTGATAAGGACAAAATGGAAAAAGTATTAGGCGGTATTGCTCAATTGGGTCGTTTACCAGCTGCTTTATTCCTTGTAGATATTGGTCATGAGCATATTGCTTTAGCAGAAGCTAAGCGTTTAGGAATCACTACTTTTGGAATGGTTGATACCAACTGTGATCCAAATAAAGTAGACTTTGCGATCCCTGCAAATGATGATGCTACTAAGTCTATTGCTATTATCACTAATTACATTGTTGCTGCAATTTCTGAAGGTTTAGCTGAGCGTCAAGCATCTAAGGATGAAGACGAAACAGATGACAACAACAATGAAAACGAAGCAAGAGCTCGTCGTTTGGAAGCAGAAGCACAATCTGAAGCTGGTCGTGGCGGAAGAGGTCGTGGTGCTGGTGCTCCAGCAGGTGGACCAGGTGGTGCACCAAAGCGTCGTACTCCAGCGGGTGGCGGTAATCGCAGACCTGCAGGTGGTGGCGGTAGATAAGCTTTATTAGAGAATTTTTAAATTGAAATAATTATGTCAACTGCAACTATTACAGCTGCCGATATAAATAAATTACGTCAGGCAACTGGTGCCGGAATGATGGATTGTAGAAAAGCTTTAACTGAAACCAACGGTGATTTTGAAGCTGCTATTGATTGGTTACGTAAGCAAGGCCAGAAAGTGGCTGCTAAGCGTAGCGATAGAGAAGCTAAAGAAGGGGTGATTATAGCGCGTACTTCTGCAGACAACAAAGTTGGATTTGTAGTTTGTATTAGCTGTGAAACTGATTTCGTTTCTAAAAACGCTGATTTCGTTGCATTCGCTACCTCTATTGCAGATGCGGCTGTTGCCAACGATGTTAAAAGTGCTGAAGAACTAAATGAAGTTTCTATCAATGGTGCTAAAGTATCTGATTTAATCAATGATAAATTAGCTGCAATTGGTGAAAAAATTGGGGTTGCTAAGTTTGAAAGAATTGAAGCTCCTTATGTAGCATCTTATATTCATGGTGCAAACCGTATGGGTGTATTAGTAGGTTTAAATGCTGAAGCTGCTGAAGCTGGTAAAGACGTAGCAATGCAAATTGCTGCTATGAATCCTTTAGCGGTTGATGCTAACAGCATTCCTGCTGAAACCATTGAAAGAGAAAGAGCTATCGTTATTGAAACAATGAAAGCTGATCCTAAAATGGCTGGTAAACCAGAAGAAATGGTGGCTAAAATTGCAGAAGGTAAGTTGAATGCGTTCTTTAAAGAGAATACATTGTTGGCTCAAGCTTTTGTAAAAGATGGCGCTATTACTGTTGAAGCTTACTTAAAGAGTGCTGGTAACGTAACTGTTACTGAATTCAAGCGTGTTGCGCTAGGATAATTGAATTGCACTTAGAAAGATATAGGTCCCGCAGCTTGCTGCGGGACTTTTTTATTCTTGTACAATTTTATGACGCCAACGGGTTTCATATTTGGTATGAAAGTCAGTTGATCCGAGTGCCAAAAACGTACTGCCGCCACTCCAATAAATCATGGAGCTCCAAAAGTTTTCGTGGATATAAGCAAACCCTAAACCGAATGTGGTCATTCCAACAATCTGACTGGTAGCTCTCAATATTTGTTTGCCCGTGCTGAGTCTTCTGATGCCATCAATTTTATCAAATAGGATGGTTCTATTGTCTCTTACAGATAAGTCTTTAATTTCTATAGTGTTTTCATTAATGCCCGTTATCCTTGCTTTTAATACCGTCCGAGTATAGCCAGTGTCAGTTGAATTTACAAAAACAGCACTTGGTCTACTAATTGATTCGCTATTCAACTGTTTAAAACTAATCAACACTTTATCGCCTACTTTAATGCGATTTGTTTTATTATCTGATATACTGCTTTGTTCTATTACCCATTTTTGAGCGACCACTAAATTAGTGTAAAATAAAAACAGGAGTATGTAGCTAAGTTTCTTCATGGTAATCAATTTACTAGCTAACTTAAAAAAGTTTTGTATTCAATTTTTTAATTATTCGTGTAAAGAATGAAACCCGATTTTTTTTAACATGCTGTATATGAAAATTTGATTTTCAAATCAGTTTGGTGACTCATTAAAAATTGAGGTTATTTGCATAATAAACAACCACTCGCTATGCTACCAAAATTCAAACGAATCTTACTAAAATTATCCGGAGAAGCTTTATTAGGTGACCAAAGAAACGGAGATCCATTTAACCCTAAAATCATTGAGCAATATGCACATGATATTAAGCGTGTAACCGATTTGGGGGTTCAAGTAGCAATTGTAATTGGTGGTGGTAATATTTACAGAGGAATGAATGAAGCCGATAGTGGTATTGAAAGAGCACACGGAGACTATATGGGTATGTTGGCTACGGTGATCAATGCAATGGCTATGCAGGCTATGCTAGAAAAGATTGGTGTATATACTCGTTTGCAAAGCGCCATCAATATGGAGCAAGTTGCTGAACCTTATATTAGAAGAAAAGCTTTACGTCATTTAGAGAAAGGGCGTGTGGTAATTTTTGGTGCTGGTACAGGTAACCCTTATTTTACTACTGATACAGCAGGTTCTTTAAGAGCCATTGAAATGAAAGCAGACGTTATTTTGAAAGGAACTAGGGTAGATGGTATTTACAGTGCAGATCCAGAGAAAGATCCTACTGCTACTAAGTATGAAAAATTAAGTTTTCAGGAGTGTATTTCTCAAAACTTAAAAGTCATGGATATGACCGCATTTACTTTATGTATGGAGAATAAATTACCCATCATTGTTTTTGATATGAATACACAAGGCAATTTACTTCAGGTAGTAGAAGGTGCTAATGTAGGTACTATGGTGAGCTAGTGGTCCGTTCGTGTAATATTATATGTTATTCAATGATCCTATGGTAATTTCATACTGATGCGTAAGTTAATTCTATTGTTATTTATTGGAATGGTTTCTGCCGAAGCTGGTTTTAGCCAGAAGCGGCTTAGTTTATCAGATGCAGTGGCTATTGCATTAAAGAATAGCTATGATATCCAACTAGCCAAAAACAATTTGGAAATTGCTGGTATAAATAATTATGTAGGCGTTGCTGGGGGATTGCCAACCGTTACAGCAACCGTGAATGATGTAGAAAATATCACCAGTATCAATCAAAAATTTCCAGATCCAGCTAGAAATATTACTAGAACAGGAGTTGCTTCAAATAACCTTAATGCTAACATAACTGCTGGTATCTTGTTGTTTAATGGGTTCAGGGTAAAAGCAGCTCAGCAACGTTTGCAAGAATTGCAAAAGATGAACCAAGACATGCTGAATGCACAGATTCAGGCTACCATGGCTTCGGTAATTACGAATTATTATGATGTGGTACGTCAACAAAATTTGTTAAGTACTATCGATAAATCAATTGAAGTATCACAACAAAGGATCGATATCATCAACAGTAGAAAAGAAGTAGGTCTTGCTAATAATGCAGACTTATACCAAGCACAAATTGATTTAAATGCATTGGTACAATCTAAACAAGCTCAACAATTGATTATTGATCAGGGTAAAACCAATTTACTAAGTTTACTTTTTGTTAGTCCTGATTCTGCTGTTATAATCAATGACACTATTGTGGTGGATGAAAAAATTAATTTCAGTCAACTTAAAAATTTGGCTTTAAAGAATCCACAAATATTGGCAGCAGAACAACAGATTAAAATTAATGAGTTAATTGAAAGAGAAACTGCTGCATTAAGGGTTCCCACGTTAAGAGCAACAACAGGGTTCAACTTAACCAATACTAAAAGTGCTGCAGGTTTTATCTTAGAAAATAGGACTTATGGACCTTTCTTAGGAATCAATTTGGCTATTCCCATTTACAATGGATTAATTAATAAAAAGCAATTACAAGTAGCTGAAATTAATACCCGTAATGCAAAAGTCCAGCGTGATCAGTTTTTATTGAACATAGAAACTGGTGCCGTAAGAACTTATCAAGCATATACCAATACCTTGGCCCAGTTAAAAACGGCCAAACAAAATCAATTACTCAGTAAGCAATTATTGGATTTGGTAATGCAACGTTTTCAGTTAGGTCAAGCTACCATCGTAGATGTTAAATTGGCTCAACAAAGTTTTGAAAATGAATCATACAGATTGGTTAACTTGTCTTTTACGGCCAAGGTTGCCGAAGTAGAACTTAAGCGCTTGGCCAATATTATTGAGCCTTAATTTTAGAAAAGTGTCTATAGCAATTCATTCCAAACTACCACATGTATGTACTACTATTTTTACTGTAATGAGCCAATTGGCTAATGAATATGGTGCAGTAAATTTAGGACAGGGTTTCCCAGATTTCATGATGAGTGCCGATTTAACCAGTTTGGTTGATAAAGCCATGAAAGATGGTTTTAATCAATACACCCATATGAATGGGTATCCCCCGCTGCTATCTGCATTGTCTTTGAAAGCGGCTAATTTATATGGTGCATCAATTGATGCAACGAGTGAAATTACCGTAACACCTGGAGGTACCTATGCTATCTATACCGCACTTACCACTGTATTGCAACCTGGCGATGAAGTGATTTTATTTGAACCTGCTTATGATTGTTATATTCCAACTATTGAATTAAATAAAGCCTTTGCTGTTCCTATACAATTAGCCTATCCCAACTATGCTATTCCATGGGATGAAGTAAAAGCAAAAATTACGACTCGCACTAGAATGATCATGATTAACTCGCCCCATAATCCAACGGGTGCAGTTTTGTCTGCGAACGATATGCAAATGCTTGCGAATATTGTAGAAGGAACAGATATAATAATTTTAAGTGATGAAGTATATGAGCATTTAATTTTTGATGGGATTGAACACCAAAGTATATTGAAGTACCCAGCATTATTCGAGCGTAGTTTTGTTTGTTTCTCTTTTGGGAAAACTTATCATTGTACTGGCTGGAAGTTGGGTTATTGCATGGCGCCAGCAAACTTGATGAAAGAGTTTAGAAAAGTGCATCAATTCAATTGTTTTTGCTGCAACACGCCACAACAAGTTGCATTAACTACCTATATTCAAAACGCTGATGCATATTTACAATTGGGTGCTCAAATACAAGCTAAACGAGATTATTTTAGAACATTAATGCGCGAGACTCCATTTACTAGTATACCTTCTCATGGCAGTTATTTTGAATGCTATAGCTATGCGAATTTTAGTCAAGTTTCTGATAAGGAATTAGCCATCACGCTCACCAAGGAATTTGGCGTTGCAACAATACCCGTTTCTGCATTTTATCACAATGGTCAAGACAATAAAGTCTTGCGTTTTTGTTTTGCTAAGCAAGAAAGCACTTTAGAAAAAGCGGTAGAGGGGTTAAAGCGGTTGTAGTACCTATTATTGAACATATTTGTCCAATTTAAGGTGGCAAATGCCCAATTAGTTGAACACTATTGTTTATTTCTTTACGGTATTGAAAAACAATAGAGCAAAAATAGATCGTGGTCAACTGCTAAGAGATAGCGTTGAAACTAGTGGCATTTCGGTTACTAAGCTAGTAAAGAAGATTGGCATAAGCAGATCAACTTACTATAATCATATTAGTGACCCTGAACTTCCTTTAGACTTACTTTTGAAATATGGAAATGCCTTACATATCAACTTCAAAGATTTTTTAGGTGACCTATTAGTTGATAGTACTAAAGAATCTCAAGGATTGTATTTAGAAAAAGCGGAACCGAATAATTTTGAAGAGGCAATTGCGCAAGTTCAATTTTGGCGAAACAAGTACTATGAGCTATCCGATAAGTATCAGCTTGTTTTAGAATTTCATTTTAAACACAAATAATATGGGTGTAATTGAAATACCAATGCGTATTCTAATTGCAGATCATCAAGTTATTTTTGCTGATGGATTAGCCTATCTTTTAGAAAAAGAAGCAACTGTTGAATGGATTAACGTTGAGTCTACACATCAACCATTCAGAGATGTAATACTAGCATTTCAACCTCAAATTATTTTGATTGATGCATATTACCCTTCAATAACAATAGCAGCGCTTACCCATTTTTTACAACAACATTCAATGAACACCAAATTGATTGTACTTGGTTCTGTGAAAAGTGATCAGCTACTACTAGACCTTTTGAAGATTGGCGTTTCAGCATTTTTATTAAAGACTTGTACAAAAAAAGAATTATTGGATTCAATTATTTCGGTAGTTCATGGCAATGCTTTTTATTGTAGTCAAACAAATAAACATTTGCAACAACTGATCATAGAAGGCAGATACCATCCTCGCCGAAAAGAGCAATTGGCAGAATTATCTGAAAAGGAAAAAACCATACTTAAACTCATTTGTGCAGAATTCACCAGTAAAGAAATAGCAGACCAGCTCAATATGAGTTTTAGAACCATTGAAGCATATCGGAAATCTTTACAAGAAAAAACCGGCGCGAAAAATTCGGCCGGCTTAATCCTTTATGCTATTCGCTATGGTATTGTTACATTAGAACCTTCTTAACTACCATTTTCCATCTCCGTCTAAAATATTTCCTAATCCGCCTAAGATGCTTCCCTCTTCTTTGCGTGGGCCAACACCATATTGTAAGATTCTTCCTGCTAAGCGACTGATTGGTAGTGTTTGAATCCAAACGGTACCAGGTCCAGTTAGTGTGGCAAAGAATAAGCCTTCGCCCCCAAACAAAGTGTTTTTAATCCCCCCAACAAATTGAATATCATAGTTAACGCCAGAGGTAAAACCAACTATACAACCAGTATCAATTTTCAGGGTTTCTCCAGGATGTAAATCTCTTTTGAAAACATGTCCGCCTGCATGCAAAAAGCTCATTCCATCGCCTTCTAGTTTTTGCATGATGAATCCTTCACCACCAAATAATCCAGTACCTAGTTTGCGTTGAAATTCAATACCAACGTTCACTCCTTTTGCTGCACATAAAAAACTATCTTTTTGGCAAATGATTCTGTTATTATAAGCAGATAAATCTAATGGGATAATTTTTCCGGGATATGGTGATGCAAAACTCACTCTGCGTTTACCATGATTCACATTCGTGAATGCAGTCATGAACAAGCTTTCGCCTGTAAGCATTCTTTTTCCTGCATTCAAGAGCTTTCCAAAAATGCTATTGTTTTGTTGTGAACCATCCCCAAACATAGTTTCCATCATTACTCCATCATCCATCATCATGAATGCGCCAGGCTCGGCAATAGCAGTTTCATTGTAGTCTAATTCTACTTCTACGTATTGCATTTCTTCTCCAAAAATCCGGTAGTCTATTTCGTGATTTCGCATAATTTAATTTTTTACTAAAATAGTTTTTTGTTCACCCATCCACACTTTTTTGCCTTGAATTTTTCTTACCCCAAACATAATTCCTACAAAAATAAAGAAGAGTGGTCCGGTAAATCCAAATAGGGCAACATATTTAGTGCCGTAGAATCTTTCCATTGGTCTTCTTAATCTTTCAGAAATTAAGTACATACTTGGAACCATTATAAGCGTTAAGAAGAATGAGAAAACTAAACCATATATAATTGTCCAAGCAAGCGGTCCCCAGAATACTACAGAGTCTCCACCAATAAAAATCTTTGGATCTAAATGGCTAAACATAGAAACGAAGTCTATATTAAATCCTACAGCCAATGGTAGCATACCCATTATAGTGGCTAAAGCAGTTAATAATACAGGAATGATTCTAATTTTTCCCGCTTCAATAGCAGCTTCTCTTGTTTTATATCCTCTTCCTCTTAGTTCATCTGTAAACTCAATTAATAGGATACCATTCTTAATTACAATACCTGCTAATCCTATGATACCAACACCTACCATGATAGTAGCCATACTCTTTCCGGTTAATGCATATCCTAAGAATACACCAATGATTGAGAAGAATATTTCTGTTAATACAATGAATGGTTTACTTAAACTATTGAATTGTAATACAAGAATTAAAAAGATAATTAATAAAGCGCTTAAAAGAGCAGTACCCAAGAATGAACTGGTTTCTGCTTGTTGTTCACCTTCACCTGTTTGTTTGATGGTAATATCAGCAGGTATTGGCGTTTTAGCTTTAAACTCTTCAATTTTCTTAGCCAATGCTTTATTAATTTCTGGGGTTAGTGATGGATTGGTTACCGCCGATTGAATTTGAATAGTTCGTTTCAAATTCTTTCTTTTTACTCCACCAGCAGTATTGGTATACTCAAGGGTAGCAACACTATTTATTGGAATTTGCTTAATTGCACCAGTTGTGAAGTCTCTAAATACAATGCGCATATTCATGAGTTCATTAATATCATTTCGCGACTTAGCATCAAATCGAAGTTGAATTTTATATTCGTCTTCATCGTCTTTTAGCTTACTCACTTCTTTGCCAAATACCGCTGTTCTCAATTCCATTCCAATTTGGGCAGTGCTAACACCTTCTGCTAATGCACGTTGTCTATCTATATTTACGGTTATCTCGGGATTATTCAAATCCACATCCATTTCTAAATTTTGCATTCCTTCTATACGATTGGTATCTAAGTGATTTTGCAATTGAATGGCTGTTTTAGCTAAGGCGTCAAAATTATCTCCAGCAATTTCAATATTCACGGGAGGATCTGTAGGAGGACCAGCGTCTTCTTGTCTTACTTCAATAGAGCCGCCTGGTATTCCGTTCATTTGTTGTCTAATTGCTTCTTGAATAACAGATGAACTTTTACCATGTCTTTGTTCAAATTCTACAAATGAAACCTGAATCCTTCCTAAGTGTGATTGTGTACTTCTATTATTATCTCTAGGATTGTTTGCTCCCACTGCTACGTTAGAAATCACGCTCTCTACAATACTGCCTTCTTTACCTGGTTGATCGTTTCCAAGAACTTTATAAACCCTTCCTTCCAATATTCTCAAAACAGAATCCGTTGTTTGCGATTTAGTGCCTATTGGCATTTTTAAATACACATAAACAAATTTTGGATCACCACTCGGGAAGAAAGGTTTTGGATTATCTCTAAGAATTAATAAGAATAATGAGATAGGGAATAATACAAATAGACCAATCAATAAATACACTGGTCTTTTTTTAACCAAGATGTATTTTAATAAAGACTCATATCGGTTCATTAAACCTGGCAGTGCTTTTTCTTGGAAAAAGTGAATCACGTTTCTTAGAACATAACGCTCTAATACCACTAGTAGCATCATGAAAATTAAGAAGTTTCCAAAACCATGCCATCCAGCTACATTAAATAAAACACCTAAAATAGCTGAACCCCAGAACCACCACTTTTTGAAAATGGCATTTTTAGGAGATTCGAATTCTCTCCCTTCTGGTTTCATGAAACTTACTGCAAATACTGGGTTGATGAAAAACGCAACTACCAATGATGCTGCTAATGTTAATATTAGCATGATAGGTAAGTAAATCATGAACTTTCCGATAATACCTTTCCATAATAATAATGGGAAAAACGGAGCCAATGTGGTTGCAGTTCCTGCTAATACGGGAATGAATACTTCTCCTGCAGCTTCTTTTGCAGAACGAATAATTTTTACTTTCCCATTATTGTAGATTCTATGCGTATTTTCTATTACCACAATGGCATCATCTACTATAATACCCAATCCAAATAATAAGGCAAACAATACAATGAAGTTGAGGGTGATTGCACCACCTGCAATCATTTCACCTAAGGGTAAAAACATAAAGGAAACGAAAACAGAAAGAGGCACACTTAATGCTACAAAGAATGCATTGGTTACGCCCATGAAGAACATTAAAATCAATAATACCAGAATGAATCCAATGATAATGGTATTCACTAATTCATTAAAAGAAGTTTTTGTTCCCTTACTTTGATCGCCGGTAATTACTACTTTTAAATTTTTAGGGAGATCATCGCTTTCCTGCATTTCAGCTACAATTTTATTAACACCATCTGCGGTATTAATCAAATTTTCTCCTGCACGCTTTACAATGTTAACAGTAATAACATTTTTACCATCTAATCTGGCATAGCTTTCTGTTTCTTTTACTGTGTCAATTATTTGTGCAACATCTTGTAAATAGATAGGAGCGCCATTTACGTTTTTGATTTGGATATGTTGCATATCATAAGCACTCGTAAATTGACCTTTTATTTTGATATTGCGCTTCATGGTTCCTACTTCAACCAAACCACCACTGATATCTTTGTTTTCTAAATTAACAGCGCTTTCAATATCTCTAAAAGTTAGTTTAGCAGCAGCTAATTTTGCAGGGTCAATATTGATCTGTATTTCACGTTCAGGAGCACCCACAATCTCTGCACGATTAACTTCTTTTAGTTCTTCAAATCGATCCTGTAATTTGTCTGCGTATTGTTTTAATTTAACGCCGTCAAAATCACCACTGATGTTAACAAACATGATGGGTTGATCGCTTATCGAAAACTCTTGTACATTCGGTAAAGAGGTTAAGTCAGTTGGTAAATCTGTTTGTGCCTTGTCTACCGCATCTTTTACTTTTATTTTCGCAATTTCAGGTTTTATATCAGTATCAAATTCGACTACAATCAAGCTATAATCTTGTTGTGAAGTGGATTGGATTTTATTCACTTTTGCACCGCTAATTCCTTTTAATTGCTTCTCAATTGGTCTTGTAACCAAGTTTTCGATATCCTTTGGGGAATTACCAAAATAAACGGTAGTGATTGATATGGTAGGTACTACAATATCAGGAAACTGTTCTTTAGGTAGTGTAGTAAATTTATTTAATCCATACAATGAAATCAGTATGGTAATAACATATACTGCTGTTCTATTATCAATGGCCCAACTCGTGGGTTTGAATTCTTTGAATTTCTTGGCTAAGCCTTCAATGAAATGCATACAAATATTTTTTTATTGTGCTAAAACCTTTACTGTTTGACCATCATAAATATTCTGGTATCCTTCGGTTATTAGTAATTCTTTTTCGTTTAATCCAGATTTAACCTCAATGAGTTTGCCATATAACTCACCAACAGTAATCATTTTTTTACGTGCCACTAATTTTTTGCCTTCTTGCACTGCTACATAAACGTATTTACCTTTTTCTTCGGTTTGTACAGTATTAACGTTAATTGAAATAGCATTTGGCACTTCATAATCTTGGAACTTTACTTGTGCCAATTGATTAGGACGAATATTTGCATCATATGGAATTCTGATTTCTACATCAAAGCTTCTTGTATTTGCGTCAATTGATCTGCTCGCTGTAGTTACTGTTGCCTTAAATTCTTTATTTAAATCGGGTAAGTTGATAATTGCGTTCGCCCCTGCTTTAATACGATTGCTATAATTTTCTGGAACACGTGTTACTACTTTCATGTTTTGTGTGTTCACGATTTTTATTTGAGGGGTAATTCCAGCAAGACCAACAAAAATTTCTCCTACTCTAACATTCAATTCGTCTACGATGCCACTTACATCTGAAACTATATTTGTGGCGCGTAGTTGTTCTTCGGTCACTTTAATTTGTTCTTCTGATGCAGCTAATTGGCGCTCTAAAGACTGAACATTGTTTTTAGCTGAAATTAGTTGTACTTCTGTACCAATACCCTCTTTCCATAAGTTATTCTGTCTATTGTAAAGATCTTTTGCAAAGCTCAGCTGGTTCTTAATGGTTTCAATTGATTTTTGTGCAGCTATTACTGATTGTCTAATTACTGCATCATCTAATTTTATTAACAACTGACCTTGCTTAACAATATCTCCACGCTTTACATAGATTGCTCTTACCTGGCCTCCACCCATTCTAGGTGAAACGTAGGAAATATTGTCTGAAGTGATATTTCCTTGTAGGTCTATATAATGAATAAAGTTCTCTCTAGTTACTGGAGTAATATTAATCAGTTTTGCCGTAGCACTTGAACTAGAGGTATCTAAAGAATTGATTTCATTTTGTAAAACTGAAATTTTTTCTGTTAGGGCATTTTGCTCAGATTTCAATTTTTCTAATGCAGCTTTTTTTGAAGCTAGGTCATTTCCTTGCTTTTCCTCGCTTGCACAACTGCTTAACAAAGCAATCGCAGTAACAATATGTAATAAATAGGTTGCCTTTCTCATTGTTTATGGTTTAATATATTTTATAATTTTCCAATTGCGGTTAAATAATCTACACGCGCAATAATTGCATCATATAGGGCACTGATATAATTGGTTTGAGCAGCTTTTAAGTCAACATCTGAAGCATTTATTTCTGTGTTAGATCCTGTACCTGCTTCATATTTTTTCTTTGTTTGCTGGTAAACTTTTTCTGCTAAAGCCATATTATTTTTTTGAAAATCTAATGTTGCAATAGCTGTTTTATATTTTAATCTAGCTTGCTCTACCGATTGATCAATATTTAATTTTAGATTTTCTAGTTGATTGGCAGTTTGCTCTAGTTCTATTTTAGCTTTTTTAATTCTTGCATCTTTTGCAAAACCACTAAAAATTGGTACTGCAATATTCACCCCTATTGAAGATGCAGTAAACCAATCTCCTTTACCAAAAAAGTTGAATTGATTTCTTTGTGCCAACTTACTATAATTTGCTCCAAGTGCTACGGTTGGCAATTTGCTCAATTCATAACGTTTTACGTTAAACTGGTTTAATTGCTTAGCCGAACTCAGGTATTGGAAATCCCTGCGATCTTCATAGTTATACGCTCCTATAGTAATATCTTCTTTGATTTGTGTATAGTCTAATGTATCAGTCAATATGAGCGTGTCAGCAACTGGCATGCCCATCAATGTCTTCAATCCAATATATCCCATTGAGATACTATTGAGGGCTTTAATTTTTTCTGTACTTAAGTTATTTAATTGAACGGCTATCTTGTCGATATCAATTCTTTCAGCAAATCCATTTTTGTATAATGCTTTTACATCGTAGTCTAATTTTTCTAGTCTTTTAATATTGGCGTCTAGTAATTCAATTTGGGTTTTACTTACTACCAATTGATAATACACTTTATACAAATTGGTTTTTATATTTTCTTCCGTTACTCTTGCAGCTGCTTCCTGAAAATCAATAGAAGCTTTTCTAGCTTGTAGCCCAATAAAGACCTGACCATCAAACAACAATTGTTGTAATGAAACTCCTGCACTTTCATTCCACTTAGTTCCAAACTGTGCAGCAATAAAGCCAAAGTCTCCTGGCATTTTGATTGGATTACCATTGCCATCTTTTACTCCTTGGTCTATCAAAACCTGATAGGTAGCTGGTGAAATGAAGTTGGGTAATGTTTGAACTGCAACATTTGGAAAATGTTGTGAACCAATACTACCAGAAATGGTAGGTAATGCCGAAGCAGTAATTTCTCTATTGGTTTCCATTTGAGCTTGGATAGCCAACAATGCATTTTTTACCTGCACGTTATTCTTTTTTGCATAAGCAACTGCTTGCTCTATACTGAATTCGTACCGATTGGCTTTTTGTGCCATTGCGGTTTGCATTATTGCCATCATGCAAAGCAGTGCGATTAATTTAATTTTGGTGTGCATATTGTTTATTTTTCTCTTTGCTGTTTATACTTGGTGATTAATTTTTGACCTTTTGGTGTACATATTCCATATAGAAAATGCTCCATTAACTCCATTTCTACTTGAACTAGCGTGAACTTTCCTTGCGTAAATACATCGGGATTGAATCCTAGGAAAATGCTTTCAACTCTATAGCGCGACATTATTTCTATATTGATATCCGCTCTATAATAACCTTCCTCAATTCCTTTTTTTAGATTTTCTCTTATGATGTTCACAAAAAATTTATTCTTGTGCGCATTCATTTTCTTATAGGCTTCCGGATGGTATTTCTGCATTTCAAAAATGATTGCAGGGTTCATCGTAGTCAACATTTCCTGTAACATTTCAAACCCTCTAAATACTTCTTGTACAGCGTTGTCACAACTGCATGCAATACTGGTGCATTCGTGCATGTCTTGCTCAATTTCCCTTTGAACTACAGCGTCTACTAAATGATCTTTGTCTTTAAAGTATTGGTAGATGGTTTTTTTGCTGGCGCCCAAGTTGGATGCGATATCGTCCATAGTGACGCTCTTTAACCCGTATCGGAAAAAGAGTTCCTGGGCCTTTTCTACAATTCTTTGCTCCATGCATGATTAATTTGGGTGCGCAAAACTATGGAAACTATTTTCGTAACCAAAGTTTCCATGGTTTATTTTTTATTAATTTATTGTTAAACGCTCCAATGCTAGGATAAGTGGTAAAGCAGCTCAACTGCTAGAGTTGCTGTATCTTGCAATCATTATGACCTTCAAGTCTTTCTTAAAACGCGGATTGCAATACTTTTTTCAGGGCTTAATTGTATTGGCCCCAATTGGTATAACTATTTGGGTAGTAATCAGTTTATTTAATTTAGTAGACGATATTTTGCCCAGCATTATCAGAAATGTTGCACCAGATTTAGCTAGAAGAGATGAACAGGGGAATATTATCAGGATGCCGGGCTTGGGCTTTTTAGTGGTGATAGGGTTGGTTTTGATTGTTGGATGGTTATCTTCTCTATTCGCCATCAATCGATTGGTTGCACTTTTAGACACTATTTTAGAAAAGACCCCAGGGATTAAATTTATTTACTCATCTGTTAAAGATTTTTTGGAGGCTTTTGCAGGTAACAAAAAGAAGTTTAACCAACCCGTTTTGGTAAATGTAGATGGTGCAGATATTTGGAGAATTGGATTTATCACGCAGCAAACCGCTACTGATTTTGGTTTAGAAGAACATGTAACTGTATACGTTCCACATTCGTATGCAATTTCTGGGATTACTTATTTTGTACCGCTAAATAAAGTGAAAACGCTTCCTAATATTGGTGCTGCTGATGCAATGAAATTCACTGTTTCTGGCGGAGTAACCGATGTGAATGATTAAGTGTTGATCTGCAATTAATTTTGTGCTATGACTATTGCCGTTAACGCTATTTTTTTTAATTCAGCTAAGTTAGAAGGATACGGGCATTACACTTTATCCATCTTTCATATTTTGGTGAAACAACATCCCGATCATCATTTTGTATTCATATATGATAGACCTCACACAACAGATTTAATTACTGGACCAAATGTACAATCCATTACTGTTGGTCCTGCCGCACGCCATTTACCTGGATTTTTTTACTGGTATAATATCAGTGCTGCAATGGCAGTAAAAAAAATAAAAGCTGATGTATGGGTTCAACCTTATGGATTTTGCAGCCAAACTAGTAGAGTGCCTCAGTTATTGGTAGTACACGATTTAGCATTCAAGCATTTCCCCCAATATATTAGTTGGATGCAACGATGGCATTATGCTGCAATGACGCCCATTTTTCTAAAAAAAGCCAAGCGAGTTGTAACCGTATCAGCATTTTCAAAACAAGATATTATACAAAACTATGCTTCCTTAAACTTAAACCCCACCGTTATTAGTGGAGCTGCTCGTGTAGGATTTTCCCCCATCACTTGGGAAGAAAAAGAACAAGTAAAAGAGGCTTACACGGATGGCTATGAATATTTTTTATGTGTAGGGGGAATTCATCCTCGAAAAAATATGATTCATATATTAAAGGCTTTTTCACTTTTTAAAAAATGGCATAAAAGCAATATGAAGCTGGTTTTTGTAGGAAGGTTGGCTTGGCAGTATCAAGATTTTTTAGAAAAATTAAAAACATTCAAATACAGAAAAGACGTAGTCTTAACGGGCTATGTAGCAGAAAATATTTTGCAAAAGCTTACTAGTGCTGCCTATGGGGCATTGTATGTTTCAGATTTTGAGGGATTTGGGCTGCCTATTGTGGAAGCCATGCAATCGGGGGTACCTGTTGTTACGGCAAATAATTCGAGCATGCCTGAAGTAGGCGGAGACGCTGTATTATATGCAGCATCTAATAATCCCGAATCTATTGCAGCACAAATGCAAATTTTATATCGCAACGAACAAATGCGAGAAAAACTAATACAAAAAGGCTTGGAAAGAGCCCAAAATTACAGTTGGGAAAAGGCAGCAGCATTGTTTTGGGAGGAAATAATCGCTACAAATGCAGTTTCGTCTTAGTTTTGCGCAACTTTAAACGACGAAAATGAAGCAATCCACTATTACTGTAAATGTCACTTTAGACGAACATAAAGTACCGCAACATATTGACTGGTCTGCATCTGACAGTACTGCAGATGTTAAACAAGACGCCAAAGCCATGATGTTGGCTTTTTGGGATGGCGCAGATAAGTCTGCCATGCGAATTGATCTTTGGACAAAAGATATGATGGTAGATGAAATGGCCGATTTTTATTACCAAACAATGATGGGTATGGCAGATGCTTATTTAAGAGCTACCCAACAGCAAGAATTGGTAGAAGACATGAAAAACCATGCAAAATCATTTTATAAAAAATTTCGTGAATCACAATTAAATCAAAATAAATAAATCGCCATGAGCTTAGAAGAACAGGTAATGGGTGGCATGAAAGATGCCATGAAGGCCAAGGATGAAGCCTTGTTGAGAGGGTTAAGAGCTATAAAGGCCGAGATTATTAAAGCCAAAACAGAACCCGGAGCAAATGGGCAGGTTTCTGAAGAACAAGAGCAAAAGTTGTTGCAAAAGCTAGTTAAACAGCGTAAAGATTCGTTGGATATTTATCAGCAACAAAACAGAGCCGACCTAGCTCAAAAGGAAATGGAAGAAATTGCAGTCATAGAAAAATTTTTACCAAAGCAATTAAGCCAAGAAGAATTGGATGCTGCAGTGAGTGCAATTATAGCTGAAACAGGTGCAAGTTCTGCTGCAGATATGGGCAAAGTAATGGGAGTAGCATCAAAACAACTAGCAGGAAAGGCGGATGGCAAGGCAATTGCAGCTGCTGTAAAAGCGTTATTAAGTAAATAACGTTTATGTTTTTAGATATTATAGTGCTGGCATTGCTGGTTCTTGCTTTAATGAAAGGATTAAAACAAGGGTTAGTAGTGGCGGCACTCTCATTTTTGGCAGTTTTTGTAGGCTTGGCAGCTGCATTAAAATTGAGTACTTGGGTGGCAGGATGGTTAGGAAATACAGTCAATATTGGAACTACTTGGTTACCCTTTTTAGCTTTTTTAGTAATAATGATTGCTGTTTTTATTGGAGTTAGAATTTTAGCTGCAATTGTTGAGCAAGTATTGGAATTATCTATGTTGGGTTGGGTCAATCAATTAGGCGGTTTCATCTTATATGCTCTGTTATACATTACTGTATTTAGCGTCCTTATATTTTATACCGAAAAAATGGATTTACTAAGGCCTGAAACAATAGCTGCATCTAAAACCTATATCTATATTCATTTTTGGGGCCCTTACGCAGTAGATTGGTTAGGTAAAGCAATCCCGTTTTTTAAAGATATGTTTACAGACTTGACAGTATTTTTTGGTACAATTAATAAAAATATCAACTAAAAATCTCTAGTATTTTAACTACTTTAGCAAGAATTGCTAGGCCAAAAGAAAAACAACCCAATGAATTACGAGTTAAAAGAAGTTAATAAGTTTAAATTTATTGAAGAAGGGGAAGGAGAAACTTTGTTGCTTTTGCACGGTTTGTTTGGTGCGATGAGTAATTTTGCTGACTTAATAGAACATTTTAGGAAAAGCTACAAAGTGGTAGTGCCTATTTTACCACTGTTTGATTTAGATATTTTTCACACCAGTGTTGGAGGCTTGCAAAAATTTGTAAATAAATTTATTGAAACCAGAGGGTATACTAATATTCATTTGTTGGGGAATTCTTTGGGTGGCCATGTAGCATTGGTGCATGTTTTGAAGCATCCCGAACAAATTAAAACCCTTACCCTTACAGGTAGTAGTGGTTTATTTGAAAATGGCATGGGAGATAGTTATCCCAAAAGAGGAGATTACGAATATATCAAGAAGAAAACCCAGTTAACATTCTATGATCCAGCAATGGCAACCAAAGAGCTGGTAGATGAGGTTTTTGAAATCACCAATAGTCGCGTTAAAGTAATTAAAATTATTGCCCTTGCGAAAAGTGCTATACGCAATAATTTAGGGGAAGAATTAAACCAAATCAAGCAGCCAACTTGCTTAATTTGGGGAAATAACGATACCATTACTCCTCCATTTGTAGGACAAGAGTTCAATAAATTAATTCCAAATAGTGAGTTGCATTTTGTAGATCATTGCGGCCATGCACCTATGATGGAAGTTCCAGTTGAGTTTAACACCATTTTAAGTGCGTTTTTAGATAAACATAAAGGCTAATAAACGCCTTTGCGTAATTCATTTTGTACATTTGTATGTAAATGATCGTATCGCAGTTATTAAATACAAGTTTCCCTACTCTGAACTTTTCGGATAAATCATCTTTTGCGTTACAGCTGATGGATGATTATGATGTATTGCATTTGCCTGTTTTAGAAGAAGAAAAGTTTGTTGGATTAGTTGCAAAGGAAGATTTAATTGACGCTATGGAATCAGATATGCATTTATCTGATCCTGAAATATTAAAACGTTATCGGATACATCAAGATGAACATTTTTTGAGTGCATTAAGATTGATTGCTGAACACGAACTTTCTTTGCTTCCTGTAGTAAGCGCTCAAATGGAATTGGTTGGTGTAATACTGACCAAGGAATTTTTAAAAAGCATTTCAACATTTTTAGGGAATGACGAAAAGGGTGCAGTAATTGTATTAGAAACCGATAAGCGCAATTTTTCATTTGGTGAATTAAGTAGATTGGTTGAAACCAATGATGCATATATCACACAGTTAAATACCTATACTGAAGCCAGTTCAGGATTAGTAGTAATAACGCTTAAAATCAATAAAATTGAAGTTTCCGCAATTGTTGCCACATTTCAACGATATGATTATATAGTTAGACATTTTTATGGTGAGGAAGAATATGCAAATGAACTCAAAGAAAATTATCAGCATTTACTCTCTTACCTCAACATGTAGTCAATTAAATTTCTTCTAATGAAAGTTGCCATTTATAGCCGTGGTTTAGATATTGAGCAAGAAAATCCTTTATTGATTTTATTAGAAGAGCTCAACAAGCACGATGCTGAAATATTACTGTTTAATACGCTTTTTGAACAGTTCAATATCCCCCAACAACTTTGTATTAAAATAAAACAGTTTTCTAAACACGAAGATTTAGACGAAACCGTAGATTGTATCATTAGCTTAGGTGGAGATGGTACTATGCTAGACACCATCACGCTAATAAGGGAAAAAAATATACCAGTTTTAGGAATCAATTTTGGCAGATTGGGTTTCTTGGCAAGTATTAGTAGAGAGGAATTAACAGTGGCAGTAGATGCTTTGATCAATCATACATTTATCATAGATAAGAGAACACTGATTCACTTAGATTCAAATGTTCCATTATTTGAAGAAGCGCCTTTTGCACTGAATGAATTCACTATTCATAAAAAAGATACTTCTCCCATGATTAAAATTCACACTTATATGAATGGTGAATTTTTGAATACTTATTGGGCAGATGGATTAATTGTTTCTACACCAACAGGATCAACTGGATATAATTTAAGTTGTAATGGCCCAATATTATTTCCAGACTCTTCTAGTTTAGTGATAACTCCAATTTGTCCGCATAACCTAAATGTTCGATCTATTGTAATTCCTGATAATAATATCATTTCTTTTGAGGTAGAAGGAAGGGCAGAAGAATTTATTGTTGCGATGGATGCAAGACGAGAATTGGTGCCCAAATCAATACAATTAGCAGTTAGAAAAGAAGAATTTAACATTAGTTTAATCAGATTAAACGAAAATACTTTTCTATCCACGCTGCGAACAAAGCTTACTTGGGGTCTAGATAAAAGAAATTAACAATTTAGATAAAGATTTTTGTTGCTATTTTACAATAGCATCTATTGAACCCAGTATTTATGTTTAAAAAGCTTTTAATAGTCATTTCCTTATTTATTGTTACTAGTTCGGCTAAAGCCCAATTAATGGAAAGCTTTTTGCATTCAGGGGAAATAGGTATTGGAGTGGGGATGGGCCATTATTTTGGGGATTTAAATCCTGAGATTAGATTCAATAGACCTAAAGCCGCTTTCGGCCTTTTTTATCGCAAACAATTAAGTAATTACATCAGTGTTCGATTGTCTGGAGAATATACTTTGCTAGGATATTCTGACCGTTACAGCAATAATGATGTTCAAAGAACTAGAAATTTAAGCTTTAATAGCAATGTTTGGGAAGTGGGTATTTCAGGGGACTTTAATTTTTTTAGGTACCAACCAGGATTCCAAGGATATAGCTTCACTCCGTATGTAGGCCTAGGTATTGGGGCATTTTCATACGATCCCTATGCTTTTTTAGGTGGTCAAAAATATTTTTTGCGTTTATTGGGCACTGAAGGACAAGGCTCTCCGCTTTATTTGGAACGAACAGTATACAATCCAATTGCCATCAGTATTCCTTTCACATTTGGTTTAAAATATGCATTAAACGCAAGAACAAATGTGTTTGGAGAGCTCATTTATAGATTTACCAATACCGATTTTTTAGATGATGTTAGCGGTCAAACTTATGCTCCTGACGCATTTGCGCCATTGCCAGACGGTTCTCCTAGCCCGGCTTTTTTGTTGCAAGACAGGAGTTATGAAACAGGTACATCTATTGGATTAAAAGGGCGCCAACGAGGAAATAGCCTTAAGGCAGACGCTTTTGCAACCATTAAAGTGGGCATTTCTTTCAATTTACAGCGCTACCGATGCCCTACATATTAATGAGTAAGCTAGTTTTATTGTATTTAAATCCTCAAAAACCATTGATTTTGTTAATTTTGCACACTAAATTAAACCCATGGTTAAAAAGGAAGACCTTTTGCCGCTAATAAACAAAGAGCGATTGCCCAAACATATTGCCATTATTATGGATGGGAATGGCCGTTGGGCAGAGGAAAAAGGGCAAGATCGGCTATATGGCCATTTTCATGGGGTAGAAAGCGTAAGAGATATTGTAGAGGGAGCGGCAGAGCTGGGTGTAGGCTATCTAACCCTATATGCATTTAGTACAGAAAATTGGGATAGGCCTCAGCCCGAAGTAGACGGATTAATGGCATTATTGGTAGACACAATCAGAAAAGAAGTGCCGGTCTTAAATAAGAATAATATCCGTTTACACGTTATTGGAAATACCGAATTATTGCCTGAATTTGCAAGACTTGAATTACAAGAAGCTTTGCAAATGACAGAACAGAATACAGGGCTCAATTTGGTAATGGCATTGAGTTATAGCAGTCGATGGGAGTTGGTAAATGCTGTTAAAAATATTGGATTGGATATAGAAAAAGGGGTGATAAAAGCGGCAGATATTTGTGAGGATACCTTGCAGCATTATCTGGCCACTAGTGATTTTCCTGATCCTGAATTAATGATTAGAACCAGTGGGGAGTATAGGATTAGTAACTTTCTTTTGTATCAATTGGCTTACGCGGAATTGTATTTTACCAATACCCGTTGGCCAGATTTTAGAAAAGAGAATTTGTATGAAGCTATTATTGACTTTCAATCGAGGGAACGACGTTTTGGTAAAACTGGACACCAGATTCAGTCTGAGACCGAGATTGCTTAGTTTATTTAACAAACAGTTTTGATTATTCGGGGTAATTTGCCCAGCTTATAGAACCAAATTAATTGCTGCGTGTGCGGATTTAACCAGAGCCGCCAACAGAACAAACAAAAACGGGATGCAGAAAGTGTTTAAATTATCATTGTTCGCTTTAGTTGTTTTATTGTTTACAAAACCTGCTTTTGCACAAGAAACCTCCGATACAACCATCCGCTCTATTGACGCAGATTTGATTAATCTTTTTAATCAAAAGACACCTAAGAAATATAAGATAGCAGCGGTTAAAGTGGTTGGTAATCGCTTTTTTGATGAAAACTTATTGATTTCAATAGCCAACTTGAATGTGGGCGATGAGGTAACTATTCCAGGTGGAGACAATTTTTCTAAAGCCATCACCAAACTATGGAGTCAGAACTATTTTAGTGATGTTGAAATTTATATCACTAAGCTGGATGGTAAAGAGATTGATGTTGAAATATCGGTTACGGAGCGACCTCGTTTATCTAACTTTTATTTCAAAGGCATACCGAAAGGACAGGCAGATGAAATCAGAGGGAAAACTGGATTGGTTCCCAATCGTGTTGTAACAGAGAATATGAAGATTACTGCAACAGAAGTGATTAAAAAATTCTTTGCAGAAAAAGGATACAGGGATACGAAAGTAAAAATTGCAGAAAGAAAAGATTCTACTTTCGAAAATACATTGGCACTCGATTTTTTCATTGATAAAGGCCCTAAAGTAAAAATCAACAATATCAACTTAGGTAGTATTACTGTTGATGAAGCCAAATTGAAAAAGCAATTTAAAGGGTCTAAAGAAAGGTCAAGATTTACTTTATATCCGGTCATGGATAGTGGTAGAATTGTTGTTCCTAAGCATTATACATTCGAAGAATATTTAAAGGAGCGTGGCTATTTAACTTTTAGCAAAACTAAAAGGGTCATGGATCCTTATGTTCGTATTAAGTTCAGTTCTGCCAAGTTTGATGAGATAAAATATACTGAAGACAAAGAATCTGTTTTAGAATTTTATAATACATTGGGTTATAGAGATGCAGTTATTGAAAAAGATACTGTTTATAGTGTAGGAAACGGCAACTTGAATATTGACCTCAAAATGAATGAGGGTCGAAAATATTATTTTGGAAATATTCGTTGGAGAGGAAATACCAAATATTCAGATTCCATTTTAACAACAATTCTAGGAATTCGTAAAGGAGATACCTATAACCTAGATGTATTGAATAAGAAGTTAGGAAAATCTTCTTCACCGGATGGTGCTGATATCAGTGGATTATACCAAGATGATGGTTATTTGTTTTTTAGAACAGAACCTATTGAAACTGCGGTATACAATGATACAATCGATTTTGAAATTAGAGTTATTGAAGGTCCGCAAGCAACCATTAAGAATGTTCGTATTGCAGGAAATGATCGTACCAAAGAGTATGTAATTAGAAGAGAAATCAGAACAATCCCTGGTGAAAAATTCAGCCGCCAATTATTGATACGTTCTGTACGTGAATTGGCCCAGTTGAACTATTTTAACCAAGAAAAAATTACCCCTAATCCTGTTCCTAATCAGGAAGATGGTACGGTAGATATAAATTATAGTGTGGAAGAAAAATCGAGCGACCAGTTAGAATTGAGTGCGGGTTGGGGTGGTTTAATTGGATTGACAGGTACCTTAGGGGTGTCTTTTAATAACTTCTCTGCTAAAAACTTATTTAAGAAAACTGCTTGGGATCCATTGCCAATGGGTGATGGACAAAAGTTGAGTTTGCGTGTACAAAGTAATGGTAGAGCATTCCGTTCATATAACTTCTCTTTCACTGAACCTTGGCTAGGTGGTAAAAAAAGAAATGCATTAACAGTAAGCATTTTCAATACCAAGTTTGGACAAACATTTGATCCGCTAACTGGAAGATTTGATCCTAGAATTGCCAATGAAAGATATATTTCAACAACAGGTGCAACTGCAAGTATAGCCAAGCAGTTAAAATGGCCTGATGACTATTTCTCTCTTTCAATGGGATTGAACTATACCCGTTATAAGTTGAGTAACTATGCCATTGACCCTACCAACTTACCTGGTTTTGATAATGGTATCGTAAATAACCTAAACTTTAGAATTTCTTTACAGCGTTCTTCTATAGACCAGCCAATGTTCCCGAAAACGGGTTCAAATTTCATGGCTAGTTTACAAATTACTCCTCCTTACTCACTAATTAATAGCAGCTTCAATCCTGCAGATAATCCATACAAATGGATTGAATATCATAAGTGGCGTTTTAATGGGGAGTGGTTTGTTCCATTGGGCAAGCCTCATGGAGAAGATCGTAACAAGCAGTTTGTAATGCGTTTCGCAGCCAAATTTGGATTTGTGGGAAGATTTAACGAAAAACTTCAAATTTCTCCTTTCGAAAGATTCCAAGTGGGGGATGCAGGATTAACCAACCAATTTGCTTTATTAGGGTTTGACATTGTGGCCCATAGAGGTTACCCTGTTTATGACAACTCTAATCCACGCGTAAACCCAGATCAGCAAAGAGCTAGCCAATACTTTACCATTTTTAATAAGTATACCATGGAAATGAGGTATCCGCTGAGTTTAAACCCCAGCAGTACCATTTTTGGATTGGCCTTTTTTGAAGCGGCCAACGGTTGGTATTCATTTAAAGATTATAATCCTTTCCAGCTAAGACGCTCTGTAGGTGTGGGTATGCGTTTCTTTTTACCTATGTTTGGATTACTTGGATTTGATTATGGCATAGGATTGGATAGGTTTAATGGAACCAATCAATTAAGGGATGCAGCTCGCTTTACCTTTATGCTTGGATTTGAACCTGAATAACCATAAAAAATTAGGTATGAAAAAAATTCTATTAACGGTCACTACATTATTATTGCTTTCTACAGTTGTTGTAGCGCAACAACGTTATGCCATTATTGACACGAAGTATATCCTAAGTAAAATACCGGAATACAGAGATGCCGATAAAAAATTACAATTAGTAGGAGAACAATGGCAAAAAGAGATTGACGATAAGCAAGCCATTTTAGACAAAATGTACAAGAATTATGAGGCTGAGCAGGTGATGCTTACCGAAGAGTTAAGAAAGAAACGGGAGGACGAACTATTTGTAAAGGAAAAAGAAATTCGTGATTTGCAAAAAAAACGCTTTGGATATGAGGGAGATTTATTTAAAGAGCGCCAAAAATTAGTTAAACCTATACAAGATAAAGTGTACAACGCTATTCAAAAAATAGCAGTAGCAAGGGTTTATGATTTTATCTTAGATAAAAGTGAAGGAATTACCGTTATATTTGCCGACCCAAAACTGGATAAATCCGATGAGGTTTTACGCGAATTGGGCATTAAAAATTAGTCAACCAAAAACAAACAATAAATTTCATTACAATGAAAAAATTTCTTTTAGTGTGTGTGGCTTTTGCAGCGGTTACACTTTTTTCTAACAGCGCAAGTGCACAAGTTAAAATAGGATACTTTGATGAGCAAGCAGCTCTTTCATTATTTCCTGGTATTGCTAAAATTGATACCTTATTGAATAGCTACAGATTAGATTCTTTACAAGAAGAATACAAATACAATGTAGCCGACTTTCAACGTAGAGACAGCATCTTCAAAAAAGATTCTGCTACAATGCCTGCTAAAGCTAGAGAATTAGCTACTAGAGAGTTATTGCAATTGCGCTACAAATTGGTAAACTGGCAAGAGTATTCTCAGCAAATGGAGCAAGCTAAATACGAAGAGCTTGTTGGGCCATTCAGACAAAGATTATATACAGCTGTTCAAGAAATCATTGCAGAACAGAAATATACAATCGTATTAAAATCAGATGTAATTTCTCCTTATGGAACACCTAATTTATTAGACAATATTACTATCCGTGCTGCTCAAAAATTAAAGTTAGCATTGCCTAAAGAAATTGAAGATGCATGGAAAGCTGCATCTGGAAGCGGTTCTGCTCCAGCAAAGCCAGCTGCTAAGCCTGCAGGTAAAGGATAATTATTAGCAAAACATATTTACTGCCTCTCTGATTTGTTTCAGAGAGGCTTTTTGTTTTTATCTTTAGCGTATGCATCAACCATCACCAATTGGCGTTTTTGATAGTGGATATGGAGGATTAACCATTTTGAAAGAATTGGTAAAGGAATTGCCTCAATATGATTACTTATATCTTGGGGATAATGCAAGAGCCCCTTATGGTACCAGATCTTTTGATACGGTTTACCAATACACTTTAGAAGCGGTTCAATGGTTTTTTAGTCAAGGATGTGAATTAGTAGTCTTGGCTTGTAATACCGCTTCAGCAAAAGCTTTAAGAACAATCCAACAAAGAAATTTAGCGGCATTTGGACCTTCTAAAAGGGTATTAGGGGTGATTAGACCCACCGCTGAAGTGATCGGTCGTTTTTCGGAGTCGGGGCAGCTAGGTGTGTTAGCCACTAAGGGTACGGTTAATAGTGAGAGTTATTTGTTAGAGATTGCCCATTTTTTTCCTGATATGACCGTGTTTCAACAAGCATGCCCTATGTGGGTGCCATTGATTGAAAATGGAGAGCATGAAGGGGCTGGTGCAGACTATTTTGTAAAAGACAGTTTGGGGCAGTTATTAGGTCAATCACCTGCGATTGACACTATTTTATTGGCATGCACCCATTATCCGTTATTGATTCCTAAAATTGAAGCTAGCATACCCAAACATATTCAAGTGGTTTCACAGGGTGAAATTGTTGCCCAAAGTTTGGCCAATTACCTAAAACGTCACCCTGCTATGGCCGATCATTGCTCCAAAAATGGCCATATAAGGTTCTGTACCACCGATTCAACTACCGATTTTGATGAAAAAGGGGCTATTTTCTTCGGAAAATCATTGAAATCGGAGCATATAGTGTTGGGTCATTAACCTTTTTTACTTAATTTTGCCGTCCTTTCACAAGCGGCGGTATGGTGACTGCAGCAATGAAATGAAACCATATTTTAGGGTTAGTAAAAAAAGACATCAATGAAACGTACATTCCAACCACACAAGCGTCGTCGTAAAACCGTACACGGTTTCCGTAAGCGTATGGAGTCTGCTAATGGCCGTAAAGTACTGGCAAGCCGCAGAGCGAAAGGACGTAAGAAACTTACTGTTTCTAGCGAAAAAGGATTAAAGTAATCCCCCTTTTGTAGGGCATGATCATATTAAGCTCCGTCTTTATGACGGAGCTTTTTTAGTTTTGTATACTATGACATCAAGCAATACTTATTCAAGGCAAGAAAAACTTAAGAGCAGAAAAGCCCTTGAGCAATTATTTGCAAAGGGTAAGTCGTTTAGTGTCTTTCCAATTAAAGTGTTTTACACTGTTTCTGATGGGGAGTTGGTTAAAGCCGGGGTTGGTGTTAGTTCAAGAATTTTTAAAAAAGCGCACGATAGAAATTGCGTAAAGCGTTTGTTGAGAGAAGTATATCGTACACAGAAGCAACCACTTTATACAGGGGTTGCAACCCATCAAAAGCAACTCAATGTATTCTTTCTATACATCGGAAAAGAGTTACCTGTATTTGCAGAATTACAAGTAGCAATGGGAAAAGCCTTGGAAAAATTGATCCGAAAAATTAGTGAAACCACTCCCGATGTGCAGCAGCTGTAATCAACCCGATATAAAAAAAGATCAAACACTAAACGCATTTTCTGTCACGCGGATGCTTGGTTATTTATTGATTCCCTTTATCAAAATTTACCAATATATTATTTCTCCTGTGATGGGACCTAAGTGCAGATTTATTCCTACCTGTTCTCAGTATGGAGAACAAGCATTGAAGCAATACGGCTTGTTTAAAGGCGGCTGGTTGCTTATGAAGCGTCTAAGTAAATGCAGACCTGGCGGGGGTTCTGGTTGGGATCCTTTACCTTAATTTATTCAGGCGCAACAGTAAGTGCTTGTAGTTTCGTAATCATTTCCCTGATTTCTTTAATGCTGTAAAAGCGATAAATTTCAGGATCTTTTCCGTCTACTTTTTCTGCAGAGCGCATCTGATGATAAGGTCCTACAACTTGTGCTTGAGGGTTACTTGTGATGAAAGCAGCTTGGTTCGGAAGGATGAAAAAATTTCTATTTGCTGCAGAAACATTTTTTCCTTGACTCAATTGTTGTAATGAATCTATTTTTTGAACAAGGCTCTCTTGGGTAATTACTTTCTGTGCTTGGCCTGCGCTTGAGTACTGTTGATAGCTACCAATAATGGTATCATTCTTTACATTGATGATATACAAGCCATTTTCTTTTAATTGAACAGTGGCTTCACCAGCAGGGGTGTTTAATTTAAAGCTGATATCTGCTTTATTTACCGCAACTAGTTTTTCTTCATGACCTGCACCATCTTTTGCTTTTATTGTACCCGCATTTAGGTCAACCGCAGCTTCTCCTTTGCTCATGATGATAATTGTTTTATCATTCCCTGCGCAAGCGATTAATAAACTGATGACTAAAAAAAAGGCGAGTAGGTTTTTCATAAAAGTTGATTTAAAAAAAATCACGCTGCAGTTATCTACAGCGTGATGTGAAATTACATGTTTTTATTTACTTCGCTGCAGCAAAACGCTCAGCAACTTTGCTCCAGTTTACTACATTCCAGAATGCAGCTAAATAATCTGCTCTGCGATTCTGGTATTTCAAATAATATGCGTGTTCCCAAACATCAGCACCTAAAATAGGCGTGCCTTTTACTTCCGCAACATCCATCAAAGGATTGTCTTGGTTTGGAGTAGAACTTACTTCTAATTTGCCATCCTTTACAATCAACCAAGCCCAGCCACTTCCAAAACGAGTCATACCAGCAGCCGCAAATTTTTCTTTGAATGCATCAAATGATCCGAAAGCAGCATCAATTGCTTCTGCTAAAGCACCAGAAGGTGTGCCACCTGCATTTGCAGCTAAGCTCTCCCAGAAAAAAGTATGGTTCCAATGGCCACCGCCGTTGTTACGAACTGCTGGGCTAATGCTGCCAGCTGCTTGTACCAATTCTTCAATAGACTTGCCTTCGTTGGGGGTACCAGCTATGGCTTTGTTTAAATTGTCTACATATGCTTGGTGATGCTTACCATGGTGAATTTGCATGGTAGTTGTATCAATATGCGGTTCTAGTGCATCGTGTGCGTAGGGTAAAGGTGCTAGTGTAAATGACATATTTATCTGTTTAAAATGTATAATAATCTATTACAAATTTAAGTAGCATTGGTTTAACTAGGTGTTAAAGCGGGGATTTGTTTCGGAATTCGACATAAAGTAGTTAGGCTGTTTTAAAATTAAACGCTCACTGCCGATAATTGCATTGCTCTAACTCACATTCTCCTATTTTCAGCAATTATCGAATGTTCGCTTATTAATTTTAAAACAGCCTAATCATTATTTGTTTTTCGAATGCTCATTCACGTGATTGTTTGAGTACATCCAACCTTCTAAGTTGCATCAATTGCCTTTTATAATATCGTCATAGTAATTAAAAATGTCTATGCACCTTTTTACAACTAGATCAGCATACGAACTGGTTACAATATTTGATTGTATTGTGCCTCCTCCTGAGTATTCATCTTTAGAGAGGGTTTTGATTAATTTAGATTCTGTATCTCTGAATTGCAACCAAGCTTTTTGAGCAGCCACAAGTGTAGTTTTATCTTGAGGCTTTAATAGTTTTAAAAGCCTGTTATAATATTTATTGAGCAGTTGATCATAAGCGGATGACATCTCTTGTACAGCTTTATTCATGCCAGCTGTTGTATAATCTAGATCTATCCTTTTCGATAAAACTTGTTGAATATAAAATGTATCAATCGAAAACGCTATTTCATCTGAACTGAGTTCTTTTCGTTCAAGGGTTTTCTTGTAAGCTGGTATTAATTTATCTACGGCTGTTTTTATTTGTTGTAAAACGGGAGGCGTTATTGCTTTGGGTCCATCAATTTGTGATAGGGAGCGAATACTAATAAAAGTGAATAACGTAATTATAAATACTCTCCTCATCATAGAAAAATTAAGTTGATTGTTAGATAACTATACCTCTTAAAACTAGATATCAAAATACATATAATTTATTTATATTTGATGATGTTATTCTCTTTAATCGTTAATGAGACCAAAAAAATAGTTAGAAGTAGGCATTCTGGAGCAAGTTTGTTTGGACAAATTTTTATAGGCTTTCTGATTGTATATCTTTTATCCTCTGCCATTTTACTTGGTGCAATGTTGAATGCTATCTTATATAAATTTACCCCAGGAAAAGAGTTTGACACTTTTTGTGTAATCTTGCTTTATTACTTTTTAATTGATATACCTCTTCGTTATTGGTTTCAAGAATTACCAACTTTATCTGTTAAGCCCTATTTAATTCAGAATGTAAAGAAAAGCCAACTCATTAATTTTTTAAACCTTCGTTCTTTACTAAGCCTTTTTAATTTAATTCCATTGGTATTATTTATACCATTTATGGTAGGAAGTGTTTTAGAGAAATTTGGAGCTAGTGTTTTCATAGCTTTTCTAGTTTGCCTATTTTTTCTAATGCTTGCCAATCATTTTATGATAATTTATTTAAAGAGAAAATCAATTATCAATACAAAATGGTTATTTGGATTTGTGCTTGTTATTGCATCTATTTTTTTGTGTACTGCCAATAATATTTTTTCAATTTCAGCTATATCGGTTTATTTCTTTCCGCAGTTGCTCAACAATTCTTGGCTTGCATTGATTCCGGTTTTATTTTTTCTATGGGCATTTCTTATCAATCGCTCATTGTTAAGGGCTAATTTTTATCTTGATATTGATGCCAATAGCAAAGCAAGCAGCAATCTTTCTTTAAAATGGACTGATAGCTTTGGTGAATTAATTTCAAATGAATTAAAACTAATATTCAGAAATAAACGCCCGAGAAATACCATTTTAATGAGCTTCATATTTCTTTTATATGGTTTTATGATTTATGATAAAGAATTGTTTGATGAACAATCGCCTAGGCTGATAATTATCGTTATGGCGTATATGATTACGGGTTTGAGTAGCTTGAATTATATGCAGTTTTTATTTTCTTGGCAAACAGCACATATAGAACAATTGATGATTTCGAAACATGGACTCACGAATTATGTAAAAAGCAAGCTCAGTTTAGTAAGAATTTTAAACACTTTTCCATTTATTATTAGTTTGTTTTACGGCATAATAGATTGGAGAATCTTACCATTGCATATCGCGTTATTTGCATTTAATATTGGGCTTATTTTACCGCTTGGCGTATTGATTAATGTTTATAATACAAAGGGAATTGATATCAGTAAAAGTGCCAATTTCAATTATCAAGGAGTAGGATTAAATAGTTTCTTAACTACATTAATTCCATTGCTCTTATTAATGGGGATTTATGGTATTGTTATGCCATTCTTTGGATTTTGGTCTGCTGTTGTTGCAATTGGAATAGTAGGTTGCATTCCATTATTTCTTCAAAATTGGTGGATCAATCAAATAGCAGAGCGCCTAAAAAAACAAAAATATTCAATCGTAGCAGGCTTTAGAGAAAAATAAATTAATGATGATATTCATAGAAAACCTTACAAAAAAATTCGGCGGCGTAGTTTGTGCAAATATTCCTGAGTTAAGTATTAATAAAGGTGAACTTATTGGATTAGTTGGTAATAACGGGGCGGGCAAAACAACACTGTTTAGATTGGTACTCGACTTATTAAAATCTGAGTCTGGAACTGTTTCAATAAAAGGTATTCCAGTTAATGGTACAGAAGATTGGAAAAACTATACAGCAGCGTATTTGGATGATGGTTTTTTGATTGATTATTTAACTGCAAGCGAGTATTTTTATTTTGTTGGTAAACTGCATGGTCTAAATAAACAAGAAGTAGATGATCGTGTTTCTTCCTATGCTTATTTCTTTGACGGTGGGGTAGACTTCAAAAAATATATACGTGATTTATCAAAAGGGAATCAGTTTAAGGTGGGGATTGTAGCTTGCCTATTGCAGAAACCTGAATTATTAATTTTAGACGAGCCGTTTGCGAACTTGGATCCTAGTTCGCAAATTAGATTAATTAAAATATTACAGGAATTGAATATTAATGAACGAACTACTATTATTGTTAGTAGCCACGATTTAAATCATATAGCAAAATTAAGTACCAGGATTTTACTGATGCACAAGGGAGAGATCATCAAAGACATATCTGTAAGTACAGAAACGCTAGATGCACTAGTTGAGTATTTTAATGTTTAGTTCATGCTTATCCCATCAATTAATAGTTTAAAATCTTCTTCTTTTTTATTAGATATTAAGAAGCTGATTTGCTCTATGTTTTTATAGTTGAAATTTGGCCTATTTAATTTTTGACCAAAATACTGAGGATAAAATTCGCCAATGGCTAATCGAATGGTTTCCCATTCTCCTGAAGTTTTAAAGGGGTGAACATAAGATACAGACTGATATAAATCATTCTTGAGCCTAAATTCATATTGTTTGCCATCACCTTTTACTCGTAAAACAATGTATTTTGTTTCATCAGGAATAGTGGCGGATTGGTTCAATTGAATGGATGCAAACCCACCATTGTTTTCCAAAGAAACATGACCAGAAAATTGACCATGACCTTCATTAGCAATCAAAAGGTTGCTTCTGGATACGCCACCCATTACTCCATCGTTCACAATTCTCCATTCTCTTAAATTTGTTTTGGTAGAAAAACGATAGATTTCTTTCATATTGTTTTGGGGATACCAATTAAATGTTAGTAGCAGTAGAATCCATTTCATCATATTATAATTCTATATATTAATACAATCATTTAAACTACTTGTTCAAAATCATTGCACAAACAAGCACGGAGCGAGCATTCGATTATTGCATTGCATTAGTAACTCTTCGAATAAGTAAATGCAATAATCGGCAGCGAGCGAAGAGCTTGTTTGAGGAAGATAGGAATATAATCGGCAGCGAGCGAAGCGTTTGTTTGAGCAAGATGAAACAGTTATCGTTTAGATCTAAAGAAAGACTTCATTAAAAAAGCACAGTCAGCTTCAAGAATGCCCGCAACTAATTCGGTCTTAGGATGAAAAGGCCATTGCTCTTTAGTGAGATGACGATAACCATTTTTTTCATCTGATGCTCCATAAACAATGCTGCCTATTTTGCCCCAATAGATAGCACCACAGCACATGATGCAGGGTTCAACAGTAACATATAAAGTAGCTTCGGGTAAATACTTTGCACCGAGTGAGCTGTAAGCAGAAGTAAGTGCAAGAATTTCTGCGTGGGCTGTAGAATCGTTTAATAGTTCTACTTGATTGTGTGCCCTTGCAATAATTTGATTGTTCATTACCACCACTGCGCCCACGGGTACTTCATCGGCATCAAAAGCTGCTTGGGCTTCCTTCAATGCTTGTTGCATAAAGTACTCGTGGTTCAGGGTCGACATTATAATTCTCTAATTTGGATATTGCGGTACCAAACATCATCTCCATGATCCTGCAAAGCAATATGTCCGCTGAAAGTTCTTCCAAAGGCAGGCATGGTTTTGAATTTGCTATTGCCAATTAGGCTGAACCAAATTTCATCGCCATAACTTGTTTTAACGGTAGTAACTCCATTTAATTTTAATTCAAGTGTTCCATCTTTTGCAATGATTTCTGTTTTGTTCCATTCACCTACTGGTTTAACAGCAGTGTCTGGTCCTTCAATTAAATCATATAAATCACCAGCACGGTGTTTTCTGATTTTTGCATCAGGATGTCCACCATTGTCTAATACTTGCATTTCAGGACCTGTATGCCAAACTGCTTTGTATTTGGCTGGATCATTTTGTGCCCAAAAAATAATTCCACTATTTCCATTTTGCGAAATCTTCCATTCTAGTTTCAAATGAAAATTCCCAAAAGATTTTTCATGAATAATATCTCCACCACCTAACTTCTGTTCTTTCTTCGCTTTGGAATCTAAATACAAAACACCGTCTTGTACCTTCCATGCACCACCAATACTGTCTTTCGCATAGGTTTTCCAACCGTTGGTGGTTTTTCCATCAAACAATTTAATCCATTGGCCTTTGGCAGGATTAGGGCTGGCTATTGGCGCCACTAGCAATAGATTTTGTTTTTGTGCAGGTGCTGAAACCAATGCAACAGCAATGGCAGTGATCCATAGTAGATTAGTCATGTAAATTACTTAAGTAGTAAAACGTATTTAACCATTGCTTTTGCATCTTCTTCACTCACTTGAGGATGCGGTGTCATTGGCACTTCACCCCAAACACCTTTTCCACCCTTGATAATTTTACCAGCTAACATGCTAATATTTTCTTCAGTTGCTTCGTATTTGTTGGCAACATCTTTATAAGATGGTCCAATCAATTTTTCATTTACTTTATGACAGGTTAAGCAATCAGATTTACCCACTAATTCTAATCCTTTGGTGTAGTCGGGGTTACTGCTTAAGTCTGCAACTGGAGCAGCTGCTGGTGCAGATTCTGCAGCTTTCTCTTCTTTCTTTTCTTCACTACCGCTGCAAGCAGCAGCTACTATTCCTGTAATGGCAAACAGCACTAAGTACTTTTTCATAATCGTTCTTTTAAAAGTTTAAAGTTAGTTGATACCTAATATTTTTTTATTAAAATTTTCATCTGATCCGGTTCCAGCAAAATCATCAAATGTTTTATCGGTCACTCGAATAATATGTTGTTGAATAAATGGTGCTCCTTCTGCTGCGCCTGTTTCAGGATGCTTTAAAGCACATTCCCATTCCATCACTGCCCAACCAGTATAATTGTATTGAGCCAGTTTACTAAAAATGGTTTTGAAATCTACTTGTCCATCTCCTAATGATCTAAAACGTCCTGCTCTGTCTACCCAACCTTGGTATCCACCATATACACCTTGTTTACCTGTTGGGTTAAACTCTGCATCTTTAACATGAAACATTTTAATTCGTTCATGATAATGATCAATATATGTTTTGTAGTCTAAGCATTGCAACACAAAATGCGAGGGATCGTATAACAAACAGGCACGTGGGTGATTGTTTACTTTTTCAAGAAACATTTCATAAGTAACTCCATCATGCAAGTCTTCTCCTGGATGAATTTCATAGCATAGGTCTACTCCATGTGCATCAAATTCATTCAAGATAGGCATCCATCTTTTGGCTAATTCTGTAAATCCTGTTTCTACTAATCCTGCTGGTCTTTGAGGCCATGGATAAACGGTTTGCCACAACAAAGCTCCGCTGAAAGTAGCGTGTGCATTGAGTCCTAGGTTTTGTGAGGCTTTGGCAGCATACTTTAATTGTTGCACAGCCCATTCAGTTCTTGCACTAGGGTTTCCTCTTAAGCCTTCGGGAGCAAAGCCGTCGAATAACGTATCATACGCTGGGTTTACTGCTACCAGTTGTCCTTGTAAGTGGGTCGATAACTCAGTGATTTCTAATCCCGCGGCGGCTACAATCCCCTTAATTTCCTCTGCATAAGTTTTACTTTCTGCTGCTTTTTGTAAATCAATACACCTAGCATCCCAAGAAGGAATTTGCACTCCTTTAAAACCCAATGATGCAGCCCATTTACAAATAGACGCTAAAGAATTAAATGGGGCTGTATCGCCCATAAACTGAGCCAAGAAAATTCCAGGTCCTTTAATATTCGTCATTATTTAGATTTTATATTCTGTCCACTTTAAATCGGATTGTGCTGAAGCAACCACATTGTCTATAAATGCCATACCTCTAATGCCATCTTCTACACCCGGAAAATCCAATTGTTCTTTGGTGGGTGTAGTGCCATCTATTTTTGCTTGAACGGTAGCGGTAAAGTTTTTATAGATATTGGCAAATGCTTCTAAATAACCTTCAGGATGTCCGCCTGGAGTTCTGCAATTGCTAGTAGCAAAACTAGACAAGCGATCGGTATAGTTAGCGCCTGCTCGTAATATTTGCATAGGTGCTTCTAGCCACTTTACAATAAGTGTATTGGGTTCCATTTGCGCCCATTCTAATCCTCCTTTCTCTCCATACACGCGAATCTTCAATGCATTCTCTTCACCTGCTGCAACCTGTGATGCCATTAACACACCTGATGCTCCATTACTAAAATGTAATAACACTGATCCATCATCGTCTAATAAACGTCCCTCTACTTTTGTATTAAGGTCTGCACATAGTTTAGTGATTTGTGCTCCTGTTATATATTCTGCTAAATGGGCTGCATGTGTGCCAATATCTCCCATACTGCCGCTCTTACCCGATTTTTTAGGATCGGTTCTCCAAGCTGCTTGTGCATTGCCTTCTCTTTCGCTGAGTTTACTTAACCACCCTTGTGGATATTCTACCCAAACTTTTCTAATTTTTCCTAAAGCGCCATCTGCTACCATCGCTTTAGCTTGTTTAACCATTGGGTATCCAGAATAGGTATGCGTTAAGCAAAGCGTTAACCCAGTTTCTTCTACTTTAGCCTTTAATTGTTTTGCTTCATCTAAAGTAAAAGTGATGGGCTTTTCTATTACTACATGAAACCCATTCTCCAATGCCATCATTGCAGGTGCAAAATGCGCAAAATTGGGTGTTACAATCGTAACAAAATCCATGCGTTTGTCTGCTGGAAGCGCAGCTTCCTTGGTAATCATTTCATCATAAGTAAGGTAAATGCGATCCTTTGGTAAATAGAGCATTTCACCTGACTCTTGGGCAATGGTTGGATTGATACTCAACGCTCCGCAAACCAATTCAATCTGTCCATCCATATTGGCAGCCAAACGGTGGATTGCTCCAATGAAAGCATCTTTACCTCCACCCACCATTCCCATTCTTAATTTTCTAGGCATAGTATTTTTTTTATAATGATTTGAAATTTTATAAGAGGCACTAATTTAAACATTCTCCCCGATTATAATCATTTAACTCCTATTAATCATTCTTGCAATCTGTTTACCGAATGTTTTAACTCATTGAAGGTTTTATAAAATTCCTGTGGGTTTGATGCAAACTAATAATTATATTAGGGTTCTAATTGCTATATGAAAAATTCATCGAATAGACGTTCTGTCATTAAAAACATTATTACGGGTTCTGTTGCGGTTGCTTCAGCTCCGCTCATTCCCACATTGGCTTCATGCGCTACAGTTTCAACTTCTATGAAAGGAAATATCAATCATTCAGTTTGTCGTTGGTGTTTTGATGGTTTATCATTAGACGAATTATGTGTTGAGGCTAAAAAAATCGGCATTACCGGTATAGATTTAGTAGGCCCAAAGGATTGGCCGATTTTAAAGAAACATGGATTGATGTCTACTATGTGCAATGGCGCAGAAATTAGTCTGGTAAAGGGATGGAACGATCCTCAATACCATGAGACCCTCATTAAAAATTACACCCAGCATATTAATTTAGTGGCTGATGCGGGCTACAAGAACTTGATTTGTTTTAGTGGTAATAGAAATGGCATGGACGACGCCACTGGCTTAAAAAATGCTGCTGAAGGTTTAAAGAAAATCATGCCACTTGCTGAAAAAAGAGGGGTGGTGATTATCATGGAACTTTTTAATAGCAAAGTGGATCATAAAGATTATATGTGTGATAACACTACTTGGGGCGTAGACCTCTGTAAGGCTGTTGGTTCAGAAAATTTCAAGTTATTATACGATATCTATCATATGCAAATTAATGAAGGTGATGTAATTAGAACCTTAACTAAACATGCACCCTATATAGCACACTATCATACTGCAGGTGTTCCAGGAAGACATGAGATTGATGAAACACAAGAATTATATTACCCTGCTATTATGAAAGCAATTGTTGCAACAGGATATAAAGGGTATGTGGCACAAGAGTTTATACCCGTATCAAAAGAAAAAATTGGGTCACTTAAAAAAGCAATTGAAATCTGCGATATTTAAATTTTTTATAAACATCTATCAACGCTTAAACCACCAACATGGCTGAACAAAATTTTGACGCGATTGTGATTGGCTCCGGCATCAGCGGAGGCTGGGCTGCAAAAGAGCTTACAGAGAAGGGCTTAAAAGTATTGATGCTCGAGAGAGGTCGCAACATTGAACACGTAAAAGATTACGTGAATGCCAACAAAGAGTCTTGGGATTATCCGCACCACGGGAGAAAAACGCAGGAAATGATTGCGCAGAATCCTGTATTGGATCGTGATTACCCTTTGAATGAGCAAACATATGGTATGTGGGCAAATGATAAAGACAGTCCATACACCGAAGTGAAGCGTTACGATTGGTTCCGCGGATACCATGTAGGTGGACGTTCTCTTTTGTGGGGTCGTCAAAGTTATCGTTGGAGCGATTTAGATTTTGAAGCCAACGCCAAAGATGGTATTGCAGTGGATTGGCCTGTTCGTTATAAAGACATTGCTCCTTGGTACGATTATGTAGAAAAGTTTGCAGGTATTAGTGGTAATAGAGATGGATTGGATGTATTGCCAGATGGTCAATTCATGCCTCCTATGGAAATGACTTGTGTTGAAAAAGATGTAGCCAAAAGAATAAAGGAGTACTATAAAGGGCAACGTGCAATGATCATTGGTCGTACGGCCAATATTACCCAAGAGTTAGAAGGCAGATCTGCTTGTCAATTCAGAAACAAATGTTGGTTAGGATGCCCATTTGGTGCTTACTTTAGTACACAAAGTTCTACGTTACCTGCTGCTATGAAAACAGGTAATCTTACTTTAAGACCATGGAGTATTGTTACTAAAATTTTATACGATAAGGATAAAAAACGTGCAACTGGCGTTGAAGTACTAGATGCTGAAACCAATAAGACTTATGTATACAATGCCAAAATTATTTTCTTAAATGCATCAACACTAAACTCTGCTTGGATTCTAATGAATTCTGCAACGGATGTTTGGGAAGGTGGATTGGGAAGTAGCAGCGGTGAGTTAGGCCATAATATTATGGACCATCATTTAGGAGTAGGTGCTGGCGGTAGAGTGGAAGGATATGAAGACAAGTATACGTTTGGTAGAAGAGCCAATGGGATTTATATTCCTCGTTATCAAAATGTAGGAAATGATAAACGTGATTATTTAAGAGGCTTTGGTTATCAAGGTGGTGGAAGCCGAGGCGGTTGGGGCAGAAATGTAGCTGAGTTTTCAATAGGTGCAGAATTTAAAGATGCCATTTCGCAACCTGGTGGTTGGAGTATGGGTATGATGGGATTTGGGGAAGTATTACCTGACCACAAAAATTTTGTAACGCTAGATAAAACTGTGAAGGATAAGTGGGGGTTGAACGTTATTAAAATTGATGCTGAGTTAAAAGAGAATGAATTAAAGATGCGCAAAGACATGTTAGCCGATGCCATTGAAATGCTTACCAATGCTGGTGTTAAAGACGTTAAAGGGTATGATGCGAATGCAGTATTAGGTCGTGGTATTCACGAAATGGGTACTGCTAGAATGGGAGCCGATCCTAAGACCTCTGTGGTAAATAAAAACAACCAAATTTGGGATGCACCTAACGTATTTGTGACCGATGGTTCTTTCATGACTTCAGCTGCATGTGTGAACCCCTCATTAACTTATATGGCATTCACCGCAAGAGCTGCAGACTTTGCAGTGAGCGAATTGAAGAAAGGAAATTTATAAATTATTAAATGCATTAATCATGATGAATAGAAGAGAAGCATTATCCAGCGTTGCCCTTTTACTAGGTGGCACCATTTTAGGATCTCAAGCTTTTTTATCAGGCTGTAAATCAACAGCTGGGGGTGGAGTAGCATTTACACCCGAAGACATAGCTTTTTTAAATGAAGTGGCAGAAACAATCTTACCTAAAACCGATACCCCAGGTGCCAAAGAAGCCAATGTGGGTGAGTTTATGACAGTGATTGTAAAAGATTGCTATAAGCCAGAAGAAGCAAAAGTGTTCATGGAAGGAATGGCCGCTTTAAAGTTTAAAGATTCAAAAGCAAAAATTGGCAAAGCCTTTATGGAAGCCAGTCCTGAAGAACGTACCAAACTCTTAACAGAATTAGATGCGGAAGCTAAAGCATTTCAAGAAAAGAAAAAGCCAGAGGAAATGCCACATTATTTCCGCTTGATGAAAGAGCTCACCCTTTGGGGATTCTTTACTTCAGAAGTAGGTGCAACCAAAGTATTGCGCTACGTTGCAGTGCCTGGTAAATTTGAAGGATGTGTTGATTACAAAAAAGGCGAGAAAGCTTGGGCAACCTAGTTGGATGGCATGGAGTTTGTTTTAGTATCTTTTGTAGACCATTTAAAAAACAAGTATGAGTAATAATAGAAGAGATTTCTTAAAAACAGCTGGCCTTGCTGCAGCAGGTTTAAGTTTACCATTTGTTGGGAAATCTAATTTCCTAAACACATTAGGTGAAACCAAAAAGCTTTCTGCATTTGGTTTGCAGCTTTGGACCGTTAAGGAAGACATGATGAAAGATGCCAAGGGAACATTGGCTAAATTGTCTTCTTACGGGTATAAACAAATTGAAAGCTTTGAAGGACCTAAAGGATTCTTTTGGGGCTGGAAGAATACTGAGTTCAAAAAGTATATGGACGATTTAGGAATGAGCTTAGTCTCTTCTCATTGTAATAATACGGTAGACTTTGAACGCAAAGCTGCTGAAGCTGCTGAAGTAGGGGTAAAGTATTTGATTTGTCCGTATAAGGGTGCACAAAAATCAATTGATGATTTCAAACGCTTTAACGACGAGTTCAATAAGAGTGGTGAAATTTGCAAGAAAAACGGAATTCGTTTTGCTTACCATAACCATGATTATTCTTTTAAAGTATTAGATGGCCAAGTACCTCAAACCGTAATGATGGAGGGGACTGATGCTGGTTTAGTAGATTTTGAAATGGATATTTATTGGGTAGTTGCCGCTAATGAAGATCCTATTGCATGGGCTAAAAAATACCCGAATCGTTTTAGGCTTTGTCATGTTAAGGATCAAACCAAAACAGCCAAAGGCATTGAGTCTTGCCAAGTTGGAAAAGGTCAAATTGATTTCAAAAAGATTCTTGGTCAGCTACAGAAATATGGCATGAAGCATCATATAGTTGAGCAAGAAGCATTCACCGGAACCAATCCAATGGAAAGTGCTGAAAAGAATGCGGCTTACATGAAGGATTTCTCGATTTAATTTTTACTGCTGCAAAGCACAATATTACACAATGGGTTAGCATGAAAATGCTAGCCCTTTTTTTGTAACAGTGGCAAAATATTATAAGTGGTTTCAACTGACCGTTCTTTTCTATTCCATTTGGTTTTTACTGGAATTTTTGCACCAAAGGGTAAACCCCAAGCTTGATTAAAGTCCATATTCGGCTGTATAACAGCAATTTTAGAGGGATAATTTGGAATAATGTTTTTTAATTCCTGAAACTCTTCTTTATAGAGTGCTTTGTAAGCATAAATCATCCAAGGCATGATAATGGTAAACTCAGCTGAAGGTAAATCCGATGCTTGTATAGGTTGTCCATTCAGTTGTTGAAAAGATTCAGCCCATTTGATTATGTTAGATTTGTTGCTATCTATTTTTTCGTAGTAAGTAGATAGAGAATCTTTTTGCTTTGCTATATGTAAAAAACGAAACGCATCTTGGTCACCATCTTTTGCAATCCATTCAATCCCCTGTTTATCAAAAAAACGATTTGCAATAGAATTAAAGGGAGAATTTAAAAAACTAGAGTCAAAAGCAAGATTTGGGATATATATGGGTTGTCCAAAGTGAACAAATTCACTTTGCATGAAAGTTAAAATACTGCCTGCATTTTCTACCCGAGCAGTTTTGACTCCGCTCAGTTTATACATAGTTCTTCCGCATCCACTGCTTAAAAGGGTTACTAAGAATAGCAGAATAAAGTATTGACGCAATTTACTGTCTTGCATTTTATGCTTCATATTGTAAAATAAAACCCACTTTGTTAAAATCCAAAGTGGGTTTATTCAAAATAGAAATAATAAAATTAGAATGCTCTATATTCTTTTTTTACAAACTGGTTGGCTTCATCAAAGTTGGTAATCTTCATATTTGGCCCATCCCATAATAACTTGATATTTCTGCCAGGATAAGATACTCTTCCTGATGATTTCTTTTGAATATCAAAACTGCGAATGGCTAAGTTGCCCATTAACACACTTTCCGTTAAAGGACCAGCAATGTCAAAATTAGAGCTCAATTCTTTCGCTTGCGCTGAACCATAGCCTGCAATAGCGGCTTCTACCCATGCTGCGTAGTGGCCATTATCCCCTTTGGGAACACGCTTTATGGTTTGAGGAACACTATCGTATTGTTTGCTTTTGCTGGTTGGCAATAAGTTAGGTAAAGCACCGTAAGTTCCGCAAATCATTTTACCCTTTGTTCCTTCGAATATGGCGCCATTGCCACCATCTCCCATCATTTCATTAGGTCCTAATTCTTCTGGACGTGCAGGCTGAATTCCTCCATCCATCCAATGTAGTTTTACATCGGGTTTTCCGTTCTGTCCTTTGAATGTCAAAATAATATGAGATGCAGTAGGGCAGCTTTCAGGATAATAAGCACGTGTCCAAGGTTGCAAGTATCTTGTGGCAACACTACATTCAGCAGAAACTGGGTATCCCAATCCTAATACTGCAAATGCAGGAGCCATAATATGACAAGCCATGTCTCCTAAAGCACCAGTACCGTAGTCCCACCAGCCTCTCCAGTTAAATGGTAACAAACCATCTACATAATCTTTATTAGGCGCAACACCTTGCCAAAGGTTCCAATCTAATCCTTCTGGAACAGTGCCTTTAGTTGTTGGCCAACCAACTCCTTGTGGCCATACTGGTCTATCGGTATAACAATAAATGGTGTGTACATCGCCAATTAAGCCTGCATTGTACCAATCAATTAATTTTCTTACGCCATCTCCACTTGCACCTTGATTACCCATTTGAGTAACTACTTTGTATTTGTGTGCAGCTTCTGTTAATTCCCTGGCTTCAGAAATATTATGAGACAATGGTTTTTGAATGTATACATGCTTATTCAATTGCATAGCTGCTAAGCCTTGTATAGCATGCATATGGTCGGGTGTTGATACTGATACTGCATCAAAATATTTATGCTCTTTTTCGAGCATTTCCCTATAGTCTTTATAGTACTTTGCTTTGGGATAACGTTCTCTACTTTTTTTAGATTGTCTATCGTCTACATCGCATAAGAACGCAATATCTGCTTTCCCACTGTTGTAGAAACTCCATAAATCACTTTCTCCTTTGCCTCCGGCGCCAATACCAGCAATTTGGAGTTTATCGCTTGGTGCGGTAAATCCACGTCCTAATACATGACGCGGTATAATGTAAAACCCTGCTGCTGCAAGACCAGCATTACGGAGAAAGGAACGGCGCGAATTAGTTTGTTCCGGTTGATTTTCTGTTTTTGAAACAGCCTTGTCTTTCTTTTTCATTTGGAGCAATTGTGAAGTATGAATATACAGAAAAATGTAAAATATTGCTTTAGGGATTTTACTTTACTATCGGGCTATGCCTATTTCTACATATTAGTGCTAAATACGTGAATCATAGCACTTATTTCTGAAATTATGTAATGGTAAAATGCATTCATATTTCCACCTTTATTTCGTAACGATTCTGTTACAAACTAAAATAATAAAAATGTTAAATAAAACAAATCAAGACTGTGTAGATGCTTGTAAAACATGTGCAGAAGCTTGTGAAACATGCTCAACTCATAATGAAGGTAAAGAAGGAATGGAACACTCGGTAGAACTTTGTTTGGCTTGTGCCGATGCTTGCAATGATTTAATAGATGCTAGTAAAACCAATTCAAATCTTGATGCTCTTTGTAAAATATGCGAGGAAGCTTGTGTTGCCTGTGCTACTGAATGTGAAAAACATGCTGACATGAAACATTGTAACGATTGTGCCGATGCTTGTAGAAAATGCGCTGATGAATGTAAATCAATGCTCGCTTCAGCAGCATAATCAAATCAAATTCATTCAAATCTGGCTGGTTTATTTTATTTATATATCTTACAGTAATCATTAATAATCCAGCCAATGATTACTGTAAGATTATTCCTCCTAACAGCTTTTTTAGTTTTTACTTTCGGACTGAGCGCCCAAAAAAAATCAAACACTGTTTCTTCCAAAGTAGATGTTTGGAAAACCGAGGTCTTAAAATCTTTAGATGATAAAAAGAAGACCGCACAGGAAATGGTTGACATGGTTTTTAGTTTTTCTGAACTCGGCTTTCAAGAAATTGAATCTTCTTCCTATTTGATTGGCATCCTCGAAAAAAATGGTTTTACGGTAGAAAAAGGAATTGCTGGAGTTCCTACAGCATGGATGGCTAAATGGGGTAATGGTAAACCAGTGATTGCATTGGGAAGTGATATTGATGGTATTCCAAAAGCTTCTCAAAAGCCTGGTGTTGCTTATAAAGAACCAATCGTAGAAGATGCACCGGGTCATGGGGAAGGGCATAATTCTGGATTACCCTTAGTAATACTATCTGCTATAGAAGTTAAAAAAATTATGGAGCGGGAAGGGTTATCTGGCACACTGATGATATGGCCTGGAGTGGCTGAAGAATTGGTAGGCACGAAAGCATGGTATATTCGAGACGGGTATTTTAAAAATGTAGATGCCTGTATTTTTACGCATGTTGCTAGTAATCTTGGAGTATCATGGGGCGATGCAGGAAATAATGGATTGGTATCTGTTGAATTTAAATTTGAAGGGAGCTCAGCCCATTCAGCTGGCGCACCATGGCGTGGTAAGAGTGCTTTGGATGCAGTAGAACTAATGGATATTGCATGGAATTTCAAAAGAGAACACCTAAAACCTACCCAGCGTTCACATTATGTAATTACTGATGGTGGAGATCAGCCCAATGTGGTTCCTTCTAAAGCCTCTGTATGGTATTATTTGAGAGAAAGAACTTATGAGGATATCAAAAACATGTATGATGATGCTATACTTTACGCAAAATCTGTTGCAACCATGACGGGTACCAAAGTATCTCACCAATTATTAGGAACAGCTTGGCCAGGTCATTTCAATAAATCTATTGCCGAGGCAGTGTATAAAAATATTACCAAAGTTGGCTTAC
>QLAH01000128.1_pt1 | contig 65925 bp, 49 predicted proteins | sample 4693081 | NCBI WGS metagenome assembly QLAH01 (sample SAMN09425401, study PRJNA476045) | Lake water metagenome, whole genome shotgun sequencing project.
GCCCCTTTGAACAACTCAACGGTTTCCGCTATCACGATAACTGGGTGCGCAATCTGCTGATTGCTTCATCGTTGAATGGCAGAAGGCCCTTGCCCAAGGAGGCCGACACAAAATAAGTTGGAACTAGGAACAACTCAACGGTTTCCGCTATCACGATAACTGGGTGCGCAATCTGCTGATTGCTTCATCGTTGAATGGCAGAAGGCCCTTGCCCAAGGAGGCCGACACAAAATAAGTTGGAACTAGATTCAGTCTACCCTATCCTAAATTGACCCTTGGGCCTTACGGAGTAAAGGACTGGGGATAAAGGACTAAAGGAACGATGACCTCCGAGACCCAAACGCCCCACGGGAACGCAAATCTAGAAACTTCCCTAAGAATCGCCCGTTGTCCCACGGGGTGAAGGATAAAACCGTTAGGATTGAGGTGCAACCGTAGCGTCTGGCCGTGGGACCTGGGGTAGCACCGCACAGGAGGACTATGGCCACCCAAGATCAAGTACGGGAATATTTGGCCCATTGGTTTCAGTTGGGTAAGCCTGTGGCGCTGGCGGAAGACCGGGGTACCTGTTTGCCGTCGCCCATTTTTTACAAAGGTCGCTACAGCCAAGCTTTTGAAGACTGCTGGCATCAAATTATGGTGACGAGCGGCCAAGGCTGCTACCTCGAAGGCACCACCCAAAGCATTGCCACCATGCTCACCCCCGCCTGGGACATTGCCGCCTGTGCCCGCTGCGAAATGCCCGTGGCGATGCCGATTTTGGGGTTGAATACCTGCCTTTGCCCCTGCCACGATCTCTACACCTGGCCCAACACCGAAGTGCCCACGCCCCGACCTGCGGTGGATGACGAACAGCGCCTTAGCGAGATTCAGCAGCGCCTAGAGCAGGTGTCTAATCCGCCGTCGCTATTGCCCCGCTGCCCCTACGAGGCCGAGGACACCAACGTTTTTTCCTCCTGGCGCAAAATGTCGTGAACCATGAAGTCGTGGGCCATGATGGTGTTGGGGAAAATGGCCCTGGCCTCGGCGAGTAGATCCCCAAGCTGAATGCTATTGCCCGGAGCATAGCGAGGGCTGAAGTGGGTCATAATCAACTGCTGCACCTGCGCCCCTAGGGCCACCTGGGCCGCCATGGTGGAGGTGGAATGGAGCCGCTGGTAGGCCAGTTCGGCATCCTGGTGGGCAAAGGTGGCTTCGTGGATCAGCACATCGGCCCCCTGGGCGAGGCTAACGGCGCGATCACAGTAGATGGTGTCGGTGCAGTAAACCAGCTTGCGTCCCACCAGGTCTGGCCCACAGAGGTCGGCCCCGTTGATCGTGCGACCATCCTCAAGGGTGACGCGCTGCCCCTGCTTGAGTTGGCCATAGATGGGGCCGGAGGGAATGCCCAGAGCCTTGGCCCGATCCACATCAAAGCGTCCTGGCCGATCCCGCTCCTCCACTCGATAGCCGTGGGCCGGAACTCGGTGCTCTAGGCGGTCGCAGAAGACCCGAAAGTCCTCATCTTCAAACACCAGGCCCGGTTCTACGGCATGGACTTTAATGGGCAGGGTGAAGTGGGTTTGGGAATAGCGACGGCAGGCTTGCAGGTAGTCGTTGAGGGGTTTGGGGCCATAGATGTCGATACGCTGCTGCCGATTGCCCGCCAGCCCGCAACTGGCCAATAAACCCATCAGCCCGAAGATGTGATCGCCGTGCATGTGGGTGATGAAAATACGGCGAATTTGGCTAGATTTGAACTCACTGCGCAAAAACTGATGCTGGGTGCCTTCGCCACAGTCAAACAGCCACACCTCGGCCCGCTGGGGTAGCCGCAGCGCCACGCTCGACACATTGCGGGAGCGGGTGGGCACCCCAGAGCTCGTTCCCAAAAAAGTAATCTGCACGGGCCGTCCATTCCATCGACAACGATGTCCCTATCTTGCCATGCTCCGACCTCCCCAGGGCTAGACCCCCATCTTCTCCCTGGAAACCGAGGGAGACGGACTATCATAAAACCTGACGAGACTCAGGCAAGAAGGATGTTGGTGGTGAATAAACGAGTTTGGCCGATGGCCATGCCCTGGCAATGGGTCTGGCAAGGGTTGACGGCAGGCCTTACGGGGGGAACGTTGCTCAGCGGTGCGGCCCTGGCCCAAGCCGAACCCCCTGGCATTTACTACTCCTGGCGGGCGATGGCGATCAATGTTGATCAGTGCATTGACCAGGCGGAAAATGCCCTCGCATCCCAGGATCTCAACCCCGTTCAAACCGATGCCATGAGCATTGCCGGACAGTCCGAAGAGGCCACCGCTGTGTTTGTCTGCATGGAGAATCCCGCCACCCCCACCGAAGCCGCCACGACGACGGTGATGGTGATTGTAGCCAGTGCCGACAACGATCAGGCGGTGGCGCTGCGGGAATCCTTGAAACTGGCATTTTAGGCCCATGCGCCTGGTGGTTTACCGCTATCACGACCTTGGGATCACCCCCGCCCAGGATCGGGCCATGGCCGACCTTCCGGAATCCTTGCGGGCTGGGCTGGCGAGTCAGGGCATGGCCCCGGTCTCCGAGGTGCGGGTCTACGAAGACTGGGCCATTGCCACCGACCCCAGCCATCGGCCCCAACTGGCCCAGTGCTTGGCCGATAACCGCTCTACCCCCGCCGATCATTGTGATCATTTTTGGGTGGGCGAACTGGCGGAGCTAGGCGAAAGCCCAGTGGCGGTGCAGCGGTGCCTAGACGACCTAGCCAACGCTGGCACAACAGTCTGGATTGGGAACGGCACCAATCCACTCACCCCCGCAGCGGCCCTAGGGGATAGCCTCGCCCTAGCTACCGCCATGCAAAATCAGCAGGCGCGACGGCAAAAACGGGCTGGCCATGCCCGCAACCGCCTACAGGCACTGCCGCCACCGGGCAAGGCCCCCTATGGCTATCGACGGGGACAGGATCGCTATCTGATCGACCGCACGGCGGCCCCAGTCATCACCGCCTTTGTGAACGATTTTTTGATCTACGGCTCTCTGCGGGGTGCGGTGCGGTTCATAGAAAAACGCTTCGGCAAACGCATTTCGGTGTCCACGGGGCGACGCTGGCTCACCCATCCCGTCTACCGGGGCGATTTACAGTATCGAGATGGCCAGGTGATAGGCAACACCCACGCCGCCATCATTACCCGCGACGAAGCCGCCCAAATTGACCGTCTACTGCGCCGCAATCGTCCCCTGCCGCCACGCACCGCCGGAGCTCCCCGCTCCCTGGCTGGACTGGTGCATTGCCAGACCTGCGGTGAGTCCATGGCTGTCTCGACCACCACCGTGCGTGGCAAAACCCAGCGCTATTTGTATCTGCGCCCTACCGCCTGCCCCCAGCAGACCCGTTGCTCCGCGATTGCCTACGACGCCGTACTCCAGGCCGTGATTGCCGACATTTGCCGCACCTTGCCCCAGGCCGTCGCCCAGTGGCAAACAACCCGACCACCTACAACGACCATCGCCAGCCCCCAAGCCCAGCTTCACAGCCAACTCCAGCAGCGCGAAACCGCCCTCGCTCAACTGCCTAACCTTGTGGAAACGGGCATTCTAGACACCGAGACCGCCGATCTACGACGCTACAAACTCCGGGCTGAAATGGCTCAGATCGCCCAGCAGATGGCCCAATGCTCGCCCATCAACCTGGCGGAACTAGCTCCTTCCGTGGCGCTGCCTCGGTTTTGGCTAGATCTCTCCGAAGCCGAACGCCGCTTTTTCTTTCGTGAATTCATCCGCCGCATCGACCTCATCCGCCAAGGGGAGACCTGGCGGGTCGCTTTGGTGCTGGTTTTTCAAACCGCTGCCGATTCCAATGATCCACCCGGATGAGGACTCCCGCTAGGCCTTTGGGCCGTACCTCCTGGGATGGATAAACCGATTGCCGAAGGCTGCCCCTATCCCCCAACGACTGGCGGCGTCAGACAACGCACCTTGGCCCTAGCGAAGAAAGCTGCTGGCTGTCCACAGGGCCAGACAGGTGACGGCGGCGGCAATGGCATCGGGGCTGGCCCAAGGAATCTGCATTCCCTCGGGAATCAGCAGTTGGCCCACCGTCAGGCCCAGGGCTAGGCCGACGGCAAGCCCTGCCAGGGTCACGAGCAGCGACCGCCAAAACCTGTTTTCCTTGCGGTTGAGGAAATAGACCGACGCCCCCAGCGCCACAGCTAAGGAAAGGGAGGGAGCGGCAAAGCCCAGCAGCGCCAAGCCCAAAAAGGTGAGCGCAGGCCACAGAATCTCATCTCGACTGGGGGTATCTACAAGGCCAGAGAGCCAGCCGGGTCGGGGGAGGGCTGGGGTAATTTTGGCCGCAGGGGTGGGTTCGGGGGTGTTTTCCGCAAACCGAATGCGATCTGGCACCTTAATTTTGCCCTCCTGCCGCAGCCGCAGCCGCTCCATGAGAATGGCATCGTAGGCCGCTTCAATGTTGGCTTTTTGCTGAGGTTCATCGCCACAGGCTTCAATCAGGCGATCCCTAGCCGCCTGAATTTCCTCGAAGGTAGAGGCTTCGGTTAGCCCGAGTAGTTCGTAGGAATTTTTATCACTCATCGGTAACACTCCGAGATCCCCAGGGCGGTCGTTGGTCTGACTCAGCAGAATGGCTTTACTTTACCAACTTGACGGTTACTTTTCTTTCCAGTGTACATACCGATCTCAAAAATTAGTCGGTCAGGAATAGATTCGCCGCTGGGGGTATGACAACCGTGGAGGACACAGCGGGGAAACGGGCGAAGGCGGCGGGGCGATACCCAAGGGCTAGGATAGCCTCGGGCTGCGTGGGTAGATGACCACAGCAGCACGACGGAGGAATGCGCTGGTATGATGCTAAGCCTGGGTGGCTACGGCATTGCCTAGGGCTGGCCTGTGGCCCAAAACTCTGTTGAATACGCTGGTCAAGGACGGGTTGTGATGCGCCTCCATCTCCTTTTGTCTGCGGTTCCCCTGGTGGCCACTCCGCTAGGGGTGCTGACGGTGCTGCTGGGCCTTGGAGAATCGCAGCCCCTTCAACCTACAGGGCTGCAAGGGCCTACCCTCGCGGTGGAGTGGCGTACGCCCTGGGTAGTGGGGCTTAATCCTGACCCTGGCATGAACCAAATTTTGGCTCAGTATCTAGCGGGGCTGGAGCGTCAGGGGTGGTCAATCCCCGATCAGGGCATTTGGATTCAGGCGGGGGACAGTGCCATTGCCCAACACCAAGGCCAGGTGCCCATGCCCGCCGCCTCTTTGACCAAGCTGGCGACCACCCTCGCCGCGCTGAAAAACTGGCCCCTAGATCACCGCTTCGATACCCTGGTGGGCATGCAGGGCCGCCTAGAGAACGGCGTGCTGATTGGGGATCTGGTGGTGCAGGGGAGCGGCGATCCGCTGTTTGTGTGGGAGGAGGGCATTGTGTTGGCTAACCATCTTCAGGCCTTGGGCATTCAGCGGGTGACGGGGGATCTGGTGGTTGTCGATGCCTTTACCATGAACTTCTCCGAGGATCCCAACCTGTCGGCGGAGCAGCTCAAGCAGGTCATGCATGCCGACACTTGGAACAACGACATTCGAGCCGCCTACGGCAACCTCGAAGCCAACACCGCCCAGCCCAGCCTTGCCATTGAGGGCACGGTGCGCCGCCTGCCCGCCAACGCCCTACCCGCCGAAACCCCTTGGCTGGTGCGCCACCAATCCCTACCCCTAGTGGCGATTCTCAAGGCCATGAACATCTATAGCAACAATGTGATGTCGGAACAGGTGGCGGCCCTGGTAGGTGGAGCGCGGGTGGTAACGGAAACCGCCTCGGTAATGGCGGATCTGCCGCCGGGAGAACTAAGCCTCATGAATGGGTCGGGCTTGGGCATGGATAACAAAATGTCGGCCCGTGCCGCCGTGGCGATGACCGTAGCGCTTCAGCGAGAAATGGAGCGCCAGGGGTATTCGGTGGCCGATGTGCTGCCCGTGGCTGGGGAAGATATGGGCACCCTCATTGACCGCCGCCTGCCCCTCACCGCCGCTGTCAAAACGGGCACCCTTAACGAAGTTAGCGCCCTAGCTGGCATGGTGCCCACCGCCGAAAAAGGCCCCGTGTGGTTTGCCATTATCAACCGAGGTTGGGATATCCCCGACCTGCGGGTGCAGCAGGATCAACTGGTTCAATCCATTCAAGCTCACTGGGGTGCCGCCACGGTGCCCGCCACCATGGCGACCAAAGTAACCATGCAAACCGACCTATACCGCTACGGCGATCCTCGGCGCAATGTCGATCCCTAGGGTGCGTTGGTGCAGGCTAGAACCCTGGGGTGCCGTTTATGGCAGCCTTATCCATGAATTCAGCCTCAGAGGACGCCGATGGGCCTCTAGGGCTAGGCATCAGGGATCTAGGCATCAGGGATCTAGGCATCTAAACGAAAAGCCTGCCCTTTGCCCTGGCGCAGGGTAGGGTAATAGCTGGCGACAACGGCGATAGAAAGCCACCAGAGGGTGCTAATTTGGGGTCGATACATCACCGTATCGGCAATGCCCTGACCCAGAATGCCGATGATAGAAGCGATGGCCCCCATCAGCCAATAGCCCTGCGCCGATTGAACGTCCCGCAGCTTTTGCAACTGCACCCAGCCCTGGTGAAACACCACCACCAGCATCCATAAAAAGGCGGCAAATCCGACGATGCCTGCCTCCACCAGCACCTCTAGAAAGACCGAGTAGGCGCTGAGGGCGGTATAGCGAGGGCGTTGGTAAATGGGATAGACCGCATTAAAAGCGGCATTTCCTGGGCCAATGCCAAGGATAGGGCGGTCGCGGATCATCTCTAGCACAGCGGCCCACACATTCATGCGGAAGTTGTTGCTGCTGTCGGCCCGCCCCACAAACAGACTCAGCACCCGAACTCTCAGGGACTCCACAGAAAGCACCGCCAGCAGGATAAAGGCCGCGACCCCACCCAGCAGTAGCGGCATGGCCCAGCGTCGCCAAAAGGGCGTAAACCAAAGGCTCCAGTACTGCACTGCCAAGGCTAGCAGCACAAAGCCCCCCAGCAAGAAGCCAATCCAGGCTCCCCGGCTGAGGGTGAGCACGAGGCAGAGGATATTGATCGCTGCCGTGAGGGCCGCTAAGCCCTTGGGCACCCAGCGCGGCCATGCAAACACCGCCATCACCGAAAACATCACGGCGGGAATGAGGTAGCCCCCCAGTAGATTAGGGTTGCCCAAAAAGCTATAAACCCGCGTAGTGTTGGCCAGGGTCGAGTTGGCATCTACCCAAGTGGCCAGCGCCGTCGCCCCAAAGAAATACTGCCGCAGACCGTAGATCGCCACGGGCAGCGTGGTGAACAGGTAGGTCGAAATCAGTACATTTCTGGCCCTCGCTTGCCGACTGACACGGGCGATGAGCAGAAACAGCAGAATATTGAGGGTGAGCTTAATCAGTCCACTAATGGCCGCCCCCCGCACCGGAGAGAACGCCGTAGCCAGGGCCATCGCCCCCCAAAACGCCGCCACTGTGACATGAACAGGCGTCATGCCCACCCCAGCTTCATCGGTGAGGGTTAGCAACACCCAAAAGGCCGCTGCGGCCAACAACAGCACCCCAATCAGCGTGGTAGACCCGTAGGGCGCTAGGACGTAGATCACCGCCACCAAGGCCAGCCCAATCCAGTCTCCCCAGGGCAGCAGCCAGCTTCCCTGCCGCCACTGTCGCAGCGGAGCCAGCAAACGATGGATGAGGCTCACCTGCCGCCACTGGTCGAAGGCAAAGGTGGACAGGGTTAACTGCTGCCAGAAGGAGGTCAACATGGGCAACCGCAGGGTTCTCGAATCAAGTCTTCCCCATCATGCCAAGGTTTGGGCCAACTGGGGCAAATTTGGGGTAAAGGGGGCTAGTCGTCGGGGAATTGCCAGCAGGGAATGCGTTCTACCCGATGGCTACCACAGGCGCAAACCGCCTCGTCGGAGGAATCCATCCAGGTCGTATCGCAGTCGCGGCAATGGCACAGGACGTTATTCAAATTGGCTTGGGCTAGACCAAACTGCCAACGCTCTAGTTCTTCAGGGGTAAAGTGAGTTGGCTGGGCCTGGTTTTGAGCAGCGTCATCCATCGAAAAACTGCCATCCTTGGGAGTCCTATATCTAGCGTATGGCGGGAGCCTCAAGGAACCTGAGTTTTGCCGCCCTAGGCCCCTGTAAGCCTGCGCCAGGGCACGACCGTAGGAACTACAGCAACGTATCCTGAGGTCGTCTTACCCCCGATAATAGCCGCAATCTTGGCTGGGTTATGCGAGGCAGACTTTGCTGTTCTCCAAGAAGCTAGAGAATCACATCAGGGCTTATGAAGCTCGCAATCTTTGAAGCGGTAGGATGTGCGCCTTGGGTGCTGCCTTGCGATCATAGCGGCGAGACCTCCCGCGACTGAGGGACTATGGTTGTTGCGCTTTGGCCCCCGGTTGCGACTTAGGCACTGGGTAAAGCCGCCGATAGTGTTTGGACGCTAGCGACAGATCAGGTACAGACGACGCTGCAAAAGACAGATGTTGAGCAGGCCATTAAGAGGATATTTGGAAAGTAGCCACTAGCACAGAGTGACCCGGATTTCAGAAAAGGCTTTCTCGGCATTAGGCTCGGAGTAACAAGCACTGTAGCCCCGTGGAAGCCATAGCATCAGAGTATTTCAGTAACCTGACCCGTGACCAAAAGTCCATTTCCACTCCATCATCTTGGGTGCGGGTGGCACGTCTGTCAATTTATAATTTTGCTTGATTCTATTTCAAGGTAAGGGAAATATCCATGAAACACTTTCAACCTAAAATCATGAAGCCTGATACCAATCAGTTTCTTGAGGCAGTCAAAGGCAAGATGAGTGATGAAGGTCAAAAAAGTCTTGCCTACAGAGCTGTATATGGACTTTTTGAACAAGCTCAGTCGATTTATCGAAAGCTAGATTTTGTGACTAGTGAAAGCATCAGTCATTTCAAAACTAGCGGGAAATACCTGACCCAACGACAAGAACAGGATTCTGTTGCGCTAACGGTCATGTATTTAAGGGATTTGAGAACGCCGTTGATCCATGATTTGGTTAAGGAAAATACCACGCTTAATGAAACTGAGCGTCAAATTCTAGAGATGGCACTCGAAATCTACAAGACTACCTGTGAAGCCAATTATTCAATCCTTGGAAATCCAAAATGGATTGATGATTAGACTTGCTTCTAAGTCAGTAAAATCTTGATCCGTTATGTCCCGACTTTAGCTTGACTATGTGGTTATGGATAGACGTAGTTCACGAATAAATAGGGATTCCTACTTAGCGACAAGAACGTCTCTCTGATTGCAACAAAGAAAAGTATTAGATTTTACAGAAAACTTTGAGGATGAATTTTTGTGCTGATTCTGTGACTTTTCGCAAAGTTATTGGGGTTGATACTGATATTTTTCTTAAGAGATGGGGCGAATCAATCATCTGCCTAGAGAATACTGAGGGAGTAAACCAGGGAAGGTCTATCCTGTCCTAGCGTTTTTCCGTCGTCGTTATTTCGCACCGACCCGTATGAGCCGAATTCAGCCGCCCCAAGCCCAAGGTCTGTACCATCCCCAGTACGAGCACGATGCCTGTGGTGTGGGTTTTATCGTCCACATGAAGGGCCAGCAGTCCCACAGCATTGTGCAGCAGGGGCTCACGATTTTGGTGAATCTGTCCCACCGGGGGGCGGTGGGGGCCGAGGCCAACACGGGAGATGGGGCCGGGATTTTGCTGCAAATGCCCCACCAATTTATGGCCAAGGTGGCGGCGGCAGAGGGCATCACCCTACCCCAGCCCGGTCACTACGGGGTGGGTCTGTTTTTTGCGACTCCTGACCCAGCGGATCGGGAGAAGGGGCGGCGGCTAGTTGAGCGCATCGTAGAGGAAGAAGGACTGCGGGTGCTGGGTTGGCGGGATGTGCCGACGGACAATGCTTCCCTGGGCGATACGGCCAAGGCCAGCGAACCCTTTATGGAGCAGGTGTTCATCGAGCGCTCCAGCGATGTGGCCGATGAGCTAGCCTTTGAGCGCAAACTGTACGTGATTCGCAAGCGCGCCCATTCCGCCATTCGGCCCACCGGAATTGACCCCTACTGGTATGCCACCAGTCTCTCCTGTCGCACCCTGGTTTACAAGGGCATGCTAACCCCAGAGCAGGTGGGCTTGTATTTCCCCGACCTGGCCGACCCGGACATGGAAAGCGCCCTGGCCCTGGTGCATTCTCGCTTTAGCACCAACACCTTCCCTAGTTGGGAGCGCTCTCACCCCTACCGCTACATCGCCCACAACGGCGAAATCAACACCCTGCGCGGCAACATCAACTGGATGTATGCCCGTCAGTCGATGTTTGAGACTGATCTGTTTGGCGACGACCTGCGGCGCACCCAACCCGTCATTAATAAGGACGGCAGCGACTCTGGCATCTTTGACAACACCCTAGAGTTGATGGCGCTTTCGGGTCGATCGCTGCCCCACGCCATGATGATGATGGTGCCAGAACCTTGGACCGCCCACGAGTCCATGAGTGCCGAGAAGAAAGCCTTCTACGAGTACCACGCCTGCCTGATGGAACCCTGGGATGGCCCCGCCGCCATCGCCTTCACCGACGGCACCATGATGGGTGCGGTGCTAGATCGCAACGGCCTGCGTCCCTCCCGCTACACGGTGACGAAGGACGACCTGGTGATCATGGCCTCCGAAGCGGGCGTTTTGCCCATCGCCCCGGAAAACGTAGCCTACAAAGGTCGCCTAGAGCCAGGTCGGATGTTCCTGGTGAATATGGAGGAAGGCCGCATCGTCTCTGACGAGGAAATCAAGCACCAGGTCGCCAGCGAACAGCCCTACCGGGAATGGCTGGATCAGCACCTTGTTTCACTAGGGGATTTGCCTGAGGACACGGAGAGCATCCACCCATCCACCCATTCACCCATCCACCCCCTACCCGTTCGCCAAACCGCCTTTGGCTATACCTTCGAGGAACTGCGCCTCCTCCTCAAGCCGATGGCCGAAAATGGCGTAGAAGCGGTGGGCGCGATGGGCACCGATACGCCCCTGCCCGTCCTCTCCAACAAGCCCCGGCTGCTGTACGACTATTTCCACCAGTTGTTTGCCCAGGTAACGAACCCGCCGATTGACTCCATCCGCGAGGCGATCATTACCTCGGCCCAAACCACCATTGGCAGCGAGGGCAACTTGCTGAAGCCAGAGCCAGAAAGCTGTCGGCTGATTAGCCTGAATACGCCGATCATCACCAATGGGGAACTGGCCAAACTGAAGACTGCCGGGGACAGCGGTTTTCCCTCGGTGACGTTGCCGATGGTGTTCCCTGCGGTTGAGGGCGAAGCGGGGCTGAAATCTGCCCTAGACACCATTTGTGCGGCGGCAGATGCGGCCATTGCCGAGGGCAAGAGTCTGATCATTCTGTCCGACCGGGACATCAGCGCTGACCAAGCCCCCATTCCCGCCCTGCTGGCTGTGGCAGGCCTGCATCACCACCTGATCCGCAACGGCAGCCGTACCCGTGTGGGTCTGGTGCTGGAATCCGGCGAACCCCGTGAAGTCCACCATTTCGCCACCCTAATCGGCTACGGCTGCGGCGCGATCAACCCCTACCTGGTGTTCGATACTATCCAGGGCATGATGGATGACCAACTGCTGCCCCCGATGGATTTTGACAAAGCCTGCCAGAACTTCATCAAGGCCGTTACCAAGGGGGTGATTAAAATTGCCTCCAAGATTGGTATTTCGACCATTCAGAGCTATCGCGGCGCACAGATCTTTGAAGCCCTGGGCCTGAACCACACCGTCATTGACCAGTACTTTACCTGGACGGCCTCTCGCCTCCAGGGCGTTGGGTTGGATGTCTTGACCGAAGAAGCCCTCAAGCGCCATCGCCATGCCTTCCCGGATCGCCCTGCCGACCACGTCACCCTAGATGTGGGCGGCGACTACCAGTGGCGCAAGGAAGGGGAAGCCCACCTGCTCAGCCCGGAAGTGATTCACACCCTGCAAAAGGCGGTCAGAACCGGGGACTACGAGGCTTACAAACAGTACGCCAAGCTGGTGAACGATCAGGATAAGCAGATCTTCCGCCTGCGAGATTTGCTCCAGTTCAAGCAGCGGGAACCGATTCCCCTGGATGAGGTGGAACCCATCGAGTCGATCACTCGCCGCTTCAAAACCGGGGCTATGAGCTATGGGTCGATTTCCAAAGAAGCCCACGAGGCGCTAGCCATTGCCATGAACCGCATCGGTGGCAAATCCAACACCGGGGAGGGTGGCGAAGACCCGGAACGCTACACCTGGACCAACGAAAAGGGCGACTCTAAAAACAGCGCCATCAAGCAGGTGGCCTCCGGTCGGTTTGGGGTAACGAGCCTCTACCTGTCTCAGGCCAAGGAAATCCAAATCAAAATGGCCCAGGGTGCCAAGCCCGGTGAGGGTGGCCAACTGCCCGGTCGCAAGGTCTATCCCTGGGTGGCCAAGGTGCGCCACTCCACCCCCGGTGTGGGCCTAATTTCGCCGCCGCCCCACCACGATATTTACTCCATCGAAGACCTGGCGGAACTGATCCACGACCTCAAGAACGCCAACCGCGAGGCCCGCATCAACGTCAAACTCGTCTCGGAAGTCGGGGTGGGTACCATCGCCGCTGGGGTGGCCAAGGCCCACGCCGATGTCATCCTAATTGCCGGGTTCGATGGCGGCACTGGAGCTTCTCCGCAAACCTCTATCAAACACGCTGGCCTGCCCTGGGAACTGGGCCTGGCCGAAACCCACCAAACCCTGGTGCTGAACAACCTCCGCAGCCGGGTGGTGGTAGAAACCGATGGCCAAATGAAGACTGGGCGCGACGTGGTGATCGCCGCCCTGCTGGGGGCCGAGGAATTTGGCTTTGCCACCGCGCCCCTGGTCTCCCTCGGCTGCATCATGATGCGCGTCTGCCACCTGAACACCTGCCCCGTGGGGGTGGCAACTCAGGATCCTGAACTGCGTAAGCACTTCATGGGCGACCCCGACCACGTGGTCAACTTTATGCGGTTCATCGCCCAAGAAATGCGGGAATGGATGGCCCAACTGGGCTTCCGCACCATCGATGAAATGGTGGGCCGCACCGACGTGCTAGAACCCAAGGCCGCCATCGACCACTGGAAGGCTAAGGGTATCGATCTCTCGCCCATCCTGCACCAGCCGGAGGTTGGCCCTGAGGTCGGTCGCTACTGCCAGATGGCCCAAGATCATGGCCTAGAGCAATCGTTGGATATGACGAAGTTGCTGGAACTGTGCGCCCCCGCCATTGAACGGGGTGAAAAGGTCGCCGCCAGCCTCACCATCCAAAACACCAATCGTGTGGTGGGCACCATCCTCGGCAACGAAATTACCAAACGCCACTGGGAGGGCCTACCGGAGGACACCATTCACCTCCACTTCCAGGGCAGTGCGGGCCAAAGCTTTGGAGCCTTTGTGCCCAAGGGCGTCACCCTTGAACTGGAAGGCGAAGCCAACGACTACCTAGGCAAGGGGCTCAGCGGCGGCAAAATTTTGCTCTACCCGCCGAAACAGTCCACCTTCGTCCCGGCAGAGAACATCATCACTGGAAACGTCGCCTTCTATGGGGCCACCAGCGGCGAAGCCTTCATCCGAGGGCTGGCCGGGGAGCGGTTCTGTGTGCGGAACTCTGGCGTTACGGCGGTGGTAGAAGGGGTCGGCGACCACGCCTGCGAATACATGACTGGCGGCAAGGCCATCATCCTAGGCCACACCGGGCGCAACTTTGCAGCGGGCATGAGCGGCGGCATCGCCTATGTGCTGGATGAAACGGGCGACTTCCCCACCCGCTGCAACCGCGAAATGGTAGACCTAGAGACCCTCGCAGATCCCGAAGAAATCCGCGATCTGCAAGAGCTAATCCAGCGCCATGTCGGGTACACCGAGAGCAAGCGGGGGCTGAAACTGCTAGAAGACTGGGAAAACTCGGTCGCTAAGTTTGTGAAAGTCATGCCCCGCGACTACAAACGGGTGCTGCAACACATCCAAAACGCCCTGGCTGATGGGTTGACTGGCGACGAAGCCCTCTCCGCCGCCTTTGAAGAAAACGCCCGCGACGTGGCCCGCATTGGCGGGAGTTAACCGTAGGAAGCTGGGCCGCAGGGATAGGGCATCCCTCCTGGCCCAGCATTCCATGCCCCCCGATGTTTTGCCAATTGGCACCATGTTGAGGGGCCGCGACTTAGGATATGGCGGGCGCGGGTGCGTCCTACAGATGGCTGCTTTGACGGGAGAGCGGATTGACGCAAGGCTCACCTGGGCTCCTCTGACGGGAAAAGCTTTCTGCCCCTAGCAGAGGTGGGAGTCATACCGAATCCGAATTCCATACCCCCGATTCCCAATCTGTCCAACCGTACTTAACCTGAGTTCGGGTTAGACATAGTGACCAGATCCCCTGGTAGACCTCACCCCCAGCCCCTCTCCCACCAGGAGAGGGGAGCTAGAAAGGCTCAAAGTCCCTCTCCCTTGGGGAGAGGGATTTAGGGTGAGGTCTAAAGCGCAAGCTGGAAGCAGGTTTCTCAAGATTGCAGCGGCTGGCTTATCCCGAACTGAGGTTACTTAGGGGCGAGGTCTCCTCGCCCGCTGATACTGGGGGTAAGCCAGCAGGATTGAGTATCAGAGGCGTTCTAGGCAGAGACTTCCATCGTTTTGAGCGCGAGGGCCGCAAGGGTGAGGCTGAGGCGGGCCTGTTCGATTTCAGAGAGGCTGGCCCAAGGCGTTTGAAAGGTAGGGCGGAGGTTGAGATCCAGGATTTCGCTGTGGCCATCGCGCAGGGAATAGGCCAGGGGGCGAGCCAATACCGTCAGATCCCCCGCATCCCAGTTGGGTAGCACCGATTGAGCGCAAGTCACCAGTCGCTCCACGTAGGTTTGACCACTGGTGGTCATGGTGGTGACGGTGTTCGCCAGCTTGTGCAACAGGTCGTCGGGTAGAGGCGTTTGCAACTGCGCCTTGAGCCGCCGGACAAGAACATCGATGGAAGACGTCTCAGGGTTATCCCACTGGGCCGTGAGATGGGCAGAAAATCGTTGCCACCCCTCGGTGAGGGAATCGTTAAGGGATGGATCGCTGGCAGCGTCGAATCCATCGAGGGCCGCAGTCCCTGTCGCAAAGTAGGGTTCGGCGGTGGCTTCCCAGGGTGCCCAGGGGTAGATCGGCGACGGGCTGACGAGGGCGGTAAGAAGGTCAGCCTGGGCTTGGTTAGGGGTTGAGGGGTGAGGGGATGACATGGGCTGAGTCATAGGTCTACAGGGAAGATGCACAGGACGGTAAGACGGATGCCCTTCGATCTGGAGGCCCAGAATCTGGGGGATGAGTCAGGAACTTGGTGGAAACTACAGCGCCACCGCTCATCATTCCGTATCCTAGCGCGGGGATTGCAGCATCCGTTAACACTCGGCCAGGCATCCTGGGCCAGATTGATTCGCCAAGTTGGCTCTCCAGGCGCATTCTGTGATGGACGGGGCTACTTCTTGCCCACCCAGAACTGGCCATCGGGGGCTGGGCTACCCTCTAGGGTAAATTCCATCAGTTGCCCCTCTGGACTGCCAAACCGCAGAGCCGTTCCTAGGGGCAGTGGCACCTCCGCCCGGTGAACATGGTGCCACTGAACGCCGTCAAAGTAGTAGGAGCCAAAGCGGGATCGATCCCGTAGGTAGTAGGTGGGCTGCGCGACACTGGTGCCCAACCCGCTGCGGCAGAAAATTTCCGCATGTTGTCCCGACACCCAGGGCTCTTGAATCACTAGGTCGTTGTCTGGCAGGCGACCCACCCGCATCAGCCCACCGCCCATGCGCCACAGTCGATGGGGATGGTCGGCGCAGCGCATCACCACGACCTGGGCTGCGGGAAAATCCTGTCCCGGCAGTTGGGTAACGGCCAGATCCTCCGGGTGCAGCAGCGCGCCCTCAAACTGGGGATGCTGGTAGAGGACGGGCAGCGTCCAGGCGGGATGGTTGAAGCGATAGACCGTGAGGAGTTGCTGACGGGCCACGGCCACCGCTTGGGCCACCGCTTGCCGCTGGGCTAAACGCTGGGCCAACACCTGAATAAAGCTAAGTGCCTCTTCGTCGGCGATGGAGTCGCGCATGGCCAGCACCGCTGGAACCCCATGGTGTAGCAATACTTCGGCTAAACTACTACGTGGAATGACTTGGCTTTGGCGTTGGTCGGGTTGGGCTCCCCAGCAGGTGTTAAACACGGCCAGACGCAGGCGGCAACGGGCTAACACCTGGGCCAGTTCCATGCCGCTGAGGGTGACTTCCGGGCGCAAAAACAGCAGTCCTCCATCGGGGGCAGGCACTCCATGGCCCGCATAGAAAAAGACGTTAAACCCGCCGTTTTCCAAGGTTGTCACCAGGGTTTTGAGGTCAGGCTCCACCAGGGTACTCACCTGGCAAGGGGCCGCTAGGGCCACCGAACCAAGGCGTGAGGCACTCTGTTCGAGCAAATGCTTCAGCACCGCCGCTTCCTGGGCCAGTTGCAGCGTCGCCGCCGCCGCTCCACGGCCCACGGCCTCCTGACCCAACACCAGCAGAATCCGCAGCGATGCATCGAGGGGCAGAGAGGGCAGGGTATCCACCGCGCTGGTGGTGCGACTGAATAGAATCTGTGACCCTAGGGACACCGCTGGCCGCCCTGGCTCTGGCTGCATAATTTCCCAGGGCAGGCTAATCAGTTCCGGGGCGCGAATTTCAAGCTGAAGGTGGAGGGGACAATCTAGGCCCATGGCCATGCCCAAACTGCGCTCTAGGGTGGAGCGGAGGGGGCCATCAAACAGCCAATTCCAGAGGCTCACGCCCAACCCCTGCATCAGCCGTCCGGTCTGTCCGCCTGTTTCGAGGGGTGGCCCCACCTGTTCCAACAACCCATCCAAGTCTATCTGGGGTAGGTAGGCCGAGGGCACATGGGGCACCAGGGGCAAACCGCGCAGGGAGAAAAAGTCTTGCCAGCGCGCCCACAGTTGAGACATCCCCTCATCCCACACCCGATCATGGTGGGCATAGCCGTCGGGAAAAGGGCTGCTGAGCACCCAAATGGCGTAGTGGTTGACATCAGCCTTCGTCAGCCGATCTAGAGCAATCCGCAGGGTCAACGCAGGAGACAAGGACATAGCGCAGGGCAGACAAAGGCAAGCATGAGCAGAATTCAAGGGGCACCCAAGCCCAAAGGTGTTGATCCCTTGGGGGATCGCTATTCTCCATGGCCAAGAAAGGCCTAGGGCAGGGAACAAATGCCCCGCTGGCTGGGCAGCAGGCTGCCTAGGGGGGTGGCATTGGCCGTCAACAACCGGGCATTGACCCAACCTTGGCGACCGGGTTGAGCCAGGGCATTGGCCAAGGGGCTAGGGGCCGCCGCCGAGGGCTGAGCAGCGAGAGTCGCGCACACCTGAAGATACACCCACTGGGTTTGATCGGGCAGTCGGCGTCGATCTACCACCTTTAGAATACTGCCTGCGGGAATGGTGGGTAGGGAATTGGAGGCCGTTGCCTGAGGAGCAGAGACCAGGGCAAGGGGATCGGGCTGGTTCGGGGTTGTCCAGGTGGTGGATCGCTGCCAAAAGGATCCGAGGGGAATGTCGGTGGTGGGAGGAACCAGGCTAACGAACGACTCCCCGGCTAAACCCTGAGGCCACGGGGGAATCGACTGTAGGCCCACGGGCTGAAGCTGCCAGCGACGATAGGCCCAGCCCCCCCCCAGCAGTAGCATCAAGGCCGGCAACGCTCCGGCCAGGAAAGCCCCCCACCGCCAGCGACGGGAAGCGTGGGAGACCCCATCCGCCGGAATATCCGCCGCCGGAACAGCAGCAGCAGGGATCGGTAGGGCAACGGTGGTCTGGGCTGTAGGTTCAGGGGTTGACTGGGCGAGAGCGGCGGCGGGCAGCGTTGTTGCCTGAAGCGTCTGGGGTGAAAACCGCATCAGCCCCACCGTAACGTTGTCGTGGCCATTGAGCCGATTAGCCCACTGAATCAAGTCTTGAATCGTGGTTGCTAGGGGCATCTGGGTCTTGGCCAGGGGGGCTAGGGTGTGAAGCCACAGTTGCTCGACCCGGTCATAGTCGCTCAGGCCATCGGAGCAGAGCAGCAAGACACAGGGATCATCGATCAAAAAATGCTGCACCGTGGGATAGAGATACTCCGAATCGTTGATGCCGAGAGCCTGCACCAATGCTCCTCCCCCTGGCATGTGGATGGCCTCTTGATAGAAGGCATAGCCAAAGCGCACTTCGCGAGAGGCCACATCATCATCTAGGGTGAGGGGATAGGCCGTGTGGGCGCTCACCCGGTAGGCCCGACTATCCCCCAAATGGGCGATGGAGACGTAGGGAGCGTGAACTAGGGCTAGCACAGCGGTTGTCCCCATGCGGGCACGGGCCGACCGCTGTTCATCATTGTTGCGCTGGGCAAGGTTGGTGTTGACCTGCCGCATGGCATAGGTAAGCGCCTCAGCCACCTGGCTAGGGCTGAGATGCCCCCGCTGGGATAGGGGCTGAAGCATCTCGGTGAGGGTTTGAATCGCGGTTTGAGAGGCGACATTGCCATGCTCATGGCCGCCAATACCATCACAGACCAGCAGTAGAGGAAGGGGGTCTCCGGTGGGCACTGGGCCTGATACCACCTGCTTTTTTGCCTGCCGTTGGGGAAAACAGGCGTCTTCATTGCGCTCACGGGCGGGGCCTTGATCGGTGTCAGCGTCCCACTCCACGGTGACGCTCAACCCTGTCGCTAGGGTTTGGATGGCCTGCTCCAGTTCCGCCTGTAGGGCCGAGGTCGATGCAAACATGCCCTGGGTTAGGGCGGTGATTAGCCAGTTTAGATATCCCTGGAGACCGGGCTGGGCTTGGGACACCCAGGGCTGCCAACGGTGGCCTAAACTGGCTAGGGTAGGGGGCTGGGCTGGGTCATCGGGCACTAGGCGAGTTACCCGTAGCAAGGACTGATCGACCCGCAACGTTTCTGGAGCCAACAGCGTAGAGACGACCTGTTCCTCAGCAAGAGCGGGCCACAGGAAGGCTATTTGCCGTAGCCAGTTCAGTTGTTGCAGCGCGGTTCCCCCCGCCCAAGCTTGCCCCAATAGAGGCAACACTTGTACCTGAATCGACTCCGAGGCCGACGGAGGCAGGATGACCGCTAGGGGAGCCGCCTCCAACAGCAGCACATTGCCCTTTAACCCAATTGTGGCCCCATCGAGGTAGTCGTAGGGACGGGGGATATGCTGAATGAGGCCAGACAGCCGCAGATAGGGCGACACCTCCGGCGGAATGATATCCACTGAGGCGATGGGATGCTCGGGGTGGGTATCCAGCCAAACGGGGTGCTTCCAGACCAGATAGCGTCGGGCAATGCGTGTGCCAGAGGGCAGTGCCAGATCGGCATCCGGAGCCCCCCCCTGCCCCACCGCCAACAGCAGGCGATAGGGCAGGGGCGTTTGGCAAGTGGGACAACGACCCACGGGCTGGGCAACCAGAACACGACAGGCCGGATTGGCGCAGTGAATCACCATCCTGCAAGGGTATAGAGAACTGGGATCATCCTATCTGGGGCTGGGGCTGGGGCTGGGGCTGGGGCTAAGAAGTCCGCATAGACGTGATGCCGGGATGGACTACGGAACACTACGATTTGGCCACCACCTGGGGCAGGCCCATGCTGTAGTTGAGGGCGCGGCTCTTGAGGTTATAGCTAATTTGACCCGTTTTCAGCAAATCTTTGATGAAATGCTCTAAATCCGAGCCAATGCGGCGCAAATTATAGTCGGTCAGGTCTTCGCCCTCGGCGGCATCTACCAACCGATCAAACTCGCCATAGACGGCTTTCAGCGCCTCCTCCGACCAGTTGAATTCGTCGTCGGGGTCAATATCTAAGGTCAGACGGTCTTCGCTGGGCACCAGGGCATTGTTTTCGACAACAGCGGTGTAGATGTGCACATGGCGGGTGGTGGACTTCAGCATCATGGTTAAACGGTGCCTCTGAAAGGGTGCATGGCTGTACGTATTAAAGCCTACCCGATTCACAGCGTTAATCCCAACCGGAGGTTATCTCAAGCGTTAATCGCCCGACTTTACCCTAGGCGCTGGTAGGGCAGCATTGGGATAGAAAGGTGTGGATGGCGGTGGCAGTGTCCTGGGGTTTTTCCAGGTGGGGCACATGGCCGCAGGCGTCAATCCAAACCAGTTGGCTGTGGGGGAGAGCCTGCTGGAAACGTTCGGCATCGCGGGTACCTAAGATCCGATCCTGCTTGCCCCAGAGGACTAGGGTGGGCTGGGTAATCTGGGCAATTTTGTCGTCGAGGAAGTTGTAGCCGCCGCTTTTGGTGAAGGCAATTAGGGCTTCCTTCCAGCGAGGGCAATCCAGATGCAGGGCGGCGCAGAGTTCGGCATCGGGGGTGACGAAGGCTTTATCGAAATAGGCGGAACGGCTGATGCTACGGCGCACCCAGGCGCTACGGAGGAACCCGGTGGCGAGACTATCCAAGGGCGGCACCATGAGGTTTCCCATGGCGGGGCCAGCGGCAAACCCAGCACTGTCGATCAGCACTAGGGACGCCACGGCCTCCGGGTAGGTGAGGGCAAAATCAATGGCGGCGGCACCTCCCATGGAAGCGCCCACCAGCACCATCTGACGCCGAATCATCTGCTGCCAGAAGGCGTACAGATGTTGCTTAATCGCCCCTGGGGACAACTGGGGGCACTGAGCACGGTCGCTAAAGCCAAACCCCAGCAAATCCACCGCCCAGGTTGGGTGAGACTGGGCCAGCAGGGGCCACAGCCGCCGAAATTCGAGCTGGGAACTATCAAACCCGTGGATCAGCAGGATCGGATCGTCTCCACTACCAGCCACAGCGTAGGCGGTGGGGATGGGGTTCTCGGCCAGGGAGGTTTGAATCTCGACGGACTGGATGGCGGTAGCCATGGCGACGGAGGTGGATTCCGTGAGGCCAGCGGCGGCAGGGGGGAGGGTGGGGTTGGGCATGGTCGGGAGTGAGGAGTGGGGAGTCGGGAGTGGGGAGTCGGGAGTCGGTTATTCGTAGAGGGCGAAGAGTTGGTCGAGGGCCTGCTGCATGGTTTCGCGGACTTGCTCGTAGCAGGTGTTGACGTAGTCCTCGTCTTGGGCGGCGGCGAGGCCGTAGCGGGGGAAGGTGATCGGTGGGCAAACGCGGGTGTGTAGAAACTTGGGCCAGGGCAGGTTGGGTAGGGGGCCGAGGGCAATACCCCAGGGCCAGCCGAGGTAGAGGGGAATGGTACCCGGATCGAGGTTGAGGGGCCAGTCCCAGCCCTGCTGTCGTCGCCAGGTATCGGCGAGGTCGTAGAAGTCTTCTAGCACCCAGAGGGTGTCGTGGGCACCGTAGGAAATGGCGGGTACGATGGGGACTTTTTCGTGCAGGGCCAGTTTGATGAAGCCCTTTTGCCCGAAAAAGCAAATTTGGTCGCGCAGGTGATGGGGGCGAAACACATCTCGCGCACCGCCGGGATAGACCAGTAGCGGGAAATCCTGGCGTAGGGCACGGACGGCGGCAGGGGAATTGGCCCGTAAACAGCCTACCCAGGATCCCATCCGCCCTAGGGCGGGGAAAACGCGCCAAATTCGGGGATCCATCATGGCGTAGGCCGGACGCTGACTGCCAAAGCGGCGCAGCCAGTCGTAGGTCATCATCAGGGTGTCCGGCGCGGCCAGTCCACCATTGTGGGAACCCACGATCAGCATTGGCCCCTGGGCAGGAACATGTTCCCAGCCATCGGTTTTGACCTGGAAGTAGTAATGGTAGGCCCAGTCTAGAAAGGGCAGCATCCGCTCAATTTTGTCCGGGTCGCGATCCGCCAGGGATCGGCCATCGAGGGAACCCGCTGGCTGTTGTGTGGCTTCTCTGGCTAGTTGCGCCATGGCGGCCACCGCTGACCCGAGATCCTGCGGACGGGTTTGGGGCGTTAGGGAAACCACACTAGGAGGCTTTGGCGGTGAGGGGTTGGCGGTTCAAATCCAGCAGGGGCCGGAAGCCGTGCTTCACCGAAGCCTGACCAATCATGTCCATTTTTTCGAGGGTAATTTGGTTGCGGCCCCAGGAAAAGTTGGTGTACCACTTCTCAAATTCCAGCAGCATGGCCTCGGCAAAGCAGGCAAAGAGTTGGCGGGCGGGCACGTCCATGTTGACGATGCTCATGATTTTCCAGTCGATGTCGAGGGAATGCTCGACGATGCCGCCCTTGAGAACGTGAACGCCCTCGAAGCTGAACTGCTGATCCAGATTTTTGGGATAGCCACCGTCGATCATCAGACAAGGGCGCTTCAGGGTGGTGGGGTCAACGGAGACGCCCTTGGGCATACTGGCTACCCACACCACGATGTCGGCCTTGGGCAGGGCCGAATCTAGATCAATGGGAGTGCCGCGCCCCAGTTCTGACCGGAGATTTTGCAGGCGCTCTTGGTTGCGGGCCACCAGCAGCAGGTCTTTGATGTCGGTGCGGGCATTCAGCCAGCGGCACACGGCGCTGCCAATGTCCCCGGTGGCACCACAGACGGCCACGGTGGAATCCGACAGGTTAATGCCCAGCATGGCGGAGGCCGCCTTTACCTGCTGACAAATGATGTAGGCGGTGTGGGTGTTGCCCGTGGTAAAGCGCTCAAATTCTAGGGTGACGTTGCGCACCTGCTGAATCTGGCTGAGGTTGAAGTTTTCAAAAATAATCGAAGAAAACCCGCCTAGGGCCGTAATGTCAATGCCGTGCTTTTGGGCGTGGGCCATGGCGTTGATAATTTTGCGGGTGGCCGCTTTGATGCGTCGAGAGGCCAACATCTCTGGCAAAAAGCAGGACTCCACGTACTTTCCTTCGATCTGCTGCCCCGTGGCGCTGGTGACTTTGATGGTGTCTACAATTTGCGGCGGCGCACTGCACCAAAAGTCTATTCCCTGGTCTGCGTATTCTGGATATCCCAGATCACGGGCGACGGCTTGAGCATGGTCGAGGCTAGTGAGATGTCCGATTAGGCCAAACATTGCAAATTACGTTACTGCGTAGGGTGCGCCGGGGAAGTGGTGCAGGGGAACAATTCACTTAGAATAAACTGCTACCGCCCCAATGAACACTAACCCAGGGAAAACCCTCAGAGAGGATCGACTTATAGGAAGGGTTGGCTGATGAGGCTCAATTTCCCTGGCCCTCACCCCCAACCCCTCTCCCATGGGGAGAGGGGAGCCGGAAACGGTTTTTAACGTTTCTTTCCCATGGGGCTACGGCTGATACACATCTCATCTCCACTCATAGCAGCCTGGGAGATCCCCCTAAATCCCCCTTCCCAAGGGGGACTTTGACGCTGGTACTCCTTTGAAAAAGGGAACTTTGATTCCAGTTCCCCCCTTACTAAAGAGGGCTAGGGGGGATCTCCAGGGCCAAGTTACTAAGGGGGGCTAGGGAGAATCTCCGGTGCCAAGAAGGATAGAGACTCACGTTTCAGCGGTCGCCTAGGCGGCAGCCAACCCTTGGGCGGAGAGCTTCATCACTTCTCGGCTGGAGAAACCGATGTTGGCCAGGGCTTCGCCGTAGGTGATCATGAAGTCTTCGATCAGGGCGTCTTTTTCCATGCCCAGCACCCGCGCATCATCGGCTACTTGGTTCAGCATGGCCCACACCAGGGGAAGGTTTTCGCGGTTGGCTTGCTCCAGTTCGGCCTTGGAGGCTTCAAAGTTGGCCTTCAGCCACTCTTCGCCAAAGTTGAGGTGCATGTATTCATCCTTCACCACGCCCTCGGTGATTTTGCGGGCAAAGTCGTCGGCTACTGGGATATAGATGTTGTAGGCCGAAATGGCGAAGGTTTCGATGATGAGGGACTGAATCAGCAGACAGGTGACAATTTTGCCCTCGGCCCAGGCTTGCTGGAAGTTGCGGTGCAGTTGGGCGAAGAATTCCCGCGCAAAGTCCATGTCGGGGGTGACAGACAGGTTTTTGCCGCAGGCCTGGAAGCCTTTCATGTGGCGGTTTTCCATTTTGGCTAAACGCAGCAGGTCCGCCCCATGATCGGGCAGGCTTTCCGCCAGCTTGCAGTAGTTGTCGTAGGCCTCCTGCTCACCCTCAATCACAATCGCGTTGATACGGCTGTAGGCGTCTTTGTAACTCTCAGACTGATAGTCAAAGGTGATTTCAGTCTCTAACGATTGCATAGCCATGGTGTCCTGCTGGTTTGCTAAGGAATAAACTTTTTGATTTTAATCGCAATAATACTATGGGAAAGTTAGCCAGGTCGGATTCTCTCCGCTGGGCCACCCGGCTACCGAGGCAGGCTGATTATCCTGGAATCCGCCAGTCTCAGCTCCAGGGGCTATTCGGACACCAGGCAAAGAAATTTCCCGCGATCATAGAAATTTCTAATATTCATTGGGGTTTACCGTCAATTCTAGCCTATGGCTGAGGCGGGTCCCCTAAGCTGTCATCCGATCCAGCGGCGGATCTAGGGGCTGTCATCCAATCAGCTCAAACCCTCATTTTGCCGTCACTATCTTGATGGAACAAGGGGCTTAAGCCCCTTGCCTGGACAGCTAGAGCGTCGAAACATCGTTAATCTCATCCAATTGAGGACACGCCCTAGGAGAATGGCAATTTTCCCATAGCCCAGGTCTCTGTCGTCACCGTCATAGGGACAGGGGAGAGAAGGGACAGGGGAGCGGGTACCATTTCTCCGCGAAAATCTAGGAGTTGCACCAGCAACAAATATCCCAGAGCCAGCAGGAGAGAGATAGCTCCGGTAACAATGGCAACAATTTTTGAACGATCCATGGCGGTTCTCTCACACAGAGGATTCCCTAGGGGGCTGTCTGTGTATTCTAGGACAGGTGTTGATGTCCTTGTTGGGCTCGCGGTTTTATGAGTAACGTTGTCTCTTCCCCCTCGGCTAATTCCCAGACGAAGCCCGTCGTGATTGAAACCCAGGATTTAGGCAAAACCTACCGCACTGGGTTTTGGCTCAATCAGCAGATCACCTCACTCCAGCATTGTTCCCTCACCATTTACCAGGGGGAAACCTTTGGCTTGCTTGGCCCCAACGGGGCTGGGAAAACAACGCTGCTGAAAACCCTGCTCGGCGTTATTCGGCCCACCGCAGGAAAGGCCCAATTGTTTGGGCAACCTTTAGGAGATCCCACCGTGAAACGACGGTTGGGCTATCTGCCCGAAAATCCTTACTTCTACGACTTTCTAACCGGATGGGAGTTTTTGCAATACACCGCCGGACTGTTTGGCCTTTCCGCCGCCGCCCGCCAGCGCCGCATTGTAGAGTTACTCGACTTAGTTGGACTGCCCCAGGAGGCCGCTAAAAAGAAGCAGCTACGGCAATATTCCAAGGGGATGCTGCAACGCATTGGCATTGCCCAGGCCTTAGTGAATGACCCCGACTTAGTTTTTTTAGATGAGCCCATGTCGGGCCTCGATCCTACCGGACGGTTTCAGGTGCGGGAAATTATTCTGGCCCTAAAACGGGAGGGAAAAACCATCTTTTTCAACAGTCACATCCTCTCCGATGTGGAGGTAATTTGTGACCGCATCGCCATTTTGGATCAGGGCGATCTCGTCTGTGTGGGGAACCTCAACGATTTGCTGGGCACGGACGATCAGTACCTCGTCAAGGGCCGGGGTGGACAGTTCAGCCAGCTTGACCCCTGGCTGGAAAATTTGAGCTTGCAGGGTGATCGGTGGCATGGCCAACTCAAGGGTAGCCCCTATGCCTTTTTGCAGCAGGTTGCCGCCATGGGGGCCGAACTGATTACCCTCCAGCAGGCCCGCCCCAGCCTAGAGGAGTTCTTTATGGCCCAGATTCATCAACGTCGCACCCAAAACGCCGCACCCAGCGCATCCCGATCCTAACGTTAACCTTTGGGCCGTCTGCGACTAAGAAGCCTACGACCGTGACGAATCCTATGGGATGCACCCCGATCCTCTGCAACCCATCCGCCAGTCTCACAATGACACGCGCAGTTTGTCCGCCCATGGGCACAGGCTTTGCCCACTGCTGCCCGAGCCCCCGCAGGCGCAAGCACTGTGGCACAATGAACGATAGTCTGATGTTGTTGTGCCGTAATCCTAGAAACGCCAGTGAGTTCTACTGCTGCCCCATCCCATTCTTCCCCTGCACCCCGACGGGCGGTTTTTCCCTTCACCGCCGTCATTGGCCAAGACGATATGAAGCTGGCCCTGCTGCTCAACGTCATTGACCCCAAAATTGGCGGGGTGATGATCATGGGCGACCGAGGCACGGGCAAATCTACCACCATTCGCGCCCTGGCCGACCTGCTGCCCGAAATCGAAGTGGTAGCCGACGATCCCTTCAGTCGGTCGCCCAAGGATCCCGATGTGATTGCCGAGCGGGGGACTACCGATCTGCCCATTGCCGCCAAAAAAGTGCCCATGGTAGACCTGCCCCTGGGGGCCACCGAAGACCGCGTCTGCGGCACCATCGACATTGAAAAAGCCCTTTCCGAAGGGGTGAAAGCCTTTGAACCGGGCCTGCTGGCCAAGGCCAACCGGGGCATCCTCTACGTGGATGAGGTCAACCTGCTGGACGACCACCTCGTGGATGTGCTGCTCGACTCCGCCGCCTCCGGCTGGAACACCGTGGAGCGGGAGGGCATCTCCATTCGCCACCCGGCTCAGTTTGTGCTGGTGGGTTCTGGCAACCCCGAGGAAGGGGAACTGCGGCCCCAGTTGCTCGACCGTTTTGGCATGCACGCCGAAATTCGTACCGTCCGCAACCCCGAACTGCGGGTGGAAATCGTAGAGCAGCGCTCCGCCTTTGACCAAGACCCCGCTGGCTATCTGACCCAGCACGAGGCCAAGCAAACCGAGCTTCAGGCCCGCCTAGTGGAGGCCCAAAAGCGCCTGCCCTCCGTCACCCTAGAGTACGAAGACCGGGTGCGTATTTCTGAGGTCTGCGCCGAGCTGGATGTAGACGGTTTGCGGGGAGACATTGTCACCAACCGTGCCGCCAAGGCCATCGCCGCCTACGAAGGCCGCACCGAAGTCACCCTCGACGATATCCGACGGGTGATTGTGCTGTGTCTGCGCCACCGCCTGCGGAAGGATCCCCTAGAGAGCATCGACTCTGGCTTTAAGGTGGAGAAGGTGTTCTGCAAAGTGTTTGGCCTCGCCGACCCCGACGAAGCCATGGCCAACGGTCGGCAACCCGTCGGGGTGAAGTGATCCAGTTCGCCGTAACCCGCCTGCTACCGTGACCCGCATCCTGGGCATCGATCCTGGCTTGGCTACCCTGGGCTTTGGGGTCATTGATACCCATCCCCAATCCCAGGAGGCCGAGTCAGGTCTTGTGGTCGTCGATTTTGGCGTCATTTCCACCCCAGCCAAAACCCCGGTGGGCGAACGCCTGTGCACAATTTATGACGATCTCCACAGCTTGATCGACCAGTTCCAGCCCGATCAGGTGGTGATCGAAAAATTCTTCTTTTACCGCATGGGGAATACCATTTTGGTGGCCCAGGCACGGGGCGTGGTGATGCTGGTGCTAGCCCAACACCAGCTACCGCTGACGGAATTTACCCCCGCCCAGGTGAAGCAAGCCCTCACCGGATATGGCAACGCCGACAAGGCCGAAGTGCAAGAAGCCGTTGCCCGCGAGCTCAACCTCGACAAAATCCCCCGCCCGGACGATGCCGCCGATGCCCTAGCCCTAGCCCTAACCGGGTGGTTTCAGCGTTAGGGATCTTCATTCGGAGTCTTCGCCCCATCCCCTAACCAAACCTGAGTTCGAGATAAGCCAGCCGCTGCAATCTTGAGAAACCTGCTTCCATCTGGCGCTTTAGACCTCACCCTAAATCCCTCTCCCCAAGGGAGAGGGACTTTGAGCCTTCTAGCTCCCCTCTCCCTTGGGGAGAGGGGCTGGGGGTGAGGTCTACCAGGGGGTCTGGTCACTATGTCTCACCCGAACTGAGGTTAACCAACTGGATTTATGCTAAATCCGGCTGACTTCCCCTCGGTATCGATGTGGGTGAGGGGATCTCACCCCTAAGGCTTTCCGGGTTGGGAATCGGGCTTGGTTCGGATTTGGGGCGTTGCTGGATAAACCTATGAGTTGAGCTCTGTAGGTATTAAAGCCTCATTCAAATTTTCGCAAGATCATACTGTTATTCAGCAACGCCGGATTTGGTACTGGGCAAACGATCACAAGCTTAGAACTTGATCGAACCAAGTCGCTCAGCCAGGGCGTCTACCTCCGATTCTAGGGTGAGGTAGTGGACGCAGGCCCGCACACAATGGGGCGACAGTAACGTGCGAAGAAAAATGCCCTCAGATTCTAAGGTTTCCACCAGTTGGCGGTGGTGTTGGGGGGAGGGTTCGCCGTTTTGCAGCACCCAGAAGGAGATCAGGCCAGACTCTGGTGGAGTTTGTCGCACCGGACGCAGGTGGGGTATTGACTGCAAGTGCTGCCAAAACCGCTGACTGAGTTGGCAGAGGCGTTGATAGCGTTCCTCGGCGGTGCCCCAGGTGGCTTGGTGGGCAATGGCAGATCGCAGTCCGGCCTGGAGGGCATAGTCGGAGGTAGCCACTTCAAAGCGTTGGCCATTGGGTTGCCATCCGGTGGGGTTTCCGACGGTATCGGTGGTGATGCTGCGCCAGCCGATAAAGGTGGGATAGATATCCTCTAGGGTTTCTGGGCGAACATAAAGCCCCCCTAACCCCCCTGGCCCGCACCACCACTTGTGGCCCGTAAAGGCATAGAAATCCACCCCCAGGGCGGGCAAGTCCAGGGGTAAGGAGCCTACGGATTGGGCCGCATCCACCAACACCCGCACGGGCTGGGAGCGGCTATGGCAAAGGTCAGCGATGGCCTTTAGGGGCAAGACCTGGCCCGTATTCCAGAACACATGGCTGATTACCAGCAGGCGGGTATTGGGCTGTAGGGCTTGGTCAATCACCGCCACGGGGTCGCCACCGTTCACCGTCTCCAGCAGGGGGCAGGTGCTATGGGTAACACCGTAGCGACGGCCAATTTCCTGCACCGCCGCAATCACCCCAGGGTGTTCACAGTCGGACAGCAGAATATGGTCGCCCGCCTGCCAGGGCCACCCCCACAGGGGTATATTGCAGCCCACGGTGACGTCCTCGGTGAGGGTAATAGTGTCGGCGGTGGTGCCCAGTTCGGTGGCGATGGCCTGACGGGTGCGGGCGGCCTCGGCCCCAACCCATTGGTTCACGGTATTGGAAAACGGCCCCACGGTTTGAATGTGGCGATGGGCTGCGGCCATCGCCTCCAGGGCTACCTCCGCCATGGGGCCTTGTCCACCGTAGTTAAAATACTGGCTGCGCTGGAGGGCAGGGAAGGTTTGGCGATGCTGGAGCAACGCATCGAGATCGGCAGTGGGCAAAGCGTTGGCGGCAGAAGTCATTACGGTGGTAGTCGGCAAAGGGCACTGGTTCTAACCCTATCTCACGGCCATCCCCCTCGGCAAAGGGTATAGGCGATGGCTTTGCTGGGGTATGGATGGCCATTGAAAGCCCCTTAACAGGCCCTTAACATTGTCCTCTCCGGCACAAAACCCAGAATCTAGGGCTATTCCGTGGCCTAGGGTTGGCCTAGGCGGGAGCCGAACGTCGTAGATATGCCAACCTGCCCTGAAGAAATGACGAATTCTTTTAGGGGGGATTACCGATTTCTAGGAATTCCGATTATGATCGATTCTGGCTCATTGATATAGCGGATTCACTCCTGGGAAACCTTGGGAGCCTCCCTGTCGTCTAGTGTTGTGACTGTAGGTGTTGTTTTCGGTATGTCAACCTTTCCTTGCACGCCGGATTCACTCCAAGGTCGAGGGGGCTACTCTGGCCAAACTAGCAGTTCCCACATTAGTTATGCCGTAGCGATTTGTTCGGACCTAGATGTGATGAAACGCGATCGCTTTGAACTCCTCAGTGCCTACCTCGACGGGGAAGTCACCCCAGAGGAACGGCGTTTGGTGCAAACCTGGCTGAACAACGATCCCACCGCCAAGTGCCTTTACAACCGCCTCATGGCTCTGCGCTACGGCCTGCGGGAGGAGGAGACCCCGCCCGCCTGCGACGCTGATGTGACCCTGACCGGGGTGTTCCAATGTCTGAACCGTCGGCTGTGGATGGTGAGTATGGCTGGGGCGGGCGTCGCCATTGTGGGCCTCTTAAACCTGCTATCAGGTGCGGTAGGATCTGGCCCAGCCCAGTGGTCGGTGGCCCAAGACCCTAGCCCTGTCCCCACCAGCACCCTAAAAATTGCCCTCGACCAACCCGCTTTCCCCATTCCGTCCCCGTCTGCTGTGCCTGTAGATGGTCTTTCTATCCAAGACTCCACCAGCATTCCCGTCGATTCCGAACTGTAAGGCTGCATCTGGGTCACTTCACTCCAGCCATGCCAAGGTTAGGGCGTGTAGTTGAACGAGTTCCACAACCTAGGTCACGCCGCTGGCCATCACATTCAAGCTTATTAAGGGCCAAGCATTGAAGGCGAAGCTGCTAGGGCCAGCGCTGCAAATCGCGTTCATAGAAACTGAGTCGGGCAAAGCCCATGAACGTGGGTCGTACCGAATCCCCCACGGGGAAGGCTGTGGTCCCAAAGAGATAGACCCCAGCAAACCGAGGATTTCGCACCGGACGCAGGGCTAAGGTGACGGTGCCGCCAGGGGGCAAAGGCGGGTCAAAGGTAAGGGTGAGCGCTTGAGTGTCTCGATCCTGACTCAGATTTCCTAGGGATACGCTCCGTCTTGCGTCTCCTAGGGTTTGCCATACCTCCGTAGCCTCTAGGCGATAGCGAAACCTAGGATCATGCCCTTCCTCTAGGCTAACGACTATCCTATCCATGGGCTCTTGGGCCGCCGATGGAAAGTCTAGGGTGAGGTAGTAGGTAACGCTACCGTCACTGACGAGGTTACGGGTGGCATAGCTATCTATCAGCCGAGGTGGGGTCGAAAACTCTATGGTGCCATCCCGGTGCTGAATAGCGCTGGCTGGGGGTGTAGCTTGGGGCCACAACGGAAGACCCGGTGCAGCCATTCCAACCACAAGGGCAATGGTCAGCCAACGATACCAAGGGGATAAAGGGCAAGCCATGGCAAACACCAAAGGTAGGGGCTAATGCGAGCTAACGGGGCATAAAACCAGCTTAACAAACGGCACAGGAAGAGCCCCCTTCCCTGGCGGCAGGGGTTAAAATTGAGGCGCTAGCAAGAAGATGCTAGCAAGAATAATTGGGGCAATCCAGGCTGGGCCAGTGGGGTGCGCTTGACAAGACTGAGGTCTGACAGACGATGATTCCACTCGGTTTTGTATCCCAGGCGTTGGCATCCCAAGCGTTGGGGTCACACTAGATTGCCGCCGATACCCGGTTTATCCCCGTGAGGACGTACTATGGCCACCGTTACCCCCTCTCCCTATACCCAGGAGCAAATTAAAGTTTGGATGCGGGGATTGTTGACCCTGGCCTGGGCTGACGGTCATTTCGATGACGAAGAAAAAGAAATGATCACCGCCATTACCCAGGAAGAACTAGCTCCCTGCACCGATTTTGACCATTTCGATCCGGTAACTCCCGACGAACTCGCGGCGGTGTTTGGGGAGGATGCCCACGCTGCCGAGAATTTCCTGCGCATGGCGGTGATGGTGGCCCTGGCGGACGGGGTATATTCCGTGGAGGAGGATCAGCAGCTTCAGCGGTTTTGTGAGGCACTCCATTTGGAGGACGCTGTTTTGGCATCGGTGCGGTCTACGCTATATCCCGCCGAGGCCAGCACCGATGACGTTCCTCCGGCGCTCAGGCCACCCGCCGACAGCAAAATCGATCCCCTCAAGCCCGCCCGCGAGTGGCTCGATCAGCTTGAGGTGCATGATCCTCGCCTTGCTCGTTTTGTTTGTAAGCTGATTCCCTCCCAGTGTCCCTTCGAGCGAGATGTGGTGCTGTTTAAGAAAAAGCTGGTACACATTCCGGCCATGTGCAAACTGAACCCGCTGTACGACCAACTGGTGGGGCTGCGGTTTCGGGCGTTATCGTACCTGGCCGATGAATGTGGTGAGGATGTGACGCCGTTGCTGTAGAGGCTACCGGATTGAGACGTTCCCCTTCCCCTAGCCCTCCTCTCCCTGGGAGAAGGATTGGGGGAGAGGGCTAGGGTAGGGCATGGGGTTACGGTGTCTCACCGGCCCTGAGGTTGCCGATACCCCTTTCGACTGAGGGGGCTATCTAGCATGTTGCTCGGTAAAAACTGAATAGCCCCAACTATCCTGAGAAAAAGGGCAGCAGGCACCAGCATCATCAACCAAGCAATGATGCTCAACCCCGACGGCTCTGCCAATAGAAAAAGGGTGATTACGTAGAGCACAATGGCGGCGGGCTGATGGGCGTAGTGACAGAAACTATCGGCCAGCCAGCGGGTAAACACCCCAAAGATAAAAAAGACAACCGCTACCCCTGGCGTACCAAAGTTCCAAAAGGCTTCCCCCACAGCCCCTGGCGGCATGCCCACAGGCATATCAAAAAAGGTTTCTCCGACTAGGCCCGCAATCAAACCCGGTTTTTCGGGCCAGAGGGCACGGGGCACAGGCAAGGTGAGCACCGCCAGATAGGAACTGCCCTGGAGAAAATCCACCTGGTCGGGCACTAGGCCCAAGATGGGAAAGACTCCGGCATAGACGCTGGTGCGCTCCGAGACTTCGCTGAGACTGCTGCCCAGGGCCGAGTCTCCCGTGGTCGATTCGGCGGGTGCCCCGCCGCGCAGCACGTTCCAGTCGATGGTGCCGCCGTAGGTGCTGGCCCGCAGGTTGCCCAATATGCCCATCAGCAATAGCCCCACCAGCGCCACCGAAACCAGGGGCATCACCGCCATTTTGCCCTGCCGTAGCAGCCAGGCCAGCACCCCCATAATCATGAAATAAATGATGCTGGATCGTGACCCACCCGTGAGAAAGATCATCATCAGGCTGGTGATAGTGCAGCCCCAAAACAGCGGTTTTAGGGTCGATTTTGCATCCAACACCAGCCAGCTCAGACAGCCGATCAATCCCAGTTGGGTAAAAAATTGCCAGTAGAAGGCTCCAGCCAGGGCTTCGTTGCGGCCCGCCCCCCAGGATAGGATGTGGCTGATCACCCCCCCCCGACTCTGCATATACACCATAAACAGTGCTGCCGAAAACAGGACGGCCCCACTTACCTTGGCCTCTAAATGATGGGGGCGCTGAAACTGCACCGCAGGCGCGGGCAGAGCCGGGCTCAGTAGATAGCCCCCATACCAGGCCACCAGCCCCAGGGATTGCAGCCACAGATCTTGGCTGAGGAGGGCCGTGAGATGCTCGCTGCCCCAACCAGGGAGGGCGGCGTGCCACCGCAGGCCGTTAAAGTAGACATCAATGCGGCGCAGGTGGTCGAGGTAGGCAAATAGTAGGCCAAAGATAATGGGGTGAAACCAGCCAAAATTGGCGGGATAGACCAGAAAAGGAGCTACCATTAGGCCAAAATTTACCACTAGCGCCAGAAACATGCTTCCCATGGCCGCATTGCCTGTGGGAGAGAGCCAGTGGTAAAGGCCGATGGCGATGGGGGTGCCGCCGAGGATTGTACCGACGATGGCCCGGTGGGTGGGGGACATGGGGACGAAGGGGGTGGGGGGCATGGGGAAAGGGGGGGTAGTCGGGAGTCGGGAGGGGTTAGGGGTTGGGGGTTAGGAGGGTGGGTGGGGGTGAAGCGGGATCCGGGGTGAGGTGGTGGTAGAGGGTGGCGTATTGGGTGGCGATGGTGGTGGGGTCGAATAGGTGCTGGGCGGTTTGGAAGCCGTTTTGGCCTAGGTGGCGGCGTTGGCCGGGGTGGGTGGCGAGGGCAACGATGGCCTCTACCAAGGTGGGGTAGTCACCTTCGGGCACCACTAGGCCACAGTGGTGATCGGTGAGGATTTCCGCCGCCGAACACACGGCAAAGGACACCACCGGGGTGCCACAGGCGAGGCTTTCAATCATGCAGCGGGCCAGCCCCTCTTGGCGGGAGGCCAGGGCTACGAGGTCGAGGGCGGGATACCAGGCGGCGACATTGGAGGTGTAGCCCACAAAGGTGAGCATATCCTCCAACCCAAGGCGCTGGGCGGCGGCGAGGCACTGGGCAGCATAGGGGTTGCTGTGGGGGTCGCAGTCGCCAATGAAATACATCCGCAGATGGGGCAAGCGCTGTTTGAGCACGGGGGCGGCCTGTTCAATAAAGGCAAGCTGGGCCTTTTTGGCATTGAACCCGGCCACATAGCCCAAGGCAAAGGTATCGGGAGAAATGCCCAGGGCGTGGCGCTGCTGGACACGGGGTTCGGCGGCCAGGGGATGGAGGCGGGCCGAATCCACAATGCTGTAGATGGCCTGTACCTTATCGGGGTGGCGTTGGGTGGCTTGCCAGCGGGCGATTAGGGATTCTCCCATGGCCTGCGACAGCACCAAAATGCGATCACACAGCCGTTCGGCCATCTGCCATTTCAGGCCATAGTGATCGTCGGGGGCTTTGGTATCGCGAATGTTAAACACCACCTTGGCCCCGGCTAGCTTGGCCCCCAAGGCCGTGTGCCAAAAGGCGCTGGGGTCGTTGTGGTGAACCACGGAATAGCCCCCTCGCCACACCAGCCACGCCATCCTCAGGTTAGTGATCACCAGCGACCACAGCCGCCGCCAGCGCTGCCCCAAAGAGCCACTTTGCAAGGCGCTGCCGATGGCATAGGGCAAGGGCCACACCTGCACCTGGGCCCCAGCTTTGGCCCAGCGTTCGTTGATGGGCGTATCGAGTTGGGTGATGACGGTGGCTTGCAGATGGGGGCTGTGTTCAATTACCTGGGTAATGCTTTCTACGCCGCCGTTTGCGCCGCTGCCGGTTTGGAAGATGACGAAGAGGATGGGAAGCATGGGAGTGGGGAGTGGGGAGTGGGGAGTGGGGAGTCGGGGTTAGGGGGATTGTTTCCACCAGCGGTAGGCGATTTGGGGCAGACGGAGGGGAAGGGCGAGGGCTTTGGTCATTAGGCGGGCGTTGGGGCGAGTGGGGGGGATGACCCAAAAACATAGGTAGCCCCCGACGGCGTAGGAAATCAGGGTGGCGATGGCGGCTCCCATTCCTCCCCAGATCGGAATCATCGCTAGGTTAAGCACCAGGTTGGTGGCTAGTCCGGCGAGGCGGCCATAGAGGTTGTAGATTTGCAAGCCTTCGGCCACAATCCATTTACTTTGGGCAATGCCGAGGAAGGCGAACAGGGTGCTCCAAATGTGGACGGCAAAAATCGGCAGGGCGGCGCGATAGTCTGGCCCGTAGAGGCCTAAAATCAGGACACCAGAGAGGGGAATCAGCGTTCCAATTAAGCCGTAGGCCATCAGGGTATTGAGGTCGTAGAGCTGTTGCAGGCGGCGGCGGTAGCGTTCCCCTGCGGCCTCCCCAGATTGCCCCTGGGCTTTGATGATGCCCGGAAACAGCGAGGAACACAGGACGATGGGCAAAAAGGCAGTGGCTTCGGAGAGGGTGGCGGCACTGGCGTAGAGGCCAACGGCTTGGCTATTCAGCATTTGCCCCAGCATGAACTGATCCAGGCTGATATAGAGGACGCAGGCGGTGGAGGACAGTACCAGCGGGTAGGATTCCTTCAGCAGGTAGCGGGCGCGTTGTAGATGCCCTCGCCAGGTGGAGAGGGACGGCCCTTGGCGGTGGTAAAACAGCAGCAACCCCAGGGCGTAGAGCAGACTTTCTAGGGCAATCAGGCCGGCAAAGGCGGTGACGGGGGCGTAGCTCAGCACGAGGGCAATTTTGAGGGCAACAATCAACAAGAATGCGCCCTGCTCTGCCAGCACCGCAAATTTAGAGGAAACCTGGGCTTCAAACCAGTTTTCAATCGGTTGCAGCGAATTAAACAAATATTTCAGGGCAATGATGGCGACCAATAGGTGGGCCAAGGGTTGGTCTGGGGCCAGCCACACCATGCCGAGGACGCTGAAGGCCATCGCCACGAGGCCACCCACAATCTGCACACCCACGGCGGTGCCGAGGATATCTCCGGTTTGGTCGGGCTGGCGCACGAGATCGCGGGTGATAATTGGCCCCATTTGCACCGTAGACAGGGGTGCAAAAAAGCTGACAAAGGCGAGGGCATACTGCAGCTGGCCAAACCCCTCAGGTTTCAGATAGCGGGCCACCCAGGTACTCACCACTAGGCTGATCAGCAGTCGTCCACCACGTCCCACCAACAGCCAACTGGTGTTGCCAAGCACCTGGCGCACGTCGCGGTCTAAGCCGCCATAGACCCTAGTAAGGCGGTTCAGCATGGGCTAAGCCACCCGACGGGGGGACGGAACCATTTCCTGACCGAGGCGTTCCTCAGCGGCTCGTTCGCCATAGGTACCGTAGTAGAAGTAGAAGTAGCTGTGGGGTTCGTGGCGTGGCAACACACCGTTGATGACCTGTCCCAGCACGGGCTGACGGGCCTGTTCCAGACGTTCCTTGGCCATGGCGGCACTGTCGATGGTGACTTGGTTGGGGCGCGTCACCAGCACTACCCCATCGGCCATTTGCCCCAGGGTGAGGGCATCGACCCCAATGTTGAGGGCCGGAGTGTCAATCACAATGAAGTCGTAGGTCTCCGCCAGTTGGGCCAGCACCGTTACCATGCGCTGGGAATCGAGCAGCACTGCCGGATTGGGGGGCTGCACTCCAGCCGTCAGCAGGTCGAGGTGTTCCACCGGGGTTTTGATTAAATCTTGGGCGACGGAAGGCTCCACCAGCAGATGGCTGAGGCCACGGTCGTTAATCACATTCCAAATTTGGTGCTGACGGGGGCAACGCATATCGGCATCAATCAACAACACCCGCTGTCCGGTCTGGGCGCGGGCCATGGCCAAGTTGGCCGACACAAGGGACTTGCCCTCGCCAATCACCGAACTGGTGATGACCACGGTTTTAATGACCCGGTCGGAGCTGAGAAATTTGAGGTTGGCCTGAAGCATCCGGTAGGCTTCGGCAATCGCCCCACTGGGAGCCTGTTCCACCACCAGTTCCGGGCGTTCTCCCTTGGGTTTGGGACCACCCCAGCGATGGTCGGGAATCAGCCCTAGCAGGGTAAGGCCAAAGCAGTCCTTAGCCTGGGCAGCGGTTTTGAGGTTGCGATCCCGCGACTCTAGGCCCAAAGCCGTCGCCCCTGCCAAACCCAGAGCCAGCAGCGCCCCAGTGGCCAAAAACGACCCCTTGCGAGGGGCGACGGGTTGCTCTAGAACCACGGCAGGCTGCATGATGCGGGCATTGCCAACGTTTTGGTTTTCGCTCACCCTAGCTTCGTGCAGCCGCCCCAACAATAGGGAATAGGTGGACTGGGCGGCCTCCAGTTGACGCATCAGTTCCCGCTGTTCCTGTTCCAAAAAGGGGAGTTGGGCCACCCGCTGCTGGTAGGCCGTTTGGGCGGTGCTGAGGGCATTGGCCTGCTGAGCTAGCCCCTGGCGCAGGGCCTCGGTGCGGGCTAGGTCTCCGGCTAGGGCGGCGCGCAGTTCCCCCCCCTGAAGCTGGCCTCGGTCGGGGGCGGCCTGGTTGCCCAGGGTTTCGGCGATGCGGTCATTCAGCAGGGCTTCGAGGTGGTTGCGGCGACGCAGTAGCGCCACAATTACCGGGCTTTCATCTCGAAAGCGGACGCGCTCGGTAGCCAATTCCGCCTCCACCGTCTGAAGCTGGGTGAGGATGGTCTGCACCCCCGCCGACTGGCTGAGGGCCGTCAGGGTGATGGCCTGCTGGGGCGTCATGCCTAGTTGCTGGCTAAAGGCTTGGGTTTGGGCATTGGCATTGGCCAGTTCGGCGTTGATGTCGGTAATGCGGCGGTGCAGTTCCTCTCGGGCTAGCACCATCGCACCCTTCTCCTCCTCCAAGGCCACTACCTGATAGGTTTCCTGGAAGCGGCGCAGGGCTGTTTCTGCCGCCTGTACTCGGGCTTCGGCCCCTGGCAATTCCCGCTCCAAAAACTCGCGGGCCGCCACAGTTTCGGCGCGGTTGTCTTGGATGTGTTGATCGAGATACACCGCCATCACCGTGTCTACGATGGTCTGGGCCAATTCTGGGTTTTGGTTGCGGTAGGCCAACAGCAGCAGGTCGGTGCCCCGTGGGCTAGTCAGTTTAAGCCTACGCCGTAGGGTGCCACGGGTGAGGGGTGGCTGATCGGCGGGCAGTAGGGGCGTGATTCGCTCTAGGGCCGTATCCAACACCGGGGCAGAACGAATGGCTTCCATTTCGGTGGTAATGGGGTTGTTAGATTCCACGGTGGGGTCAAAGCCGCTTACCCCAGCCCCCACCCCCGTCAGCACCGCTGATCGGTCGGCTCCGGTGAAGCGAATTTTGCCCTCGGCTTGGTAAATCTCCGGCTGTTGGGCCAAGAGGGTCACCGTTCCGGCCAGGGTGCCTGTAAACACCACCGCTGCCGGGAACCAGCGACGTTTCAGCATCAACCAATAGGAAGAGGTGTCCATGGGAATTGTGCCCTCAAAAAGTTGGTGAGGCTAGGAAGCTCCCCCCATGGGGCTCCTCCCTACCTCAGTGTTCACCAATGCACCCCAGCCCCCGCTACCCCCATGCCCCCTAAGCCCTAGGGAGTCCTAGGTTGCACCAGGTTGCACACCGCTGGGCGCTAGGCCACCTGGGTCTGATGGGCTGGGACAGCGGGGGATTGATAGTAGGCTTGGTACCACTGCACAAACCGCTGAATCCCCACCGCTGGCGGCGTAGTAGGTCGAAACCCAGTGACCTCGGTAAGGGCGTCAATGTCGGCATAGGTAGCGGGTACATCCCCCGGCTGCATGGGCAACCAGTTTTTCTTCGCCGTCTTGCCCATGGCCTGTTCGATGAGCTCGATGAACTCGAGTAGCGGCATGGGCTGATTGTTGCCGATGTTGTAGATGGCGTAGGGGGCAGATTGCCCCTGGGGTGGGCAGTGCAGCAGCGGCATCATCCCCTCCACCACATCATCGATGTAGGTAAAGTCGCGCTCCATGCGGCCATAGTTGTAGATGTCGATGGGTTCTCCCTGATCAATGGCCCGCACAAATTTGAAATAGGCCATATCGGGTCGTCCCCAAGGGCCATAGACGGTAAAAAAACGCAGCCCAGTTACCGGTAATTGGTAGAGATGGCTATAGGCATGGGCCATCAGCTCATTGGCCTTTTTGGTCGCGGCATAGAACGAGAGGGGATGATCCACCCGATCTTCGACCGCAAAGGGCACCTTTTCATTAGCCCCATACACCGAGCTAGAGGAGGCATAGATAAGGTGGGGCACCCGATTACGACAGCCCTCTAGAATATTGGCAAACCCCACAAGATTGCTATCAACATAGGCCTTCGGATTTTCTAGGGAATAGCGCACACCTGCCTGAGCTGCCAGGTGAATGACCCTATCAAAATGATGCTGTTTAAATAAACTAGAAACACGAACCGAATCGGCAATATCAAGCATTTTAAACTCGAACCTATCACATCCTTTAAGCTGATCTAGACGAGCTTGCTTAAGACCCACATCATAGTAATCATTGAGATTGTCGAGGCCACAAACTCGATGCCCATCCTCCAAGAGGCGACGGGCCACATGGTAGCCAATAAACCCAGCCGCCCCGGTGACTAAGATATGCATCATTTGAGGATTGAAAGTCATGATAGGTTTCCTAATGATTACGGTTATAGCGTAGCCTTCTAGAGAGGCAAGGGCCATTTTGCCAAGCTCAGAAGGGTTTAGGGCTAGTTCGTCTGTAGCGGTTCTCGATAGCGTGAGATAAACCTTTGCTGAATTCTAGATTCCCCATGGCCTAGCGGTCTAAGGTTTACTCTGTACCGGGAGTATTCCACTTTCGTATCTCCTCACCCTAAATCCCTCTCCCATTTTGGGCTACCGCTTATACCTATCTTGTTCTCATACCGTCATGCCTGCGCGATCTCCCTAAATCCCCCTTAAAAGGGGGACTTTGAATCCGATTTCCCCCTTTTTAAGAGGGCTAGGGGGGATCAACCCTAGGAACCTAGCGAAATAGAGACTTGTGTACAAGCGGTAGCCCATTTTGGGAGAGAGACTTTGAAGCTAGCTCCCCTTATCCTTTTTGGGGCGAAGGGGCTGGAGGGATAAGGGCTATCAATTTGCATAAAGTGGAATATACCCCTTTAAATTAATTTGAATCTACCCTCAATAGGGGATGGCACATTGGCCATAGCAGAGCTTCAGAAACGTCTATGCTGCCTATAAAATAACCCTTATTTCATTGCAATACATTCTCTGAAGTTTAGCGATTCATCATGTCCCCTACACACTGACTCTAACGTTTTTGGAGAACACGCCCCATGACCGTTCAACACCTATTAGGACGATGGCCCTACCGACAAAACCGCCGTGCCCTGCTAGCCGATACTGTTCTCTTTTTGGTGTCGCCCCTGCTGGCCCTAGGGTTGCGGTTAGATGGTGCCCTCCAACTGCACATCTACTATCCCCAAATTCTTTGGTTCACGCTCCTAGGTCTAGGCCTAAAGCTGGGTGTCCTGGCTCTGTTTGGGGGGTACCGGCGCTGTTGGCGCTATGCCAGCATCGATGAACTGCAACAAATTACCCTGATGACCCTGGCGGCGATAGCGTTGCAATCCATGGGTTTTGCTCTGCTATCCCAGGGGAGCGAGGCGCTGCTGGCGGGCTTACCCCGATCTCTGCCTGTCCTCGATGCCATCCTCGGCTTTCTGCTGGTGGGCGCGCTTCGATTTCGGATTCGCGCCATGGAGCGCATTCACCAGTCGCGGCGGGTATTTTTCCGGCGGGATCGGGTGCTAGTTGTGGGGGCGGGCAGTGCCGGAGTAGCGTTGGTGCAGGAAATGCAGCGCAACCCTACCCTAGGCCTGCGTCCGGTGGCCTTTGTCGATGACGATCCGGCCAAGCTACATCTACGCATTCGGCGGCTGCCCGTGGCGGGCAATCGTCACCAAATTCCAGAACTGGTGCGAGCGCTGCACATTCGCCGAGTCATCATTGCCATGCCCACAGCGCCTGGCCATGTGATTGGCGAAACCCTAGACATTTGTCAGCGGGCCGGAGTGCAAACCAGCACCCTGCCGGGCATCCATGAAATTCTCAATGGCCAGGTGTCGATGGGGCAAGTGCGGGAGGTGCAGATCGAAGACCTGCTGCGCCGTGAGCCTGTGCAAATGGACGTGGCCCAGGTGATGCCGTGGGTGCAGGGCAAGCGGGTGTTAGTGACCGGGGCAGGCGGATCCATTGGCAGCGAGCTGTGCCGCCAACTGCTCCAGTGTCATCCCGCCGAACTGGTGCTGGTAGGCCATGGCGAAAATTCGATTTTTAACATTCAGCAGGAGCTAGAACAGACTCTCAAGGGCCAAGTTGAGACCCAAAATTTACAGAATCCAACTAAAATTTCGCCGTTTATTGCCGATATTCGCTTTCGCCATCGCCTAGAGCAGGGTTTTCACCAGTATCAGCCTGAAATGGTCTTTCACGCTGCGGCTCATAAGCATGTGCCGATGATGGAGGCCAACGCTCCGGAGGCCGTCACTAACAACATTTTGGGTACCCAAAACCTGGTTGCCCTAGCCCAGCGCTACGAGGTCGATCATTTTGTCATGATCTCCACCGACAAGGCGGTGAACCCGACCAATATTATGGGGGCGACCAAGCGCGTGGCAGAAATGCTGGTGCTTCAGGCGGCGCAGCAAAGCGGCAAGCGCTATGAAGTGGTGCGGTTTGGCAATGTGTTGGGCAGCCGGGGCAGTGTGGTGCCTACCTTCAAGCGCCAAATTGCTGAGGGTGGCCCCGTCACCGTCACCCACCCCGAAATTTGCCGCTACTTTATGACCATCCCAGAGGCGGTGCAACTCGTGTTGCAGGCGGCCACCATGGGCCAGGGTGGGGAAATTTTTATGCTAGACATGGGCCAGCCCGTCAAAATTGTTGACCTAGCGAAGGAGTTAATTCGGCTGTCGGGCTACGAACTGGGGAAAACCATGCACATCGTATTCACGGGCCTGCGTCCCGGCGAAAAGCTCTACGAAGAACTGTTCATTAGTGGCGAACAGTACACCGCGACCCGCCACAAAAAGCTGTTTATTGTCACCAATGGCGGACGAGCCGTACCCCATCGCTTCGATCATCTGGTGCGGGCTTTGGGGCGGGCCGCCCTGCGCCACGACCCGGCAGAGATTACCTTCCTGCTAGAGCAATTGGTACCAGGGTTTACGCCCCAATATCAGCCGTCCCTGCCCGCCGCCGATGCCGCCCCTGTGACGACCCATCGCCCCAGTCTGGCAACCAGCGAGGGTCGTTCGGTGCAGGTGTTGACAGGCAACTTCGATAAAACGGCCTAGAACTGTAGGGTGCATTCGCGGCTCTACCCCCTACCTAGCCACGCTCTGATCACCTTGATGAGCCGCCATGCACCAGAAAATCGCGGCTCTACCCCCTACCTAGCCACGCTCTGATCACCTTGATGAGCCGCCATGCACCACTGGGAAATCGGGGGTAAGCAACCGGAATTTGGGATGAGCGATCAAGACAACCATCAAAAAGTAGAGTGACAACGATGCAGGTTTTACCCCAAATCCGCATGGGAAAGCCCCAATCCCCAGACCAACGATCCGTAGTAGGGGCGAGGTCTCATCGCCCGCTGCCACCGAGGGTAAGCAAGCCAGATTCAGTATTGCGCCTGCGGATGAGGTCGGTGTGGCAATCCAGTCTATTGTCCCTGGGCTTGGCCCTGGGGGTGAGCGGTGGAGCCTTGGCTTTGCCGCTGCATTCCTCTCCATCCGAGCCTGCGCCTCCCCAGACCGCGACGACCCAACCTGTTTTACAGGCTTCCCCTTCTCAACCCGTCCCCCCTGTGAGCGTTCCCCCTGGGGCCATTCAGCCCAGCCCACCCCCCACCGCCCCGCCCACCGAAACCTATCGCCTAGGGCCAGGAGATCGTCTGTTGGTGGATATTTTTGCGGTGCCCGAACACAGCGGCGAACGGCAGGTGTTGATTGATGGGGCCGTTCACCTCAATTGGGTGGGGGGGGTGCCTGTGCAGGGGTTGACCCTGGCAGAGGCCGCCCAAGCCATCACAGCCGCCTACGACCGTCACCTCTACGATCCCGTTGTCACCCTTACGCTGATTAGCCCTCGCCCCCTGCGGGTGAGTTTGGCTGGGGCAGTTAATCGGCCTGGAACCTACGTTGTGCCGTTTACCGAAACCCCCGGCGGCACCCCCGACGCCCGTTGGCCCACCGTAACCCAGGCGCTACAACTGGCGGGAGGCATTGCTCAGTTTGCCAACGTGCGCCAGGTTCAGGTCAGCCGTCAGCAGGCCGGGGCGGCCACCGAAACCTTCTACCTCGACCTGTGGACTTTGCTGCAAAGTGGCGACCTCGGCCAAGACATTGCCCTGCGCGATGGCGACAGCATTTGGGTGCCCACCGCCGCCGACATCGACCCCGCCGAGGCCCAGCGGTTGGCCAGTGCCAGCTTTTCCCCCGCTACCATCCGTGTGAATGTGGTAGGCGAAGTGCCCCGCCCCGGCACCGTGGAAGTGCCCCCCAACACCCCCCTCAACCAAGCGCTGTTGGCCGCCGGAGGCTTTGACAACAGCCGCGCCGAGACGGGGGCTGTGCAACTGGTGCGCCTCAACGCCGACGGCAGCGTGTCCCAGCGCTCGGTGGCTGTAGACTTCACCCAGGGCATCAACGACGACACTAACCCCATCCTCTATGCCAACGATGTCGTTATTGTGGGGCGTTCCGGCGGTGCCCAGTTCTCCGATTCCTTTAACGGCGTATTAGAGACCCTTGGCAAAATCTTCCCCCTGTTTCTTCTGTTTTAAGCACCCATTGATAGCGAATTTCACGCAGGGGAAGTATGTGGCGATGATCCCCCCTGCCTCCCTTGGCAAGGGGAATAAGGTTAAGCCCCCACGGCCATCGGCCCGATTCCCAGGCCTAGGCCATCGCCCCTAGCCCACAACAGCGGTGGGGTACAGCGGCAAGCGGTAGAGCAAACTGTCGGTTTTGGCCACCCAGTTCATTGACATAGCATTGGCCGCCGTCGCAGGATAGCCCCAGCAATCCCCTGGGACGATCACTTGGTCTGGGTGCCGGGGGTTGAACAACTGCCCCTGGCATAACCACAGACAGTCGGTAGCCACCAAGGGTAATTGGGTCAAGGAAGCCCCTGCCCGTAGGGAATACTCCATTAAATTGGGCAACAGATGGGCCATCAGCAGGGTGCTGGGCACCGCCCCCAACAGCGTCAACTGCTTGAAAAAAGCTAGGGAAGATCGTTGCTGAAACTGATGCTGAAACTGACGATGCAGAATTGGCCAACGATCAAACACCGCCGCCACGGCTCCAGCCGGAATTCGCACAACTTGGCTCGGAGCCGCCGCCTTGGCCCAGTAGGGTAAAGACTGGGGCCAAAGGGTGCGATTCGTCCACAGCAAGGAGGCCTGCCCATCTAAGCCAAACCCTTGCCCCGGCCCCAGCCTAGCCACCGAAACCGTCCGTTGCAGGGGGGTGTTCTCCGCCATCAACCGCACCGCACCCGCTGCCACCAAAAACAGATCGCCCGTAACCGAAGCAGATGGCCCACCAACCAAAATCTCCTCCCCTAGATCCACGGTGCAGCATTGCCCACCCCCCTCGCCGGTCATCAGCACCCGCAGGATGGCTGGGGCAATCTGACCCTGGGCCATCCGTTCCGTGCGGCGCTGGAAACGTTGAAAAATATCTCCGGGCGGCGGCAACACCCGACTCACCTGGTACGATGCATCGATTTTCATAAGCATTATCCTCAGGCAGAATGGTGCATTAATTTATACTTTAACGACCCAGTTCATACGGCAATTACCAACCTAAATCTATTCCACAAAAGATGATTCAAACGATAGTAGAGGTATTCTTTTGAGGACAGTTAACTAGAAAAGCTTCCTCCATCTTTCCTAGAAACAACATCACATAGCGATCCCAGCAAATGAGATACGCCCAGGCAGATACAATGGAAGTACCCACCTTTGACGAAAGAGCTAAAAGTTACATTTCGGCTTCTTCATTCAGCCTAGCAAGAAGCGCCAGGAAAGCCTCGGCCATTTATTAAAAACGTCGATAATTTTGTAGTCCTTTGATGAGGCTACGATAAAGTTACCTATAGCAACTCTCGACAGCGTAAGATATACCGCCGCCGGACTCTAAATGATCTCAGTACTTAGCTATCTAAGTTTCACTCTGTCCCCTCCCTCGATAAGGGCTACTGTGTACACACAAGTGCTTGACGTAGATGCTACACGGAATCGATCCCCCCTAACCCCCTTAGAAAGGGGAGAACCGAAGTCAAAGTCCCTCTTTTTAAGGAGGGCTAGGGGGGATCTCTGAGGACTTGTAGCATAAAAACAAGATGTGTATACACAGTAGCTCGATAAGGGAGTAGGGGAGATCATAGCAATGTCATTCAATCGACTGAGGTTCGCTATATATTGCAGGTGAGGATGCTTAAAAACAAGAATTATGCCGAGCAGAGCACCCAATAATTATCTCTAGAAAAATACTAATAGAAATGAGTCTATGGGTTATCTACGGAAGGCAAGATGGCAGAATAGCCGCAACAAAATTCTATATACTGATCAATCATAATCTAAGCTCATTTTCGATGGAACTATATGGCAGTTAAGATCCATACAGCTTTACTTGCAGCATCTTAAATACTTTTAGAAAGACCTATAGCGGTTCTCGATAGAGTGAGCGACATCCTCACTGAGTTCTCGATCCCCCCAGTATCTAGCGGTCTAAGTTTCGCTCTCTGCCCCCTGACAAGGGGGGTAGAGGGGATTATCGCAATGTACCTCACCCGAGGAAATCCGCTATAATTTATGATTAAAAGGCCCGTCACGAGATATTTCAGGGGTGGCCATTCAGTCAAGGCATCTTGCTAATTCCCATAAATTAATAGCTTAAATCAGGGTTATCATCTCAACTATCCTTAGATTAATTGTGGACAACAAGGGCAATGACCAATGTAATCGGTCTACCTATCGAGGCTCAAGAAATCGTTGAATTTTTGAGAAAAGAATTTCGTCTTTTTGATATATGCCAGGAAATTATTGAGCAGAGAATTATTCACCAAGTAGCCCTTGAAAGAGGCCTTGAAGTGACCCCAGAAGAAATTGAAATGGGGCTCAATACCATTCGCTATGAACAGGGTGTCGAGCAGCCTGTTCGCCTGAGGAACTGGCTTAGCCATTACCATGTCACCTTAGCTGAACTTCATGATTCAATTAGGACTCGGATGCTAGCACAAAAAATTAGTCATCATCTACTTACATTACAGATAGACTCAACCCTAGCCCAGCAAGATGATCGCTTCGATGGCATTGTTTTGTATAAGTTAGTTGTACCCTACGAGCACCTTGCCCAAGAAATTTTCTATCAGATTGAAGAAGAAGAAATTAGTTTCTTTGAGGCAGCCCATGTCTACGACATTGAGGAAGATCGGCGGCGACGCTGTGGCTATGAAGGATATTTGCAACGACGCGACTTGCCATTGGCGTTAGCAGATCAGCTATTTAGGGCTAGGGCTGGTGAGCTCATTGGCCCAATCAAGACCGAGAATGGGTTTTATGAACTCTTTTGGATAGACGAACGTATTCCCTCAGCCCTCAGTCCAACCCTACATACCGATAGACTTAACCAACTTTTCCGAGACTGGATGGCAGAACAAATTGCGACCTACCTGGCCAACTTAGAGATTTCCTAGGAGTAGTGCCGTGCCCTATATTCGCGGTTCGCGGTTTGCCAAGATGCGCCGCTGGGGAATGTATGGCCTAGTAAGCGTAGGACTGGCGGGAGTAGCACTTTCCCTTTGGCTGGTGGTGCAAATTATCTTCGCCTACCGTCAGGCCCCAATTCCCCAAGGAATTTTGGTGCTAGAGGGACAAACCAGTCGTGTGTATCGAGGGGCTGATCTGGCACAGCAATATCCCACCCTGCCTGTATGGGTGTCGGGCAACCCCGAGGGCCAACCCCTCAATGAAGCGATTTTTCGACAGGTGGGGGTGGCGGCTAGCCGAGTCTACTACGATAACTGTGCCACGGATACCGTCACCAACTTTAGCTGTACCGTGGCTGACCTCACCGAGCAGCAGATTCACCATGTGTACCTCGTCACCTCCGATTACCACATGACCCGATCACGCATCATTGCCGCCGTTGTGTTTGGTAGTCGGGGAATCGTGGTGACTCCGGTGGTCATTGCTGCCCCCGACCGTCGCCCTGAATCACCCTTTCGTACCCTGCGCGACGTTGTTCGGGCGATTCTATGGCTAGTCACTGGAAAAACTGGGGCTAGCCTCAATCCTTACTAGGAAACCTCAGTTCGGGTTAAGCCAAACATGGCAATGTCGAGAAACCTGCTTTCGACTTGCGCTTTAGCCCTCACCCTAAATCCCTCTCCCCAAGGGAGATGGACTTTGAGCCTTTCTAGCTCCCCTCTCCTCGTGGGAGAGGGGTTGGGGGTGAGGGCAACCAGGGCACGTAGAAAGACGATTTCTGACCAGTGAAGTCTTGGGCTTATCCCGAACTCAGGTTAGGAAAGTAATCGATTAGGTTTTAATGCCGACAAGCTTGGGCGCATCCCATGTTCATATTCCCTCACCCTAAATCCCTATCCCAAAATGGGCTACTGCTTATACACAAGTCTCTATTCTGCCTAGTTCCTAGGGTTGATCCCCCCTAGCCCCCTTAAAGAGGGGGGAATCCGAGTCAAAGTCCCCCTTTTTATAGACGCTTGCGGCTTCCCGCAGGGTAGGGGGATTTAGGGAGATCTCCGAGGACTTGCGGCATGAAAACAAGATGTGTATACACAGTAGCCCAAAATAGGAGAGGGACTTTGAGTCCTTCTCCCCTTCTCCCATTCTGGGAGAAGGGGCTGGGGGATGAGGGCTATACATTTGTAAAAGTGAAATACACTCCCACCCAATCTAACTCAAACGCGCCAACTTTAAGGAGTTCACCTCTTGGGGTGATGGCTCGGTGGCTCGGTTAGCAGAGGTCTCCGTTTGTGGACGGGAGCGATTATCCTTAATCAAGCGTTTGTAGGTACGATAGGGCAAGTAGTGGGCCGGATTATACCCGGCATAGCGCAGAATTAATACACAGGCCCAAGAGTATTTCCCCTCAACGATAGCGGTTACAACTTGGTCAAATTGTTCTGCCGTCATAGCGCGACTAACTTGCCCATACAGATTCCGGGAAATATTAACGGATTGTGACATTGTAAACCTCAAAAACGAATTGAAAAGGGGGCTAAAAATTGGTTTTGAGAGAAAAAGGTAGATTTCCGTTGAGTTGATTAAAAATCAATCTCAATCGGTCTTGAATATCACGATTCTCGATGTCAGATCCAGGCTCAGCTTACGAGGCTTGTCGGAACCCGTTCATCCGACTCATGAAAGATAGTGAGCTGAGTAGGTTGGCACTGTTTAACGAGAGCCTGAATAATAACGCTGTTCTCCTGAAGAAGGTCTTCAACATAGCCCGGTCGCATGGCATCCGCTTCTTGAAAGCTCATGAAAGGCCCAAAGTAGTAAATGCAAATTGGCTTAGCGGTAGTGATTTCTACCCACCAATTACTCTTACCTAATTGGGGTAAATTCAGAAAAAGTTGCTTGATCATTGGGGCTATTTATGGTAGACATCATTCGCATCGTCTTTCCCACGAATTTGAACCTGCAATACATCCCTGAGGGCTAAGCCAACTTAGCCCATGATTGATGCTGAATAAGCAACATCGTGGGATGAAGGTGTCCCTGGTTTTGCAGGCTGTCACGATCTTGAGGGCTTAATCCATAGAATTAATCCTATGGATTGCATTGAACAAGCTAAAGGGATGAAAGCCCATAGCCTACAATCGAAGCTTCCGAGGAACTACCGAGAAGCAAAGACTAACTCGCTTGTTTGCACAGTAAAACCACGATGCAGCCTGCCGAAACTAGGGATACGACCATATTGAACGACTCAACCTCAACACAGGAAAGGTTAGCGAATGGTTCTATTGTTAACGCCTAGATGTGAAGAAGTTGTGAGGGATGACTAGATCGGTAACGAGAGTCTTGCAAATCTTGACATGGGTGTGCCGCCTACAAATCTTAGGGCCTGTCATCAAATCAGCTCTTTTGGAGCAGGCATCAATGGTTGCAGCCCCTAGGCTAGGGCTTGATTGGGTCGTGAAAAGGCTGGTTCAACAAGGGCTTTGGCCGAAATTGATGACCCGTCCTAGTCGCCAACGAAAAAAAAGATAGACCATTCTACAATTAACGGTTATAACCTATAGGCATGGTCGTTAATTGTTGACAGCCGGAACGTTCGTCCTGCGCGTCATGGAACGCAGGGCTAACAGCCTTGCGTACTTTTGACCCGTATATTCCTTAGTACGTTTTCAGCTTTTCCTTGGTCTTCCATGTCCATACCTAAGATCCTCAGTACAGATGATTGAGGATGAAGACTACCTATGGACGGGTGATCTACTGTGGGTTAGGAGGCCGATCTTAGGTGTGGCTAAAATTTCTTGGGCAGAAAATAGTTGCCCTGACTATCCCTAAGCTATTTGAGAGGTAGTTTGAAGGAGTTCCTGATCACTGAAGTGGCTCAAGTAGGCACTTCCCAGAGCGCTTGCTAAGCAGGTATACTGGGAAATAAAGCGTCTTTGATGCTACTTTTGGCAACCAGCCCATACCCTAGGATATCAGAGACAGCTAGAGGACTTGTTCATTCAAGGGTTTTGACTTGAACTATGGTCTGACGTGAACAGATTACCTAAGGTACGGCTAGCGCTCTTGTTCAGGCAAGAGCTAGATAGGAGCTCACAATCTCTTGTCAAATATTTATATGGCTTAAGCCAAACTTTAAAGACCTGAGATTGAGCAGCCTTCAAATTATTTTCTCAAGCAGCTTTCTCCTGAAGATCGCACGATGAAAGGATTGCTGTATGCGGATTTTAGTTATTGAAGATGATGCACCTGTGGCGCAAAGCTTGAAGCTTCTGCTAAGCCACCACAGCTATGGCGTAGACATTGCCTTGAATGGGGCACAGGCGCTTAATCTGCTAGAGGCCTTTGAGTACGATCTCTTAGTTCTTGATTTTCTGCTACCCGACACCGATGGGGTTAATCTATGTCGGCAACTGCGCGACCAGAATTATCTGATGCCGATTTTGCTGCTGACTGGGCAAAACAGCGTAGAGCAAAAGGCTCTAGCCTTGGAGTTGGGGGCCGACGATTATGTGGTCAAACCCTTTGACAACCGTGAGCTGTTGGCACGGGTACAGGCTTTGCTGCGGCGGGGAACATTGCTCTCAACCCCCCACCTTACCTGGGGCGATTTACAGCTTAATCCGAGCAGTCAGCAGGTCAGCTATGGGGGCCAAGGGGTGACCTTGACCCCGAAGGAATATGCCCTGCTAGAGCTAATGTTGCGCCGCAGTGACCGCACCTTTAGCGCCAAGCTGCTGCTGGATCGGGTGTGGGCCGCTGAGGACTATCCGGGCGAAGAAACCGTGCGTACTCACATTAAGGGGCTGCGCCAAAAATTGCGAAAGGCCGGGGCTCCTGCCGATTTTATTGAGACGATTCATCGGATGGGATATCGTCTCAACCCGTCTTGGAATGGGCATAACACCGCCTTGCCTGAGGCAGTCCCGGCGGTGACGGCCCCGGCAGCTAGTCAGCCCAAACGGTCGTAGACCTTGAAGGTAGATGCCTCTTTTCGGTTGAGGCGGGGGCGGGGGCGGGATGGGCGTCTGCGGCTGATCGGTTGCTGGCGATCGTGACCACGAAGGCAGGCTAGGGAGCAACGGGGCTGGCATTTTGGCCAGATCTGACCTAGCGACAAGGGATAGCGTTGGGACACCCCGTTGCGATCTAGTTAGGCCCATGGTTCTGATCGATGCCCATGTCGTTGCCTCCCAAACCCAGGTTGAGGCCGATGTTTGTATTGTAGGAGCAGGGGCGGCGGGCCTTGCCCTAGCCCGCGAATTAGGGGCCAATCGTCGCTGCCAGGTCGTGATTCTGGCAAGCGGCGGCTTACAGCCCGACCCTGCCACCCAAGCCCTCTACGACGTGGAAACGGTGGGTCATCCCCTGCGGATGGAACAGGGCTATGTGTCGCGCAATCGCTACTTTGGCGGGTCTACCAACACCTGGGGCGGGCGTTGCATTCCCCTCAATACCATTGATTTTGAAGCCCGCGACTGGGTAGCCGACAGCGGTTGGCCCTTAGACCGGTCGGCCCTGGAGGGGTTTTATCGACAGGCGGCCAAGGCGCTCAAACTGCCTGCCTATCGCTATTTCAGCCCCAATGCTTGGCAGGCAAAACGGCTGGGGGCGCAGTTTCAGTCGTTAGATCGTGAAGGACTGGCCCCAGAGGTAGCCCTGATGGGCACGTCCCCGATCAAAATGGGGCAGGTCTACCATCGATCCCTAGCAGCGGATCCCAACTTGCGGGTCTACCTCCAGGCTAACGTCACCGAGCTAGAACCCAACCCCGACGGCACCACCGTAGAGCGCCTCCATGTGGCTACCTTGGCGGGGCACCGTTTTCAGGTGAAAGCGCGGGTGTATGTACTGGCCTGCGGCGGCTGGGAAAACGCCCGCTTGCTGCTGGCCTCATCGCGCCATAGCCCCCAGGGCCTTGGCAACCCCTACGATGTGGTGGGCCGCTACTATATGGAGCATCCCAAAATTTGGCTGGGGCGAATTTATCCCCGCAGCAACCTGCTACGCTGGCCCGCCGTGCTAGATTATGCCCGCATCCCTGGCGGCTATGGCCAGCTTGGGCTACGGCTGAGCGATACCCAGCAGCGTGAGTCGCAGGTGCTCAACCACTACCTTCAGCTAGCACCGGGCTTCCCCGCCGGACTGCCAGAGGCCCGCCAAACTTGGCAGTGGGTATGCAGCCGTGCCAAACGTCTACGCCTGCACCAAATTCGCCCCCAGGATGTGCGCCAGGTCGCCCCTCACCTCGGTCAAATTAGCGAATATTTTCTCTGCCGCACCTTCAACTGGCCTGTTTCCTATCCCCATATCGATATTTTGAACCACTTTGAGCAGGCCCCCAACCGCGACAGCCGCGTCACCCTAGGCCAAAACCACGATGCCCTCGGCAACCGTCGGCTTCATGTAGACCTACGCATTACCCGCCAAGAAAAGGAAAGCCTAATCACGCTGCATCGCCTGGTGGGTGAACGGCTGGCGCGGCTGGGGCTGGGCGATCTCGAGACCCCAGATCTTGACCCCGAGGAACTCTGGCCAGGGCTAACCGATGCCTCCCACCACATGGGCACCACCCGCATGGGTCTCAACCCTCGCCGATCTGTGGTTGACCCCAACGGCTTGGTACACGGCGTCAGCAACCTCTACATCACGGGCAGTTCGGTATTTCCTACGGGCGGCCATGCCAACCCTACCCTCACCCTGGTGGCCCTGGCCCTGCGGCTGGCCCATCACCTGCAAGCAGCGGTACTGCCTGCTATGGATCAGCCTGTGGTGGTGCTAGGGAAATCGACGCCATCCACCGCCGCCACGCCGCCGATATTCCCCAATTAAGCCCGTTCCTTGCCCAGGCTTCCCCTACACCCCCCTTGCCCCATCATGACCCTCAAACCGATGCCTGACCTCCAGCGCACCTTCCTCAGCACCCACCGCCGCACCCGCCAGATTAGCCGCGTCGCCCAGGCCATTTGGCGTGGTGATATTTCCCGCTATCCCGCCTTTGTCGAGGCCTTTGAAAGCCGCTATGCCCGCTGGGTTGGCCGTGCCCATGGGCTATCCCTGTGCAATGGCACCTCTGCCCTAGAAGCCGCCCTCTTTGCCGCCCAGGTGGGGCCAGGGGATGAGGTGATTGTGCCCGCCTGCACCTTCCATGCCTCCATCGATCCCATCCTCAATGCTGGGGCCACCCCCATTTTTGCCGATGTGGAAGAAAAATCCTGGACGCTCAACCCCCTAGAGGTGAAGGCCAAAATCACCCCCCGCACCAAGGCTGTAATAGTCGTCCATCTGTGGGGCATTCCCGCCGATATGGGGGGGGGCGCTGATGGCCGTCCTAGCCGACCGCAACATTGACCTGATTGAAGATGTCTCCCACGCCCACGGTGCCCGCTGGGGCGATCGAGCCTGCGGAGCCTTTGGCCGCTTTGGGGTGTTTAGTCTCCAGGGCAGCAAGCCCATCGCCGCCGGAGAAGGGGCCATGGTAGTCTGTGACCACTGGGAAGACGTTGTGCGCATGTCGATGTGGGGCCATTTTGATCGCCACAGTGCTCATTTCAGCGCCATTGGTGCCGAGGAATTTGGCTACACCGGAGTTGGCTACAAACGGCGGATGGCTCCCCTGGGTGCCCTGCTGGCCGACGTTGACCTCGACTACCTAGACGACTACAACCGCCTCAAACAGCGCCAGGTCGAGCGGCTAGACTTTGAACTTGGCGACCTACCCGGCATTGCCATTGCCCGCCCCAGCCGAGAAGCCCAGCGCGGCGGCTTTTACCAGGGCTACCCCATCCAACTGCTCGGCAACGACCTCTCGCGCACGATTTCCCGCGCCACCGTCCTCAGCACCCTCAAGGCTAAGGGCATCGATGCCCAGCCCTACCCCTTTCCACTGCACCATCGTCTGCGCGTCTACACCGACCTCGCCTACCGCCACCACGCCCTCACCGGCCGCCCCGCACCTCCCACAGAACCAAACACCTTTTCCCTACCCATCACCGAAGCCCTAGCCGAACGCCTTATCCTTCTATCTCCCCGCTACTTGCTCAACCTCAGGGCCGCCGACCTCAAAACCCTCAGAACCGTGCTGGGTGCGCTTTAAACGAGCCATTTGAGCCCTTAGGGAATACCGCTATCTCGGGCTAAGCCAACCGCAGTTCGGGTTAAGCTAATGGCCCCATACCCTAGCAGCCCTCACCCCCAGCCCCTCTCCCATGGGGAGAGGGGATCTAGAAAGGCTCAAAGTCCCTCTCCCTTGGGGAGAGGGATTTAGGGTGAGGGCTACAGCGCAAGCCAGAAGCAGGTTTCTGAAGATTGCAGTCCTTGGCTGATCCCGAACTGGGGTTGATCTACTAGCGTGACAAGTCTAAAGTGTTGGACCTGGTTTCTCTAGCAAAGACTCTGGGTGGTGCTGGAGAGGGCTACACCACACCGCATCGAAGGGAATGCCGCCCAAGGCCTGGGCCACCTGAAGCGCCTGGGCTTCCCCCTGGGGCGTCAGGGCCGATTCGTCGCAGTGGCCTTGGATGCGCTTGAGCTGGTTATAGGTGCTTTGCCCGTGGCGGACAATAATGATGCGGGTTTTCAGGGGTCTGTCCTCTCAGTTGCTCAACCAAGGACAGATCTTACCCTGTTGCGTGGGTCTCTGCGGTGTTCTAGGCCATGGGAGGTGGCCGAGGGTGGGTGCATTGCGGTCAGGGATTGATCCAACATTAGAACCGTAGGGTGCATTCGCGAAGCAACGCGGAGCAATGCACCAAGGCCATGTACAGAGAAATTCGCGATGGGTAATCGGCACATTGCGGTCAAGGGATTGATCCAAAATTAGCCAAAACGATTTAAGCCGCGAAGGCACCCTACGGCTATGGCGCGATCCAAACGTAGCTTCAAGACCGGATTTTGTTACCACGTTACGGTGCGGTGCAATAACCGTGAGTTTCGGTTAATTCGGGATGAGTGCCGTGAGATTTTGCTGTATGCCCTAGAGCGCTGCAAGGCGAAATACGGCTTCAAGCTCTATGGGTTGTGCATTATGAGCAACCATGTGCATTATTTGCTGGAGCCAAAACAGCCCGACGATTTGCCGAAGATTATGCATTGGCTGAACTGGTACACAGCCATGTGCTTTAACCGCATGTTGAATCGGACGGGGCACTTTTGGGAAAAGCGTTATCACAGCACCGGATTCCCCAATACCGATTCTCGGCGGGCGCTGAATACCTTGCGCTACATCCACGCCAACCCCAAGGCGGCGAATATGCAGCAGGGCTTTTTCTACGACTACAGCAACTATGGCACCTACGACCGTTTGACGACGGATGGCCTAACCCAATGGCATCCCGCTTTTTTGGCACTGGGGGCCACTTTGGAACTGTGTGCAGAAGCCTATCGAAAATTCTGCAAAAAATACCAGCCCAAGCCCAAGCCAGAGCGGCGTAACCATTGGGGCAGCAAGCTGTTGGCACAAATTAAGGCCCGGAGCAAGCTAAAGAAAAAAACACCGGGCCAAAAGAGCCTGTGGGATGAGTGGAACGCCCCAGTCGCAGAAATTCGCCAGGTGGCGGAAAAATTTGTGGTGGCCAATGCCCTAAACCCGGATGTGGTGCGCCTACGATTTGAGCCGCCTTAAACAAAGATCCCAGGGTTCTTTAAGAACCCTGGGATCTGGCCCCCTGGATTTAGTATGCCCCCGATGGGCAGCCCCTTGGTGCCAGGTAACAAATCGCTGAAAGGTAGGTAAACCGTGTAGAAAGCAGTCGTTTACAAACTTTAAAAAACACCTAGAGCTGGCTTGTGCTACAGTTCACAAGTCTTTGCACGAGAGAAGAGAGATGCAAACATCCACAACCCACAACCACCCCGCACCCCCACTCCCAACCTAACGACACACCGCCCCAAGGGAAGGTGCCCCCTGGGTGCTGTTATTGTGTCAAAAGTGAGTTGTGAATAAGCGAGCCATTCTTCGTTCACTCGCCAGCCTACCTTATCTGCAAAGCAGTACCAAGCCTCTCCATCATACTGGCCGTTAGGCTGGCCGCCGCAGTCGTCTACGTAAATCTTTTTCTGTACGCTAAAACCAAACTTGCCACCGCTAGCCTCTACCCAAAGCTGGTCTAATTTTGTTAACTCCTGACAGGGAAAATTCTGAAGACTTGCAGAATCTAGCCATCCTTCATCCTCTCGATTCGCAATTTTTAGCATAATGTTGAGGGTTTCTTCATCAGCATCTTTCCACTGTTGGGCGGCTAACAGTTCCTCTAATCGCTCATAGCCCATCTCGATAGATATTAAGTTTCTCAATGATTGACTAATTCCAAAAGCCCCAAAGCATCCAAGCCCTGTCAATCCGGCCCATCTCAAAAATTTCTGCCGCGACACACGTCGCCGTTCGCTATCTTTGGCTTCCCGTTGCTTTCGTTGGGCCTCGGATGCTTGTCGTTGGCGTTCCGCTTCTGCTTCGTCATGTTGACGTTGGGCTTCGGCCTCTTGCTGGGCTTGTAGTTGCCGCTGATGTTCTACTTCTGCAACATGCCTATCTAGGAGGCGTTGGGCTTCAGCTTGTCGTTGTCGCTCAGCTTCTTGCTGGCGCTCAGCTTCGGCCTGTTGTTGTCTACGTTGGGCTTCGGACTCTTGTTGGGCTTGTAGTTGCCGCTGGTGCTCTAGTTCCGCAACATACCCCTCCAATGTATGTCTGTGCAAAGTGGCCTGCTCAATCTTGGCCGCATCCTCTGACCTAAGTTGCAGGTGGGCGCGATAGTCGATCAGGTCAGTGATGGTGCGCTGGCTAAGAGGAGATTCTCGTTCTAGGCACTCGCGCAGGGTATCTTGATACTCTTGCCGTTTGCGCTGATAGTCCCGATGGGGTTTTAGCACTTCCGCTTCAATAGCTTCGGCCTCGGCATTAGATAGCCCCAGTTCAAGCCGGAGATTTCTTAACAACCGCTGGGCCGGAATCGTAAACTCTCCTTTCTCAGATCGGTGTTCGGCTTCTTTGCGGTATTTCAGCCTGGGATCATCTTGGGGAGAACGGGCGATAGTAATCCGAAAGCCCTCATCCTTCAGCGTAATCAGGCAGGGACTCATGACGGGGGAGGTTTCCTTCACCTTGCGTCCGGCATAGTCGTGCAGCGCCTCCACGGTAATCCACCCGTTGCCGTCTTTATCAGCGGCTCCGGTGGCCAGTCCCTCTACCAGGTAGCGGGTATAGATAGACAGGTCTGCGCCCTTTTCCTCAAAGGAATAATCCACCGCACTGGTGGAGGTCAGCACCACCCGCCCCTCGGCCCCCAGTTGCTCTTTTAGGGGAATCTCGCCATCATCCCGCCCTATGGCGTCACCGAAGGCACCGCTAAAGCAGCAGTCGAGGATGAGTACCTGGAATTTTGCCTTGCAACCCCGAATACAGTCGTGAATGAATCGGGCCGAGATGGCGGTAGAAGTGAGCAAGCGATCTCGCTGTTTTTCGGTATTGGCAGCGGCAAAGTACAGTTCGCGGCGATCATCCTTCACCCCATGCCCCGAAAAAAACAACAGCACCAGATCCTCCGGCTGTCGATCCTGAAACCACAGCTCAATTTCCCGCGCCATGTCGGGCTGGGTGGGGTTAATCAGCGGTTTCGCTTCGTCAAAGCTACCAATTTGAGGGTTCAGCAACACCGCTTGCAGCGCCATCACATCCTTAGAGGCGGCGGGCAGCGGTTGCAGTCCTTCCCCGTAGGTGTCAACGCCGATTAAGAGTGCATACTTTCCCATGGGGCTGACAGTAGGGCGCTAGGGCTAGGGTGCAGGTGGGGTCTGCGGTTCCCGTATCTTAACCCGCAAGTTTGCCAGCCGCTCAATGGTATCCGCCGCCTGATCTAGCTCCTGTTTATTGCGGTATTCAATGCTGTAGGTCATGCCGTCAATATCGCCCGACAGGGTCAGGGTTTTGCCGTAGCGCAGGTTGCCTAGGTAGTCCATCACCTTGCCCAGGTTGTCCCGGTTAATCTCAGCGGTCAACAGCCCCACCAAAAACGCCGCCACCCCAGACTTTGCCGCCTCTGGGATATCTTCATCCCGTGCCAAACGAGCCGACTGCACCAGGTCGCCAGCTTCCATTTCATCGGCAATAGTCAACAAAAACGCTTCTAGCTCAGGGCGTTCCAGATCTAGCCCCGCTTCGCTGAAGTCAATTAAAACAGAACAGGAATTCACCATGGCCTCTTAAGAATCGAAATGCTTAGGCAACTTCTAGAAAAGAGTTGTTCCATTGGTGGGCAGTGCTCACCCTACAGCGTGGAAGCCGCCATGTATCAAGACTATCAGCCCTTTAGACCGAATCCCGATCCAACACCTGCTGATACGCCTCAAGCTGCACTAGGGCCAAGGCTAGTGCCCGTCGGTGGTTGGGTCGAGTGGGTAAAGGAGTCTTCGCCGCCTATGTAGTGCTAGCCGCCCTAGCCGCTGTCCCCCGTCTAAGCGCTGCCATCATGGCCTCAACTCTGAAAGAAAAGCGTAGATCTGCCGCCCTTTGGCAATTTGCCGTTTACATAATGGAAGACCCAAATTGTCTCCTGTTCCTCAATGGCATCAAACGGGACGACGAATCAGGGTTACTCAGGGAAGACTTCCGGCTCCCCTTGCCCAAATTGAGCGAGGGGCTGGGCAGAGGGCAACGCCTAGGCCGTTGAAGGTGGACTGGGGCGATTCCCTTGAGGCAAATCTACGCGAGGAAAATCCAGCATGGCAACCCTAAAAGTCGGTATCAATGGCTTTGGCCGCATTGGTCGTCTGGTGTTTCGGGGCGGCATCGCCAACCCCAACATCGAATTTGTCGGCATCAACGACCTAGTACCCCCCGAAAACCTGGCCTACCTACTCAAATACGACTCCACCCATGGCCGCTTTGATGGCACCGTAGAGGCGGTGGAAGACGGCATTATCGTCAACGGCAAAAAAATTCCCTGCATGGCCGTACGCAACCCGACAGAGTTGCCCTGGGGCACCCTCGGCGCAGACTATGTGGTGGAATCGACGGGCCTATTCACCACCTTCGACACCGCCCACCAGCACATTCAGGCCGGGGCCAAGCGCGTAGTGCTATCGGCTCCCACTAAAGATCCCGATAAGGTTCATACCCTGCTGGTCGGCGTTAACCACGAAACCTTTGACCCCGCCAACGACCTGATTGTTTCCAACGCAAGCTGCACCACCAACTGTCTGGCCCCAGTCGCCAAGGTCATCAACGACAACTTTGGTCTGACGGAAGGCCTGATGACTACCGTCCACGCTAGCACCGCCACCCAGCCCACCGTGGACGGCCCCTCCAAAAAAGATTTCCGGGGTGGTCGGGGCGCAGGGCAAAACATCATTCCCTCCTCCACTGGGGCCGCCAAGGCCGTAACCCTGGTACTGCCAGAGCTCAAGGGCAAACTGACCGGAATGGCCTTCCGGGTGCCGACCCCCAATGTATCGGTGGTAGACCTCACCTTTAAAACCGAAAAGGCCACCACCTACGAGGAAATCTGCGCTGCCATGAAGGCCGCCGCCGAAGGCCCCATGAAGGGCATTCTGGGCTACACCGAAGACGACGTGGTCTCCACCGACTTTGTCACCGACTCCCGCTCCAGCACCTTCGACGCCGGGGCTGGCATTGGCCTCAACAGCAACTTCTTCAAGGTCGTGTCTTGGTACGACAATGAGTGGGGCTACTCCATGCGCGTCATCGACCTGATGCTCTACATGGCCCAAAAAGAGGGCATCTTGTCGGGCATCCAAATCCCTGCCATGGTGTAGGGAGCTAGAATCACGGCGGGGTATCCTGGGCGCAACACGGATCCCCGCTGGCCTTGGCCTTCATCACCTTCCCCCTGGGGGACGCTTGGCGAACGACTCGCTCAGGGCAAACGGCATATCCTGATGAAATGGGCTGTAGCGATAAATTCAGTGAAATCAGTGAACATTGACCATCCCTAGGCGGCGTGGCGTTCGAGGGCCAACTGCACCAGGGTATCCACCAGTTCGGGGAAGGGCACACCGCTCGCCTCCCAGAGCATGGGATACATGCTGGTGGCCGTAAAGCCGGGGAGGGTGTTGATTTCGTTGATCAGAATCTCGCCCGTGGCCTCGACATAGAAAAAGTCTACCCGCGAGAGACCCGCCGCATCTACCGCCTGAAACGCCGCCACCGCCATCTCTCGAATTTGCTGGCTCACGGCTTCGGGCAGGGGCGAGGGAATAGTGAGGTCAGCTTGGCCGCTGGTGTATTTGGTTTCGTAGTCGTAGAAGTCGCTTTGAAAGGTAATTTCCCCTAGCACCGAGGCCCGTGGGTTGTCGTTGCCCAGCACGGCACATTCAACCTCGCGGGCCACCACTCCAGCCTCTACGATGAGTCGTCGGTCGTAGCTGGCAGCGCTGTCGAGGGCGGCCTCTAGTTCGCTGCGGCTGGTGGCCTTGGCAATGCCCACGGAAGAGCCCAGGTTGGCAGGTTTGACAAAGCAGGGATAGCCCAATTCGGTCTCAATTCGGTCGCACAGCTTGGGGAAGACGCAGGGATTCGACCAGACCTCGCTGCGGCTCACCGCCAGATACTTCACTTGGGGTAAACCCGCCTGGGCAAAGGCGTTTTTCATGGCAATTTTGTCCATTCCCACCGCCGAACCCAGCACCCCAGACCCCACCCAGGGCCGCTGCATCAGGGTAAAGACGCCCTGCACCGTGCCGTCTTCGCCGTTGGGGCCGTGCAGCACCGGAAACCACAGGTCTACCTCATCCACCTGGCTAAACTGGGGCAACCGTTGTAGCGGGCTGATGGTGTCGGCCTCCGGCAGGTCGGTTAAAGGCACCCCAGCCGCCAACACCTCAGCGGCCTCGGTTCCGGCTAGCCACACCCCATCCTTGCGAAGGTAGACGGGCAGAATTCGGTATTTTTCGGCATTGGCCCCGCTGCCCAGCCCCCGCGCAATGGCCTGGGCCGACCGAATCGAAACCTCGTGCTCCCCAGAGCAGCCACCAAACACCAAACCCACCGTAATCGCCGTCATTGTGTCGCCCTTATCACGCTAGTTAGCGCATAGGGTATCACAGACTGATTGGCCTATTGTGGTAGGCACTTATCCAGGAGGGCGAGGAAACCGCGCCCCTCCATGAGCCTGAGACGAGTTGAGGTGCTGTGGACAGACCAAGGGTATTACGGAGATAGCTTCGCCTTGGCGGTCTGGCTGATCATCCAAGCCCGAGTCGAGGTGATCAGCCGCTCCGGAAAATCCTTTGAACCCTTACCCAAGCGCTGAATTGTAGAACGCACCTTTGGCTGGCTAAACGGGTATCGACGATTGAGCAAGGACTATGAGCGCTTACCTGACATGAGTGAGGCCGCTGCTATCTACGCTGTCATGATGCGTATCATGCTCAAGCGACTTGCTGCCTAGGCCATACTTTATAAATGACCTCTGATACCAAATCTGAATGGAAAATCCCCTAAACAAATTGAGGCTTCGACAAGCGCAGCCTGAGCGAGATCAGCGTTTGGATTGAGGGTAAGCAACCGGGATTTGGTATTATCCCAAGCCCCGGTTGCTTGCCCCCAATATCGATGTGGGTGAGGTCTCCTCACCCCTGCGGCTTTCCGGGTTAGGAATCGGTTTTTTCTAATTCAGATTTGATATTGGTTGCAGATCGGTGGTCTCTTGGGCTCCCAATTTTCTAGGGAGTTTGTTTCAAGCAATTTGCCACAAATAGACCATTTCTCAAAGCCCCTCCGCCCCTATACGGCACCCAAAAAATCGACCGATAAAAACTTGCCCCTGCCAGTTCATAAAAGCCTGGACGTTCTTTTTGGAAAGAACATCCAGGCTGATTGAGTGACTTTTTAGCCTCGCTGCTTCGCCACGACTGGGCTAAGCGTTCGCAGATTGTAGGGTGAAAGATGCAGAAGCGAAGATATTGTTGCTCTCGTCGCTTTCTGAAATACCGTTGCCATAGTCTACAACGGCAATCAGGTATCGGGTGCCTGCTTTCCATAGATCAGTATACCTGGGATTGCTCTCAAAACTTGTGTTCTTGAAAGCTCCTAGATCCGGATACTGATCATTGTTATTCCATTCGCTTTGGGAGGGAATAACAGTACTTCCTAGGAGTAGAGCGTTAGTTTCAAGATCTGACTGTTTGGTGAGAATTGTATCCGATAAGTAGAACCGGATTGTGAAGGGATCAGTCGTTTCCTGCAGACCTTGATTTTTCACAAAGTAATTGAACTGGATTCCCCGACTCACATCAGCAACAAAGTTCGAGTCGGTTACGATGCTGTCCATTACCAAATCAGGCCGATTAGGATTAGGCGCAGCCGTGATGGCAATGGCCTGCACATTGTTCGTTTCATTCGACTCTGTTACCCCACCTAGAGGATCGGCCACCACCAGAATGTACTGAGTTTCTAGGCCATACTCTTCAAGATAGGTGAACGTATGTTGCTTGGAGAAGGTCGCGTAGGTCGCTAAGTTACCCGTATCAAAGGTGTCAATTCGACGATCATTCTGGTCAAAAGTAGCGTCCGATGATACATAGATTCCTAGCTTGCTGCTTGCCGGATCCTCACCCTGGTTTTGCATGGTTGCGTTCACCGTTAGCGAATCGCCTACCCTCAAAGTGCTTGTGGAAAGAGAGGCACTCGAAATCAGTAGATCTGTACCAGGCTGCACTTGATTAATCGTAAATTTCTCGGCAACGAGGTTGTCCTCCGATGTTTCAAAGACGCTGTTGTTTGCATCAGCCTTGAACAGGATGTACTTCGTGCCAGCAAGATCGTTGGAGAAGGACTGGTAAGTGTAGGTGCGTGTCTGAATGCCTCCTCCAGCCAAGGGCATAATGTTGAGGCCAATAAGTTCCTCATCGTTACTATCTAGGGTGTCATCATCCGAGAGGTAAAGCTTGAGGCTTGTTGCCGTATTTGTAGATACGGTGCCAGTGTTTTCTACGGTGGCGGTGATATTAATGCTACCACCAGGAATAATTGAGTTTGGAGATAGGGTGATATTTCTGACCAGTAGATTAACGTCATCTGGTGGCGTCGCTGTCAGCACCTGTGAGGCTTTGGCAATGTTGTTTTGCTCATTCAATTCCTTCACTTGGGCTTCTAAATCGACCACAAAGAAGACGTTCTTCTGACCTGAACCCCAGAGCGTACTGTAGGCTATGTTGGTATCAATGGTTGTAGACCCATTGCCATCAAGGGCAGGTACCGTTAAATCGGTGACAAAGGTCGGTTCTGGAGATGCCGTCAGTTCGAACTTGTCGTTGGGGCCTGTGTAGTTAGTCAGATAGACCTTCACAGTTGTACCAGGAGCAGGAGTATCACCTTGGTTCTTAACGGTGACACTGAGGGTGATGGGTTGCTCAATCACCACATTCGTCGGTGCAGTAGCCGAAGTGATGATATAGTCAATGCTTTGCTCAATAGAAGCTACGTTGACCGGTTTGGAAATGACATTGTTATCTTCGTTGGTTTCGGTAAAGAGGCCGTCGCCATCGGTCACAAAGTACAGGTACTTTTGTCCAGTTCCGAAGCTGGCTAGGTAGGTAAAGTCGAGGGTTTTAGTTGTGCGTCCCCCACTCTCTAGGGCCTCTACGGTGGCACTCAGGATAACACCAGGGCCGGCACCTTTCGGATCAAAGGTATCGCCATCCAGCAGATAGACATAGAGACTGCTACTGCCAACCCGCTCACTACCTTGGTTGACGACATCAACACTAAGGCTCAAGTTCTTCCCAACCGTCCAAACTTCGGGAATGTTGGCATTTTCAGGGGTCAAATCAACCTTGAGGGGAGTAGGCTCGACAACATTCAGAGCTTGGCTGAAGACATTGTTTTGCTCGTTGCTTTCATTGACGCTGCTGTTGGCATCGGCCACTAAGAAGAGATACTTCGTCCCTACCGCACCCATGATGGCGGCATTATAGGTAAAGCTACCTTGCATTGTCGCCGATTCTCCCGCCAACAAGGCCTTCATGCTAGTGTCGCCGAGGAACGTATCATTGCTGTCTAGGGTGGCATCCGCCGAGAGGTAATACTTGAGTGTACTGGCCTTACTGGTTTTTGACCCCTGGTTCGCCACCGTCACACTGACATTGACCGTCTCGCCACTGACCACGGAAGTGGGCACCACAGCACTATTCACCGTCAGGTCAGCCCGTCCTCCCCGCACCTGGGAGAGGGGGTTCCATGTGGGATCAATAACGGCAAAAATTTCCCGTCCCTGAATCAGATTATTCTGCAGATACCAGGTTGCCAGTTCACCAGTTTGGCGGTTTGACCATAGGATATCCGTATTGCCGTCAGTATTGAAATCTCCGGTGCCACGGATTTCCCAGGGAAGACTGGCAAACCCATCGACAGCGGCAATTCCTGTATACCATTGACTGTTATAAGCCACGCCATCTGAATACGACAGCAGAACCTCGCCCGAAATTTGGTTTTGCCAGACAACGTCGTCGATGCCGTCATCATTAAAATCGCCGACTCCCCCCACTCGCCAATCCAGGGGGATGTCAGCAAAGATTTCGCTACCGCTTAAGGTTGCTCCATCCATATACCATGCGGCTAGGCTACCACTCAGAGCGTTGCTCCACAGCACGTCTGTTTTTTGGTCGCTATTGAAATCGCCTACCCCCACGATCTGCCAATCACCGGGAATCACCAGGGGCAATACCTCAACACCAGTTTGATTTCCGGCCTTATCTAAGTACCACAGGGCAATGGCTCCCGCCGTGGAGTTCCGCCAAAGTAGATCACTATTACCATCGCTATTGAAATCCGCAACCCCAACCACTGCCCACTCCTCAGGAATGGTGAGATCGGGTTCAATGAAAGTCACGGAACTGAGGGTCGCCCCTGCCATGGCCCAGAATGCTGTGTCCCCAAGCAACGGATTCCGCCACAGAATATCGCCATGACCATCGCCGTTGATGTCGCTGCCCGGAAACGTAGAATTACTGGAGGCAACATTCAGAGCTTGGCTAAAGACATTATTTTGCTCGTTGCTTTCATTGACGTCGCTGTTGGCATCGGCCACTAAGAAGAGATACTTCGTCCCTACCGCACCCATGATGGCGGCATTATAGGTAAAGCTACCTTGCATTGTCGCCGATTCTCCCGCCAACAAGGCCTTCATGCTAGTGTCGCCGAGGAACGTATCATTGCTGTCTAGGGTGGCATCCGCCGAGAGGTAATACTTGAGTGTACTGGCCTTACTGGTTTTTGACCCCTGGTTCGCCACCGTCACACTGACATTGACCGTCTCGCCACTGACCACGGAAGTGGGCACCACAGCACTATTCACCGTCAGGTCAGCCCGTCCTCCCCGCACCTGGGAGAGGGGGTTCCATGTGGGATCAATAACGGCAAAAATTTCCCGTCCCTGAATCAGATTATTCTGCAGATACCAGGTTGCCAGTTCACCAGTTTGGCGGTTTGACCATAGGATATCCGTATTGCCGTCAGTATTGAAATCTCCGGTGCCACGGATTTCCCAGGGAAGACTGGCAAACCCATCGACAGCGGCAATTCCTGTATACCATTGACTGTTATAAGCCACGCCATCTGAATACGACAGCAGAACCTCGCCCGAAATTTGGTTTTGCCAGACAACGTCGTCGATGCCGTCATCATTAAAATCGCCGACTCCCCCCACTCGCCAATCCAGGGGGATGTCAGCAAAGATTTCGCTACCGCTTAAGGTTGCTCCATCCATATACCATGCGGCTAGGCTACCACTCAGAGCGTTGCTCCACAGCACGTCTGTTTTTTGGTCGCTATTGAAATCGCCTACCCCCACGATCTGCCAATCACCGGGAATCACCAGGGGCAATACCTCAACACCAGTTTGATTTCCGGCCTTATCTAAGTACCACAGGGCAATGGCTCCCGCCGTGGAGTTCCGCCAAAGTAGATCACTATTACCATCGCTATTGAAATCCGCAACCCCAACCACTGCCCACTCCTCAGGAATGGTGAGATCGGGTTCAATGAAAGTCACGGAACTGAGGGTCGCCCCTGCCATGGCCCAGAATGCTGTGTCCCCAAGCAACGGATTCCGCCACAGAATATCGCCATGACCATCGCCGTTGATGTCGCTGCCCGGAAACGTAGAATT